>OHMH01000785.1_pt1 | contig 14914 bp, 10 predicted proteins | sample 1569311 | NCBI WGS metagenome assembly OHMH01 (sample SAMEA3879503, study PRJEB24766) | human gut metagenome | biome: human-associated habitat; feature: feces | place: USA | collected 1985/1987
TTGGCCTCGCGCACAGGGTCGCCGCCCTCGTGGAAAGTATCGGGGAAGAAGTAGGGCAGGAATCGTCCCTCGGTGTACTTGACGCCGGGGATGTCGGAAATCAGGCGCAAGGTGCTGCCGTTGCCGACACTGCCGACAATGGCATCCACGCCGGACTGCTGGAACTCGGGCATGAACGGCTCGCAGCCGATCCAGTGGTCGCCCAGGAACATCATGGCCTCTTTGCCGTAGGCGTGGACGATGTCGGTCATTTCCTTCATCAGCCCGGCGACCTCGCGGCGCTGGAACGCCTGGAAGTCCTTGTACTCCTTGGTGGGCACGCGGTACTGGTTGTTGTAGTAGCCCTGATCAATGATAAACTCCGGGCGGAATTTGTAGCCGACTTCCTTCTCAAACTGCTCCAAAATATAGGGAGAAACGGACGCCGAGTAGCCGTACCAGTCCACGTACTTCTCGCGGCGCAGCTCGTCAAATACCAGCGTGAACAGGTGGAAGAAGGTCGTAAAGCGCACAACGTTGACATAGGGGTGGCTTTCGAGATACTCGCGCAGGCGGCGCATTGTGTAGGCGTGGGTCTTGGGCTGGCGCACATCGAACGGGATCTGGTGCTCGACATCCTTCCAGTCATTGATGACCGAGTTGTACATGTGCACGGGATCCCAGATCAGGTATGCCAAAAAGCTGACCGTGTACTCGTGGTAGGCGGCGGGAGCGTCGATGACAACGCTTTCGGTTGCTGCGTCATGATGCCACGCGGCGGCATCCAACGGCTCGCCCGTCGTGCGGTCGATGACTTCCCACCAGCGGGCAATGTCGTCGTGGTCGTTGACCTTCATCAGCTCGCGGCTGATGCCCGTCATCAGGGGGATGGTCAGCGCACCGTCCGCAGCAGTATAGAACGGGGTCATAATGTAGCACTGCTGCGTTTCATCGGGGTTTGCCTTAGCCCAGGCGTTGTCCTTGCGGGTGGTGTAGTAGGTGGCGTAGATCTTGGCTCCGGTGTCCTTCAGCTCCTGCGGGAATTCGGTGCCGTCGCAGTCGCGGATGGCATCCGCGCCCCAGCGCTTGAGCAGGGCGAGGGTTTCGGGTACTGCGTCCATATCGGTGGGGATCGTTACACGACCTTTGGTATTCATTTCTTGTTTTCCTCCGTCCATTGGTAAGATTGAGTTTGTCCGGCCTGCAAGGTGACCCAGCAATGCGTGTTGCAAAGATACCAGCTTCCGTCCTGTGTTGCTTTTACGGTAAGGCTGTGCTTGCCGTCTGCTGTCCGCTGATAAGAAATCAGCAGACCATTTTCTGCCCGCAAATTCTGAAATGCAACAGGTTCATTTTTCCAGCCCTGCGGGCAGGCCGGTAAAACCTCGATATGATTCTTTTCGGAACGCAACAGCATTTTCTGTACGGCGTGTGCCGCCAGAAAATCCGCTTCCAGCGTAAAGGGGCGATAGTGGAAATCACAAACGCCGCTGTTTTTGTAGTCGCCGTTCAAATGAAATCCGTTCCGGCTCAGGAAATGCTCTGCGAAGCGGTGCAGCTCATACAAAGCACCATTTCCATTGCTGCGGGCAATCTGCAAAAGTGCCATCCAACCGAAGGAAAACCCTACCCACTGCCCACTACCGAGGTGTACAAGGTGATCTACTGTTGCATCTATTACGCTGCGGTCCTGCGGATTTTCATAGCGCAGCATACACAGCGGCTCGATTGCCATAGCGTGGGAAAAATGGCGGTGCGTTTCCTGCAAGGTTTCATCAGGTGAAAGCATCAGCCCGGTTTCTGTATCTACGCTCAACGGAGCAAGTTTGGCCTCCATTGCATGCCAATAGCCGCGGGGGTTGCCAAGCTGGTACTCGATCTGTACCAGAGTGTGGAACAGATAGTGCAGCAGCGCTAAATCATAGTTGCTGTTAGGAGTCAGCCATGAGGCTGCCTCATCATCGTGAATTTCCGGTGAGGACGAGACCGGTAAAACCAGCTTTCCGTCCGGGCCTTCTTGGAGGAGTTCTTCCAGGCAGGCTGCCGTGGCGGTAAAGTAAGGCTCCACACGGGTGCGCAGAAACTCTTTGTCCCCCGTCAGGCGGTAGTATTCATAAAACATCTGGCAGAGCCAGATTTGATTGGTCGGTGACAGGGAATACATCGGCCAGCCGCCGAGCGCTCCGCCGTCAATGTCCATGACACTGGGTAGGCACTCCCCTGCTGTGCCGTAAAATGCACGGGCAAATTTTGCCGCCTGCGGGCGCAGCGACCAGAGATAATCAAGAAACACCTTTCCCTGCTCCGGGTGGTTGGCAGTCAGATAGTGACAGTAGGTGAATTGGGTGTTGAGGTCGTTGTGGTAATCACCTTTCCACGGTGGGAGTTGATCGTCATCCGCGCACCATACCCCTTGCAGCGGCATCGGGGCATTGCCCGGCTCGGAACCCGCTGCCAAAAAGTAATTGGCGCGGTACCAAAGCTGTTCGAGTGTTTCATCCGGCAGCTGCAAACTGCTTTTGCCCCAGTATTGCTGCCACCAGCGTTTATGCTGTTGCAGCAGCTTCTCGGCGCCCATATCTTCTGCTGCACATAGTTCCAGCTTCGCCAGTTGGCTTGCTTTTTCTACGCTCTCTGCCTGCACAGCGGTATAATACAGCGTTGCACCACATTTTTTACAGAGCAGCGAATAGGCAGTCCGATCATCGACCTTTTGGGAAAAGCCAATCATGCCGTCCTCCGTTTCGAGGTTGGCATCCGGCAGGGCGAGCTGCTGCAAGCTGCCGGGAGACACGCTGTTGCCTGCTTCGGCTGCCTGCGTGCCATTCCCGAAAGAGGGGCGCTCCACCGTGAGCGTTGCATCCCGGTACGCCTCCGGCAGCATCAGTACCCCAACAGGCCGCCCCATACAGAGGAAGGCGCGCAGCATGGTTGTACCCTTTTGCGAAAAGGCTGCCACCGCCGTGCCCAAATCAAGACTTGCCTGATAGCTGCCCTGCGGCAGTCCATCCAGGAACAAGTGTCCCGCGGGGATTTTTGTAGGTGTCGGGCGGGCATAGGGCGTATCAAAGATACGGCGTGTTTCTGCCACATCGCCTTTCCGTGCAAGCTCTACCAGTTTTGCATAGGTAAATTCTTTATCGAGTTTTTCCTCCGGGCGGCGGCGCAGCCACAGTCCGGCAATGTCCACGGAAATGCGCAGGTGCTCCATCGGCCCCCAAAAAAGAGAACCGAGTATGCCGTTCCCCAGTGGAATTGCTTCATCCCAGCGGGGTATTGGGCCGGTTAAATTGATGTTGCAATGTTTTGGGGGCAGCATATCGGTTCTCCTAACCTATTCGATTTTGTTTAGCCCTTAACGCCGCCGACGCTCAAGCCCTGCACGAGCTGCTTCTGGCCGACGATGAAGAGGATGACAGTGGGAATCAGTGCCAGCACGAGGGCTGCGAACAGCGCGCCCCAGTCGGTAGCGTAGCGCTGGATCTCATACAGGTTGGCAAGGCCGACAGGCAGCGTAGCCTTGGTCGGATCGGTAACCATAACGAGAGCCACTGGGTACTCGTTCCATGCTGCCATAGCGGAGATCATGCAGACCGTCACGATACCGGGTTTGCACATAGGAATGATAATGCTCGTCAGAATGCGGAACGGGCCGCAGCCGTCGATCATGGCTGCCTCCTCATAATCACGCGGGATACTGCGCAGGAAGCCGGTCAGCAGGAAGATAGCAAACGGGAACTGCATCGTTGCATACAGTACACCCAGCGCCGTCAGGCTGTTGAGCAGGTTCAGCTTGTTCATCTGCAAGAACAGCGGAATCATAATATAAGTGGCCTGAATGAAGATGGCCGCCATGTAGATGTTCAAAATCAACTTCGCACCGGGGAACTTATACCGCACAAGGCAGTAGGAGCACGGCACAACGCAGATCACAATAATGACCAGTGTTTCCAGCACGACATAAATCGAGTTGCCGATGTTGGCAGCAAGGTTAGATTTTTCATAAGCGCGGACGTAGTTATCCCATGCAAGTCCCTGCGGCCATGCAAAGGGATCCGTCAGAAACTCTGTACTGGTTTTGAACGAAGAAACGACGTTCCACGCCAGAGGGTACAGCATGATAATGGCAACCAAAATCAGGAACAGGCGCGTCACCCACTTGATGACCTTTGCTCTGATTTTGCTTTTTTCATTTTGTGTCATATTACTGACCTCCTTCGGAAGCATCGGTCAATTTGCGGGACAGCATGGACAGCGCCACGGAGATGGCGAGCGTAAAGACCGTGATAGCCATGGCATAGCCAAAGTTGCCGTTGACAAAGCCCTGCGTGTACATATATTGCAGAAGAACGCTGGATGCACCGTTAGGACCGCCGCCAGTCATGACCTGCGAAAGTACAAAACTCAGGTTGATGGTGCCGGAAAGTGCCAGAACAAAGGTGATGCCGATAATATCTTTCATCAGAGGCATCGTAATACTGACGAGCTTGCGCCATGCGCTGGCACCGTCCAGCGTTGCGGACTCGTAGATTTCCGGCGAAATGCCGTCCATAGCCGCGATGTGCATGACCATGTAGTAACCGGCAGCCTGCCACAGCAGCGTGAACGCGATGCACCAAAGCGCAGTCTTGCTGTCGCCCAGCCAGGAACGCTGCAAGCTCTCCAGCCCGACAGCACCGAGAATCTTATTGACGATGCCCACATTCGGGTGGAACACAAAACTCCATATAATACCTACAACGGTCAGAGAAACGATGTTCGGGAAATAGAAAATCGTGCGATACAAGACCATTTCTTTCAGCTTGCACTGGTTCAAAACGAATGCCAGCACCAGACTACAGAAAATTGTGATAACGGGAACAACCGCCATCAGCTTTGCTGTGTTTTTAAGTGCTTGAATGAAAGATTTGTCGTGGAACATATAGATATAGTTATCCAGTCCCACAAATTTGTTGTTAAGCCCCAGAGAGGTCGCATTGGTAAAAGAAAGATATAATGCCTGCACCGTAGGCCAGATCGTGAACATAAGAGTTAGGATCACGGCAGGCAGAACGCTGATGCAGATAAACAGTACGGGAAGTGGCTGCGCCTTTTTTTGGCGATTTTGGCGGTTTTTCAAACAAGTTTCCCCCTTAAAAAGAACCCTGCCAAGTTCGCATGGCGTTTACTCGGCAGGGCCAATCTTATTTTGGTTAGTGGAAATTCAGCAATTCAGCTTACTTGGAAGCAGCAATCTCCTCGAAAGCAGCCTCGATGCCGTCACGCCACTGCTCGGCAGTCATGTCACCATTCATAACGTCACTGGCAACATTGAAGACGGAATCAGCGATAACGACCTTGCTGGTGTCGGGCATTGCATCCCAACCGAAGACCATGAACGTGCCTTCCTGATAGATGTCGTTCATGTTGTAGACACCATCGGTAACGATGCCCTTGACCATCTCGTTGGCCTTCTTCAGAGCGTAGATGCCGTTGGCTTTTTCTGCGAACAGCTTAACGGAATCCTCAGTGTACAGGAAACGCAGGAACTCTTTTGCCAGTTCGGGGTTCTTGGCGTTGGCAGGAATCTCAAACTGCTCAACGGAGCTCATAACATAGCGGGTCTCGCCGTCATCCAGAACGGGTGCGCAGGTCAGACCAAACTCAAAGCCGTCAGCACGGGGAGCATCGGCCATTTCGCCTTCCATCCAGTTGCCGTTGGGGATGAACAGAGCCTTGTTCATCATCATGTCAGTCTGGCTCTGGGTATGGTTCAGAGCAACGGTGCCATCCATCAGGTAGCCATCGGTGCCGATCTTTGCCATGTTCTGGAAGACCTTGAGGGCCTCATCAGAGCTGAGGGAGCCGGGCGTGTAGGAGGCGATTGCCTTCATGTTGTCGATGCCGGTGGCAGAAGCCAGTGCGGGCCACAGCATGCTCTCAAGGTAGCCGGGGTAGATACCCTGATAGGTAAACAGTGCGATACCCTTTTCCTTGGCCTTGTCGCCCAGTTCAAAGAAGTCATCCCAGGTCACAGGTGTTTCCCAGCCGTTCTCTTCGAACAGAGTCTTGTTGTAAACCAGACCCATCGGGCTGGCATCAAACGGGGCAATGTAGATTTTGCCATCGCCGTAGGGAGAGCACTTGGCAGAATCCAGCAGACCATCGATAACCTGATCCTTCAGCGGGGTGTCATCATCAATGCCGCCCTCCTCAAAGACATCGGACAGATCCATCAGCGCATGCTCCTTGACCATAGAGGAAATCAGGCCGGTGGAGTCGTTGTCGTTCATCGAGATGAAGTCGGGCACATTACCTGCCACGATTTGCGGGCGGATGATGTCACCAATCTTCGGGCTGATCTGCATATTGACAGTGACGCCGGGATAGGCATCCTCGAAGCGTTTGATGATTTCGTCCCAGTACGCGGAACCGTAGCCGCCCTCGAACACCGCGATGTTCAGTTCATTGTTCTCAAAGGTCTTCTCACCGGTAGAGGCTTCGCTGGTAGCGGCGGACGTTGCTTCGGAAGAAGCGGCCTCACTGGGTGCTGCTGCGCTGGAAGATGCTGCGCTGCCGCAGCCTGCCAGACAGGTAGCTGCCATTGCAGTGGCAAGCATCATGCTGATTGCTTTTTTCATGGTTTTCCTCCTAAAAATTATTCCTTCTTTGTTTGGGATGCGGCTCATCTGTCGTTCCCTGATTGCACTCTTATTATATCGGGCAAGCCGGATTTGATAAATGTATTCCCTTTACTTAAAGATGGATTTTATTGACTTTTTCTGTCGTTGCCCTTATAATTCAGGTAATGTATGGATAGATTGTAGTCACTTTGCACAAACGGAGGCCTATATATGTCACTAAATGCACAAAAAACGCGTGAGTTTTCCCCCAATGTGTTGCGACGAATCAAACTTCGCACCCGTCTGTTTGTGACATTTTTGATTATTTCTCTTGTTCCCGTCATCACGATTGGTATTTTTTCTTACCATGCATACACCCAATCCATGAACGAAAAGGTCAAACAGGCTGCCTTACAATCTATCGAACTACTCAACAATAATATGTCTACCCAGCTTGGCATTTATAGCGACTACATAGGTTCCATCTCCGTATCTGATACTGTACAGAATGGTGTCGCATCTGTCAATAATGGGCACCCCCTTACAGTCGATATTGTAAGCGGTATTGGTGAAATGATCGTCACAATTCCTTTTCAGAGCACACACCTTAAAAACATCCGCGTCGTTTCCAATGATCGCACAGTCATCTACGATTTGGGCTATGACGATATTACACCTCAGCGTTTTAATGAATTGCTGGATAATATTGAAGCCGCTTCTCCACAGGATAGTCTGCAATACATCCACACTTACCGCGCCAATGATAAAATTGTCATTGGCCGTAAAATCTATGATATGCACCACACCAGCACGCCGCTGGGGTATATCATGCTGTACATTGACGAATCCCAGCTAAGCCGCTACATATTTACCGATGTTTCCTTTGGCGAGGGGGCCAACTTCCTGCTGATTGATGCCGCCGGCAATGTGGTATCTTCTCAGAATGCGGAACTGCTGGGAGAAGATTTGGCCGATGACCCGATTTTTCAGCAGATTACGGCGCTTCGGCAGGCGGGTGAAAACAACTTTTTATGTGAGCTGAACGGCGTAGATACACTGACAATTTTCAAATACAACACAACCTATAATGTGTATCTGGCGGCCACGATTCCGCAGGCTTACATTACCAACGGCACAAGAACCATCAATATGATGCTTATTGCGCTGGCCGCAGTGCTGGTCGTTGTCAGTGTGTTCCTGACACTGCTTGTCTACCGCAGCGTCATGCACCCCATTGATAATATGGTTGCCGCCTGCAATGCGAAAAGCGATGAGGAAATCGGGCTGAAAATCAATGATCCCAGCCCCGACGAACTCGGATTTCTGGCGCGCACCATCGACAACATGGTCAATGAAATTGGTCTGCTGGCGCAGCGCTGGAGCGATGATCAGCGCAAAATGCGCGAGTTGGAATTGCAGACTCTGCAATATCAAATCAACCCGCACTTCCTGTTCAATACCCTGAACACCTTAAAGTGGATTGCCACACTCAATCATGTTACCCCGGTCAGCCACGGCATTGATGCTCTCTCTTCCCTGCTGCAAAGCACCCTTATTAAAAAGGATGAATTGATTCCGTTTGATGATGAGCTGCGCAACCTGAAGAACTACTGCGACATCCAGCAGCTGCGTTACGCAGGGCGCTTTGAGATGGAATATCAAATTGAAGATGCTGCCGGATACTGGACTGTGCCGCGCTTTATTTTGCAGCCGCTTGTAGAGAACTCCATCCTGCACGGCACGGCGGATGAAGATGATTTTGTCACCATCACCGTCCGTGCCACCGTGAGCGAGAATCTGCTTACGATTCATATTTCCGACACCGGCTGCGGCTTTGACACCAGTGCCATCAAAGAGAAAAATTCAGAGCGGTTCTCTGGCATAGGGTTGAGCAACGTGGATGAGCGTATGCGTCTGCACTACGGAAATGAGTACGGCCTTACGATTGAAAGCGCCCCCGGCATCGGCACGCAATGTATTCTCCGTATTCCAAATGAAGCCATTCGTTGAGGTAACACAATGTATAATTTATTGCTTGTAGATGACGAACCGCTGATTAAGGTTGCTTTCCAGTCCGCCGTGGAGTGGGGCAAGAACGGCTTTCTTCTGGCGGCAACAGCCAGTAATGGGCAGGAAGCGCTGCACATTGTAGAGGCACAGCACATTGATGCGGTTATTACGGACTTGAAAATGCCCGGCATGGATGGGCTTGCACTCATTCATGAATTGAAAAAGCGCAGCTTTACCGGTCCGATTCTGGTGTTGAGCAACTATTCCGATTTTGATTCCGTGCGCACAGCCCTAACGGACGGTGCCTATGACTACTTCCTGAAAATCAATATGAACGGGGAAAGCATCGGCGAGCATCTGGAAAAGATGGCCGATTTGCTTCGTGTCCAGCAGCAACGCCAGACGGAAGAGGACCACCGATCCTTTGCCATTGAAGCGCAGAAAAAGGAGAATGCCCTGATTCACTGCGCTCAATGGGTAACGTCCACTGCTGAGCCCTCCCCTGCGGCTAATCCGTTTTCCATGCTGCCGGAACCGCTGGCCTTTCCCGTCCGGCTGTTTACCGTCACTTTAATTCCCGCAAAAACTCATCCTATGCCCGCGCTGGATGCTGTGACCGACTTAATTACCGAGGTTTTCGATGAAATCAGCGGCAAAGTTTTTCTGCACACCCATGAGGATGAAATCTGCGGGCTGATCAGCAATGAAAACCTTGTTGCCTCCGGGCGCACCCTCGATAAAAAGCTGGCCCGTTTGCAGCGCCAAATCACAACATATTTTCTGGATGCTCCGGTCATTATCTACCACGCTAAGCCCATTTCACTGGCTGAACTCCGCCAGGGCTACCAACTGTGTGAGGATTCTAAGGCACTCGCCTTTTATGTAGGGCGCAGCGCTCCCCTAAGGGCAACGGCACACACAGTTACCGCCCAACCCTTCCATGTCTCTCAGGCAGAACTGTCCAAGGCCACCGCTGCAGCAGCGCAAAATGCCGATGAATTGCAGATGCAGATTGCCGTTCACACCTTCTTTCAGAACTGCGCGGCGCTCTGTATGCCGCCGCAGCGCGTCCGCGAAGCCTGCCATCTGTTGCTGGAGCGTCCCGGCGAGAATATGATTCCGCAGGAGACACTGGAGCAAACCTTTAAGGAAATAGAAAAAGCCCCCACCGCGGAGGCTCTTGAACAACTGCTCTGCTTGATTTTGCAGGAACGCATGGGACTTAGCAAAATTGCCTTGAGCAAATTCAAAAAAGAGGTGCAGGCCGTCATCATCTATGTAAACGCGCATTATATGGACAAACTGACGCTGGACGGCATTGCCGACTATGTAGGGCTGAACCGGGAATATCTGAGCCGCCTGTTCTCCAAAGAAACCGGCACCGGCCTGTTCCAGTACATCAACGAGGTGCGCATGAAACGCGCCGGTGAGATGATCCGCAGTAATAAGCAGGTCTATATCAAGGAAGTAGCTGCCGCCGTAGGTTTTGATGACCCCTACTTTTTCTCGCGAAAATTCAAAGATTTTTATGGGAAAACGCCGAGCGAATATGCGGAGGGATAAAGGTTAAGACAAATGGAACAACCTATGCGATGCAAAACATTGACCGCTATTTACAGAAACGAAGTCAAGTCACCGCGCACCTCATGTGAACTTGATTTTTCCACTCACGAATCTATCAGCATTCATATAATGCAGTCAACTGAACGCACAATTATCATCAATTCCACTTCTGAGCAGTCTGTCAATGATTTAATAGCCGTACTCACAAAAATAGAGCGTTTGCTCATGCTTTTCGATGGTTGTTTTATGAGCCTGCTTTCGATTGAATTTCAAGACTCTACCGGATGTGTGCCTCACCATCTCAAGGTTTACGCAGAACATTTTATGAGAAATCGGTTAGCTTATTTCCATTCTAATAAAATTCTTTTTTCCAGCAACTATTTGCTTGACTTTTCAAAGGCTCTAACGCCTGCTCTTTACGAAAAATGGGAAAGCATCTTGGAAGATCTTGATGTTGCGCATCAGGTATACCTCTATTCCCTATGCGATACGAACCAGCCTGTCGATTTGAGATGTGCTTTTTTAATCGAATTAGCTGAACCAGTCGTTGAAATCGTGAAGGCTAATTGTCCTCTTTTTGAGAGTCTAAATCTAGGAAAGCAAGGCACCTCTTTACGTGATTGTCTCCGAGCACTTATAACAACATACGGTTCCGATATTTTTGAGAATGAGATAAATAGCTGCTTTGAAACATTCCTTAAATCTTTAGTAAATAGTCGCGTTCGCATCATGCACATAAAGAGGAACTGCCATGGTTCTTATTTGAACAGGCCAGAATCTATCTTGTACTCAATTAAAATAAGCTTTTTGTACCGCATCGTGCTTTTAAACCTGCTCGGCATAAGTCCATCACTGTATCACGAGAATCTTATTTCAAATATTCAAAGATGGAACTCATGGAACGATATTATGGATAATTTTTTGTATCACCTACAAAAATAGCTTAGTTGCGTTGTTGCTTTTTGCTCTATCTGTGGTCAAACATGCAATTGGTGCGTTCTAATGATAGTTTAATCCTTACTTTATTTCCTCTGTAAACAAAGACTCTTAATCTCAAAATAAAACTCCGTATTGAAATCATAATGTGTGATTTCAATACGGAGTTTTCTCTTCAAGTCGTGTGTCAAAATTGTTCTTTCTCTTTAATTAGTAATTGAATCATTCTTTCGGAAAATATGGAGTTTTTATGTTATTTAAAATACGGAAATCTGATGTATCTACACACTACCACAACACACGGACTTTCTTGAACAAATACCGTGATATTTCGTGGATTCTGGAAGTTTCTGCTCTCAACTTACAGAAGGAGTTCAAGGCCACGTATGAGCTATTCACAGATTCCCCACTTGTTGCTGGTGAGGTCAAGGATGGAGGCAACCCTCCAGAAAACTATACCTATGCCTTGGTGCGCAGTAAAAAGATGATGCAACTTACCGACACCGCAATTGACCTGATGCGCCGCAAGCATAAAAAGGGCGAGTTCTATTACTGGATTTTATACTACGCCTATCTCTCCCCGCAGCAGTGCGAGAATGCGGGCGCAATTTTGCAGTCGCTCGAAACCAAGGGAATCTCCATTTCTCTGCGCACCTACTATGTCCATCGGGATGAAGCTATTGAGGTTCTCAGCTCGATTTTGTGGGGCTACACTTCTCAGGATTGCGAGAAAATCACCAAACTGCTGACACTCGATTGACCCTGCACAACATCCGCACAAAATCAGCAGAGCGAAGACCTTTTTTCCTGCACAGCCAATTTGTTATCATGGTAATGGCCTACTTTTGGCGATTCTTAAAGCATTTTTGCACACAGGAGGTTTCAATGACTAAGAAAAACACACGTTCTTGTTCTCATAAGCACGTGAAAGCAGCCCTTTGCGCTGCCATGTGCAGCGTACTGACCGCAATGCCTACTTTTGCAGCTGGCGAGGATAATTCCGCCGCAACAACCGGCACCACGGTCTGGACGAAAGCCAGCGAGATCATGCAGGATGTCTACTCGCAAATCATCTCTATCTCCACCGTCACAGCCGTGGTCTGCGCAGCTGTTGCCCTGCTGCTGATGAACTTTTCCAAGAACGGCAAGACCGTGGACGACTCTCGCGCATGGCTCAAGCGCATTGCCATCACCTGGGCGATTCTGAACGGTCTCGGCTTCATCATGGCCTACGTCACGCCGTTCTTCCAGGGCGGCACTTGGAATCCGTAACCACTCCCCTGCTCACAAAAGGAGGTGACGGCCTTTGGGCATTTTAGATGGCATTGTGGATTGGCTGGCAACGCAGGTAATGAATCTGCTGGATCTGGCATCCACATCGGTACTCGGTGCGCTGGGCTGCAATATGGACACATTCAAGCGGTACTTTCCTGCCGCTTCGGCCATGTATGAGATTTTTATCTGGACGGCCATCGGGCTGGTGCTGCTGAATCTTGTGTGGCAGCTTTACCGCTGCTATGGTGCAGGGTTTGACATTGACACCGAGAATCCCATCAATCTGGTGGTTCGTTCTGTGATTTTTCTGCTGCTGATTTGGTACTGTGATGACATCGTCAACCTTGCCTTGCGGATTGGCGGCACACCCTACAACTGGATTCTGGACAGCACCCTGCCCGGTGTGCAGTTCGGAGACTTCAATTCTGTGCTGCTCGTCATTATTGGCGTGATTGCCAACGGTTCTGTGGCCTTGATTGCGCTGATCCTTGTTGTGATTCTTGCGTGGAACTACTTAAAGCTGCTTTTGGAAGCTGCAGAGCGCTATGTTGTACTGGGAATTCTGGTTTTTACTGCACCAATGGCCTTTGCCATGGGCGCAGCTCGCGGCACAAACAATATTTTCAAAAGCTGGTGCCGGATGTTCTGCGGGCAGCTTCTGCTGCTGATTATGAACGCATGGTGCTTGAAGCTGTTCGTCAATATGGTCGGGGAATTTCTCGCTAATCCTCTGTCCTTATAGGAGATTTTTTACGTGAAAAAAACTCTTTTTTCTTTATTCACCGCTGTTAGCCTTGCTCTCCTGTACTGCCCGGCTGCTTTTGCTTTGACCGAGGATGAAGCTGCTGCGGCCGTGGACGCACATGGTAAGGATGCGGTCTCCGGGAATCTGTTCCTGTGGCTGCTGTGTGCTATCGCGTTTCTGAAAGTCAGCACCAAGCTGGACGGTATTCTGCACTCGTTGGGCATCGGCGTTTCACGCTCGCCCGGCTCGATGCTGTCCGAGGCATTGTTAGCCTTTCGTGGTTTTGAAATCGGCAAAGCCTTTATGGGGCTGGGCGCTGCAAAAGCCGCCGCTTCAACTGCTACCGCAAAAGCCACACCCAGCAATACCTTTGCGGGCGGGCTTTCCGGCATGGTAAGTCGTCATGTGCAGCAAAGTACCGCAAGCTCCATCAGTGGGCAGTCTGGTGGCATCGGGGCTTCTTTGGGTGGGGCCATGTACCACAACAGCCTTGGTAAAGACGGTGGCTTTGCCAGTAAGGTCATCGGCTCCATCGCCACCGGGCAGACGGGCGGCAGTATTACAGGCGACAGCGCCGTGGAAGCGCTCAATGGCTATTTTGCAGGAACCAGCGACGCGGAAGCCATGCCGGTCCCTGCCACCAGTGAAAGCATTCCTCCTGCAATGGCAATGGCCGAAAATGACACCGTGACGGACTCCCCTGTCCCCGCCACGCCGCTGGCGCTGGAGGGCGATAGCACGGTTGATGTTTCCCCGACAAGAGACAGTGAAATTGCTATTACGGAACAGTCTACCATTCCCACTTCGTCCTCTATCCAGCAGGCCGCTATGAACCGCGTGTTGCTGGGGCAGATGGGCAACAGCGTCACAGATGTGGAAATCGGCGGCGGCAAGATTCAAGGGCGCGAAATTATTCCCGGTCGTGGGCAGATTCAGTTTGCCATGTACAATGCCCGTCAGTACGAAAAACCGGATGGTCATTTTGCCGAGCAAACTTCCCGCGATGGCGAAAAGTGGTACAAGGTCTACGCCACGACTCGCGTAGAAAAAACGCCCACCGTTCAGGACGAACGTGGGCGTATGCAGTATGATGAGCGCAAGGTGGCGGCCATGCCAAAAGCCCCCGCGCGGAGACACTAAATGATGGAAAATGATACGCAAAATTCCCGGCAGGCGACCTCAACGGCACTTCATAACGCGCCAAGACTTGCCAAAATCGCGCAAGCTGGAATGCAGGGCGGTCCCGCCGGGGCTGCTACTGAAGCTGCGGTGCAGTACCGCAAGGAAGTACTGGTCGTTGTCATTGCGGTCTTTCTGCTGCCGGTTCTGGTGCTGCTCATGCTGCCCGGCGCGATTTTCGGTACACTTACACAGCCCAGCACGGCAATCAACAACGATTTAGAAGTTGCTGCCAACGTGATACAGCTTCGCAATGCCGTATCGGATATTTTGCAGGAAGCCTACGAGGATACCCTTGCCGAAATAGAATCCGAGCGTGCAAACCTTACCTACAGCGATGTGGTCGATTCCGTGGGCGGTCATGTTTCATACAACGCCTTTCAACTTATTTCTATGTACTGCGCCTACCAAGGAGAGGACGACTATACCAAAATCAGCCTAGCTGACCTTTCCGCACAGGTACAAGCGCACCGGACAGAATATTATACTTACATCACCTCCGAGGAAGTTCGTACCGAACCTGTGCAGAAAGAGGTGCGCGGGCAGACCATAACGGTACAAGAGGATCACACTTACACCGTTTTCACACTCTCCTATGTGGGCGATGACTACTTTGCCGACACGG
>OHMH01000786.1_pt1 | contig 14894 bp, 10 predicted proteins | sample 1569311 | NCBI WGS metagenome assembly OHMH01 (sample SAMEA3879503, study PRJEB24766) | human gut metagenome | biome: human-associated habitat; feature: feces | place: USA | collected 1985/1987
GGAACAAGCGGAATATTTCAATCGGCGCCACCTGCCGGAGCATGAGCTGAAAACGATATTGAATCGTTATCTCTTCCCAGCAGCTACATGGAACAAGTCTTGCAGGTTACTTAGTGGTGGAGAAAAGATGCGCCTTTCCTTCTGTTGCCTGATGATTACAGATAACACCCCGGATGTTTTCATACTGGACGAACCGACCAATAATCTGGATATTGAAAGTACCGAGATCATTACAGCAACTATCCGGGACTATACAGGAACGGTAATCGCCATATCACATGATAAGGAATTTCTGAAAGAAATAAACTGTAAATCATGGGTTAAGTTAGAAAGCAAATAGCTTACTAACTTCTTTTTTCTCTTACTTACTACGAAAAGGTTTACCAGTTATACAACTTATACAGCCTGGGTTATACAACTCAACACGTATGAGTTATATAACTGGTAAGGCTTTCGTAATAGATAAAACAAGAAGGAGTCATAAGTATAAAGGTTCTTCCGTTAAATCATAAAAAAAGTACTATTTTTGCAATTGAAAGCATATTAAGAATCACTTCATCAACGAGAAGAAAAAGAATATAAATCAATACGTTATGGCAGGCATCAAAGATTTAGGGACATTATTATCCAGTATCGATCCTGTTCTGGATGAACGCAGTTTTGTTTTTTGTACTTTTCCCGAATTCCACTGGGATGATGTACATCAATTGAACCCCATCGGCTTTTTCCATGAAAAAGAGGGACTGACGCTTATCATCACCCAACAAGAGGCTATTGATAAAAATATAAATTATGAACCTGTTTATAAGCTCATTTCCCTAAATGTACATTCAAGCTTGGACGCTGTTGGATTAACAGCCGCATTTTCAACTAAATTGGCAGAAAAGAATATTAGTGCCAATGTGGTTGCCGCGTACTACCATGATCACATTTTTGTGCCTGAAGAAAAAGCAGAGCAAGCTTTAGCCGCTATTTCCGAGTTTCGTCTACAAAGCCATCCGGTTCGTCTCAAATAAAAGAGTAGCGTATTGCGGAGACCTATCTTTGTCGCATTAAACCAAAAACGATAAAGATGGATAAAACTAAAGTATTAGTAATAATTGCATTACTAATTTCAATTTGCTCTTTCGGAAAAGAAGTTTCTAATATCCCCGGACAAGCATCGGCTGATAATGAGAATATCCCACAAAGTAGTGGACGCCCCGTACAAACACTGCGAGGAGTAGTCAATGATCGGGCATCAGGACATCCTATTCCGTATGCTACGATACAGTTAACGGATATTCCGGAATTAGGGATGATGTGCGATAGTCTCGGACGTTTCGCACTTCCAAAAGTTCCGGTAGGCCGTCATTCTGTACAAGCCTCTTTCATGGGATATGAGTCAGCGACTGTACGGGAAATTCTAGTGACTTCCGCTAAGGAAGTTTATCTGGAAATAGATTTGCAGGAAAGCGTAAACGAACTGAGCGAAGTAGTGGTCCGTGCGCACAACCGGAACGAAGCCATGAATAAAATGGCTGTCGCAGGAGCACGTATGCTCAGCGTGGAAGAAGCGAGTCGCTATGCAGGTGGATTTGATGATCCGGCCCGACTGGTTGCTTCATTTGCCGGAGTAACGCCAAGCGTTTCCAATAATGGTATATCTATCCACGGTAATGCCCCGCATTTATTACAGTGGCGACTGGAAGATGTGGAAATTCCCAATCCAAACCATTTCGCAGATATCGCCACCTTAGGAGGTGGAATTCTGTCCTCACTCAGTGCACAAGTTTTAGGAAACTCCGACTTCTTCACAGGTGCTTTTCCGGCAGAATACGGCAATGCTGTTTCCGGTGTCTTCGACATGAAGCTACGCAACGGAAACAACCAGCGAAATGAAAACACATTCCAGGTAGGTATCATGGGAATAGATTTCGCCTCCGAAGGGCCGTTAAGCAAGAAACATAAGGCTTCGTATATCTTCAATTACCGCTACTCCACTACAGGATTACTGAACGTTGACTTAGGTGGAAAGATGGACTATCAAGACCTGAACTTCAAACTAAACTTCCCCACCCGCCACGCAGGCACTTTCGCCGTATGGGGCACTGCATTACTTGACAAATATAAAAGCTCACTCGAAAAGAATCCGGATAAATGGGATTATCTGGAAGATGCCGGACAGGGATGTTCTACGCAGTACATGGCAGCCGGAGGTGTTACCCATCGCTACTTCTTTAATGAAAACACGTTGCTGAAAACCACACTTGCCGGAACCTATTCCGACCAAGAAGCCATACAAACCACTTATGACAGAGAATTTAATCCTTCACCTAACATCGATCAGAACAGCAGAAGCACAAACCTGATACTGACTTCGTCACTGAACCGGAAAGTAAATAACCGTTTTACCAATAAAACCGGATTAACCTTTACACAAATGTTCTACAACATGAATTTAGAACTTGCTCCATTCATTGACCAACCGTTGGAAACAATCTCAAAAGGAGACGGAAACACCAGTTTGATTTCAGCCTACAACAGTTCCGCATGGGGAATAAACGATAAACTAAGCCTGAACTTCGGCCTGCACGGACAACTACTCACACTAAATAATCGTTGGACCCTTGAGCCACGTGCCAGCCTGAAATGGCAAACAAATACCCGGACTTCCTTTGCTTTGGCTTATGGTATGTATAGCCGTATGGAAAAAATGGACGTTTACTTTGTAAAGACACAAAGTACCGGTGACCGGTCAGTAAACAAAAACCTCGATTTCACCAAAGCACACCATCTGATGCTTTCATTCGCCTATAAGGTTTCAGAAAATACAAGTCTGAAAGTGGAACCTTACATTCAGTTCCTATACGATGTGCCCGTCATGCGCGACAGTTCTTTTTCAGTGCTTAACCGAGATGAGTTTTTCGTGGAAAATGCTTTAGTGAACAAAGGACGAGGGCGCAACTTCGGTGTAGACTTCACATGGGAACGAGCACTGAACAAAGGCCTCTACTACATGATAACTGCCTCCCTGTTCGATTCCCGTTATTGCGGTGGCGACGGTGTCTGGCACAACACACGCTTTAACCGAAAATATGTATTGAACGGGCTAATCGGCAAAGAATGGATGTTGGGACGCAATAAACAAAACATTCTCAGTGTCAATCTGAAGCTCACTCTGCAAGGCGGAGAACGCTATGCTCCGATAGATGTGGAAGCAACGATGAATCACCCCGATAAAGAAGTACAGTATGATGAAATGCGGGCATATTCCATTCAACGTTCTCCGATGTTGATTGGTAATTATACAGTAAGCTACCGCATCAATAAACGACGTGTATCTCATGAATTCTCCGTGAAAGGCCTCAACTTTACGGGCAGCAAAGAGTTCATTCAGCACCTCTATAATATAAAAACAGGAAAGATAGAGGTAAGTGAACAGAAAACAGGTCTGACCAATATCAGCTACAAAATAGAGTTTTAATTTAGGATAATCCAGTGTTTTATATGAATTTATTCTATCTTCGTCACCTCAAATGAAAGATACTTCCATGAAAGTAATACCTATTATAGGCAATGATAATTCTTTTCTATACCGCTTCCTCGTCAGTTCGCGCTTCCGGGTAGCCAGACATATCACTGTCATCGTGGCACTGCTTGTCATAGCCTGTAATCTGGTATTATTCAGTTGTCAGGGCTATATAGAGATGTTGGGGAAGTGGACCTATCTTCTCATCTTCAATATGTTTCTGCTCTATGGTTCCATTTTCTATTTCAATTTGCTCTATCTGGTACCCCGTTACTTGCTCAAACAAAGATATCTGACATATATTCTTTCCCTCTCAACCGCTTTAATCGTAGTTTTTATCTTTCAAGCTACACAGGAGTATATTGTATCCGATATCTTTTCAGTTCCTAACATTTATGTCGGATACTCTAAAGTGGCATTTGTGATGGACTATCTTTCCTCTTTCCCATTAACGCTCCTCAGTATCATGGGCGGTGGCATGACTGTCTTACTGCGGCTTTGGATACTGGAAAACCAACGAGTGATGCAATTGGAAAAAATCAGGTTGCAGTCTGAAATAGAACATCTGAAAGAACAAATTAGTCCTTCCATGTTATTCCGGGTACTCCACTATTCAGGAGAGCAGGCATTGGTAAATCCGGGAAAGGCTTCGAAAATGTTAATGAAACTGAGCCAGATACTCCGGTATCAGTTGTATGACTGTAACCGGGAAAAAGTGCTGTTAAATACAGAAATCAAATTCCTCACCAATTATTTGGAACTGGAACAACTTGTCTCCGGCAAATTTGATTTCCACATGAACGCATCGGGAGAGACAGGACGCACTTTTGTATTCCCATTGCTTTTCATCCCTTTTATACAGTACACCGTAAAACAAATCGAAACACAAGAAGAACATCCTGCATCCATTGACATCCATCTGCATGCAGAAGATGAGAATATTAAGTTCAACTGCCAGGTATCCAGACTTTGCTTGGAACCGGAACAGGAATTAAATAAAATCCGGCAACGTCTTGATTTGCAATACGGAGAGAACTACCGGCTGGAATTAACCGGCCAAAGCATTCAGCTTGAATTGAAAGGAGGTGGAAAATGATCAATAACCGTTTTACCAATTTCCTGCTTGCTCCACGTTATCGGACGGCAAGGCATCTGTTTCTGCAATTCGTGGTATTTATGATTACAGTAAACATACTTTGGAATGTCCCCATGCGACCACTCAGCTTCCCTCAAAGATTGCTGGGATGGGCCATCTATTTTATTTCCATCGATGCAGTTTTCTATATCAATCTTTATTGGCTATTCCCTCGCTTCCTGCTGAAAAATCGCCTGTTGATATATGCCCTCGGTGTATCCGGAGTTAGTCTGATAGTCATTATAGCTGTAGCCATATTCCAAATTTTCACCATAGATATTTCTGTTCCCTCATCCGATAACGGTCTGTTACCTATCGTGGTAAATGCCATATCAGGAGTATTAGCCATGGGATTTACCGTAGCTGGAATGTCCGCCATACTCCTGCTCCGTCACTGGATACTCTATAACCAGCGTGTAGATGAGATCCAATCTGCCACTCTGCATTCTGAATTGAAGTTTCTCAAAAATCAGATAAATCCTCACTTCTTATTCAATATGCTGAATAATGCCAATGTACTCATTCGAAAAAATCCCGCAGAAGCATCTAAAGTATTATTCAAGCTTGAAGATTTATTGCGTTACCAGATGAATGATAACTTCCGCGAACATGTACCTCTCCGTTCCGATATCCATTTCCTGAACGATTATCTGAATCTGGAGAAAGTACGGCGTGACCACTTTGACTACAATATTACAGAGGAAGGTAATATCGATGGCATACAATTGCCGGCTTTGCTATTCATTCCTTTTGTAGAGAATGCAGTGAAGCATAATTTCGATAGTGAACATCCGTCATACGTTCACCTTTTCTTCAAAGTTGATGATAATCAATTGGAATTCCAGTGTGAAAACTCCAAGCCTGCCATAGCAACAGGCAAGAGCCGTGTAGGCGGAATCGGACTAACAAACATCCGACGTCGGCTCGAACTCTTATATATCGGTCGCTATTTACTGGAAGTGTCCGAAACAGCAAACAAATATGTAGTAAATTTAAAGCTGAACTTATGAATTGTATTATAATAGATGATGAACCCCTGGCACGCGAGGCTATGGAAATGCTGGTAGAAGAAAATAAAGAGCTCTGCTTACTGAGCATGTTCAACAATGCAGTGTCCGCCGCACGGTTTATGGAAGAACATTCTGTCGACCTGATCTTTCTGGATATCCAGATGCCCGGTATCACCGGCATAGAGTTCGCACATACTGTCTCCAAACGAACACTTATCATCTTCACCACTGCTTATACGGAATATGCATTGGATAGTTATGAAGTCGATGCCATCGACTATCTGGTCAAGCCGATAGAAACAGAACGTTTCCAGAAAGCTGTACAGAAGGCTCTCTCCTATCATTCCTTATTGATGAAAGAAGAGAAAGAGGCTATTGAAGCCAATGTATCTTCCGAGTATTTCTTTGTCAAGTCCGAACGGAAATATTTCAAAGTAAACTATGCCGATATTCTCTTCATCGAAGGATTGAAAGACTATGTAATCCTTCAATTACCGGAGCAGCGCATCATAACCCGTATGAATATGAAAGGCATCTCCGAGCTCTTGCCCCAGGATCTGTTCCTCCGTGTAAACAAGTCCTATATCGTCAATACCCGTCACATCGATTCATTTGATAACAATGACATCTATATAGGCAATTATGAGATTGCCATAGGCAACAGCTACCGCGATACATTCTTTGAAGAATTTCTAATGAAAGGAAAAAGAAAAGGATAATATAAAAAATAATAATGTACATTTGTATTCCAGAATTAAGCAACTTAACAGGTTTACAGATATGATACAAATTCGTCCCAGCCAACTTTCTGACTTAGACCGCCTGATGGAGATATTCGATCATGCCCGCAAGTTTATGGCATCCGTAGGAAACGGAAACCAGTGGATCAACGGCTACCCGCAGCGTGAACTGATTGCCAAAGAAATCACCGACGGACATTGCTACGCATGCGAAGATGAACACGGAAAAATCGTCGGAACATTTTGTTTTGTTCCGAGTCCCGACCCCTTTTATTCCATTATCGAAGATGGAGCCTGGCTGAATGATGATCCCTATTATGTGATTCACCGTATCGCTTCCGACGGAAGTTACAAAGGCATTGGCGATATCTGTTTAAATTGGTGCACCAAGCAATATCCAAGCTTACGTGCGGACACACATAAAGACAATATCATCATGCAAAATCTCCTTGCGCGAAACGAATTTATCCGTTGTGGGACGGTTTATGTCTCAAATGGGACGCCTAGGATTGCATACCAAAAAATATCACGATAATCTTCGTTTTTTTTCTGCTGAGAGAAAGACTGAAAATGATTTTTTTTATATATGTTTGCGCCTTGAAATAAATTATTTCAAGTAATAGCAACAGAGTATGATAGAAAATCGTCTCAGCCAGCTTTCCAATTCAGCTATGCAGCATGTCATCATGCAGCATTTGTTTATACAAGACGGATTTATCCGTTGTAGAATGATTCATGCAGCTAACGCAGCGGCATGCATAGCCTTTCTCAATTAAGAATCCTTAGCCAGTATTTTTTTACTTGTATAGATGCATCTTTATGTGTGTATTTACGAACTTAGACAAATAACAGCTCAAACGCATGGAAAAAGAACAGAAGCACTCACTAGCAAACGATATTGCCGAACATGTTAAACTACAGCAGCAATATGATAGTCTTTATAACCAGAGCATGACTATCCTCAACTCACTTCCGGTAGCAGTAGCTGTCTATAACGCTAAAGGAAAGATATTGTATTTCAACGAACGTTTCTGCCGCATATTTGGGACAGATATGGAAGAGATGGCAGAAAGTCATCCAAACATATACGACAGTCCGGTAGTGACCGACGAAATTAAAAATGCAATAAAAGCAGGATTACCCATATTCACCTCCTTTCCGTATGATTTTGGAAAAGTAGACGGTTACATCACTACCGTATATACCGGCATTCGTTACCTGGAATGTAATGGGCAACCCATTCGTAACCCAAACGGGGAATTGGCAAGTTATGTTATCATCATGGAAGACATCACAGAGTCTTTGGAGAAAGAAGAAATGCTCCGCCAAAGCCGTCTGAAGACAGAGATAGCCATAAAAACAGCAGATATCATGCTTTGGGAGTTTGATGTCAACTCCCGGCTATTTTTTAGTGACAATGAGCCTCTGAACGGATATGACAAATCACGTCCCCTGTCAATTGATCTTTATTTAGAAACGATTCATCCTGAAGACCGTAAAAAAATGGTCAGCATCATGCAGAGAATGAATAGCGGTGAAGACTTCTCGTTCACATTCGAAGGACGCATCAAGTTATTCGGTTCTTCCGAATGGCAATATTGCTTCGTCAACGGCTCCCCCTACTCTTATAGCGAAAGCGGACAGGTACTTAAATACGTGGGTACTCGCAAAAACAATACAGATATCCATAAAAAGAAGCAGCTTCTGGATAAGATATTGAATAATATTCCGCTCTCCATCCATATAAAAGATGTAGAAGATAACTTCCGTTATATATTCTGCAATGAAGAAAGTAAACGTATGTTCGGTACGAGCGAAGATACGACAACATACGATGTCATGGATGAAGAACAAGTGGCACGTATTCAAAAAACAGATCTTGAGGTCTTCAATAGCGATAGTCCTTATCTGGGACTAGAGCGTGTAAACCTGAAAGACGGGCGCAGTTATGATACAATCGTGCGCAAGAGCGTTATCGAAGATGATGGAAAACGTTTACTACTGAATACCCGTTGGGATCAAAGTCTGCAAAATGAACTTAAACGTCGCGCACAGATTCTTTCAATCACTCTGGGAGCTATGAATGCCTTTACTTGGTTCTTTGAACCGGACAAAAACAGGATAAGTTTTGGCGAAGGGTTCAATGAAGTTACCAAAAAGGCTTCTGAGATCTGTTCGGTGGAGAAATTTCTGAGTTGTGTGCATCCTGATGACAAACAAAAATTCCATGATTCCCTGCAAGCCGTTGTTGAACAGGATAATGGTATTTGGGAATTGGAATACCAACTCGATTTAAACGGTGACGGAGTTTATCAATGGTGGCAAACCCGTGGCATGCTGGAAACAAGCACCCTGAATGATGCTCCCTATAAATATATGTTTGGCATGACCATCTGCATAGATGCACACAAACAAGCAGAACTGACATTACTCAAAAATAAAGAAGAACTAAAGAAATTGGTTACCTTGAATGAATTAGTACTCAACAATACCAATTCCGGCTTAGCATACATCACCCGAGACTATCGCGTACAGTGGGAAAATGTCTCCTCCTGCTCAAAAAGCTTGTCTTTCGAAGCCTACAAGCAAGGTGAACTTTGCTATAAAAGTGCCCACAACCGAACTTCACCGTGCGAGGAGTGTATATTATCACGTGCTTTCCAATCCCGTCAGACAGAACTCATCAAATTTAAACTTGATAATGCACACGTCGTCGAAGTATATGGAACTCCAGTTTTTCTTGAAGACGGTACAGCTGATGGCATTGTCATCCGTGTAGACGATGTGACCGAACGTGAAGAGATGATTAAGGAATTGCAGATAGCAAAGATGCATGCTGAACAATCAGACAAACTCAAATCCGCTTTCTTAGCTAACATGAGTCATGAAATCCGTACCCCGCTGAATGCCATCGTCGGTTTCTCCGGACTGATGATGTATGCAAGCGATGAAGAGAAGGAGGATTACATGCAGATTATTAATAATAACAATGAAATGTTACTGAAATTGATCAGCGATATTCTTGATTTGTCCAAACTGGAAGCCGGCTCTGTAGAATTGAAATATGAAGAATTCGACCTGACGGACTATTTCAACTCCATGTTTGCTTCTATGAAGCAAAGGGCCACAAACCCCAAAATACAAATAGTAGCTGTCAATCCTTACCAACACTGTTTAGTTACTCTCGACCGTAATCGCGTTGCACAAATCATTACCAACTATGTAACCAACGCCATTAAATATACCCCGGAAGGAACTATTGAAATGGGCTATGAATACAGAGAAGAGGGAATCTATTTTTATGTAAAAGATTCGGGAATCGGCATACCGGATGAAAAGAAAAACAAAGTATTCCACCGGTTTGAGAAATTAGACGAATTTGCACAGGGTACAGGTTTGGGACTATCTATTTGTAAAGCAATTGCGGAAGCAATGGGAGGTAATGTAGGATTTGAATCAGAATACGGTAAAGGTTCATTGTTCTGGGCACTGTTACCTTGTGAAGTGGAAATACCATCCGAAATTACTCAGCAAAGAGCAGAAAGGGTAACCTCATCAGATAAAAAAGATATAGTTGCCGGAACCTCGTCAAGCAATACTCCCGGACGTAAAACAATCCTGGTTGCCGAGGATATTCAAAGCAATTACCAGTTAGTGTCAGCTTTGTTGCGGAAACGTTTTAATCTGGTGCATGCCGCCAACGGTCAGGAAGCCATAGAAATACTACATAAACGTCACATAGATCTGCTACTCATGGATATGAAGATGCCTGTTATGGACGGACTGACAGCTACAGCTGAAATCCGTAAATTCAATGCAGAATTACCCATTATAGCATTAACTGCACACGTTTTTGAGAATGACCGCCTAACTGCTATGGATGCAGGATGCAACGAGTATCTTGTTAAACCCATAGACCGGGCTAAATTAATGGCTGTATTGAAAAAATATAGCTAATATATAATCTTTTAAACAGATATTTTATCAAGAATGAAGAATAGTAAAAAACAGGGCCCTACACAGTGGTTCATCTTTTTCAAAGACCAACTGTTGCTGAAAAAAGAGAAAACAGAAAAAGGAGAGATTAAATACAGTGTACCTTATGGTACAGAACCACCGTTGGCCCCCGGCTCAGGTAGTACGATCCATGAAGTCTTTCTGCCCACGGATGAAATGGTACATGCATTCGCCATTGAACAGCTCGTTACTGAAACTGAAGAATGGGTTATGGTCAACCTCCGGGGTTCCTACGAATACATCACTCTGGACGAATATAAAGCTGCCGGAAAAGCATATCAGATACTGTATTGGGATCAGCATAGCCGTTTTTGTCCCGCGTGTGGTATGCCTACGGAACATAAGACCCCTATCATGAAAAAGTGCCCTTCGTGTGCTTACGAAATATATCCACCTATTTCTACAGCTATCATTGTACTAATACGCCGCGGGGAAGAAATCTTGCTGGTACATGCCCGCAATTTCCGCGGAACATTCTATGGCTTGGTAGCCGGTTTCCTCGAAGCAGGAGAAACTCTGGAACAATGCGTACAACGCGAAGTGATGGAAGAAACCGGATTACGAGTGAAGAATATCACTTATTTCGGCAACCAGCCCTGGCCCTATCCCAGCGGACTGATGGTAGGCTTCATTGCTGATTATGAAAGTGGGGAAATCAAGTTACAGAAAGACGAGCTCAGTGCCGGAGCATTCTATTCAAAAGAAAATATGCCGGAAATTCCACGAAAACTGAGCATAGCACGAAAAATGATAGACTGGTGGCTAAGCAATAATTAAAAGACGGAAATCATTCAAATAAAAACAGATTGCGGAGGACATGCATTCAACAAACGAACAACTACGAATGAAACGACTCTCATTCACATCAACCAATTAGCATGCAACCGCAATCTGTATATTTTCTCATCTCCCGGTCATTCGACCTTCATCAAGTAATTCTAAAATATATCCATCAGAAAAAAAGAGGATAGTAGCAATTTATCTCAACCGATGCTTTCACTATTGAAAACGCTCTTACGCCACTAATTGCCAAAATCCCCTTTTATCATCCTGATGGATATTACTAAGGTTTAGGTTAGGTTTATACGTTGCATATAAAACGGCATTTAACAGAGAATGATTTCAGAGTTGACTTAAAGAAAGCAAAAGAACCTTAAAACGGAAAGAATGTCCACGCTAACGGATAAAAAACAAAAAAGGTGCAACCCTTCGCAGGATTACACCTTTCCTTCTGCCTTACAGCAGTTTATCTTTCTCAGATGCCGAGTGACTTACGTACTGCCACCACTTTTTCTTCTGCTTCAGCATCAGCACTGGCGTAGCATTTCGGGCAACCCATTTCGCCCTTCACCTCGATATAGAACTTGATTTTCGGTTCTGTACCCGACGGACGAACAGAAATCTTTGTACCGTCTTCCGTGAAATACTGAAGAACATTTGAAGTCTCCGGCATATCCAGATCAACAGCATTTCCCTGAGCATCAATCATCTTCAATGTCTTATAATCCTTGATCAATTTGACAGGTGAACTTCCGATTTCCTTCGGTGGGTTAGCACGGAAGTTATCCATCATGGCTTTGATTTCATCCGCACCGCTCTTACCGGGTTTCACTACGTTTACAGTCGTTTCTTTAGAGAAACCATACTCTACATAGATATCCATCAGCACATCATACAGCGTCTTGCCCTGATCCTTAGCCCAGGCGCAGATCTCAGCCAACAATGAACAAGCAGAAACGGCATCTTTATCACGAACAAAGTCTTCTGCCAGGAAGCCGTAGCTTTCTTCACCGCCACCAATATATTGCTGCTTGCCTTCGCTCAAACGGATTTCACGTGCAATCCATTTGAAACCGGTGTAGCAATCACGCATTTCAATCTTATTCTTATCAGCGACAGCCTTAATCAGTTCAGTAGTTACAATGGTCTTCACAATAAAGTCATTCGGCTGCATCTTACCCATTGCAATACGATTCTTGATAATGTAATATAAGAAGATCAGACAAGTCTGATTACCATTGATAAGCACCCACTCACCTTTATCATCTTTGCAAGCCATACCTACACGGTCAGCATCCGGGTCACTGGCCATTACAATATCAGCATCGATCTTCTTCGCCAATGCGATAGCCATAGAAAGCGCCTCAGCATTTTCAGGGTTCGGAGATACCACTGTCGGGAAATTACCATCCTTCACCATCTGCTCGGGTACACAATTCACATTCTCAAATCCCCATTCCTTCAGAGAAGAAGGAATCAGCACACGACCTGCACCATGCAGAGGAGTATAAACAATGCTGAGATCTTTCTGACGCTTGATAACTTCCGGATCTATAGAAATAGAATGAACCATATCCAGATAAACCTTATCTACATCAGCACCAATGATCTGAATCAACTCTTTGTTACCTTCAAACTTGATATCATCAACAGTCACCTTATTTACTTCGTCAATGATAGCGGTATCGTGCGGAGCAAGTACTTGTGCACCATCATCCCAATAAGCCTTATAACCATTATATTCTCTCGGATTATGACTTGCTGTGATATTGATACCACTCTGGCAACCAAAGTGACGGATAGCAAAAGAAACTTCCGGTGTAGGACGCAAATCGTCGAAGAGATATACCTTGATACCGTTTGCAGAGAAGATATCTGCAGAAATCCGGGCAAACTTGTCACTATTGTTACGGCAGTCATAACCTACCACTACAGAAATCTGTTCTTTATCCTTGAAGCATTTGTTCAGATAGTTGGAAAGGCCCTGTGTAGCTGCACCTACCGTGTAAATATTCATACGGTTAGTTCCTGCGCCCATTATACCGCGCAAGCCACCCGTTCCGAACTCCAAATCCTTATAAAAGCAATCTATCAATTCGGTTTTATCTGGGTTTTCCAACATGCGTTTCACTTCTGCCTGAGTTTCGGCATCATATGCCGGGGTAAGCCATTTTTCGGCTTTCTCAGTCACCTGCTTAATCAGTTCCTGATTTTCCATAAGACTGTTATTATTTTAAGAGTTAATATAAACTTTTTTGTAAGACACAAATGTAGAAGAATAAGTTCAAATATCCTAATTTTATTCAGGCATTTTATATCTGTCTCCCGTCTGCTTAACATACTCTTCAAGGAACTCCTTCGGGTATCCCGGGCGGATTACGCCTGCCGGCTGGCCAATGGAATTACGTTCGAACTGACCGTTTTTCATACGCTTGACAACGCCGTCATTGTACTTTACGACAAGAAACTCGCCAAGACGTTTCCAGGTATCGAAAGTGCTTTGGGCGGTCATGTTCGTATAGTTGGTTAGGAATGCCTTCGCTTTGGCAGGGTCTTTTTCCAAAAGTTTGGCAGCAGCAGCCTCAACGCCCTCCTGCGCTTCATTGAAAGTTGTCTCCAACTCTGTCTGAGTGGCACGCACGTCGTCTATCATCAAGTCATAGCGGGGATATACCATATTGGCCACCCAATTGAAAATCCAGAAAGCGGAGTTCCAGGAGAAAGTGATGTAATCGGCGCCATCCACGCGGGTATAGCATACGGGAACCTTGTCCGTACAGCAATATACGGGCGTAAATACCGTCATGTTGGCATCATCCGTGCCAAACCACAGTACTCCACCGATAGGGTCGGGCAACTCGGAACGCATCTGTGCCACGAATACGAAACCACTCTGCTGGGTGGAGATGGGACGCTCATTGAAATATTCCCGGTCGCCCACTTTGAAAGAGAGTGGAGAAAGGCGGTACGGGGTATGATACGGGCCTGCACCGAAATCTTTGCTGATGTCGAGAGGAGTACCTTCATAATGGTCGCGCATGGCATTTTTCACATCCTGCACGGAAACCTTGCGGTTGGGTTTCACAAACAGAGGCATCGGAGTGTTCGTCTCACCTAATATATAAGGTAAGAACTCGTTACCACGGTCGGTAAACATATTGAAATAGCTCCATACACGGGCCTCGCAATAGCGACGGGCACCAAAATCGAGCGGAGCATAGGCATCGGCAAAACTGAAATCCTTGTTCACACCATCAAAGTAACCCTTCTCACGTGCAAAGGAGATGACGTCGGCAGAGTACATACAGTTTTCCTTGTCGTTCATGTTGAACTGATGAATGCGGCTCTGGTTGGCATGTGCGGAGATACAATCATCGGGCACGCGGACAGCTACCCATACGGCACCGCGCACACCGGGTCCCTTGCCAATCATCTCCATAATCCATATCTCGTTGGGGTCGGCAATGGTGAAGGATTCTCCACTACTGTAATAGCCATATTCCTGCACCAATTCCGTCATCACCTTGATAGCCTCGCGAGCAGTGCGTGAACGTTGCAGTCCGAGATAAATCAAGCTACCGTAGTCGATAATACCGGTAGTGTCTACCAGTTCGGGGCGTCCGCCGAATGTCGTTTCACCGATAGTGAGCTGGAATTCGTTCATATTGCCGATGACATTGTACGTCTGACGGGCCTGCGCT
>OHMH01000787.1_pt1 | contig 14874 bp, 9 predicted proteins | sample 1569311 | NCBI WGS metagenome assembly OHMH01 (sample SAMEA3879503, study PRJEB24766) | human gut metagenome | biome: human-associated habitat; feature: feces | place: USA | collected 1985/1987
AGCAATCTTGGAGCCATTAGCACCTATTGTCTCACCTCTGCTCTGCCATGTTTTCCAGCTCGACTCTTTATCTTTACGCAGGAATTTCTGAAGCCGGCTCACGCGCTCGGACAAAGACACCTTGTTGGTAAGCAAATCCAAGGATGATGGTAAGGCGAAAACATCGTTCACTGCATGCTGGAATACATCGAACCAGCCCGAGTTCTTCAAGGTATAACGGAATCCAAATACCACTTCATCTCCGGCTTTGTGCTTAGCTCCCACCTGTCCGAGTACCGGATGATAAACCACGGGAGTAAGTTCATTATGCCTGTTCGCTAAACTCAATCCCAAGGAATTAGGACTCTTATCCGGAGCTTTGCCGGCTATCGGGTCGGTTTCCGTCCCCGGATCTGGAATAACAGCTAAGGTATAGCCATCCTTCGACGAATACAGCGGACACAGAGTCATCGTATTACGTTCTTGGGCAAGCATCGGAACACAAGGAATGCCCATGCTGTAAGTTTTTGCCATATTCAGATTATACTGGATTTCATTGCCATACCAATTACCCGGAATCATCGCCCATGATATATTGTTCTCTTCAAAGACGGTAATCGTAGGGGTGGCGATGGATACGGAACCGTTCGTCGACAGTCTGACCTTCATATCGACCTTTATATCAGACGGAAATAATGGATCTACCTTCCATATTGCTTCAACGTCTCCGAAACGGAGACTGTGAGAAAATTTCAGAGTACCATCGGGAAGCATTTCTGCTTTTGACGGATAGAACGTAAAATCCTTTCCCTCAAGATCCTGATCGACCAAATCCTTTGCCGGATTACGATCTATATACAAAACCGTGTAATATCCCTTGGGGGCAGGAATCTGCTTCCCGTCGATTTTAATACACGAGATATGCCAGCCATCCCCCTCCTGTTGCCATTCAAAATCAATACTGCCCGTATTAAGATTCAGTTTGGGCTGAGCGGACATCAAGACACTCACACAAGCAATGAGTAACGTAGAAAACAAATATTTCATAAATGTATTTTTCAGAAAATTATTTTTCAACTATTTCTATTTCTATATTTTGCACAGATTCTTCAGTTCCAAAAGCGGTAGCATTACGCGACACTACGGTCACCGTAAACTTACCCGGTTTGTAATATGTGTAATCATAGAACCCCGGAACAACCTCGCTGTATGACTTAATAAGCGTACCATAATCAGGAATCACTTGGCTCGGATCGACAGGAGAAGTAATTACCCAGCTTTCAAAATCCTCCTTACCGTCAGGCATGCCTGCACAAGTAAGCGATGTTCCAAGTGTCCACTGATAAGCAGGGAAAATAGCACCGGTCTGATCTTCCTGCAGTTTATTCGTAGTTGTACCACATTTTGCAAAAGAAGCATTTGTCCATATCGTATAAGGAAGAGCATCCGTTTCAACTGTATTATTAAGATTGAATGAAGAGATTGTATATCCTTCCTGTTTCTGTCCCTTTTTCGCAGTATAACGGAAAGCAAGATAGATATCCCGTCCGTTCCATTCTGACAAATCTATTGCTCCGGAATTAACATTAACACCTTTTTTAGTCCCCTCAACAGGCCATTTCGCTTTTTCAGAAATATCCAGCCAAGTGGCACGTTTTATTCCCTCCATGGTGATGTCACCGTCAAAGTCAGTAGAAAGAAGAAGCTTGATTTCGGCATACTCCTCCAAGTTATCTCCATCTTTTTTACAATTGAAAGACAGGACTGGAGAACCATTCTCCCTTCCGCGATTTCTATAGATATAACGCGACCCTTTTATAGTTCCTCCCATCGTTCCGCCATTATAATTATCAACTCCGGTAAAAATCGTCACGAAATCAGCTTCTCCTGAGAAGTGGAAGCGAACATTCTCTCCAACTTCGTATACATTCTTTTCAAGCCTGGTCACAACAGTTGATTCGGTCACGGTGTCAACTTGGCAGGACACAACGACTAAAGCGGCGACTAAAGCGGGAAACAGGTTTCTAATTATATTTCTTTTCATTGTCTCATACTTTTAATAATGTTAAATATACAATTACCAGCCTTCATTCTGTTTCAATTCAGGATTAAGCATTATTTCTCCGGAAGGGATCGGAAGGTAATAATGAACATCGGACACATTGTTGCCAGGAGTCATGATATAATCAAGTTGCGCTCCATTGACTCCTTTTGCATTCCTGCCATCATCCCTCGTAGCCTGAAGCACCTCCACAAGATTGTGCCAACGTTTGAGGTCTAAACGTCTCCAGCCTTCAAAGCATAGCTCCCTTGCTCTTTCATCCATAATAGTCTGAAGGAATGCCTCCTTTGAGTCTGTAGCTTCAGCAGGCAATTCATAAGACGGACTCTCATCCTTCATCACTGCGATTGCCGTAGCACCGCTACCCTTAGGACCTTTCCCGCCCTCGAGTGACCTGATCACCACCTTCGGAGTTTCACTGTAGGCATGTCCCCTGTCGAGCAATACTATTGACTCAATAGGTCTGGTGGCTTTAGTGTCCGGTTTCCCGTCAGAACCAAGAATCTCAGGCAACTTGGCAGTAGCAATTGTAAGAGGACCTTTAACGTCTCCGACACGATATGCCTTGGGAGATTTGTTCTCTTCCGTTGTGCATGTGACAGATGCAGTATTGTCGGTAACATCTACAATTTCCACACAAACTTCATCAATGGTATAATTTTCTCCCGGATTGGTAAGTTCAATATGATCAATAAACTTGCGACCGTCCATCTGTCCGTATGCCCTTTTTCTCACCGCGTTGACATAGCCTATAGCCTCAGGTGTCGAACCATTATTTATCTGACACAATGCTTCGGCTGCCATAAGCAATACATCGGAATAGCGTACTATACAGAGGTTGGTTCCTGTATTACTCTGATATGCAGGCCAAATCTTTGCATACTGACGGTTGAACTTGTTGACCTGACGATCATAAACCAATCTGTCATTATCAGGATCCTTATGCGAGCCGAAATAAGTAAGAACAAGACGATCGGCACCATCAAGCTTCGTAGGGGCATTGGTAAACGGAGCGATAGCCCAGTTACGTCTTTCATCATAAGAGCCTAACAATGCCTCAGTATCCTGCTCATAATATGAAAACATTCTTTTGGTGATCTTCATTGTATTATTAACCATAAAGGACACATTTGCTACAGCTTTGCTGCAATTGGTACCAAGCGAGGTCGACAATGAAGGAAAATATTCTTTCAGTCCGTCAGACGTACTTTTACAATACGCTTCTATCTCCCATAGATTTTCACGTATATCATACTTGTCCTGAATAAGCGGAATGAATGCTTCTGCAAAATTAGGAATCAAGCTGTGAGCAGGATCGTCGATGACCATCTTTGCCCATTTGTATGCATCTTTGTACCTTTCAGTGTTGTAGCAAGGGAATCCGGCATTGAAAAGGCAGACCCTTGCCAGCACTCCCCTGACAGCAGACTTATTGATTCTTCCTCCAAAGTTAAATTTGGTAATCGGAAAGACCTTACTCTCTGCCTCTTCCATCTCGCGAATTACAAAATCGTATATATCAGCCTCCTCTGCCTGCTTTGCAGAAGTACTATTAACATCCGAAGATGCCTCCGTTACAAGAGGAACCCTTCCATAATTTTGTACAAGATTGAAATAACAGAATGCCCTTATAAATTGCACTTCACCTTCCATGGCGAGCTTTGTTTCTGTTGTCATCTTGGCATCAGGAAGATAATGAAGGAACTGACAGCAACGCTGAATCGCCGCATAAAGATTCTTGTACATAGTAGCATTAGGAGCATATCCGGAAGTATAGCTATACACCTTAGGACCTGTTCCGGCTGCTGCATTATACATTTCATCCGTCACATTCCAGATGACGAACTGAGAGTTCATGCTTCCATCAAAAAGTCCTCCTCCCGGTACGCTAAGAGCGTCATAACAACCCACTAAAACCTTTGCGCATGCCGCACTATCTTTGAAAAATGTATTCGGAGTGTCCGAATCTATCGGATGCAAATCCAAATTAGACAAACAGCCTGTAAGAGGAAAAAATGCAATTCCGAACAATATACTTTTAATAACCTTATTCATATCCATATAAATTATTATATCACATTAAAACGAAATTTGTGCACCAAATATGAATGTACGTGGTACAGGGTATGCCGAATAGTCATAACCTGGAGTTCTTGCATTCGACATCGTGCTGACGGTAGGGTCCTGTCCCGAATATCCCGTCACCGTAAACAAATTCTGGGCAGAGAAATAAATCCTCATGTTGCTAACAAAAAACCTCTGGCTCACCTGAACAGGCAGAGTATATCCTATATTCAAATTTTTCAGTCTCAAATATGAGCCGTCCTCTACATAACGGTCACTGCCCCAAGCCGTATTGTTTGCAGATCTTGCACGCGGAAGTTTTCCGTTAGGATTGTCCACGGTCCATCTGTCGGCATACGAAGCAAACTGATTGGAACTCAATGATCTGCCTTCTTCTAAATAATAACGGTTCATATTAAGGATATCATTGCCGTAGCTGAATGTAAAGAACAATGACATATCAAAATTATAGAATCTGAAAGTATTTGTTATACCGCCCGTAAAATCAGGATTCGGATTACCTATAATCGTCAAGTCTTCTTGAGTAATCTGAAGATCGCCATTCAAATCCTTGAATTTCTGATATCCGGGAAAGACTCCCTTTCTGTTTGCATGAGTTGACTGTGAAACTACATCATCTCTCAATATCCAGCTGCCATCGCTTCCCTTACGGAAATCTTCATATTGATAAAGACCGTCTGTAAGGGCTCCGTACATCATACCGATAGGCTGGCCCACCTTCGCAATATACAATGCAGCCCCATTCGGAATCTTCAGATTATCAGCAGGAAGCACACTCTGGTTGTTGGCAAGTGCAAGCACTTTATTCCTGTTGAATGAAATATTGAAATCGGTAGTCCAGTTAAAATGCCTTCTCTTCATATTAACAGTGTTTAGAGACAGTTCGAAACCTTTGTTCTCCACCCGGCCTATATTTCTATATGCTGAACCATAACCGATATGGGCAGGCAAAGTGGCATTGATCAGAAGATCTTTAGTATCTTTCTTATAATACTCGGCGGTCAAGTATATTCTATTGTCGAAGAAGCCCAAATCCATTCTAGCATTAAAGGTATATGTAGTCTCCCATTTCAATTTAGAATTACCTATCGATGAGACAATCGCTCCCGTTGTAGGATATTCATCATTGAATGAATAGTCATAATATGTCCCTCCGGAAGAAAATCCCATCTGCGGAAGATAAGCGTATTCTCCGATACCATTATTGCCGGTAGACCCATAGCTCAAGTTAAGCGATCCTTCGCTAAACCATGATCCGATATTGTTCTTGACAAAATTCTCATCTGAGAATCTCCACCGAACGGCTCCTGAATAGAACTTGCCCCCCCTATTGTCACGTGCAAATTTTGAAGAACCGTCCGCACGCATCGTAAACGTCAGATAGTATTTTCTGTCATAGTTGTAATTCGACCTAAAAATGAAAGATTGTATTGCCCATTCTGTCAACTTCTTGGACATGATTTTCTGAGACAGCCCTTCATCAAGTGCCTCTATTCCTCTCCATTCTGATGTAATAGGAATCTGTGTAGCTTTTGCTTCGAAGATATCCGAAACATTTTTCTGCTGAGTACAACCGACAGTTACGGCAAGGTCATGAATATTATCGAACTTTTTGTTGAAGTTCAAAGTGTTCTCATTCAAGACATTGTTAGTTCTTGTTACTCTTCTCGAACCGTTAATTCCGTCATTTCTTCCTGGAAGTGTACTTCCGGCTTCTGTCTTGGAATTATTGAATATATCAGTCTGGGATTCAGTACTCGTATAAGAAATCGAAGTAGTAAATTTCAGACATTTGAGAATATTCCAATTGAACATGGCACTGGTTCTCAACTGTCTTGTGATATATTTCTGATCAGTATTTTGCGTCTGGAGCAATGGGTTGAACATCGGCACTCCACTTTCCGGCCTTTCAGGATCTTCAAGTTCATGGGTCAAGTCCACACCGTTTGTGGAAATAGGTCTGTATGACCACACTTTATACATATAAGCAGAAGATCCCTGTCCATAGTTAACTTGCATACCAGTTCTTTCCTTCTCCGCATAATTCGCTCTCATGACAAGCTGCATACGATTGCCTATCTTCTGGGTGATGTTCATGCTGCCAACATAGTTCTTCATACCGGTATTGAGAATGATACCCTTCTGATTGGCATAATTGAATGAAGCCATATATGTGGTTTTCTCAGTACCGCCAGATGCGCTTACGCTGTATTCGTGCATCTGTCCTAGCTGACTGATCTCATCTTGCCAGTCAATAGGTCTCACATTCTTATAGTCATCGAGTGTCCATGGAGTTCCATCCGGATGAGGATCCCTACCATCGAGATACATAGAGCCATAAGCCGCATCAAGTTCATTCTGAAGTCTGACAAATTCATAAGGTGACATCATTTCATACCTATTATAGTCTTTCGACAAGCTATAACGGTACTCGAAATTAATTTTCGGAGCGCCCTTTGAACCGGAATCGGTAGTAATAACAATCACACCATTAGCACCGCGTGCACCATATATGGCTGTCGCCGATGCATCTTTAAGTATCTCGATACTTTTAATATTCTGAGTAGGAATTGACGAGTTATCGGGAGACTCTAGTGGAATACCGTCTACCACATAAAGAGGAGCATTGCTCTGGGTTACAGAATTGCTACCCCTAATCAGAATGTCCGGAAGACCTCCAGGCTGTCCATCCCCGACATTGACCTGTACACCGGCGACCTTGCCGGCAATAGCATTTTCAAACGTCACTGCCTGAAGCGCCTTCATATCCTCAACGTTGACAGAAACAACGGAACCGGTAAGATCCTTTCTTGCTACCGGACCTCCGTATGGAACCACCACCACTTCCTCGAGCATTTTCGCATCAGGTTCAAGAGAGATTCTCAATTTCTCTCCCCCTTTTGTAACCCGCACCTGATAATCTTTGTAACCAATGAAAGAGACAGTGACAGTCTGTCCGACAGGTACTCCTGTAAAAATGAAATTTCCATCTACATTTGTGGATACACCTTTGGTACTGCCTTTGATATAGACGTTAGCTCCTATGACAGGAGTTTCGGTTTCATCAACGACAGTTCCTTCAACGGTAACCATCTTAGTTTTTTCCTGTGATCGGACTGGCATGATGCCTGCAAATGAAACCAGCAGGCACATCAGAAAAAAAACAATTTGTTTTCCTGATCTTGATTGAATACGATTTAATGTTAACATACTTTAGCATTATAAAAATGATTAGAATTAATATATTGAGAAATGTTTCGATCTGGGCTATTATAATAGCTTTTAACGCAAGCAAATTTATATAAGTACAATCAATTTTAATAGCATAATGCCTCAAAAATCAACGGAAACGTTCCCGGGAACGTTTGGATTTTGCAGAATGTCTAAAAAGTTGTAAGTTTGCAGACAAACCTACAATCATTCATGTTATGGAAAAGCCAATTACAATAAAAGACATAGCAAAAAAACTCGGGTTATCCACCTCCACAGTTTCCAGAGCTTTATCGGACAGTTGGGAAATAAAGAAAGAAACCAAGGAGCTGGTTATCAAGACTGCTGCAGAACTGAACTATCATCCGAACACGCAGGCAAAAGGGTTGGTCACAAAGAAAAGTTATACTATCGGAATCGTTGTGCCTGAATTGGTCACATCTTTTTTTCCTATGATTATATCCGGAATACAAAAAATACTAATGCACGAGGGCTATCAGATCCTCATTACTCAATCCAACGAATCCGCTGAAACAGAGCGTACCAATCTGAGTCTTTTAGAACAACACATGGTAGACGGTATAATAATATCCACGACATCTGACAGTTTTGTCAACTCTGATATGTATCAAAGCCTACAGGATAATGGGATTCCACTTGTGTTTTTCAACAGGGTGCCTTCCAACATTGATACTACAAAAATTATTATTGACGATAAGAAAATGGCCTATTCGGCAGTGGCTCATCTTATAGGTGAGGGATACCGGAAAATATTTCATTTTGCGGGTCCAGAAAAATTGGATATAACGAAAGATCGTATGAACGGATATATAGAGGCCATGCAGGATGCCAATCTCCCTATTTCAGACTCTACCATCATTCCGGTATTTTTATTCGTGATGGAGAACAGACTATGGAAGATATACTGTCCGGAAACGGTGAAAAACCGGATGCTATATTTGCATTTAACGATCCTGTTGCTATCGGAGCGATGAAAGCCTTGAAACGGCACGGATTGAGGATACCGTATGATGTCGCTTTTGTCGGCTTTTCAGAATCGGATATGGCCACTGTCGTCGAACCTTATTTGACGTCTATAGAACAGCCGCGTGTCGAAATCGGAGAGATTGCAGCAAGCTGCATGCTGGACAAGATTCGTACAAATAGATTGCTCAATAAAAAAATTGTACTGGATGCCAAATTGAATATCAGGGAATCATCGCATAAAAAACACAATTATGATAAAGACACTATTCTAACATAGGAGGGGTAGTGATTGACCTTAATCTGTAAGTAAGCCCTCGTAATGTTCACTTCTTCCTCCTTTACTTGGTTGAACGTGAGGAACACAGGCAAAGTGAATTTCAGAAATTCGGTATACCATTCATCACCAAGATCAAAAACAATATGAGAAACTCCCTGATAAGTATACCCGCCATTGATGTCAACCTTATCAATGACGGGCAACTTGAAATCTTTTAGAACTGACGTTAGTATATGATCAATCAGCGGAAGAATTTAATGCTTTCAATAGCTCACCTTTCACCGTATCCGTTCCCGGAAAACCTACTGACCGGTACGTTTGTTTCCCTGCACGGTCGAGCACCAGATAAGTAGGTACGCCACGGACTTCGAATTTATCACAAATAGCTGCCCACTGAGCATTGGTCAACCGGTAATGCTCACCATGAATATCGGGTATCATATTGTTCCATGTTGTCTCCGGAGAATTTTCACCGGCAATAAAGACATACACGATATCTTTATCTATCAGCTCCTCCTTCATGGGTTTCATCATCTTCATAGCCATCTTACAAGGTCCGCACCAGGTGGCCCAGAAATCAACAAGCACTACTTTACCCTTGAACGGATCGACAATGGCTTCAAAAAGGGCATCGTCCTTCACATCTTCGGGCAGAGTACGAACCATAAAACTGCGCTTCTTCTTATTTTCTTCTATCTTCTGAAGCAGCTCCGTATTCATTGCAGTCAATTGGTTCAGGAAATAGGGATTCTCAATCGTGCGTAATGTAGCAAAATCGTCTTCAGACAAAGGCATAAAATCTTCCAGTTTTGAAGCACATTGCATTGCTGTCTGCACATCATGATAGATACCTTTACCTCCTATTAGCTCTCCAACCGCCTTCTGATTAGCTTCCAAAGCCACTTTGCCACACTCCTGAAAGAGGTTGTCATACTTATCTCTCAGCACCCTCATTATAGAAGCATCCTGCGACGAAGGATTATCACGGTATTTCTTCATTGCTTCCTTATCCTCCGGACTTACCTTGGATGAGTCAAGCAGGTAATCAAAAATACCGACGGTCTTAACAGACGGCAAATGGATGTATACAGTATTTCTTACCATACCGGAATAATTGAAGCAATACACAGACTTGGGTGAATTGATGTAATCCAGTTTACTTAAAAAGTCAAAATAGCCATCTGACGTTTTTTTTGAGAGATACTCCTTACCGGCATCACGCAACGACAGTCCTTTTTGCTGAGCATAAGCCTGCAATAGCTGATAATCATATCCACATAACAGTCCATACAATGCATCTTTATTCAGCACCGTCAACAATTCCGCATAAGCTGCACTTATTTTCTTATTGGCACGGATCACATTGTCCGCTTCTTCATATTTCCGCATGCAATATGCTTTATACTGATCCGGAGTCATGTCATATAAGTCTTTCAACTCAACAGAACAAAGAGGAATTTCCAGTCCGGAATTCATTTCCGTATTCAATCCTGCATTCAGTCCTTCAAAATAAACCTTCTTCCCTTCAGCCTTCGTGTCTTTCTGTAAACGACTGGAAGCACGCGTCATTTCACGAAGATTTACGGTAACCTTGGTTTCTCCACCCGGAGACAACAAAAAAGAAACAACAGATCCACCCACACTTAAATAGGCGACAGAAGGGTGTGAAACTGATATTTCCGTATGGAAATTTCCCACTTCATCCAACTCTAACTCTGTATTCTTTTGTCCATAGGGAGATAAGAAATCAGCAGAATGTAATTCAGCTTTCATCCGGAATGAAGGCTTATAATCCAAAATACGACCACTAATGATAGCCGTTCCCTCTTTGATTTCAGGAGTCGGCAAAGCTACAGCAGTCATTTTTCCTGCCTTCTCTAGACCTTTAGGCAATTGGAGCTTAGGCAACTTTCCAGTCAGGCTGATACCGAAAAGATTAAAATCTCTCTCACCTTCCCCTTCCACAAAATCGAATGATTTTACAGATGGTGGCAAAGGTGGAAATATCAAAGAGAAAGTGGCCTCTCCGGATTCTGGCATCCAAAATTCCTGTCCCAACTCAATACCTACTCCCTGCCGCACCTGATAACGTTCACCATTATCTGCCACCAGACAAGTAGCAGGGGCAATACGTATCCAGTACTTTGGAGTAAATTTTGCATCCACATCAATCACGGTAGCTGTATCCGATAAATGAACGGCAGCTATCTCAATGGTTTCCGTTGCCTTTGCTATAAACGGAGGGCGATTAATCGTCTTCTGTGCATTCAATGCACTCCAAGACAAAAGACACAATAAAAATAGTAGTTTTTTCATTAGACTCATTCTTAAATTGATACTATCGCAAAGCTTCCACTTCTTCCGGAGTCAATGGTATCTTCTTGCCTAAGCGGCGGGCACCGGTTTCTGTAATAAGATAATCTTCTTCATTGCGAATACCACCGAAGTCACGATATTCTTCCAATTTGTCATAATTGATAAAGTCAGTGAATTTCTTACCTTCTTTCCACATGTCAATCAATTCGGGAATGAAGTAGATACCCGGTTCAACGGTATGTACAAAGCCCGGTTCCAAAGGAATGGCAAGACGTTGAGACTTACGTCCGAACTGTGTACTCTTGGGTTGACCGTTATAGCCTACCCACACTTCGCCCAGATTTTCCATATCATGCACATCCAGTCCCATCATGTGTCCCAGACCGTGGGGATAGAACAATGCATGAGCACCTTCGCGCACTGCATCATCCGCATTTCCTTTCATCAGACCCAGTCCTTTCAAACCTTCTACCATTACGCGGGCAGATAAGTCGTACACTTCCATATAAGGAATACCCGGACGGAGAGCCTTTACAGATTCCAGATGCATAGCATTCTGAATTTCGTAAACGGCACGTTGCTTCGAAGTAAACGTTTTATCGGCAGGTACAGTAGACGACATATCACCACAATAGCCCGATGGAAGTTCCGCACCGGCATCGATCAGAAACAAGTCACCCGATTTAATTTTATTACCATGATAATGATTATGCAAAGTCTGTCCGTTGATTGTGGCAATTGTAGGGAAAGAAAGTTCACAATTATTCATTTCGGCTACACGGTTCATCTCTGCCACAACTTCATATTCGTACATACCCGGACGAATCACTTCCATCGCCTTGATATGCATGTCGGCAGTCACATCACATGCTTTTTCTATTTCTGTAATTTCTTCGGCAGATTTATAATTACGCTGTGCCACCACCGCACGGATAAACGGCACGGAACCTTCCTGACGTGCAGGCGGAATACCCAGCCAATCCATGAGTTTCAGCTTATGTTCGGGACGGTAAGGCGGGAGATAATGCACTGTCTGACCTTTTTGTACAGCTTTGTGCAGATAGCTGATAATCGCGGCGGAAGGAAGCGTCTCCCGAATGCCTACCCGTTCACTCTTCTCTTTCAGAGTCGGCTGCGTACCCATCCATACAATATGATCGATAGTCAGTTCGTCTCCGAAAATGATTTCTTTGTCCTCATCGATGTCAATGATAGCGGAAAGTCCGGCAAACGACAAGCCGAAATAGTAGAGGAAAGTAGAATCCTGACGATAACGAAAAGCATTATCTTCATAATTCAGTCCTTGTTCGTCATTTCCCAAGAATAGTAACACTCCGGAGCCAATATTTTTTTTCAGCAGGGCTCTGCGCTGCACATAAGTTTCTTTATCAAACATAACGTTGCAATTTTTTAAGTTGATACGCACAAAGATAATGCAAACCGAAAGCAGCACAAAATAAGCTTGCCTATTTTTATTGCTGATGTACAGCTTATCTTCACTTTTAGCAAAGATAATGTAAATTAGGCGCCAATCTTTCATGCTTGCATGAAAAACTTATGCCAAGAACATTTCGCGTTCCCGAACTATTCACTATTTTTGCAAAAAGTGTGAAGATAAGTTGCGCCTCGGCATAAAAAATGAACGAGTTCATTTTATTCTGTCTCGTTTGCATTATCTTTGCGGCGAGTAAAAGAAAAGAATAAGTATGGCACAAGGTTCCAGACAAGTACAAACTCAAGCGCAGCAACAGGTACAGACACTGTCGCCCCAGCAGATTCTGGTAGTGAAGCTATTGGAATTGCCCGCTGTAGAACTGGAAGACCGTATACATGCGGAACTTCTGGAAAATCCGGCTCTGGAAGAAGGAAAGGAAGATACGGCAAGTGACGACTTTCCTGAAAATTCCGATACGGAAGGTTCCGCAGAAGACAGCGGAGCCAATGAATATGATTCATTAAGCGACTATTTGAGCGAAGACGATATCCCCGACTACAAATTGCAGGAAAACAACCGTAGCAAAGGTGAACAGGCCGAAGAAATACCTTTCTCCGACGCCACTTCTTTTTACGAAACCCTAAAGGAGCAACTAAGCGAACGTGACCTGACCGAGCATCAGCGTGAACTGGCGGAATATCTGATCGGATCATTAGATGACGACGGCCTGTTACGTAAGTCTCTGGATAGCATCTGTGATGAACTCGCCATCTACGCCGGCATCGAATGCACCCAGGAAGAATTGGAAGAGGCACTGAAGATCATCCAGGACTTTGATCCCGCCGGACTCGGTGCACGCAACCTGCAAGAATGCCTGCTCATTCAGATTCATCGCAAGATAGAGCAACAGCACTTCACCCCGAGCCCTCTACTTTATATAGAAGAAGCGATCATCTCCGAATGTTACGAAGAATTTACCCGTAAGCATTGGGACAAGATACAGCAGAAGCTCGGACTGGAAGAAGATGCTTTTGAACAGGCTATCAAAGAGATCTGCAAACTCAATCCGCGTCCGGGTGCCTCTCTGGGTGAAGCCATCGGCCGGAACATGCAACAGATCATCCCCGACTTCATTGTAGATACATACGATGACGGTACCATCAATCTGGCTCTGAACAACCGGAACGTTCCGGAACTGCGTATGAGCCGTGATTTCACCGAGATGGTGGAAGAGCATACCAAAAACAGGGCTAACCAGTCGAAAGAATCGAAAGAAGCCATGATGTTCCTGAAGCAGAAGATGGATGCAGCACAAGGCTTTATTGATGCCGTGAAGCAACGCCAGAATACATTAATGACTACCATGCAAGCCATTATCGACCTGCAACGCCCGTTCTTCCTCGAAGGAGACGAATCATTGTTGCGCCCTATGATATTGAAGGATGTTGCCGAACGTACCGGATTAGACATCTCAACCATCTCCCGCGTCAGCAACAGCAAATATGTGCAAACCAACTATGGCATCTATTCACTGAAATTCTTCTTCAGTGATGGATACGTCACCGAAGACGGTGAGGAAATGTCTGTACGTGAGATTCGTAAGATATTGAAAGAATGCATTGACAATGAAGATAAAAAGAAACCTTATACAGATGATGAACTGACGGATATACTGAAAGAAAAAGGATATCCTATAGCACGCCGCACGGTAGCCAAGTACAGGCAACAGTTGAACATACCGGTGGCAAGACTGAGGAAGTAATTATTAATTTGAGAACTCTATTCATGGAAGAACAACATATTGTAGCAGACAGGACCTTAATCCGGACAGCCCGGGTGATATCGGCTATATTCACGCCGTTTTCCATTCCATTCCTGGCGTTTCTGATTCTGTTCCTTTTCTCGTACCTGCGCATCATGCCTATACAGTATAAGCTGATTGTGCTTGGAGTAGTGTACTGCTTCACTATTCTTATGCCTACGCTCACCATCTTCCTGTTCCGTAAAATCAATGGTTTCAGTCCCGAAGACTTGGGTGAACGTAAGCGGCGCTTTATGCCATTCTTGCTTACTATTACTTCATACGTATTCTGCCTGGTGATGATGCACCGCCTGAATATCCCTTGGTACATGACGGGGATTATTCTTGCTGCATTGATCATGATGGTTATCTGCATTGTTGTCAATCTGAAATGGAAGTTAAGCGAGCACATGGCAGGTGTAGGGGCTATTGTAGGAGGGCTGGTATCTTTCAGTGCCTTGTTCGGATACAATCCGGTATGGTGGCTATGCCTGTTCATCCTGATTGCAGGTGTCCTGGGCACAGCACGTATTATTTTACAGCATCATACATTGGGAGAGGTACTGGTAGGTTTTGCCGTAGGATTAATTTGCTCTTTATTAGTGCTTCATCCACTGAGTAATATCCTGTTCCGTATTTTCCTCTTTTAAGAGAAGTAAAAAGGGCTCACATTGTAATTTATAATTAGTAATTTGTAATTATATAAGTATTAACCTTTAAAA
>OHMH01000823.1_pt1 | contig 14480 bp, 15 predicted proteins | sample 1569311 | NCBI WGS metagenome assembly OHMH01 (sample SAMEA3879503, study PRJEB24766) | human gut metagenome | biome: human-associated habitat; feature: feces | place: USA | collected 1985/1987
AAAAAGCCGCTTGACCAAAAGAAAAAACCTGCCCCGCGCCACCAGCGCGAGAACCTGCTTAAAGAAAAAACAGCCCTACTGCAACGGCAATCTGCCCCTGCACCCACCCACCCAAAAGCAAGAATTCTGTCATAAATCGCTGCCCAATCGAAGAAAGGATGCCCATTATCATGGAAAAAAATATCGCTGTCATCTGGGGCGACTGCTCCAGCCCCGAGATCGTGAAGCAGACCCTCCGCGTTCTCGATAAGGTGGCCGAGAAGTACGGCCACACCTTCCACTACACCGACGCCGCAATGGGCGGCGAGGCCATCGACAAGTACGGCGACCCGCTGCCTCAGCACGAGCTGGACAAATGCCTTGCGGCAGACAGCGTTCTTCTGGGCGCAGTGGGCGGCCCCAAGTGGGAGGGCCTGCCCGGCGAGCAGCGCCCCGAAAAGGGTCTGCTCCGCCTCCGCGCCGGGATGGGCCTCTACTCCAACAATCGCCCGGCAAAGATCTGGCCTCAGCTGGCCCCGGCCAGCCCCCTCAAGCCCGAGATCGTGGCCAAGGGCATCGACTTCATCATCGTGCGTGAGCTGATCGGCGGCGTCTACTTCGGCAAGCACGAGACCTATACGCTGGAAAACGGCGAGAAGCAGGCCGTGGACTCCATGCCCTACTCGGAGCACGAGATCGAGCGCATCGGCCGCATCGGCTTCGAGACGGCGATGAAGCGCCGCAAGAAGCTCTGCTGCGTGGACAAGGCCAATGTGCTGGACACCAGCCGCCTCTGGCGTGCCGTTATGCACCGCCTGCAGGCCGAGTATCCCGAGGTGGAGTACAGCGAGATGTTCGTGGACAACTGCGCGATGCAGGTCGTGAAGGACCCCAGCCAGTTTGACGTCATCGTCACCGAGAATATGTTCGGCGACATCATCTCCGACGAGGCTTCGATGATCACCGGCTCCATCGGCATGATCCCCTCGTCCAGTCTGGGCGACGGCACCCGGGGTCTGTATGAGCCGATCCACGGCTCTGCTCCCGACATCGCGGGCAAGGACATCGTCAACCCCACCGCCTGCATCCTCTCCGCCGCCATGATGCTGCGGTACTCCTTCGGCATGACCGAGGAGGCCGACGCCATCGAGAGCGCGGTGAACAAGGTGCTGGACAAGGGCCTGCGCACCGCCGATAATATGAGCGAGGGCTGCACCTGCCTCGGCTGTACCGCAATGGGCGATGCCATCCTTGCGGAGATCTGAGCCAGAGCAGGCAATGTACGAGCGCCGCAGACGGCAGAGCACAATAGGCTGTTCCGGCAGGCACTGTCTTTGAAACTTGCGATAAAATAAAATGCACCGCCGTCTCTCACGATTTTGTGGGAGGCGGCGGCTTTTTGTATCCCAGAGATAAAAAGTGTGTCTTATAATTTTAACAAAATGCCAAAATCGAAAAAATAGGGTAGATAATATTGACGAAAGTTGCCCGAAAATGTATTATTGTGATATGGGGGCAGAACGCTTCCTAAATTATAAGGAGGAATTTTTATGATGTTGCGGTTCAGAAAAATGATGGCAGTCCTGTTGGCGGCGGCGCTGACACTGACGATGCTCACTGCCTGCGGCGGCGGTGGCAGCGGAAGAGGAAAAGCGGTCAACGAAAAGGTCGAGCTGACAAAGAGCGTGAATGAAGCCTTAAAGAAGGATAAGTATAGAGTAAGTCTAAACTACAATGCAGAATTGGATGACGTTGCATCTAACTATCATATAAATGATGTCGGAAATACAAATGCTGATTAGAAGAACAAGAAACTCGATCGCGAAATGTTCAGAGTGGATATTCCGGAAGTAGAAAAAGCGGATAGCGCAAGTAAAATTGCCAAAGAAATAGAGCCTACTTTGACAAATATGAAAGACTACGAGTGGAGCATCGGATACTACGTAGAGCCTAAGGAGAATAGAAAAAAAGAGGTAGTAAGCAGAGAGTTTACGATTATTTTGGAGTGGAAAGAAGTTACTAAATAATAAACCCTGCATAAATTGAAGTAGGAATAGAACCGCCGCCTCTCACAGTTTCGTGGGAGGCGGCGGCTTTGTATTGTGCCTTGCAGGATTTTGTGTTATTCTGTAACTAATGCCAGCAATGGCAGGAAAAAGGCGCTGTGTCTAAAACGCAGGCGGCTGACGCCTTACCGGCACCTAAGCGCCGGGCAAGGCAGTTTTTCTTGAAGTTGCCACTCCCCGGATGCTCAAGGGCAGGAAGGGGATGTGGTTCATGACATTCTCCGATGTTGCAATTTTACTGACGCTTCTTGGCGGAGCAATTTTTGTTACATTTCAGATCACATGGACGATCGCACATGAGAACCATGACGATAAAAAACGCAAGAAAAAATGACCGCCTCACAGTTCCCCAACTTGGTCGGTCATTTTCTCTTGACTAATCTGGTAAGGAGCTAGTCGTTTTGCAGACACAGCGCCTTTCTATATGTAGTATAGTCAAATTTCTTTGGGTTGTCAAGCGGGGGCGGCATCCTGCACAGACAAATACAATGTTTGCAAATTCCGCTTTCGGCCTTAATGTGTGAAATAGATTCATTTGACAAATCAAATTATGTAAACTATACTAAATCCTGTCTTTAATGATGAAAAAATACCCCGTGTGCCGGGATGGATAAAAAGAGATAGGATGGGAAAACCGATATGCTGACACTGGATAAGATCTACCACGCCGCCTTTGTCCTCAAGGATGTAGCACGCAAGACAGACCTCATCGAAGCCCCCAAGCTCTCGAAGGACTGCCAGCTCTACCTCAAGACCGAGAACCTGCAGGTGACCGGCAGCTTCAAGGTGCGCGGCGCTTATTATAAGATCAGCCAGCTCTCCAAGGAGGAGAGCGACAAGGGCGTCATCGCCTGCTCGGCAGGCAACCACGCACAGGGCGTGGCGCTGGCCGCTACCCGCCGGGGCATCCGGAGCATCGTCTGTATGCCGGACGGCGCACCCATTATGAAGGTGGAGAACACCAAGAACCTCGGCGCGGAGGTCTGCCTCGTGCCCGGCACCTATGACGATGCCCACGACAAGGCCGTCGAGCTGCAGGAAGAGACGGGCATGACCTTCATCCACCCCTACGACGACGAGCAGGTCATCGCCGGTCAGGGCACCATCGGCCTCGAGATCCTCGACCAGCTGCCCGATGTGGATGCCGTCATCGTGCCTGTGGGCGGCGGCGGACTCATCTCCGGCGTGGCCTTCGCCATCAAGAGCCTCAAGCCGGAAGTCAAGGTCTACGGTGTGCAGGCCGAGGGCGCACCCAGTATGTACCGCTCCCTCCACGAGCACAAATATCAGACCCTCTCCGCCGTCTCCACCTTTGCGGACGGCATTCAGGTCAAGACCCCCGGTGAGCTGACCTACAAGCTCTGCGAGGAGTATGTGGACGACATCGTCACTGTCACCGAGGACGAGACCGCAGCGGCCATCCTCTCCCTGATGGAGAACCAGAAGCTGGTGGCCGAGGGCGCGGGGGCTGTGCCTGTGGCGGCGGCGCTCTTCCACAAGCTGCCCATCGAGGGCAAGAAGGTCGTCTGCCTCGTCTCCGGCGGCAACATCGACGTGAACATCCTCAACCGCGTCATCACCCGCGGCCTCGTCATGAGCGGCCGCAAGGCCAACCTGACCATCGCGCTGGAGGATAAGCCCGGCCAGCTGCAGCAGGTGGCCAACATCGTCTCACGCTGCGGCAGCAACGTGGTGTCCGTCCTCCACGACGGCTCCGACCCCAATATGCCCATTTCCAGCTGCTTCCTCAAGCTGACTCTTGAGACCCGCGACAATGCCCAGATCGAGCAGATCCGGCAGGAGCTTGCCAAGGCGGGCTTCCAGCTGGTGGCAGAGCGCGTATAACGAATCAGAAGACACAGAAAAGCCGCCCATCCGGGCGGCTTTTCTGCGGTTTGTCAGCCGATGATCTCGTACTGGAAATATTCGCACTTGAGCTTGCTGCCTACGTCGATCTCCGGCGGCAGGAGCGCCAGCGCCACCGGGTTCAGCTCGTCGCTCTCGATGTCGGTGCGGCGCAGGTTGACGTAATCGCCGTCAAAGCTGACGACTTCATAATACCAAGGCCCCATAGGTGAACTCCCTCTCTCGTGTCAGGTGTCGTTTTCTTTTTCCTGTTTCCGCCAGTGGTAGTACGGCCCGAGGATGCAGACCGCCGCAAGGATCATCACGGCGAGGAGGATGCTGGTGACGGTCGGGTCGTCGGAGAAAAAGCAGAACAGCACCTGTACGCCGCCTACGATGAGCTCCAGCACGCCCAGAAGCCGCTGCCAGAGGCGGCGGCCCTCTTCGCTGGACGATTCCAGCCGCCGCGCCAGCACGCCGGGCAGCTGGACGCGGAGGACGTCTGCAATGCCCCAGACGAGGAAGATAACGCCGATGACAAGATGGTGCACCATAAGCCACGCTCCTTTCTGCGCTGTGCGCTGAACAGAAAAACTTTTACACAGCAAGTATACCATATCCGCCGTCCCCCGGCAAGGATGGGGAACGGGCGGAATAGAATAGAAAGTTTTTGCGGAAGCCCCGGCGGCTCTTGTGGAATCCGGAAAAATATGCTATACTATTCTCTACCGATGCGCCATCGCCAAGCGGTAAGGCAGGGGACTTTGACTCCCCCATCGTAGGTTCGACTCCTGCTGGCGCAACTGTATGAAAAAACTGCACGGACTGCTGGACTTCAGCGTTCGTGCAGTTTTTCTTTTATGCCTCTGTAAAAACAGGAACGGGGGACGGCATCAGAACCGTCCCCCCTCGAAAAGCATTTGGCAGGCGTGGCGTTCTCCTGCATCTCTCAGGGCAGATGCCCTTGTCGTTACCATCGGCGTGTGGCTGCCACGAAATTGACCACCTCAAATGCTTCTCTTATCCAGTATATCATGCCGGATTCATTTTGTATAGAGAAACAGCCCAGCCAAAACGCAAAAAGCCGCCCGGCTTTCATACCGGGCGGCAATGGAGAAGAAAAATCGCAAAAGCGATGAAAATATCAGCTTACAGGATGTCGATGTACTCACCGGCCAGAGCCTTGTTCATGCTGCGGACGGCGCAGAACTTGCCGCACATGGAGCAGGTGTCGCTGTGGTCGTCCTCGGGCAGGCGGGCGTCACGGATGGCCTTTGCGGTCTCGGGGTCGAGGGCACAGGCAAACTGTGCGTCCCAGTCCAGCACACGGCGGGCGTCGCCCATCTTGTCGTCGATGTCCCGGGCGTGGGGGATGCCCTTGGCGATGTCGGCGGCGTGGGCGGCGATCTTGGAGGCCACGATGCCCTGCTTGACGTCGTCCACATTGGGCAGAGCCAGATGCTCGGCGGGGGTGACATAGCACAGGAAAGCCGCACCGCTCATGGCTGCGACAGCGCCGCCGATGGCAGCGGTGATGTGGTCATAACCGGGGGCGATGTCGGTGACGATGGGGCCGAGGACGTAGAAGGGCGCGCCCATGCAGATGGTCTTCTGGATCTCCATGTTGGCGGCGACCTGATTCAGGGGCACATGGCCCGGGCCTTCCACCATGACCTGAACATTGTGTGCCCAAGCCCGCTTGGTCAGCTCGCCCAGACGGACCAGCTCTTCGATCTGGCAGACGTCGGTGGCGTCGGCGAGGCAGCCGGGACGGCAGGCGTCGCCCAGAGAGATGGTGACATCGTGCTCCTCGCAGATGTCGAGGATCTCGTCGAAGTGCTCGTAGAAGGGATTCTCATTGCCGGTCATACACATCCATGCAAAGACCAGAGACCCGCCGCGGCTGACGATGTTCATCTTCCGCTTGTGCTTGCGGATCTGCTCGATGGTCTTGCGGGTGATGCCGCAGTGGAGGGTGACGAAGTCCACGCCGTCCTCTGCGTGCAGACGCACCACGTCGATGAAGTCCTGCGCGGTCAGGGTGGCGAGGTCGCGCTGGTAGTGGATGACCGAGTCATACACCGGCACGGTGCCGATCATGACAGGGCACTCGTGGGTCAGCTTCTGGCGGAAGGGCTGGGTGTTGCCGTGGCTGGACAGGTCCATGATGGCCTCTGCGCCCATGTTGACCGCGCTCATGACCTTCTGCATCTCGATGCTGTAGTCCTTGCAGTCGCGGGAGACGCCGAGGTTGACGTTGATCTTGGTGCGAAGCATGGAGCCGATGCCCTCGGGGTCGAGGCAGGTGTGATGCTTGTTGGCCGGGATGGCCACCTTGCCCTCGGCGACCAGCTGACGGATCTCCTCGACGGTGCGGTACTCCTTCTTGGCGACCGTCTCCATTTGGGGCGTGACGATGCCCTTGCGTGCGGCATCCATCTGTGTGGTGTAAGTCTGCATGGTTCAAATCCTCCGAAAATACGCTCTTTATTTATCCTGTACAGCGTCTGGGACGCCGTGCATCCAGTTTTCGACCCCTGTGCCGCCCAAGGTGTGGTCCAGCGGGCCGGAGCCTTGGCCCAAGTCGAGCTGGGCGTTCAGTGCGTCGGTCAGATAGGCCTTGGCCCGGGCGATGGAGTCCGCCAGCCCGAAACCCTTGGCGAGGTTTGCCGCGATGGCGCTGGACAGGGTGCAGCCGGTGCCGTGGGTGTTGGGGTTATCGACCCGCTGCCCCGGGAACCAGAGCAGCTGCCCGTCCCGGAGCGCCAGAAGGTCGTCGGCGTCGGTGTCGCTGTGGCCGCCCTTCAGCAGGACGTTGCAGCCGTAGCGGCCGGCGATGGTCTGCGCGGCGCGTACCATGTCATCGCGGCTATGGATGGCCATTTCGGCCAGAACTTCCGCTTCGTGGCGGTTGGGGGTGATAAGCGCCGAGAGAGGGAACAGCTCCCGGCAGAGGGTGCGCACAGCGTCCGAGGCGATGAGGTCAGAGCCGGAGGTGGCTACCATCACGGGGTCTACGACGATGTTCTCCGCCTTGTAGAAGCGGAGGCGCTCGGCGATGGTCTCGATGAGGGGAGCCGAGGACACCATCCCGATCTTGACCGCGCAGGGGCGGATGTCGGTGAAGACAGCGTCGATCTGCTGGGCCAGAAACGCGGGGCTGACCTCATAGATGCCGGAAACGCCGGTGGTGTTCTGGGCCGTCAGGGCGGTGATGGCGCTCATGGCGAAGACGCCGTTCATGGTCATGGCCTTGAGGTCGGCCTGAATGCCGGCGCCGCCGCTGGAATCGCTGCCCGCGATGGTAAGTGCAGTTTTCATGGGTTTGCTCCTTTATCGCAAGTCAAGAAATTCGTGCAACATTCAAACAGCATATTTGCGATATGCAATTCAACGCTGTTGCTGTTGCATTAAAAAGTTGAATTGCTATAGATGATCTGTTCCGCCAGCGCCTTCAACTCCCGGCACTCGGCTTCGATGTCCTCGGCACCGAAGATGGCGCTCACGAGGGCCACGCCGTCTGCGCCGGAGCCTTTCAGCTGGAGGATGTTGTCCTTATGGATGCCGCCGATGGCGACGACCGGCACATCCACAGCATCGCATATCTTTTTCAGCTCGCCCTCGGGCAGGACGTCCACATCCGTCTTGGTGTGGGTGGAAAAGGCTGCGCCGACACCGAGATAATCCGCGCCGTGGGCCACAGCCAGCCGGGCCTCCTCCACCGAGTGGGCCGACACGCCAAGGAGCATATCGGGGCCGACTTTGGCCCGGACATCGGCTGCGGCCATGTCCTCCTGCCCGACGTGGATGCCGTCCGCATGGCACTGGATGGCGATGTCCACGTTATCGTTGATGATGAAGGGGACGCCATAGCTGCGGCAGAGGGCAGAAAGCTCCATGGCTTCCTGTAAAAATGCCGCGTCGTCCAGCTCTTTTTCCCGCAGCTGGACGCAGGTGACGCCGCCCTTCAGCGCATCCTCCACCTGCTGGCGGAGGGTCTCGCGGCCCGTCCATGCCCGGTCGGTGACGGCGTAGAGAAGCATGGTGTGTTTATCGCATTTCATAGCGTGCTCCTTCCTCGAGCTGCTCGGGGGTCATGTTGTAGATGGCGTCGATGATATAATTGCGGTAGGTGGCGCTGCCGTCCCGCTTCGTAAGGCGGCTGTGGGCCACTTCGCCCGCAAGGCCCATGGCGCAGACAGCCGCCGCAGCAGCCTCCAAGGGCTTGTCGGGGTTGGCGGCGCAGAAGGCCGCCGTCAGGGCCGAGAGTTGACAGCCGGTGCCGGTGACGGCGCTCATCATGGGGTGGCCGTTGCGGATGCAGAACGCCCGCTGGCCGTCGGCTACGATGTCGATGGCCCCGGTGACGGCGATGACCGCCCCAGTGCGGGCCGCGAAGGACTTGACGAAGGCCACGGCCCGGTCCAGAGTCTCTTCCGTGATTTTGTCGGATGCGTCGGCGTCCACGCCCTTGGTGGTGCCGCTGCCCACCGCCAGTGTCCGCATCTCGGAGATGTTGCCCCGGATGACGGTAGGCTTTACCTCCCGCAGCAGCCGCAGGGCCGTCTCGGTGCGGAGATGGGACGCTCCCGCACCCACCGGGTCCAGCACGACGGGCCGGCCCAGCCGGTGGGCGGTATGGCCCGCCAGAAGCATGGAGGGGATGGTGCGGCTGTTCAGAGTGCCGATGTTCAGGTTCAGTCCGGCACACAGAGAGGTGATGTCCTCTACCTCGGCGGCATCGTCCGCCATGATGGGGGACGCGCCGCAGGCCAGCACCATGTTGGCGCAGTCATTGACGGTGACGTAGTTGGTGATGTTATGGACGAGGGGGCTTCGGGCCCGGACGTTGGCGAAGATGCTCTGGAACATGGGTCGTGTTACTCCTTCCGCTCAGCTCAGGCTGGCCTGCATGGCGCGGAGGGCGCCTGCACGGGAAAGTGCGGCCAGCAGCACGCCTGCGATGACCGCGCCGCCTGCGGTAGAGACAAGGAAGGGCACGATGTAGGCGTAGAAGGCGATGTCACCGGCGCTCTTGCCCATCAGCAGGATGGCGACGGGATAGGCGCACAGACCGCCGAGGATGGAGGTACCGAACACCTCGCCCACGAGGGTGGGCAGCAGCTTCTTCGTCTTGTGGAAGACGAGGCCGCAGAGCAGCGCGCCGAACATACTGCCCGGGAAAGCCATCAGGCTGCCCAGACCCAGCAGGTTGCGCAGCAGGGAGGCCACGAAGGCTACGCCCACGCCATAGTAAGGCCCCAGCAGGACGGCACAGAGGATGTTGACCATGTGCTGGACGGGGGCGCATTTGCTGCCGAAAACGGGGAAGGAGAAGACGCTGCCCACGACGGCGAGGGCGCAGAACATACCGGCCAGGGCCAGCTTTTTTGCAGAGTAGTGTTTCATGATGAGTGCTCCTTTTCAATAAAAATATCATGCGGGAGCAGACAGACCGCCGCCCCCGCACACGAACAGAACCGGCACCCGCGCAGATGCCAGAAACGGAAGAAGCGGTCGAGGCTCATTGGCCTCCTCTCACGCCGGAACACGGCTTCCCATCGCAACATATAACCCAGACTCAGGGCGCTCCCCCTCAGCCGGTAACACGAGAAGCCGTTTTCTAAGCGCTGCACGCCGCCTGAGCGGCCTTTTTGCCCGCTTACGAAAACAGCTTCTAACAAAAAACAGGAGACGCCCTCTGCGGCGTCTCCTGTAAAAATCCATAAACAGCGTTATGACTTCCTACGGCGGCATTATCCGCATCAGGTGCAGAGGCTGTCCAAAGACAGCCTCCAAGGGTCGAAGTTCGAGAACTTCCTCTCAGCCTGCGTTTACAAGCTCCCCTGTATTTGTTTGTCGGGAGTATTCTACACCCATCGGGGAGAAAATGCAAGGGTTTTCTTTTTTCGCCGCCTGTTTTGTGGTATACTGAGGGAAAGCCCACGCGCAGAACAGCGGGCAGAAAAAGGAGATATGGCTTATGGGTCTTGTCAAAGCGGCATTGGGTGCAGCATCCGGAGTGATGGGCGACCAGTGGAAGGAATACTTTTATTGCAGCGCTCTCCCGGCGGAGGTGCTGGCCGTCAAGGGACAAAAGAAGGTCTCCGGGCGCTCTTCGAACCGTCACAGCACCGAGAACGTCATCACCGATGGCTCCATCGTGGCAGTGGCCGAGGGCCAGTGCGCCCTCATCGTGGAGCAGGGCAAGGTGGTGGACCTCTGCGCCGAGGCGGGCGAGTACACCTACAACACCGGCACCCAGCCCTCTCTGCTGAGCAAGGGCCTGGCCAAGAACATCGACGAGGTCTTTGCGGAGATCGGCAAGCGGTTCAGCTTCGGCGGTCAGGCCGCCACCGACCAGCGCATCTACTACATCAACACCAAGGAGCTGATGGGCAACAAGTACGGCACCCCCAGCCCGGTGCCCTTCCGTGTGGTGGACCAGCGGGCAGGCATCGACATCGACGTGAGCATCCGGTGCTTCGGCGAGTACAGCTACCGCATCGTCAACCCCATCCTGTTTTACACCAACGTCTGCGGAAATGTGGAAAATGAGTACACCCGCGACGCCCTCGAGGGCCAGATGCGCACCGAGATGATGACGGCGCTGCAGCCTGCGTTCGCCCGCATCAGTGAGATGGGCATCCGCTATTCGTCCCTGCCCGGCCACACCGCCGAGCTGGCCGAGGCCCTGAATCAGGAGCTTTCCGAAAAGTGGAGCAAGCTGCGCGGCATCGAGATCGTCTCCCTCGGCGTGTCCGGCGTCAAGGCCAGCGAGGAAGACGAGCAGATGATCAAGGAGCTGCAGCGCAGCGCCGCCTTCATGGACCCCACCCGCGCTGCCGCCCATATGGTGGGCGCACAGGCCTCGGCCATGCAGGCCGCGGCGTCGAACACCTCCGCCGGCCCGGCTATGGCCTTTATGGGGATGAATCAGGCCGCAGCCGCCGGGGGCATCAACACACAGGCCCTCTACCAGATGGGCGCACAGCAGCCTGCTCCCGCCCCTGCCGCCCCGGCAGCGGGCAGCTGGAGCTGCTCCTGCGGACAGACCGGCAATACCGGCAAGTTCTGCACCGCCTGCGGCAAGCCCCGCCCCGAGGCGGGCTGGGTATGCAGCTGCGGCACACACAACACCGGCAAATTCTGCTCGGAGTGCGGCAGGCCCCGCCCGGCGGCCAAGTGCCCGAACTGCGGCTGGACGCCCGCCGACCCCACGAACCCGCCGAAGTTCTGCCCCGAGTGCGGCAAGCCCTTCGGCGCCTGAAAGGGGGGCTGAACGATGGCAGAAAACACCACGAATTACCAGTGCCCGGCCTGTACCGGCCCGCTGCGGTTCGACAGCGCCAGCGGCAAGCTCTGCTGTGATTACTGCGGCTCGACCTACGATGTCGCACAGGTAGAGGCCCTCTACGGCGAGAAGCAGACACAGGCCGACAAGGCCGCCGAAGCAGCCGAAAAGGCTGCGGCCAATGGCCCGGTCTGGGGAGAGCGGGAGGCCGGAGGCCTCAGCAGCCGCACCTGCACCTCCTGCGGCGCAGAGCTGGTCTGCGGCCCCGAGACAGCAGCCACCACCTGCCCCTACTGCGGCAACCCCACCGTGCTGGGCGGACAGCTTTCCGGCAAGCTCAAGCCGGAATACATCATCCCCTTCAAGATGGACAGGAAGACGGCTATCGAGAACCTGAAGAAGTATTATAAGGGCAAGGCCTTCCTCCCCAAAGCCTTCAAGGACGGAAACCACATCGAGGAGATCCAGGGCGTCTATGTGCCCTTCTGGCTCTACGATGGCCGGATGGAGGCCCGGGGCGCTTACAAAGCCGAGATCAGCGAGAGCCACCGCGAGGGCGACTATGTCGTCACCACCACCAAGCATTTCGATGTGGCCCGCGTAGGCGATGCGGACTTCGTCCGGGTGCCGGTGGACGGCTCCAGCAAGATGCCGGACACCCACATGGACGCCATCGAACCCTTCGACTACAGCGCCCTCAAGCCCTTCTCCACGGCCTACCTGCCCGGCTTTCTGGCCGACCGGTATGACGAGGACGACAAGAAGTGTGCCGCCCGCGCTCTGGGCCGGATGAAGCACAGCGCCGAAGCGGCCCTCCACGGGACGCTGGGCGGCTACACCAGCATCCAGACCCTCTCGGAGCAGATCGACCCGCGGACCCTCGAGCCGCACTACGCCCTGCTGCCGGTCTGGATGCTCCACACCCGCTGGAAGGAGCAGGACTTCCTCTTTGCCATGAACGGCCAGACCGGCAAGCTCATCGGCGACCTGCCCGTGGATAAGGGCAGGGTGGCCGCGTGGTTTGCCGGCATCAGCATCCCGCTGATGATCCTGACGGCCCTGTTCATGCTGCTGTGAGAGGGGGAGACGGGAATATGAAACATTGCAAAAAACTGTTTGCCCTTCTGGCGGCGGCCCTGCTCTGCATGGCCCTGACCCTGCCGGCTGGGGCAGCCGTCCCGCTGGTGCGGGACGAATGCGGCATCTTCGACGCCGACACGCTGGCCGACCTCGAAGAGGAAGCTGAGAGCGCCTCCGACGGCCATGGCGTGGATGTCTATTTCCTCGTGGTGGACAGCATCGGCGACGCAGACCAGCGGGAATACGCCAAGAATTATTACATCTCCAACGGCCTCGGCTATGGCGACGAGCAGAGCGGCATCCTCTTCCTGCTGGCCGTCGGCTCCCGCAAGTATGTCACCATTACCTACGGCGGGGGCGTCACCGCCTTTACCGACTACCGCATCGAGCAGCAGGAGGACGAGATCGTCCCGCTGCTCTCCGATGAGGAGTGGGAGGACGCGGCAGATACCTACATCGAGATGTGCGATGAGGCGCTGGATTACTACGCCGACCACGGCGAGCCCATCGACATAGACAATGACGTCGAGCTGGGAGACCTGATGGTTGCCATGCTCTTTCCCCTCGGCATCTCGGCCATTATCTGCTTTGTCCTGTACAGCCAGATGAAGACGGCCAAGCGGAAGACCCGGGCCGATGAGTATATGCCCGGCTTCGCCCTGCGGGTCAAGCGCGACCGCTACACCCACACCACCCGGGAGCGGGTCTATGACCCGCCCAAGAAGGAGTCAAGCTCCTCCGGCGGCTCGTCCACCGACTCCGACGGCTTCGGCGGCTCGTCGGGAGGGTCGTTCTGAAATAACCTCTCAGTCTCGCATTCGCTCGACACTCCCCTACCGAGGGGAGCCTCTGGCGAAGAGATGAAGCTTTCCGCCATGCCAAGGCCTCCCCTCGATAGGGGAGGTGGCACGCCGTCAGGCGTGACGGAGAGGTTGAAAAAAGCACCATGCTGCGTCATGCGGCATGGTGCTTTTTCGATCTCGGATTTACAGCATCTTGGAAAGGAATGCCTTCAGGCGGGGATGCTTGGGGTTGGTGAACAGCTCCTGCGGCGGCTCATCCTCCTGAATGCGGCCCTCGTCGATGAAGATGACGCGGTTGGAGACTTCGCGGGCGAAGCCCATCTCGTGGGTGACCACCAGCATGGTGATGCCGGTATGGGCCAGCTCTTTCATCAGCTCGAGGACCTCGCCGACCATCTCGGGGTCGAGGGCGCTGGTCGGCTCGTCGAAGAGGATGACGTCCGGGTCCATCGCCAGCGCACGGGCGATGGCGATGCGCTGCTGCTGGCCGCCGGACAGGCTCTTGGGGTAGGCGTTGGCCTTGTCGGCCAGACCCACGCGGGCCAGAAGCTCGTCGGCGCGGGCAGAGATGGCCTCTTTGTCCTTGAGCTTGAGCAGGCTGGGGGCCAGCTCGAGGTTCTTCTTGACGGTCAGGTGGGGGAAGAGGTTGAAGTGCTGGAACACCATGCCCATCTTCTGGCGGACGGCGTCGATGTGGTCATCGTCCACCTCCACGCCCTCAAACTTGATGCTGCCGCCGGTGGGGATCTCCAGCCGGTTCAGGCAGCGCAGGAAGGTGGACTTGCCGCAGCCCGAGGGGCCGATGAGGCAGACCACGTCGCCGCGGTAGATGTCGATGTCGATGCCCTTCAGCACGTCGAGGGTGGGGGTGGGCTGCTTTGCGCCCTTCCGCTTTTCGCCGCCGTAGGTCTTGGTCAGACCGCGGACTTCAAGGATCTTATCGGTCACTTTGTGCCAGCCTCCTCTCAAACTTTGCGAGCAGCCATGTGAACAGCATCACCAGCACCAGATAGATGAGGGCGACGCCGCACAGGGGGAACATGGCCTCGTAGGTGCGGTTCATGATGCCCTGTGCCGCATACAGCAGCTCCTTGCCGCCGATGACGGTGATGAGGGACGTATCCTTCAGCAGCATGATGAACTCGTTGCCGAGGGCGGGAAGCACGGCGCGGATGGCCTGCGGGATGATGATGACCACCATCGTGGTTATGTAGTTGAGGCCGAGGCTGCGGCCGGCCTCCATCTGGCCGGGGTCAACGGCCATCAGGCCGCCGCGGATGATCTCGGAGACATAGGCGCCCGAGTTGATGCCCAGCGCCAACGCGCCGACCATCGTGAAGTTGCGGCTGTTGGCAAAGATGACCATGCTCATGATGAGCAGCTGCACCATCATAGGCGTGCCGCGGATGATGG
>OHMH01000831.1_pt1 | contig 14320 bp, 5 predicted proteins | sample 1569311 | NCBI WGS metagenome assembly OHMH01 (sample SAMEA3879503, study PRJEB24766) | human gut metagenome | biome: human-associated habitat; feature: feces | place: USA | collected 1985/1987
GAATCCATTTCGCATGTAACTTTGCGGCAGGATATGGGAACGCGTGGTAAATTTGCTTTCCGTCCTGAGCGAACATGAAACTTCCTTTGGAGTCATCGTACACATAAGTCAGGTTGAAAGCTTCCTGTCCGTCCGCATTTTTGAGATAAAAGATGTATCCCGGACTTTCTGTATTTTGTGCGGCATATTCAAAAGATATGGTAAATGTTCCGGTTGCTACAGAAAGATATTTTTCAGTAAACACACAGAAAGAGGAGCGTTCGGAAATTCGTTTTTCGTTTCCATAGAATTGTAGTCCTTGCGAATATCCTTCGTTAATGATGCAGAGCAACAGGAAGAATATGATATAAAAGTGATGCTTCTTCATATATTGGATAAGATTCCTTGATGTCTCGGACAAAAATATGAAAAAAACAGCAATCTGTGGTCCATTTATAAGAAATTGTTTCTATTTGCGCTTTAGAAGCGGCAGGATAACTCTGATCTTTCAATACATATCACGATATTTCTTTTTATATTCAGTAGGTGTCACTCCATAAATCATCTTGAAGCATTTACTGAAATGCTGCGAATCCTTAAATCCGGTCTTGTATGCTATCTGGGTAAAGTTATCCGATCCCTCTTCTATCAGCTCTGCCGCTTTCTTCAAACGTATGTTTTTGATGAGCTCCATCGGTGAGATACCTATGAGCGTCTTTATCTTTTTGAATAGGGCGGAGCGGCTGATTCCTGCTTCTTCAACAAGCGTATCTACGCTCAAGTCCGGATGATCCAGATGTTTGTTGATGAAACAGACAATCCCGTCCAGCAAGTCTTTATCGGCTTGCGGAAGTGAGCGAAGCTCTTCTTTCTCTTCGGAATCGATATTGCTTTCTTCTTTATTTTGTATGAGTTCTGAATAATACAGTGCCTGAATCCGCTTTCTTTGTCTGATGATATTCCATATCTTGGCTATCAGATAACTCGCACTGAAGGGCTTGGTTATGTAATCATCCACGCCCAATTCCAAACCTTCATTTTGATTTTCCACATCTGCCTTACTACTCAGTAAAACAATCGGTATGTGGCAGGTATAAGTATTGGCTTGTAGCTTCTTGACCATTTCGATCCCTGTCATTTCCGGCATTACAACATCGCTGACAATCATATTCGGCAGGTACTTGATTGCCTTTTCCAATCCCTCTTTTCCATTGGAAGCCGTGATCACACGAAACTCTTCGGAAAGAATCGTATGTAAGAAGAAAAGAAGCTCCTGATTATCATCCACCACTAAAATGGAACTCTTGCCGCAGTCCTTACAGGCCTCTTCTTCTGCTTCGTAATCGTCTCTCAGAAAGAGAGTATCATTCTGGGACAGCTGAGGCCGTTCATCATAATCTGATAGAATGAACTCCGTTTCAGGTGCAAAGTGCTCTTTTCCTTTACGGAAGTAGATGGTGAAAGTGGAACCCTCGTTTATTTTGCTCTGTAAAGTGATTTTGCCTTTGTGTAACTCTACCAGTTCCTTTACTAAAGACAACCCTATGCCTGTACTTTGTTTCTTGAAGATGTCGGAACTCACGTAATTCTCGAACCGGTTAAAGATACTTTTTTGTTTTTCCTGACTGATGCCATATCCCTGGTCGGATATTTGCAGAATGATATTGGTATCAGTTTCTTGAACAGACAGATGTATGACTGTTCCTTTGGGTGAATATTTAAAAGCATTCGTGATCAGGTTGAAGAGAATGCTTTCCAATTTATCCGGATCTGCCCATAAAAATAGAGGCGATTCTTTAGATTCAAAGGTGATTTCACTTTCCCGTTGGATGGCAATTGACTGGAAATTATTTATAATATGTTCGATGAATGGGGCTATTTCTATTCTTTGTACTGTAAGTTTGGACTCATTCTGTATCTTCTGCAAATCGAGTACCTGATTGATGATTTTCAGTGTATGTTTGGTGTTTCGTTTTACCAGAGCCAGGTCTTGCTGAATGACAGGACTCAAGTCCTTTTGTGAGAGCATGTGGTCTATGGGGGCTACGATCAGTGTGAAAGGGGTACGTAGTTCATGAATCATATCTGTGAAGAACTTGGTTTTTATATCTAAGATATGCTTCTCTATTGCAACCCGGTTTCTGAGTTTATAGATAACAAACAGAATATAGGTTGAAATGGCAACAATGAGGATAAATATAATGAAATACAATATGGTACCGTAAATGGATTCCCAGAATGAAGGCAATATGGTGATGGAAATCTCCTTTATCTTATTACTCCATACTCCGTCACTGTTGGTTGATTTAACCTGGAAGTAGTAGTTCCCTTTAGGAATGTTTGTATAGACTGCCATACGGTTGTTTTTTACATAGTTCCAGTTGTCAAAGCCTTTCAGACGGTAGGCGTATTCTATCTTATTGGGGAATTTCATGTCCAGTGTCTCATAATTGATGCTGAATGAGTTCTCCTTGTGGCTGAGGGTTATGCTGGTAGACCGGTAGGGGGGGGCCTTTTTTTCTCCGTTTATGTGGATATCTGTAATGATAAGGTTGGAGGTATAGCTGTTCCTCTTCATTTGCTGGGGGATTATTGATAATAATCCTCTGTCTGTTCCAAACAGCATTTCATTGTTTGAGAGGCGACAAGCCCTGCTGTCCGTCAGTAGGAGCCCTTCGGGTAGAAATCTGTTATCATATATTTCAGTTGAATCATTCTCCAGAAACAGACGGTACAGTCCGTTTTCCGATGGAATCCACAGATTACCTTCATTATCTTCCGCCAGCGTCAGCGGAACGTTGGAGATCATCTGTGGAGATGAATAGTTTTTGAATATCCCGTTGCCTTGTTCGTCAAAGCCCGTAAGCTTGTCGAGGCCTCCACCGAAGGTTGCTACATAGATTTCATGTTTGCTACTTTCGAAAATATCATAAACATTGTCGCAGCTGAGGCTATTCTTTGCATTACCGTTGCGCACGATGGGGGTATAGGTCAACTTGTCTTTGCTCCATCTGCAAAGCAATATACCTGATGTGGTTGCCAGCCAGATGTTATCCAGATGATCTATGCAGATATTCTTGATTCTTGAAAAACGGGACGGATAGTCTGATAGTTTATTGCCCGAATGGATAAAGCGCTCATTTCCGTTCGCATCTTTAGTTATCTGGTTAAGTCCGCCACCCAATGTGCCCACCCAGATTCTGCCCTGCTTGTCCTCTTTCAGTGTAAAGATGGAGTTACAGTTCAGACTGAATGTGTCAGCTGGGTTTGCTTTATAGTATTTGAGTTGAAAGCTTAGTTTGCCCTGAGGTACTAATTTTATGATTCCTTCATTGCGTGTTCCCATCCATATATTTCCTTCTTTATCTTGCAGCAAAGCATATATGGCACCAAGATACTCTGCCTGATGAGACAACTTTCCGGTGGAATTTAAGAAGCCAAGGAAGTTTTTATCCTTGTCATATACTTGAATATCCCCATTCTTGCCTCCGACCCAAATGTTGTGGTCAGCATCTTCCATTATACTTCTCAATTCGTTCGTGGACGGATATCCTTTGACGTCAGGCACCGAGAGAGTGAAAAGATCATTCTTGAAAGATACCTTTATAAGTCCTTTCGGCTGTCTGGCAATCCACAGGTTGTTTTGGTTGTCGAAGTAGATCTTCTTTATTCTGGGTTGCCTTGATTCCTGGCTGTTTCTGCTGATCGAGAATAAAAGGAACTCATCCGCCTTTTCATCATAATAGTTCAGGGATTCATTCTTGGAGAATACCCATAGTCTTCCGTTACGGTCTTGTGACAGGGAACGTTGCGAGTTGTTATATTCTTGTGTTTTTAGCTGATAATGCTTATAGTACGTGCTGAATGGTTTGATGCGGGTAATCATTGCTGTGTTTTTGTAGGCCACCCATATATGTTTCTGATTATTATCTTCGTATAATGCATTAATCTGGTTGCTTAACAGTTGATTTGAGGTGGTATAGTGGGTACCCTCTCCCTGATACCCTTCCGTCAGAAAGAAACCGTCATTTTCTGCTATGACAAGGAAATGCTTGGAATCATAAGCTTTGATTCTTATTAGGGGGCTGGTGGTATTGAACTTCAGTATGGAATGCGTATCTTTTTTAGGGTCGTAGATGTAGAGTTGCCCGTTGTCTGATCCCAGAATAAACATACCTTCCCACTTTCTGAAACTATAAAAGCGGTTGGGGGAAGATAAGATAGGCGTGAGTTTGCCGTCTTCTTTCGCGAATTTGTAAATCCCCCTGTCAGCGATAATCCAAATGATATCTTGATTTTGAACAAGACTTATGATACTACGGACTTGGGATGAACTATCAAGAATTTGCAGACAATCCATCGTTTCTTCATTGGGTCTGATTCTTAACAGGCGTCCGTCAGTCTGGAATACCCAGGTATCTCCATCGGAAAGGGTGAATATATTTTGGACAGGAGCCGTTTGCGAAGCAAAATGATCGAACTTGCTGTTCTCCGGAGAAAAACGGTAAAGCGAGTTCTCATCATCTAATAGCCACAGCTGATTATGAGCGTCTATCTTTATATCATCAATCCGGTTGGTAGCTAAATCATTCGAGTCTCCGGGCAGTACTCTGTAAGTTACAAATGAATGTCCGTCGAAACGACAGATTCCGTTCCAGGTGGTGAACCACATATATCCGTTTCTATCTTTTGTGATGCCGGTTATGGTTTGTTGCGGCAGTCCGTCTTCAATGCTGTAGCGGGTAATAACATGCTGTGGCTGCCCGAAAACCGGCGGACAGAACCAAAAAATGAGTATGAGTATTGACAGGTATAATTTCATTTTGTATTTATTGATTTTTTAATCGGAAAAACTGATATGCCGTTATGTAATAGACGGACAAACACAATTCTTGTACGCTTATACAAAGTTAAAAAACATTCGTTAGGTAGTTTTGCAACAAACAACCTTTAATTATTAATTAATTTAGAATTGATGAAAACATCTATTAATCTGAAAAACATGCGAATATTGCTTAGTATGCTATTCGTTTTCCTGAGTGTCAATGCCGTCGCACAGAACATTACGGGAACTGTAAAGGACAATCTGGGAGAACCCGCCATTGGTGCTTCCGTAGTTGAGAAAGGGACAAGTAATGGAACGATTACCGATGTAGACGGTAAGTTTACTTTGAAAGTCTCAGGAAAGTATCCTATTGAAGTTTCATACATAGGATATATGACGCAGGTGATAAATCTGAAAGGCAAAACTTCTTTGAACATTATTCTGCAAGAAGATACGAAAACACTGGATGAGGTGGTTGTGGTCGGTTACGGTACAGTGAAGAAAGCTGACCTTAGCGGTTCTGTCGTATCTATAAATAAGGAGGATATAAAAGGTACTCCGACAAGCAATGTGATGGAGGCCCTTCAAGGTAAGATTGCAGGTGCCGATATTATGATGGGGTCCGGTGCAGTAGGCGAGGATGTGGACATCTTGCTGCGTGGTTCCCGCTCTATAAACGGCAGCAATGAACCTCTGTTTATCATTGATGGTGTGCAGGGAGCCAGTTACAATCAACTGAACCCGAGTGACATTGAACAAATTGATGTATTGAAGGATGCATCGTCAACTGCCATTTATGGTTCGGCAGGTGCCAACGGTGTTATTATTATCACTACAAAACGCGGTGCCGCCGGAAAGGTGACTGTGAATCTGGATACAAAGTACAGTATCTCGGGAGGGGCTAACTTTGTGCATGGTATGATAGGTGATGAGTGGTATCAGTATCAGAGGGAATATTACCGTACTAAGAATGGTGATTATCCGGAAAATTTCTTTCAGATGTATAACTCTGAAGCCATACAACAGGCTTATGAGAACAACCAATGGATAGACTGGATTGATGAGGCTACACAAGGAAATGCTTCTCAGAAAGATGTGAACTTATCTATACGGGGCGGAAGTGATAAAATCAAGGTCTATTCTTCTTTTAGCTATAACAATACGGAAGGTTTGCTTTCTAATGAAAATCAGACGCGTTACGGAATGAGGTTTAATGTGGACTATGACATTCGCAAATGGCTGAAGATAGGTACCAGTTCAGCGCTTACTTATACAATCAAGAATTCGCGAGGCAAGAATATCTTCACTAAATCGTTGACTGCATTTCCTCTAGGTAAGCCCTATGATGATAACGGCAACATCAATGTTGAATTTATCGAAGGAGAAACCTCGCCATTCGGAGATGAAATAGAGAATCAGTATGCCAATGAAACCCGCACGATTTATGCCAATGTCAATGGGTATCTGGAAATTATTCCATTAAAAGGACTTTCATTCCGTTCGCAGATCAGTACCACGCTGAGTAGTTCACGTAACGGACAGTATATTGGCGAACATTCTTTGCAAGGAGTTGAAAACGGGTATTCGTCACCTTATGCATACATCAATAACAATTATGGGTATAGCTACTTATGGGATAATATCCTGACCTATAACTTTGACTTCCTCAAAGATCATAAAGTGACGTTGACCGGTGTGACTTCATGGAGCCATGGACAGAGTGATTACAACAATATGCGAGCTTCCGGACAACCACTTGATTCGTATTTGTTTCACAATATGGCTTCGGGGATTACGAAACATGGTGTACAATCCTATTACTCTCAGAATCAGAAGATGTCTTATGCTTTGCGCTTCAATTACGTATACAAGGATAAATACATTGCTTCATTCACCACACGCTGGGATGGTGCATCCCATCTGGCTGATGGGCATAAGTGGGAGTCATTCCCTGCTGGTGCACTGGCATGGCGTATCTCACAGGAACCTTTTATGCAGAGTACGGAAAAATGGCTGAGTAACTTAAAACTCAGATTGAGTTATGGTGTTACCGGTAACTCCGGAGGTATGGGAGCCTATTCTTCACAGACCGGAGCAGCGACTTATTCGGCTGTTTCCATCGACGGTGTGTTGAGTTCTATGAGCCAACTTGTCTCTCCTTATGGAAACCCGTCTATTGGTTGGGAAAAGACATACCAATGGAATTATGGTGTGGACTTGGGGCTGTTTAATAATCGCATCAATCTGAGTGTAGACTTTTATGATTCAAAGACAAAAGACCTTTTATTCAGCCGTACATTACCTATAACTTCTGCTATTACGGCCTGGGGATCTCCCATGACTACTTGGCAAAACATTGGTGAAACCAGCAATAAAGGGTATGAAATACAGTTGTCCACTGTGAATATACGGAACAAGAACTTCGAGTGGTCTTCATCCATATCCTATACTCACAACGATGAAAAGATTGTAAGCCTGCCTGACGGTGACCTTATTGCCAAGAAATTGTTTGAAGGACATCCTATCAAGACATTCTATGACTATAAATATGCCGGAATATGGGGAACTGCCGAAGAGGAAGAAGCCGCAAAATACGGGTGTCAACCGGGTTATGTGAAAATAGAGACAGTGGAACAATTCACTACAGATGAGAATGGAAACCTTGTGGGAGACGGTGGAGTACATACTTACAGTAATACACGTGACCTTCAGATATTAGGTTCTAATGTGCCTGATGGCATCTTAGGCGTAAACAATACATTTAAGTATAGAAATTTTGATCTGAGTGCTTTTGTTATGCTAAGATATGGACAAATGATAGATAGTAAAACTATCGGATGGTACTCTACTAAAAATAATAACCAACCCAAAGGTACTGACTACTGGACTCCTGAGAATCAAACCGCTTATTTTCCCCGGCCGGGTATTGCCAGTACTACGGGAATAGAGTCTTTAAGGTATATTGATGGTTCTTATGCCAAGATAAAGAACATAACCTTAGGGTATACTTTCCCGAACAAGCTGTGTAAGCGCCTGGGAATTGAAAAGTGTAGAATTTATGGAACTGCATATAATGTATTTGTCCTGCCGTTTAAGAGCGAATTGAAGCATACAGACCCTGAAAACAACGGTTCTGATACCTTCCCGCTTTACAAAACTTATCTCTTGGGACTTAATGTATCTTTTTAACTAATAATTCAATAAGAATAGATATGACTACGAAAATAAAAAACTGGCTGACTGTAACAGTAATGGCAGTGACGATAAGCAATGCTTCTTGTACACTTGATGAATATAATCCTTCGGGATACACTATGGATGCGTTGTCCGTTTCGGTAGAGGGCTATCAAACCATACTTAATAATGTTTATTTCGGTATGGAAAGAGCACTGTATGGGTATGGGCAGTTTATGCTCATGACTGAAGGGGGAACAGACATCTGGACTTCACAGAAAAATGGTGATAACCTCTACCTGAAATATGGTATGGGTTCTGACTTTGCTAATAACATGATGGCTAACACGTTGAACTGTTGTTATGATGGTATCTGTTATTGCAATCAGGCAATTGTGAAGGCTGATAAAGTTCCTTTCACTACCGATGAGGAAAGAAACAAAAAGGTTGCGGAAGCTCATTTTATGAGAGCGGTATATTACTATAATCTAGTGGAACAACTGGGGGGGGTGAAATTGCAAATGGCTCCAGTAGAAAATGTAGATTTACATCCCGGTAAAGATACTCCGCTGGATATCTATGAGAAGTGTATTATTCCGGACTTAGAGTTTGCGGCACAATGGTTACCGGTGGAAGAAAGGACTACCCGTCCTTCTAAAAAATCGGCAATGGGTATGCTGGCCAGAGCCTGTCTGCAATCCATAGAATATGATTCTTCTAAAAAGTATGCACAACGGGCTTTAGAGGTAGCCAAAGAAATGATGGAAGACTGCAAAGCGGGAGGAGCGACTCTGGGAGTATCTATGTATGATAATATAGAGGAAGTCTTCGCTGAAAGCAACAATTTTGAGAATAAGGAAGCCCTATGGAAACACCGTTATGTGGTGGGAGGTGTAAGCAACCAGGCTTGGATCATGAACCAGAATGATGAGCAGTTCTATTGTCCGCTTACAGCTTTCTCAGCCATTCAGTTTAAGACGGATTTACATTCCGGTAATGAATATGATGGTTTGTCCGATTATCAGATATGGGGCAGACGTGCAGGCGGAAGCTTTATGCCTTCAAAATATCTGTTGGACTTGTATGTACAGGAAGATGGCACTTTGGACCCCAGATATCATGAGTATTTTCAAACTTCCTGGACAGGGAATAAAGACAAAGGTCAGGCATGGAGCGAATCACAAGTGAAGCAGTTTGATAAGAATCTGGATTCTCCTGAAATATCAGCAATGGTACCTGATCCGATAACCGGTGAGTTGGTACGTCAGTATACCAAAATTCTGTTTGGTGAAGCGGCGCTCGAATTTATCCGTCCGGGAGATGACGGATATGCGGAAAAGGCAGCGGTAAAGAAGGACTCAAAAATCCTGTATGTTGACTACAAGGATTTGTATGCTGAGGACAACACGGTGATTATGGATTATCACAGAGATTATGATAATACGGATGTAGTCAGCCCTTGGCTCAGTTTCTATCCGTCGTTGATGAAGCATAACAGCAGCAATTATTACGTTAATAACTTGAGCAAGAAACGTCTCGGAAATCTGAATGCTACCTTTATGATGCGTACTCCTGAGGTTTTCTTAATAGCTGCTGAGGCCGATATCTACGTAAATGGCGGAGCAAATGCGATGCAATACATAAATCAGGTTCGTGAGCGTGCCGGTGCCAAGGCTCTGTCCGGTGCGGCAACAGTAGAAACAGTATTGGATGAACGTGCCAGAGAATTGTGTGGGGAGTATGTACGGTTCTATGATTTGAAGCGTACAGGGAAGTTGACCAGCACCTATCTGAAGTCTACAAATCCTGATGTCGGTCAATACTTTGTAGATGGCAAACATGAGGTAAGACCATTCCCGCAGTCATTCCTGGAGAATCTGGAAGAGGGTGGTGGTTATTACCAGAATCCGGGGTATTAATATATTAAATTCAAAAATAGATAAGAACGTTGAATTGGATGTTCAAGGATTTCATCTGCCTGTGAAGGTAGATGAAATCTTGTGTTATAGCTATATATCGGACGTGTTGCATCTATATATCGGATGTACAGCATCTATATATCGGACATGCAGTATCTATATATCCAACGCCACCCATATATAGATACTAAAAAGAGCAGGCTGAAAGCAGGACATTCTATTTTTTCAGTATGATCACCGTAACCGCCGAAATAATCAATCCGATGCCTAAGGCGATGCTTTGAGTGAAAGGTTCTCCAAAGATGAGAATGCCTACACAGACGGCAGTCACAGGCTCCATGGCTCCCAATACAGAGGTGAGTGTGGAGCCTATGTTTTTAATGGCGCGTACCAGTGCCAGATTAGATATCACGGTCGGTACCAATGCCAGCATCACCAGGTTTCCCAGGGTTATCCGGTCCGGGATGGCCTGTACTCCGACTCCTGTCACTGTCATTCCGGTGAAAAGAAGGATTCCGCCAAAAAGGAAAACATAGAATGTCATTTTCAGCCCCTTCATTTCAAGGGATTTCAGTTGACTGACGGTGACCAGATAGAGCGCGTAGCCCAAAGCAGAGAGCAGAACGATAAAAATACCCAGTAAAGTAACAGTCCCTGTCGTATCTCCATGCGAAAGGAAGAAAACTCCGCTTACCGCTAAAGCGATTGCTGCTATACGCCAAGGGGATTTCTTTTCGCGGAAGAAAATCATCATAATAAGCGTAGTCAGCACCGGATACATGAAATGAATGGTAGTAGCTACTCCGCTTGACATGAACTTATATCCCCAGAACAGGAAAACAGCGGAACAGTCATACAGGAATGCCAGCAGGAGAAGTGGAAGTATCTCTTTCCGGCGGATGCGGAAAGACTGCTTGTCGAGTAACAGTATACAGGCCAGTGCCAGCATGGCAAAGAGGAAACGGTAGAGCAGTATGGACCAGAACTGCATGCCCTGATGCATGGCAGGAATGGTGAACAGTGGAATAAGTCCGAAGCTCGCCGAAGAGAGAAGGCCATATAAGAATCCGTTTACTTTGTTCACGTTAATAAGTGATTAGTGGTTAGTGATGAGTAATTAGCAGTTGCACTAATCACTCATCACTAACCACTAATCACTATTAATCATTTCTTCTTAGGTGCCCGTCTTGCCCAGCCTTCTTCGCTGAAATCGGGTTCTTTATCACGGAACTCCTTGTTGTCGCCTTGAAAGAACTGTCTCCAATCGTCTTTCTTGCCGCGGGCGTCGGTATAGCCACGCTCTTCGCGGCTTGGTTTACTTTTCTTTTTGTCAGCCGGAGCACTTTCAGATTTACTTCTACTTTTTCTGGGGGCATCGCTACGTTTTCCAGATGCATCACTACGCTTTTCGTCTTTGAAGCTGCGTTTCTTGCCTTCAAATTCCTTCTTGCCGTAGTTGTTGCCCTCACTCTTACGTCTGCCTTTGGGAGCTTCCTTGCCTTCTTCGCCGGCAATTTCTACAGATACCTTTCGACCGTTCCAGTTCGCACGGTTCAGGGCTTTCACTACATTACCTGCCTCTTTCTCGTCTACTTCGAAGAATGAGAAGTTCTTCATCAGGTCAATGCGTCCCAGTTCCACGCGTCCGCGGGTATTACCGTTCAGTAGGCCTATCAGCTCATTTGGGAAGAAGTTATCCATCTTACCCAGATTGATGAACAGTCGGGTGAATCCCGGATCTGCTTTGCGGCTGTTGCGATCACCGGTGCGTTCGCTGCCGCCTCTGCTGTTGCGTTCGCTACGGCTGTCGGTAGGCATTTCTATTTCTTCGCGATTGCGGTAATATTCTGAGAAGCGGTTAAATTCATGAGAAACCATACGCTTGATCAGGTCTTCTTTGCTCAACCAGTCCAGTTTACGGTATATTTCAGGCATGAAATCAGCCATATCTTCCTCATTCACCTTCACCTTTTCCAGGTCATCGATTACTTTCAGCAGCTGTTTCTCGCAAATCTGTTTACCGGTAGGCATTTCACCAACAATAAACTTCTTGCTGATAATCCGTTCGATTTCACGCATTTTACCTTTCTCGCGCAGGTTGATGATGGCGATGGAAGTACCCGTCTTTCCGGCACGTCCTGTACGTCCGCTACGGTGAGTGTAGCTTTCGGTATCATCCGGCAAGCCATAATTGATGACGTGGGTCAGATCGTCCACATCCAGTCCGCGGGCGGCAACGTCCGTGGCAACCAGGATTTGCAGATTGCGGATACGGAATTTCTGCATGACGGTATCACGTTGTGCCTGGCTTAATTCTCCATGCAGTGAGTCAGCGTTATAGCCGTCCTGCATCAGCTTGTCGGCAATCTCCTGCGTTTCTTTTCGTGTACGGCAGAAAATGATACCATATATTTGCGGGTAATAGTCTACGATGCGTTTCAGGGCAGCGTATTTATCTTTGGCATGAACGGTGAAAACCACATGCTTCACATTGCTTGTGCTTTCATTTTTCCGTCCGATGGTGATTTCTTTGGCGTCACGCAGATACTTCTTTGAAATGCGTGCAATCTCCGGGCTCATAGTGGCGGAGAATAACAGGGTGTTACGTTCTTGCGGTACATCGGCAAGAATGGCGTTGATGCTGTCCGTGAATCCCATGTTCAGCATTTCGTCAGCCTCGTCCATCACTACGTTCTGGATGGTGGTGAGGGATACCGTTTTGCGCTCCATCAGGTCGAGCAAGCGTCCCGGGGTGGCGACAATGATATGTACACCCTGTTTCAGGGCGCGTATCTGGCTGTCTATGGATGAACCACCATATACAGGCAATACCCTCAATCCGGTGATGTATTTGGAATAATCATTCAGATCACCTGCAATCTGCAAGCAAAGTTCGCGTGTAGGGCAAAGTATAAGGGATTGTGGAATCCGGTTCTTTACATTAATTTTCTGGATAAGTGGTAAGCCGAATGCGGCGGTTTTCCCCGTTCCTGTTTGTGCAAGTGCTACAACATCATTATTTTCTCCTAAAAGGTAAGGAATCACTTCCTCTTGTACCGGCATGGGACACTCATATCCCATTTCTTCAATGGCGCGGCGTATCTCCGGCGACAGACCGAGCTCTTCAAAATTCTTCATTAAATCTTTGTATATCTTTATATTCGGGCACAAAGATAGAACAAATTTAGTGATTAGTGATTAGTTATCAGCGATAAAATTGAATAACAGTGCTATTTTTTTATTACTAATCGTTTTTTACCAGCAGAATGCTTTGCAGCTTCTTTATTTCTTCTTTGGTGAGTCCGATAGCTCTTTGCAGATACGTGTCTACATCACCGTACCGACGCTCTATTTCCTCCTTGGCGGCGTTCAGGAAATCTTCCCTTGCCGAATAGATGGTCGTAATGGCTTCTTGCGAGCGTGTGGGCAGGTTGTAGGCATAACTGGAAGCGCTGGGAATGTTGAAGTAATCGTTGCTTAGGCGGTAGTCTTCCATAATGATGTCGCTGTTCACGCCGAGGGAGGCGAGGATCAGTGCCGAAGCAATGCCGGTACGTCCTTTGCCGGAGGAGCAATGGATAACGACAGGGTAATTGGTACTGTTCAGCAAGATATCAAATATCTGGCGATACTCTTTATGATAGTGCATTACCAATTCGCGGTTCATCCGCTCCACCATCCGGTAGACGGTGTCGCTTTTTATTTTCTGTTCCTGAATGCCTTTCAGGATATCTTCCATATCTCCCGTTTTTATAGGGACATGTATTACATTAAATCCTTGTTGCAGTGGGGTGTGACCTTTTAATTCCGATTCTGAGCGCAGATCGATGATGGTCTTGATGCCTATATTCTTCAGTTCCCTGCGTGAGTAGCATTCCAGACTGTCTATCTGTGCAGAACGATAGAGCATGCCCCAACGCACCCTCTTTTTGGTAGGGTATGACGGATACCCACCCATATCACGGAAGTTTTGTATGCCGGGGATATTGACATTGCGGGTAGCAATCTTTACGCGATATTTATCATTGAATACGAGGGTGTAGTAATAACGCTTGGTAGGGTCTGTGGTGACAATCGTCATTCGCTGATCGGAAATGTTTGCTATGGCTACCGGAGAATCCTCGGGGATATTATTCGGATCAGTCGAAGCATATACCTTTACGTTCCCTTTGATGAGAGGGGCTATTTCCCATTTGACGATACTGTTCCCAACGTTATTTTCTTCGCAAACAATGGAAATATGAGGAGCTGTGCCGCTACAAGCCGGTAGCAGCAATACACATGTTAGCAAGTTCAACAGATTTCTATACATAGTTTTTTTGTCTGAGCATATATATGCAAAGATAATGCAAACCGAGAGCAGAATAAAATGAACTTGTTCATTTCTTATGCCGAGGTGCAGCTTATCTTCGCTTTGTTGCAA
>OHMH01000837.1_pt1 | contig 14244 bp, 12 predicted proteins | sample 1569311 | NCBI WGS metagenome assembly OHMH01 (sample SAMEA3879503, study PRJEB24766) | human gut metagenome | biome: human-associated habitat; feature: feces | place: USA | collected 1985/1987
GTCGTATTCGGTACAGGCGAAAACGGTGAGCCTACTGCAGATTCACTTGCTGAAAATACAGGAACTATAAACTACGAAACCGTCTGTCTTGTCGGAAAGCGTGTTCCGAGAATTTACATTAAAGACGGAAAAATTGAGAATGTGATGTATAAATTATGAGATTACTTGCTGTTGACGGAAACAGCATTGTAAACCGTGCGTTTTACGGAATAAGACCGCTTACTACAAAGGACGGTCAGTTTACAAACGCAATTTACGGATTTCTTACAATGCTGTATAAAATTAAAAATGAAGAAAATCCCGACGCCGTGGCGATTGCCTTTGACCTGAAAACACCGACCTTCAGACACAAGGCCTATGCAGGCTACAAGGCAACACGAAAAGGTATGCCGGAGGAGCTTGCGTCACAAATGGAACCGCTGAAAAAGCTTCTTACCCTTTTAGGCTACAGGCTTGTTACCTGTGAGGGCTTTGAGGCTGACGATATTCTCGGTACGCTCGCCAAAGCTTGTGAAGAAAACGGAAACGAGTGCGTTATTGCAACGGGTGATCGTGACAGCCTTCAGCTTGTGTCGGACAAAACAAGCGTTCATCTTTGCTCAAACAAACAGGATATACTCTATACCCCCGAAAAGATTCTTGAAGTTTACGGTGTAACTCCAAAGGAGCTTATAGAAATCAAGGCGATTCAGGGCGATACTTCGGATAATATTCCCGGAGTTGCGGGAATAGGACCAAAGGGTGCAGGCGACCTCATTCAGAGATATCACACGGTTGAGTATATCTATGACCATCTTGATGAACTTGAAATCAAGGACGGTGTGCGTAAAAAGCTGACTGTGTCAAAGGAAAATGCAATTCTCAGCCGTATGCTCGGTGAAATAAACTGCAACGCTCCTGTTGACACAAAAGTCGAAAATTATGTTGTAGATATGAAAGATGCCGATGAATGTGCCGGATTTATGGCAAAGCTTGAATTGTTTTCTTTAATAGAAAAATACGGCATCAAGGCTGACAAAAATACAAAGCCCGAAAAGGTTGAGAAAAATTCGCTTGAGGTTGTGTCTGATTTTGATGAAAATGAACTTTTAAAAAATGTTAAGTCAGAGAAAAAGCTCTATCTCAACTTTGAAACAGAGAATAAAGAATTAAAATCCTTTGCCGTACTTTTTGACGGCAAGGTGTATATAAGCACGGACGAAGAACTTTTTGTTAAGTTTATTGCCGACAGTGAACTTGAAAAGTACACAAGAAACATCAAAACGCTCTACGCTTATGCCGATGAGAAAAATATTGATGTTGAAAATATTGTGTTTGATATTGAGCTTGCGGCATATCTGATTGAACCGTCGTCAAAGGATTATTCGGACAAAAATCTTTGTGCCTCTTACGAAATCGCTCTGCCTGTCTGCACTGATGAGCAGAATGAAAAATACGAGGCATTTGCCTGTTACGCAGAATTGTGCGAAAAACTCGGAGATAAAATCAAGGCTCACGGTCAGGAAAAGTTGTTGAGTGAAATTGAAATTCCGCTTGCAAAGGTGCTTGCAAGAATGGAGAATATCGGTGTCTGTGTTGACCGACAGGGCATTGAAAGCTATGGCGAAATGCTTTCTGCACAGATTAAGGAGCTTGAAACCGCAATTTACGAAAGTGCGGGCTGTGAGTTTAACATCAATTCTCCAAAACAGCTTGGCGTAGTTTTATTTGAAAACCTCGGACTCCCTTGCAAAAAGAAAACGAAGAGCGGTTACAGCACAAATGCAGAGGTGCTTGAAAGCCTGAGGTATGAACATCCCGTTGTTGAAATGGTGCTGAGATACAGAACGCTCTCAAAGCTGAATTCAACCTACTGCGAGGGACTTTTAAAGGTCATTGCAGATGACGGCAGAATCCATTCAAATTTCAATCAGACCGAAACAAGAACAGGCAGAATCAGCTCAACAGAGCCGAATCTCCAAAATATCCCCGTAAGAACCGAGCTTGGCAGAGAGATGAGAAAGTTTTTCTGTGCAAGAGATGGCTGGGCGCTTGTTGACGCCGACTATTCGCAGATTGAACTCCGTGTGCTTGCCCATATTTCGGGTGACAAAAATATGATTAAAGCATTCAAGGATAACGAAGATATCCACGCAATCACAGCGTCACAGGTGTTCAATATGCCGCTTGATATGGTAACTCCGATTATGAGAAGTCGTGCAAAGGCGGTTAACTTCGGTATTGTTTACGGAATCGGCGCATTTTCACTTGCAAAGGATATCGGTGTTTCAAATAAAGAGGCAAAGCACTACATTGAAAGCTATCTTGCCCATTACAGCGGTGTTGACAGCTATATGAAAAATGTTGTTGAAAAGGCGAACGCTGACGGCTATGTTGAAACGATGTTCGGCAGAAGAAGAAATCTTCCCGAACTCACCTCGAGCAAGCATATGATCCGTGCATTCGGCGAGAGAGTTGCAAGAAATATGCCTATTCAGGGCACAGCCGCAGACATTATCAAAATTGCAATGATTAAGGTTGACGAGCGAATGAAAGCCGAAAATCTCCGTGCAAGGCTTGTGTTGCAGGTTCACGACGAACTTATTGTCGAAGCTCCGCAGGATGAGAGCATGAGAGTTGCACTCATCGTTCAGGAAGAAATGGAAAACGCAGTTAAAATGAGCGTTCCGCTCACAGCCGATGCGGCAATCGGAAGGACTTGGTATGATGCAAAAGGATAACAGAACGATTGCCTTTGTATGCACGGGCAACACCTGTCGCAGTCCCATGGCAGAGGCAATTTTTAATGATATGGCAGAGAAAAACGGCGTTTGCGTCAGGGCGGAAAGCTTTGGCATTGCGACCTCAACGGGACTTCCCGTGTCGGAAAATTCCGTGATTGCCTGTAAGGAAATCGGAATTGACCTTTCGGGCAAAGTTTCAACAGCCGTGGCTGATGCCGGCATTGAAAAATACGAAAAATTTTACTGTATGTCGCAAAGTCACGCAAAAATGTTGATGCAGTTTTTTCTTGTACAGCCCGAAAAAATCGCCGTGCTCGGTATAAGCGATCCCTACGGCGGCGACATTGAGGTGTACAGACATTGCCGTGATGAAATTGTTAATTCTGTAAAGGAAATATTAAAAGCGTATGAAAATTGACAGAATGACCGAAAATCAGCTTGAGGCGGTTGCACAGCTTGAACAGCGGTGTTTTTCGCATCCGTGGTCGTTTAACAGCCTTGAAGAAGAACTGAACAACGAAACCTCGCTGTTTTTTACCGCAACGGAAGATAATGCCGTTGTCGGATATATAGGAATGAGTGTTGTTGTTGATGAGGGTTACATTTTCAATGTTGCCGTTGACGGTACACACAGAAATCGGGGAATAGGTTCGGCACTTGTTGAAACTCTTGTGACCTATGCCAAGAAAAATAACCTTTGCTTTCTCACTCTTGAGGTTCGTGAAAGTAACGGGAACGCCCGTTCTCTCTATGAAAAATTCGGATTCATCAAGGTGGGAGAGAGGAAAAATTACTACTCCTCTCCAACCGAAAACGCTGTTTTAATGACACGCTGTTTTTGACATATATATGTAATAAAACACTATATTAACGATATTACGGAACTTCATCATAAATGTTTCGTAGTGAAAGGAAAATTATGAAGATACTCGCAATAGAATCGTCCTGTGACGAAACTGCGGCAGCGGTTGTTGAGGACGGCAGAAATATAATCTCCTCGGTGGTTGCTTCTCAGGTTGAGGAACACAAGCTTTACGGCGGTGTTGTTCCCGAAATCGCATCACGCCGTCACGCAGAGGCAATTGTTCCTGTTGTAAGACAGGCTCTTGAAGATGCAGACTGCAGGCTTTCCGACATTGACGCAATCGGTGTTACATATGCCCCCGGACTTATCGGAGCGTTGCTTGTGGGAGTGAATTTTGCAAAAGGACTTTCACTTGCAACAGGAATTCCGCTTGTTCCTGTTCACCATCTTCGTTCACACATTGCGTCAAATTATATTTCAAACAAAGAATTAAAACCGCCGTTTCTCTGTCTTGTTGTGTCAGGCGGTCACAGCCATATTGTTATGGTTGAGGACTACACAAAGATGAAAATTATCGGCAAAACCCGTGATGATGCCGCAGGCGAGGCTTTTGACAAAGCCGCAAGGACAATGGGAATGCCGTATCCGGGCGGAATTGAAATGGACAGAGTTGCGGAAAACGGCAATCCGTTTGCATTCAAGCTTCCTCGTCCCGCAGTTCACGATGCGCCGTATGATTTCAGCTTTTCGGGACTAAAAACAGCCGTAATCAACCTCATTCACAATTCGGCACAAAAGGGTGTTGAGCTTAACAAAGCCGATGTCTGTGCATCATTCCGCTATGCTGTTGTCGATTGCCTTGTTACAAACTTTATCAAGGCGGCTGAAGACCTGGGACAGAAAAAGCTTGTAATCGCAGGCGGTGTTTCGGCAAATTCACTTCTCAGAAGAACCCTTGCCGAAGAGTGTAAAAAGCGTGATTGGGAAATGTATATGCCCGAAAAATCTCTTTGCGGTGACAATGCCGCCATGGTCGGTTCACAGGGATATTACGAGTTTCTCAGCGGAAATATTGCAGGAACAGACCTCAATGCTTTTGCTACAATGAGTATTGAAAAAGGCTGATTTATACGCAAATAATCACTAAAACACTTGCTATTTTATCAAGAATATACTAAAATAGTGTTAATAAACCGAAAGGACGATTTAAAATGAGCAATCCTATTGTTACTTTTGAAATGGAAAACGGAAAAACAATCAAAGCGGAGCTTTATCCCGAAATTGCTCCGAATACTGTAAATAATTTTCTCAGCCTTGTAAACAAGGGTTACTATGACGGACTCACATTTCACCGTGTAATTCCGGGCTTTATGATTCAAGGCGGCGGTTTTACGGCAGACGGTCAGCACAAAGAAACAGATTCAATCAAGGGCGAATTTGCCGTGAACGGCTTTGAAAACAATCTCAAGCATACAGAGGGTGTTCTCTCAATGGCTCGTTCAATGATGCCCGACTCAGCAGGCTCGCAGTTCTTCATTATGCACAAAAACGCTCCGCACCTTGACGGTCAGTATGCCGCATTCGGCAAGGTAATTGAGGGTATGGATGTTGTCAATGAAATCGCAGAGTGTGACACAGACTATTCCGACAAGCCTCTTGATCCTCAGATTATGGCAAAGGTTACAGCCGAAACCTTCGGTGTTGACTATCCCGAGCCTGAAAAATGCTGATTGTTAAGAAAGGAATTTTAAAATGAATGTTTTGCTTGCAGGCGGCGCCGGATATATCGGCTCGCACACTTGTGTTGAACTCATCAACGCAGGTCATGATGTTGTAATTGCAGATAATTTTTCAAACAGCTGTCCCGTTGCGGTTGAAAGAGTTGAAGAGCTGACAGGCAGAAAAATTCCGCTCTATGAGGCCGATGTATGTGACAGAGATACCGTTGAAAAGATTTTTTCGGAGAATAAGATTGATGCGGTAATTCACTTTGCAGGTCTTAAAGCAGTAGGTGAAAGCTGTGAGAAGCCTGTTGAATATTACCGTAACAACATTGATTCAACGCTCACATTGCTTGAGGTGATGAAAAAACACGGTGTAAATAACTTTATTTTCAGCTCAAGTGCTACGGTTTACGGTACTCCGGAAACTGTTCCGCTTGTTGAAACAATGCCAAAGGGTTCTCCTACAAATCCGTATGGCTGGACAAAGTTTATGATGGAACAAATTCTTACAGACACCGCAAACGCAAATCCCGATATGTCTGTTGTTCTTCTTCGTTACTTTAACCCAATCGGCGCTCACGAAAGCGGCAGAATCGGTGAAGATCCTAACGGAATCCCGAACAACCTTATGCCATACATAACACAGGTTGCCGCCGGCAGACTCAAGTGTCTCGGTGTTTTCGGCAACGATTATCCTACGCATGACGGCACGGGTGTGCGTGACTATATCCATGTTGTTGACCTTGCAAAAGGTCATGTAAAGGCTATTGAATATTCCGCAGAGCACAAGGGAACCGAGATTTTTAATCTCGGAACAGGTGTGGGCTACAGCGTTCTTGATATTGTAAAGGCTTTTGAAAAGGCAAATTCGATTGAAATTCCTTATGTTATAAAGCCACGCCGAGCAGGCGACATTGCAGAATGCTTTGCCGACGCAACAAAAGCCAAGAAAATACTTGGATGGGTTGCCGAGAAAAGTCTTGAGGATATGTGCCGTGACAGTTGGAACTGGCAATCTCACAATGTGAATGGTTACAAATAACAAATAAATGATATTTTATTTGTGCATTCCTACAAAAAAACAATATTTTGTCAAATAATCAGCCAGCAAGAGTTTTTAGCATTGACTTTTGGTGGTTGATTGTTGTATAATTAAACTGCTTATAGAAGCATTATCACATAAGGAGGAAAAGAAAATGTTCAAAAAAGCACTTAGCCTTTTACTGTCTATGATGCTTGTTGTGACATCACTCGTTGTAACTGTAATGAGCGTTTCTGCTGCCGGCGATTCATATTTCGTATCCGGTTCTGAAGAACTCACAGGTTACAAGTGGGCTGAGACTGAAGCAACTTGCGGAGATAATGTAATGACAGAAAACGGCGACGGTAACTACGAAAAAGTATTTACCAACGTAGCAGTCGGCAACGGCTACCAGTTCAAGGTCGTTAAAAACGATACAGAATGGATTGGTATCGGTGACGGCTACGAACAGAACTTCACATTCAATGTAACAAAGGAATGTGATGTAACAGTAACTTACAACCCTACAACAAAAGAAATCACTGCAACAGGTGAAGGTGTTGTAATTCCGACAGAACTTGTCATTGACCACATTGTAGCTGTTGGTAACGGTGAAGACAACTGGCTCAACGGTAAGGCCTGGAAGGTAGATGCTGATGCTAACTACATGACAGAAACATCTGAGGGTTCAAAGGTTTACCAGATTAAGTTTGACAGCCTCGACGCTTATGAGAACTATATGTTCAAGTTTGCTGCCAACGGTTCATGGGCAGATAACTGGGGCCTTCCTGAGCAGAGCAAAGCTCCTCTCAATGAGTGGTTTGACCTTACATACAACGGTCAGAACATGATCATTGATACAGTAGCAGCAGGCTATGAAGACGGTTATGATATTGTTCTCACACTTGACCTTTCAAACTTTGACTATGCTACAAAGCAGGGTGCAAAGGGTAAGGTTGACATCGTTACTGATGCAGAGCCTACAACAGTAGCAGAGCCTACAACAGTAGAGCCTACAACAGTAGCAGAGCCTACAACAGTAGCAGAGCCTACAACAGTAGCAGAGCCTACAACAGTAGAGCCTACAACTGCAGCTCCTGCAAAGGGTCTCACAGTTACAGCTACTTCAAACTTCTTCCCTGAGAAGAAGGTTACTCTCAGCGCAGATCAGAAGACTGTAAGGGTTACATACATGTTCCAGACCAAGGACAGAGATGGTATATTGAACTTCCAGTATAAAATGAACTATGATCCTGCTGTTCTCAAGGTTTCAGATAACACAAGAAAGAGTACTTCATTCGAATATCCAAATTTCGAATTAAACAAAAATGTAGCTCCTGGTTTACTTAAGGGTATAGGAAGTGACACAAGTCTCTATTTTTCGTCAGAAAAAGAAATAGTATTTTGTTCTATTGAATTCGATGTGATCAATCCCGAGGCTGTAGCAACTACTGTTGACCTTGATGTAGAGCATCTTACTATTTCAAATCAAGACCCTGTATCAGAGTTGGAAATCCCTAGTGATGAAGTAGTACTCTTAGACAAATCTGTATTAAATCAGGATGCATTTGATAAGTATGTCGCAGTTGCTAATACTGTAACAGTTCCCGACGGTTCAGAAGAGCCTACAACAGAAGAGCCTACAACAGCTCCTGCTGCCGATACTACATATGTAGTTGCCGGTACAGAAAATCTTACAGGTTATGAATGGGTTGGTACACCTGACGCAGCTCCTGAAAATGTTATGACAGCTGACGGCAGCGTATTCACAAAGACATTCTCTGCTGTTCCTGCAGGTAAAAACTATCAGCTCAAGGTTGTTGCAAACACAGGCGACGAGCAGAAGTGGATCGGTCTTGACGGTACAGATAACAATGTAACTTTCGATGTAGAAACAGCTTGTGATGTTACTGTAACATTCGATCCTGCTACAAACAAGATTACTGTAACAGGTGACGGCGTTAAAATGGTAACAGACCTTGATGTTAACAGCATTACAGTTGTTGGTAACGGTGAAAACAGCTGGCTTAACGGTGTAGCATGGGGCGTTGACGCTGAAGTTAACCACATGACTCAGATTGCTGACAAGGTTTATCAGATTACATACACAGGTGTTGAATCTGCTGATGCTGCATACCAGTTCAAGTTTGCAGTTAACGACGATTGGGCTGCTAACTGGGGTCTTCCTGAGCAGAGCGCAGCTACTATAGGCAAAGATTTTGACCTTACATTCAATGGTGAAAATATGCTTCTTAACACAGTTTCTGCCGGTTATCCGGAAGATTCACTCGTTGATGTAACAATCACACTTGATCTTACTAAGTTTGATTATCCGTCACGCTCAGGTGCTAAGGCTAATATTAAGATTGACGGTAACCGTGTTCCGCTTCTCGGCGATGCTGACGGTGACTACTCAATTACAGTTGTAGATGCTACAACAATTCAGAAGATTGCTATCAACCTTATGAGTATTGCTGCTGATGATGCAAACGCATTCAAGGCATGTGATGCTAACGAGGATGGCAGAATCTCAATCAAGGATGCTACTATCGTTCAGAAGTACATCGTTGGCGGTTACGAAACAGGCAATGTCGGTTCACCGATTTCTGTTGAATAATTAATCGCTGTTGATTAAATTCACAATTGCAATTTACCCCACAGGGTTTTCCTGTGGGGTTATTTTTTGCCGTAAAACAAGGAAATTTTGCCGATAAAGGTGCAAAGTGCAGTAATATGTGGTATAATCATAGTGCAGAAGTTCCGCTTTACTCATACGGTGGGGTCGTTCTGAATTTAAGCAGAATTATATTTTACTTAGACTCCGGGGAGCTGACACTCTGCGTTAATTAAAAATGTCCAAAAAGAAAAGAGGCGAAGGATGTATGTATATTCATGATATTTCGAGAGACACTCTTACAACCGAAACATATCCGGGTGATCCCGAAACTGTTGTGACTCCGCTGAGAAGTATTGATGAAGATGACGAGTGCAATCTTTCGCAGATTTCTATGTGCGTTCATGCAGGCACGCATATTGACGCTCCTCTCCACTTTTGCCCTGACGGCAAAGGGATAACCGATTTAAGGCTCAACACTTTCTACGGAAAATGCACCGTAATAACGGTCAAGGGTGTGCTGACGGGCGAAGATATGGACAAGCTGTTGCCGTATTGCCGAAAACGCATACTCTTTCGTGGGAACGGCAAAACATACCTTTCACATTCTGCCGCAATTGTGCTTGCACAAAGCAGGGTGGTGCTTGTCGGTACGGATGCCGAGTCAATCGCACCTCCGTTTGATGAAGTTAAAACACATCTTGAACTCGGCAGAGCGGATATTGCAGTTCTCGAAAATCTCAATCTTTCGGGAGTAGCTGACGGCGAATATGATTTGTGTGCGTTTCCGATAAAGCTCGGCGGAGTTGAGGCGGCGCCATGCAGAGCAATACTTTTTGAACAGGAAAAAGGATTAAACTAAGGTGATATTTATGGTAAAAATGGTAGTATTTGATCTTGACGGCACGCTTATAAATTCGCTTACCGATCTTGCTATAAGTGTGAACTACGGTCTGAAGCTTAACGGTCTTGAAGAAAAGCCGGTTGAAAATTATAAAACATATGTCGGAAACGGCAGAGAAATGCTCATCAGAAGGGCGATGGGAGATGCGTGGACCGACCACGAGCTTTTTGAAAAGGTCAAGGCTGATTACGACAGACACTATGCCGTTCATTGCAACGACCACACCGCCGCATATGACGGTTGTGCCGAAATGCTTGAAAAGCTTGCAAAAAAGGGTGTAAAAACAGGTGTGCTTTCAAACAAGCCGGATGAATTTGTTGATAAAATGCTAAAAAAAGCATTTCCAAATCACATGTTTACTCAGGCATGGGGACAGAAACCACAGTATAAGACAAAGCCCGAGCCTGATGCTCTGCTTGCACTCCTCAATATGAGCGGTGTAACTCCCGAAGAATGTTTCTATGTTGGTGACAGCGATGTCGATGTCTTTACGGCAAACAATGCGGGTGTAAAAATGGCAGGTGTTTCATGGGGATTCAGGGGAAAAAACGAGCTTATGAACGCAGGTGCGCCGTTTGTTGCAGACACAACCGAAGAACTTTTTGATTACATTTGCAAATTTATATAATAGTATGAACAAGATAAACTATCAGAAAGAACTCGACAGGGTGATTGAAAAAATAACGGAGGAGGGAAAAGTCCCGAAGCTGCTTTTGCATGTGTGTTGCGCCCCGTGTTCGTCCTACTGCCTTGAGTATCTTTCAAAATATTTTGATATCACGGTCTATTTTTACAATCCGAATATTTCGATTGCGGATGAGTATAATTACCGCCTGAGCGAAGAAAAGCGTCTTGTGTCGCTTATGCCGTTTGAACATCCTGTAAAGGTGGTCGAGGGCGAATATTTGCCCAAGGATTATTTTGAGTATGTCAAAGGCCTTGAAAATGAACCCGAGGGCGGAAAGCGGTGTGAAAAATGTTTCAGACTACGACTTGAATCCTCTGCACGCTACGCAAAGGAACACGGCTTTGATTATTTCACAACCACGCTTACAATCAGTCCGCTGAAAAATGCGCAGTTGCTCAATTCAATCGGTGAGGAGCTTGCCGAGCAGTACGGAATTCCGTGGCTGTACAGCGATTTCAAAAAGCGTGAAGGCTACAAGCGTTCAATCATCCTTTCAAAAGAATATGACCTCTATCGCCAAAACTACTGCGGTTGCGTCTTTTCAAAAAGGGATAGTGTTACCGCTGAAAACTAAACTGAAAAAACCGATGCGTCATTTTGATGCATCGGTTTTTTATGAATGAAAATAAAATTACAAAAAGATAAATCGTGCAAAATTTACCAATCTAAATCGTCATCTTGCCAAAGGAAATTATCATCATTTTCTTCATTTTGATATTCGCTGTTATCCCAGTTAAAAACAAATTCGCCGCTACTGAAACTGAAACCGTTACGGTCGATATATTCATATTCGCCTGAATCGTAGTTGAAACACCATTTTGCCATAGTAAAACATCCTTCCTTTTTATTGCAGCATTTTACGATTTTAGTATGCAAAATATTTTATTGCAATGTTCGTTTAAGTAGCAGTTATCACATACGATTCTGGATATTCCCTGCAAAAACAATTCTTTATCGGATGGCAGTTCGTATGGTTTGATTCTTTTAATATTCTCAGGATTTCTGAGTGCAAAGTCAATTTGCTTACCGTTGCTTGTTTTGACATAACGGTAAACTTCTGCGAAGAATGATACGCAATCGCCAATTTTGTATTTTTCAAATTGGGCATTGCTCATCCAAACATGTTCTTCTTTACCGTCAAAACAAACTCCATCAGGGAACATTCCTTCTACAAATATACGCTTAAAGCAGATATTGTTCTTTGTTCTTCTTTCAATACGACCTTTGAAACCTAAAGGAATGTTGTAATAACAAGTTTTAAAGTATACCCTAACTTCATGAGATGATTTCATTTGTATATCCAGATATTCATCGTAGGTTAATTTTTCTGCCCCTACAGTTTTATGAAATTCGTCAGGATCAAAATCTATCATGTAATCATGATCTTTCAGTATTACCTTTTGCCCATAGTATTCGGGAAAAAGTTTTTGCATTTTTGTTTGATTTTCTTTTTTGATGTTGCTTTTCATTTTTGTAACCTCCGTTAATAAGTGCTGTTAAAAACAGCCTGACATGCCAACAAAGGTTAGAATCTTATAGGTTCATTATAGAGTATTCAAATGCTTTTTGCAAGAGGATAGCTATAATTTTACGAAAGACAAATCCCCGTCAGAATTTCTGACGGGGATTAATCGTGTTTGCAAATTATTTAACTGAGGTTAACGCATATTAACTTGGTTGTTTTAAACAACCGATTTGAGGTATTCGACAATTTCCTGCTGTGTACTCATTTCAAGCACCTTTGCAGTAACTTTGTCTGCCTCTTCTTTTGTCCATGTGGAAATTATTTTTCTCACATTGAGAACTGACGGAGCGGAAACGCTGAATTCTGTGAGTCCGAATGAAATAAGCAACGGAATCATCAGCTTGTTTGCGGCAGCCTCACCGCACATTCCGACTGAAATGCCGTTCTGAACACCGCACTCAATTGTGCGCTTAATCATTCTGAGAACGCTTGGCTGAAGGGGAGAGTAGAGGTAAGACACATCGTTGTTGCCTCTGTCACAAGCCATTGTGTAGCCTGTAAGGTCATTTGTGCCGATGCTGAAGAAGTCTGCCTCTTTTGCAAGCATATCTGCGATAACTGCCGCAGACGCTGTTTCAACCATAACACCAACCTGAATGTTTTCGTTGAAATTTATGCCCATATTGCGTAAATCGGCTTTGCATTCAGTGACAAGCTGTTTGCCCTCACGAAGTTCATCCATAGTTGTGATGAGCGGGAACATAATCTTGATGTCACCGAATGCGCTTGCACGCAAAATGGCTTTAATCTGTGATTTGAAAAGTTCACGGTTTTTAAGGCAATATCTGATTGCACGGAATCCCATGAACGGATTTTCTTCTTTTTCAAGTCCAAGGTACGGAATGTCCTTGTCACCGCCGATATCAAGTGTTCTGATAATCAGCGACTTGCCCTTTAAGATAAGAGCAGCCTTTTTGTAGGCTTCAAACTGTTCGTCCTCTGTCGGAATTGAAGTTCTGTCCATGAACAGAAACTCTGTTCTGAAAAGTCCGACACCCTCGCCGTCTGCGTCAACTGCCTTGACAGCGTCTTCGGGTTTTCCTATGTTGCAGAAAAGTTCATAAGCTTCTCCGCTTGCGGATTTTGTTTCTCGTCCCCTGTAATTTTCAAGCTCTTTGCGTTCTGCAAGAAAAGCGTCACGCTTTTTGGAGTATTCTGCAACTGTGTTATCATCCGGATTAACAATTACAGCACCCTCACTGCCGTCAACTACAACTGTGTCGCCGTTTTTCAGGCTTGATGCGACACCCTCAACACTGAGTACGGCGGGAATCTCAAGCGCTCTTGCAAGAATTGCAGAGTGGGAAGTTGTTCCGCCTGTTTCAGTAATAATGCCTGCTATGTTTTCTTTTACAATACCTGCCGTAACAGAAGGAGTAAGTTCCCTTGCAACAAGCACAGTGCCTTTTGGCGCATCGCTTACTTTAATTTCGTTTACTCCGAGAAGAATGCCGAGAACACCGCTCTTGATATCTCTGACATCAGCCGCACGCTGTTTTGTAAGCTCATCGTCAGCTGCCGAGAACATTGCAATAAACATATCGCACATATGCTCAAGAGCAGATTCCGCACATTGACCGTCTGCAATCAGCTTTTCAATTTCACCGCTGAGATACGGATCTTTGATAATCTGAATGTGACCTGCAAGAATTTCTGCCTCTTTTTCACCGGCTGAACTGCGAAGATTTTCTGCCTGTTTTTCAGTATTGTAGCAAAAAGCATCTACTGCTGCCTTAAAACGCTGTGACTCTGCCTCAGTATCTGTTACTGTTCGTGGAGTGTATTCAAGCGAATGTTCTTCAATAAGCATTACCTTACCGATTCCGATACCCTCGGATGCGGCTGTTCCGTGTAGCATAATCTTCACCTCTTGTAACTGGTCTGTCGGGGCCATTATTCGCCAAGACCGCTCTCAATGAGCTGTACTGCCTCTGCAAGTGCCTCGTTTTCGTCAGCACCGTCGCAAACAATCTCAATGTCACTGCCGCACTTGATGCAAGCCGCAATAATGTTGAGGAGGCTCTTTGCGTTGTACTGATTGCCGTTGAATTTGATTGTTACATCACAGCTGTATTTGCCCATAGCTGTTGCAAAAACTGATGCCGGACGCATATGGAATCCCTGTGCATTTGTGAGTACGAGTTCTTTTGATACCATAATAAAATCTCCTTTATAAATAAATTTGTGTTTTGAAGTTTTGAATCTAATGTCGTGAAAGTTCTTTGAGTTTTGAGGGGTGG
>OHMH01000840.1_pt1 | contig 14217 bp, 12 predicted proteins | sample 1569311 | NCBI WGS metagenome assembly OHMH01 (sample SAMEA3879503, study PRJEB24766) | human gut metagenome | biome: human-associated habitat; feature: feces | place: USA | collected 1985/1987
GCTGCTGGCCGCCGGACATCTGGCTGATGCTGCGGCGCTCGAAGCCTTTCAGGCCCACGACCTCCAGCATATCCCGCACCTTCCGGCGGATGGTCTCTTCGTCCATCTTCTTGAGGCGGAGGCCGAAGGCTACATTCTCGAAGACATTCAGATGGGGGAACAGTGCGTACTTCTGAAACACGGTGTTCACCGGACGCTTGTAGGGCGGCACGCCCGTGATGTCCTCGCCCTTCAGCAGCACCTTGCCGGAGGTCGGCTCCAGAAAGCCTGCGATGAGGCGGAGGGTGGTGGTCTTGCCGCAGCCGGAGGGTCCCAGCAGCGTCACAAACTCTTTGTCATGGATGTCGAGGTTCAGCCCATCCAGAATGCGCTGACCATCAAAGTCCACTACGATGTCTCGCAGTGAAACGATCACCGAGTTGTTCATTTTTTCCTATATCCTCCTTGTAACTCAGATACGAAAAAAGAAGGGGTCTTTCGCCCCATCCCTCTTTCGCACTAGGGTGACTTTTCCCCGCACAACATCCATGACGACCGTAACATTGCGCAGTTATTCTGCCCTTTCTTGTCTATCTTAAACAATCTTTGTCAAAATGTCAATCGCTCTGCTGATGTTTGCCGAAACTTTGACCTGCATCCATCCATCTCTCGCTGCAACAAAAAAAGCTCTCCCAAAAGGAGAGCCGGCGCGCGGGCGCCTGAGCGGGCAGGGATGCTGCCCGGGAAAAGCCTCTATTTTAACTGCTCTGCGGTCTGACAGAGTGCCGCCACGGTCTGGCCGTCCACGGTGTAGACCGAGTCGTCCCCCGACACCATCATGTAATAGCCGTCGGTGCCGATGGCGTAGGTCAGGACAGCCGTGCCGTCTGCTGTCGTCACCTCCGCCGTCACCAGCGGGTCATCGAAGCCGCAGGCGGAGGAGTCTGCGGCGGTGTCCTGCCCGGTGACATAGCTGGCCAGCGCGGCCAGCAGGGCATCCGTCTTGTCGGCATCCAATGCAGCATCCGGCGCATCTGTAAGCCGCCAGACGGTCTTATAGGCTGTGCTGTCGGCCCCGGTGGGTTGAGAGACCGCCTGCAGACTGACCACCTCGCCGCTCTGGAGGGTATAGCGCAGGGCCTCGATGTCCGAGACGGTGATGCCCGCCGGGCTGAACGCCCCGAACAGCCCGGCTTTGGTCTGTTCCATGCAGCGGAACTTGGCCGCATCCACGGCGTAGACCGCGTCCTCCCCGTTCCGGCGGACGTAGACGTCGCCGGTGACAGGGTTCTCAGCCCCTACCGTAAGGGTGGTGGTCTCCCCCGCCGCCGTCACATTCACGACAAGCCGGGGCGCGTCGAAGCCGTAGTCCTCACCGGGCTGTGCCTCGAGCTGGCGCTTTGCCCTCATGTCTGCCAGCGCGGTGCGGATAGTGTCGCAGGCAGAGTCGTCCAGATGGTAGTCCGGGTCCTCGGCCAGCGTCCACCCGTCGCCGGGCAGAAGGGTCAGAGTCTCTCCTTCATACTGGACTGCCACCTGTTCCAGCGTGTCTCCGGTCACGTCCAGCAGGGGGATGCTCCCGTCCTTGGCCTCGCTGGCGGCCTGTTCGGCTTTCCGGTTCGTGTGGGTCAGCAGGGCCAGCGCCGCCCCGGCGGCGAGGACGAGCACCAGCAGGAACGCAAGGGTGCGCTGTTTTGCTTTCATCGCCCTGCCCCCTTTATCTGCGGCGGCGCAGCAGTACGACCACTGCACCCACGGCCAGCACAGCCGCCGGAAGGACAAGAACGAACACCAGCCCCAGCGCGGCGGCGGTGTGGTTCGGGATGGTGATGGGCGCAGCCTCCAGCGCCTTGGACTCCACGAGGGTCGTCCCCTCCTGCCCGGCCAGAGCGGCCGCACAGCCCTGTAAGAAGGTCACGTTGCCGGGGACGGTCTGGTAGACGGCCTCGTTGTCCATATTGCCGCAGTTGACCCAGATGACCTCAGCGCCGGTGGCGTTGTTGCAGGCGTAAGCCGCCAGCGTGAAGGGGCCGTCGGGGTCGCCCTCCTCCTGCCCGGCGGTGGTCATCTCGTAGCCTGCCGTCTTGCTGTAGGAGCTTTCCGAGCTGACCAGCAGAGGCTCGGAGGTGACGCCCTCCGTCTCGGTAAGGGTGATGCCCTGCGCCATCTGAAGCAGCACCCGGCGGCTGGTGTCGATGCCGTCCAGTGTGCCGCTCCCGGTGTCTTCGGCGTAGTCGGGCAGCAGATAGTAGGGGTAGCCGCTCAGGGAGTGGCCGCTGTCCCCCTCCACCACAAGGCCCGGCGTCCGGCTCAGGCCGAACTCGGCCATCAGGGCGTCGAGGTTTGGGGTGGAGTAGTAGCTGTCGGTGGTGAGCATCAGGCGTCCGCCGCTTTTCAGATAGGCGCGGAGGGCCGACATCTCATCCACGAGACTGCCCGCCGCTGCAAAGTCCTGCTGCGGGGTGTTGACGATGAGCAGGTCACAGTCGTCAGGGATGGCATCCGTCAGCAGGTCGAGGGGGCTGACCGCGAGGTTCTGGCCCTCCAAGGCGTCGATGAGGGTGTCCGTCAGGGCCTGCTCGCCGTGGTTGGTGGTGTAGTAGGTATGGAGCGTCTCGCCGCTGGTGACGCGGTAGATGGCAGCGGTGAGCTTGTTTTCGCCGCCGAAGGTCACGCTGTAGCTGCCAGTGGCGTAGTAGTCGGAATAGTCGTAATCGTAGAGGTCCGATGCTTCCAGCACGACGCTCTTCTCCCCCGAGACGAGGATGAGGCTGCCGTTCTCCGCCGACTGAACGCCATACTGGGCTGCAAAGGTCGGGTAAACAGCAGGGTCTTTCCGCTCCCACCGGATGTGGCTGCTCTCGGAGGCGTAGCGGTCCAGCAGCTTTGTGAGGATGGCGTCCTCGCTGCCCGTCTCGGCCAGATAATAGATGTTCACATCCTGCGTAAGGCCCCGGGCGATCTCCTTGGAGCTGTCGCTGAGGGAGTAAAGCCCCGCCTCCGAAAGGTCGAACTCGGTGTACTTCGCCGGGACAGCCCGGACGATGAGGTTGAGCAGGACAGCCAGCAGGATGGCCAGCACGGTGAAAGAGGCGGCGTATATGCCGCTTTTCAGGCGGAGGCGCTCCAGCGGGCCTGCGCTCTTTTTCTCGAATTTCTTCATGGTCAGTCCCCCTTTCAGTTCCAGCGGCGCTTCTCGATGCCCTGCGCCGTAAAGAAGAGGAAGATCACCGCCGTCGTCAGATAATAGACCAGCGTGGGGATGGAGAAGCTGTTGTTGACGAACTCTTCAAAGGGCGCAAAGAGGCAGAGGGCGCTCAGCACGTCGCTGAAGGCCTCGGTGAGCCATGTGCTGCGCAGGAGGAACAGCGCGCTCAGACCGGCACAGAGGGCCGCGAACACAAAGCAGCCCAGCGTAAAGCTCCGGGTGCGCAGACCCAGTGCAAGGGATGCCCCCGCCGACAGGGCCGTAAAGACCACCAGTGCCACCGCGCTGCCCGCGTTGAACATACTGCGGAGGCTGGGCATCATATAGGCCAACAGCAGGGCCGAAAAGCCCATGACCGCCGCGATGATCTGGTTCTCTGTGAGGCCGGAGCAGAACTCACAGACCGCGATGGCCGCACAGCCCAGCAGAAAATAGCACAGCAGCGCAGCAAAATTCGCACCGCAGGCCGAGGCCGTGCTGCCCAGCAGCCAGAGCACCACGATCATGACGCCGTCGGCCAGACAGGGCAGCGCGAATACGGTGCAGAGAGCCAGATACTTGCCCGCCACGATGCCCCACACCGATACCGGGCTGGTGAGGAGCAGCTGGTCGGTGCGGGCGCGGCGCTCCTCGGCCAGCGAGCGCATGGCCAGCACCGGGAAATAGAGCAGAAGCATAAAAATGGTGCGGTAAAGCGTATAATAGCCGAAATCCGTCAGACCGTAGCCGAGGTTCAGCGCCAGAAAATAGATGCCGGAGGCCGCCAGCAGAAAGGCTGTGAGCACATAGCCCATCATGCCGTGGAAAAAGCTGCGCAGCTCCCGCTTGTAGATGGCAAACATCGTCAGTCCTCCTTTTTGTCCGAAGCCGCTTCCGGAGCCGTCAGCGCAAGGAAAAGCTCTTCCAGATCCCGCTGCTCTTCCGTAAGGTCCACCACAGCGGCCAGATGCCCCTGCGACAGGATGAGCGCCTTATCGCAGACGGCCTTTACCTCGCTGAGGATGTGGCTGGACAGGATGACCGTGTGGGTGCGGCCCAGCTCCCGGATGAGGCGGCGCAGCTCGATGACCTGTGCCGGGTCGAGGCCCACCGTCGGCTCGTCCAGAATGATGAGCTTCGGGTTGCCCAGCAGCGCCTGTGCCACGCCCACCCGCTGGCGGTAGCCCTTCGACAGGCTGCGGATGAGTCGGGGCAGAACGTCTTCCAGCCCGGTGCGGCGGGCGGCAGACTGCACCTGTGCGGGGCGGTCTGCTTTCTTCACGCCCTTCAGCTCCGCGGCAAAGTCGAGATACTCGGCCACCGTCATCTCCGGGTAAAGGGGCGGCTGTTCCGGCAGGTAGCCCACGCAGGCCTTGGCGGCGTCGGCTTCCTCGGGCAGCGGGTGGCCCGCTACCGTCACCTGCCCCTCGGTGGCAGCGAGATACCCGGTGAGGATGTTCATGATGGTAGATTTGCCTGCGCCGTTCGGGCCAAGCAGGCCGTAGATGACGCCATCCTCCACCGTGAAGGATACATCGTCCACGGCGAGGCGGCTGCCGTAGCGCTTCGTAAGGTGAGATACTTCTATCACAAAAAACGCTCCTTTTTTCAAGAAGTTATTGGGAATGTCTGCATCATTCTAGCCCGAAAATGTGTCAGAAATAAGATAAACCTGTGTGTGTTTCCAAATATTGCTTTTCCGGCGCTGTTTCGGCATTTTCTGCGCCCGGACGCAAAAAAGAGCGCCGCTCCCCGCAAGGGGAACGACGCTCTTGGATGACCAGTAATCGATGCAATTACTTACGGCCGAAGCGCTTGTTGAAGCGCTCAACACGTCCGCCGGAGTCAACCAGCTTCTGCTTACCAGTGTAGAAAGGATGGCACTTGGAGCAAACTTCGACGTGGATCTCGGGCTTGGTGGAACGAGTCTTGATGACGTTGCCGCAAGCGCAGGTGATGGTGCAGTCAACGTAGTTCGGATGGATACCCTGTTTCATTCTTTTCACCTCATTTCTGGTTCTGACTTATTGGGGCCATATTTAATGTATGTGCCCATCACAACCTTCAATATCGGCTACCCCCTCGAGCGGCCTTGGAAACGATTGCTCTAATATTATAGCACTCTCCGAAAAAAATGCAAGAGGCGATTTGAGATTTTCTTTCCTTTTTTCAGAAAAGTCCTTCTCTCCCCCGCTTTTTCGATAAGAAAACAGACCCGGCAGCATTTGCCGGGCCTGTCTCTGATTCCTCCAGCCTTGTCCGGGGTGGGCATCCCGGCTCCCGCAGGGCAAGCCGCCTTTCCGCTGAAAGCAGCCAACGAAGCCGGAAACCCGGACAAGGCTTATCTACATCGCATCCGAAAGACACGATGAAACAAATTTACTGGACAAAGTAAATGCCGTCGGCACCCTCCACATCCGAGATGGCGACCATGAGCAGCTCGTCCTCGTCCGTCCAGGTAAAGATGCAGGCGTAGCGCAGCTCCTCGCCGTTGTAGTCGAAGATGACGCCCACGCTGCCGTCGTCGAGATACTGGTAAGTGCCGTTCAGCGTGCCGCCGCCCTGAATCATCTTTGCGCCGCCTGCGGCATCAAAGGTGAACTGCAGCGTACCGCCGTATGCCGCCAGAGACTCGTCCATCTCGGCCTGAGTCATCTCGCCGCCGTCGATGTAGCCGCCGGCAAACGACCAGACCGTGTTGCTCATGTCCGGCGTGTCTGCCTGCGGAAGCTCCCACAAAGAGTTTTCCTCTTCCAGCACAGCTGCCGCAGGGGCCGCATCCACAGAGATGGCCGGCGCGGCCAGCACCGGTGTCGAAAGCGAGGCCAGAAGTGCCGCGCTGAGTGCAAGAGAAGTGATACGTTTCATAAAACTTTTCCTCCTTGTGCGATATTCGGAGAGCACATTTTGTCTGGTTTCAGTATACTCTTTTCTGCCCCTGCGGCGGGCAGTTTGACACGATTCGCCCCGAAACTGCGCTCAATCGACCCGGCTCACAGGGAAACGCGGAGAATGAAGCGCCCCTCCTGCACCGAAAAGTCCGAAAGCCCCTTGTACTTTTCTACGATGGCGCAGATGCTGCGCACACCGATGCCGTGTCCTTCGGCATTGGTCACCGGCAGGCCGTTTTCAAACTGTATCCCCTCCGGACAGGGATTGACGAACTGCAAAAAGAGATGCCCGTTCTTTTCCCGGGCAGTAACTTCAATGTATGCAGGGCCATTCTCCGCTTTCATCCTGCGGCAGGCCCGGAGCGCATTTTCTAGCGCATTGGAGAGCAGCACGCAGAGATCTGTCTCAGCCACCGAGATAAGCTGCGGGATATGAGCCTGAATGTTGAGCGGCACACCGCAGCTCTCCGACCGGCCTGCAAAGGACGAGAAGATGAGGTTCGCAGCCTCGTTCTCGCAGTAGATCGTCACCTTGCTGGCCTCTATCTCGGAGCAGATGCTCTGGATGTACTCCTGCGCCTGCTCTCCCCTGCCGTTCTCGATGCAGGCGGAGATGTATTGCAGATGGTGGCGCAGGTCGTGGCGGTAGGCGCGGGTCTGCTGCTGGGAGGTGCGCAGGGCCTCGATCTCCCGCACCGCCTGACCGACCTGCAGCTTGAGGTTGTTCCGGGTCTGTTCCAGCTGGCCGCGGGTGCGCTCCTCTGCCGAGACCCGGAGGACAAAGACGATATACGCCACGCTGCACACGAAGGGCATGAATTCCACCGCTGCCTGATTGCCGTCGGCGAGGAGGCTCGTATAAATGCGGGTCACATAGTCGAAAAGGTAGCCTGCCAGCGGCACTACCCCGAACAGAAGCTGCATCGAGCGCGGATACCGGGCAAAGCTGCGGGCCGCCGGGGCAACATAGCGCAGCAATACCGCCAGCAGCGGCAGCGTGACCACAATCTCGACGGCGGGCTGCAGCCAGTCGATGCCCGGTACCATCGCAATGACCAGCAGTGCCACCCAGCGCCGGAGCTGACAGCACAGATATGCCGCCAGCACCGAGATGGTGGGCCAGAGCCATTTTCCGCTGAGGACGCTGAGGATGATGGCAAGCGGCAGATGGGTCGTAAAAGGATACAGCTCCTGCATCACATCCCAGCTTGCCCCGAAGGTGATGGCCCCCTGCAGCAGGAGGATGGCGGCTGTACCGACTGCCAGCACGATGCGGTTCCGTTTCGTCCAGCAGATGTCGCAGAAGGATGCCGAGAGCACGATGCCGAACAGGGCCACGACGATGCCGTTCGGCACGGTAAGCACGTTCATTACAGGACCGCCTTCTTTCTGTCAAAAATATAGCTCAGGTAGCGGTCCTTCGTTTCCGAATACTTCCCGTGGGGCAGCGGCACCTCGGCCCCGTTCTGCATCGTGATGGAGCGGGCTGCGATGTTGGCGATGTACTCCATATTGATGAGGAAGGAGCGGTGGGGGCGGAGGAAGTTCGGGTAGGGCACGAGCTGATTGCAGAGGTCGTCCAGCCGGCCCATGCTCTCCAGCACGACCCCGCTGTTCAGGTGGAAGGTGAGCGTCCTGCCCATCACCTCGCAGTAGACCAGCTTTTCCAGCTCTACTCGGACGATGCCGTTTTTACTGCGGAGGATGAGGCTGTGGGTCTGCTCTTTGCTGCAGGCGGCGCAGGCTGAGTCCATCAGGCGGAAAAAGTCCTCCTGCCGGATGGGCTTGAGCTGGTAATACCACGCATCCACCGCATAGGACTCCACCGCAAACTCCGGGCTTGCGGTGAGGAAGATGATCTTTACGTTGGTGTCGTGCTCCCGAACCTCCCGAGCCGCCGTCATCCCGTTCTCGCCCGGCATCAGAATATCCAGCAGCATGATGTCGAAGCGTTCACCCTTCTCGATGTCTGCCATCAGCTCCACCGAGCTTTGGTAGGATGTATGGACAAATTCCTGCCCTCGGGCAGCGGCATATTCTTTCAGCAGCTCTTCCAGCTGCGCGATCTCTGCGGTTTCGTCGTCACAGAATGCGATTTTCAGCATAAGGGGATTTACACAGTCCCTTCTCTTGTTTATTTCTTGCTTCTTCTACTCCTTATAGTATAGGGATTCTGTAGGTGTTCGTCAAGCCGCGCTGGCAGACTCTCTTCGAGATTGCCGAGCTGATCGCCTGCCGCCTGCGGGCGGCCGTGCTGTTCGGCCCCTCTTCTCCGCAAGATAAAAAATGACCCCAAGCATGGGCTTGGGGCCATTTTTTATGCGGGAGAAGGGGGTCGAACCCTCACTCCGTTGGAACTGGTGCCTAAAACCAGCGCGTCTGCCATTCCGCCACTCCCGCACGGAAACTTTATTTATAGTAGCAAGATTCGCGGCAAAAGTCAACTGCCGGGTGATAATTCTCCCTTTCTTGGCGCATAATAACCCCAAAAACAGCAAGGGAGGCCCTCGGCGTGAAGAAAAAGCACCGGTCATGGCAGCAGCGGGCAGGGCTTGCGGCGGCGTATCTGCTGTTGGCCCTCGCTGCAGCTCTGGGCTGGCTGTACAGCAGCCTGCCGGACCGGGTCTATCTGGAACCGGGACAGGCCCTATCGCTCCCCCGCTTCCAGTGGGTCGAGCCGCAGAGCGGCCATGGGAGCCAGAACGTCGCCAGCACCCGGGCCGTGGGCAGCTACCAGACCACCCTGACGCTGGGCGGCTGGTTCCCCATCAAGACCATCCGGGCCGTGGTTGCAGAGCGGCCCAAGGTGACGGTCTGCGGCACCCCCTTCGGTGTCAAGATGTTCTCCGAAGGGGCACTCATCGTAGGGTTCTCCGAGATCGGGCAGGCCAGCGGCGGCACATCGAATCCTGCCAAGGCAGCGGGGCTGCGTCTCGGCGACCGGGTCATCTGCATCGGGCAGACCCGCACCGAGAGCAACGATGCCGTAAAGGAAGCACTGGACGCCGCCGAGGGACAGGCCGTGGAGGTCGTATATATCCGCAGCGGCGAGCAGAAGTTGACCACTCTGACCCCGGTGTGGGACAGTGCCTCCGGACAGTGGCGGGCCGGGATGTGGGTGCGGGACTCCTCTGCCGGGGTGGGCACCCTGACCTTCGCGGACGAAGAGCTTGGCGTTTTTGCGGGGCTGGGCCACCCCATCAGCGACAGCGACACCGGCGAAAGCGTCGCCCTGCGCAGCGGCGAGATCGTCCCCTGCGAGATCACCGGATGCAGCGTGGGCACTGCCGGAAGTCCCGGCGAGCTGAAGGGGCATTTTCTGAGCGCCCACGCCATCGGCACCATCCGCATCAACGGTGAGAATGGCGTCTACGGCACCACCCGCACCCACTTTCCGGGCCAGCTGCGGGAGGTCGCCTTCGCGCAGGAGGTCGCCACCGGCCCTGCCGAGATATGGGCCACCACCGAGGGCGGCACGCCCCGCACCTATCGCATCCAGATCGAGCGGGTCAGCGATGCTGACCCCCGGCGGAATCTGGTCATCCGGGTGACAGACCCCACCCTTCTGTCCTCCACCGGCGGCATCGTACAGGGCATGAGCGGCAGCCCCATCCTCCAGAACGGACGTCTTGTGGGCGCTGTGACCCATGTTCTGGTCAACGACCCCACCCGGGGCTATGGCATTTTCGCCCAGACCATGCTGGAACAGGCAAAAAACGCCGCTGAAATGCAGAGAACGGAATGAGCCGGAAGATTTTTATGAAAATCCCAGAAATTGTAAAAATTTCCTGTTGCATTCCATGGTAAATTATGGTAAAATATAGAGCGTAAAGGGAACTGCACACATTGGAGGAAAGTACGATGGATAAAGTAAGATTTTTGATGTCGGATACCAGTGCGGATGTTACGGCGGCCTGCCGGGATGCGCTGGAGCAAAAGGGCGTGGAAGTGACCGTCGTGGAAAAGGACGGGCTTCAGATCTTGCAGAAGATGCTTGCGGTACGGCCGCAGGTCGTTCTGCTGGACGCCTTCATGCCCGGGCTGGACGCGCTGGCCGTCAAGCAGAAGTATGTCGCCGCCGGCGGGACACACACCACCTTCTTTGTCACCGGCGCGTTCCAGAGCGAAGAGATGGTGCAGGAGCTGCTGGACGAGGGCTTCGCCTACTACTTTGTCAAGCCCTTCGACGAAAATGTCCTCGCCAGCCGGGTGCTCAAAGTCGCCCACGGCCACCAGAAGCGCCTCATCACGGCCAGCGTGGACAGCGACGAGCTGAAAGTCACCGACATTCTGCACCAGATCGGCGTCCCCGCCCACATCAAAGGCTACCAGTTCCTGCGGGATGCCATCCTGCTCACCATGAATGAGCCGGAGTACATCAACGCCGTCACCAAGCGCCTCTACCCGGAGATCGCCAAGAAAAACGACACCACCGCCAGCCGGGTAGAGCGCGCCATCCGCCACGCCATCGAGGTGGCATGGGACCGGGGCGATGTGGACACCCTCAACAGCTACTTCGGTTATACCATCCATAACCTGCGGGGAAAACCAACGAACTCGGAGTTCATCGCAATGATTGCCGATAAGATGCGGCTGGATAAACGGCAGAGAGTGGGCTGATTTTTTTCATAGAATCCGCCGTCGTTCATATTCTGATAAGAGCAAACCAAACAGACAAAGGAGGTTTTGCTCTTGAAGCTTGCAGAATATCTCGCACGGCGCAGGCGGGCCAGAGTTGCGGCTGTGATGCTGTTCGCCTTCATTATGGGGTTTGTATCTGCTGCGCCGCCGGTCGTCACCGGATGTCAGGCGCAGGATCTTACCCCGGCACCGGACACTTCGATGCTCTCCCCCGCCGTTTCGGCTCTGGCACAGGAGCAGCAGGAACCTGCTGCCCAGCCGCTGCCGGAAAAGTGGGTCTGCCTGACCTTTGACGACGGCCCCAGCAAGACCACACCGGATGTGCTCAGCGCGCTGAACGCGGCCGGAGTGCACGCCACATTTTTTGTGGTGGCTACCGGTTACAACGAGAAGTATCTGCCCCTGCTCACCGAAGCGGTCAGCGCCGGGCACCAGATCGCGCTGCACTCTGCTTCCCACGAGTACAGCGATATCTACCGCAGCAGCGACGCTTATTGGGAGGACATTGCCCTTTTAAAGGAGCGCATTGCGCCCTATGTGGATGCCGAGAGCATCCGGTATCTACGGTTTCCGGGCGGCAGCACCAACACCGTCAGTCGGCGCTACGGCGGCAAAGGCCTGATGAAGCAGCTGAAAGCCGAAGTAGAGCAGAAAGGCTGGCATTGGGTGGACTGGAACGTGTGCGCCGAGGATGCCGTGGGCGGGCATCCAAGCGCGGGCACCATTTACCGCAATGTGGTGCACGAGACCGGGCAGCAGACGAACTGCATCGTATTGATGCACGATTCTTCCTCCACACACACCACCGCCGAAGCACTGCCGGACATTATCCGGTGGTATGCAGACAGCGGCTATACCTTTTTGACGGTGGCCGAAGCCTTGCCGGTAAGATAAAAAAGAACTCCCCCAGTCAAGCCCGATAGGGGTTGACTGGGGGAGTTTGCTTTTTTCAATTAGTCCGCGTTCTGGCAGAACAGTGCAAAGGTGCGGTAAGCCATGTACAGGTCGGTCTTGTGGATGACCTCGAAGGGCGAGTGCATGGACAGCACCGGCACGCCGATGTCCAGCACCGGGATGCCCCGGTTGGCCACGTACTTGGCAATGGTGCCGCCGCCGCCCAGATCCAGACGGCCCAGCTCACCGATCTGCCATGCCACACCATTGGCATCCAGCAGGCGGGTGATGCCCCCTACCAGCTCGGCGGAAGCATCGCTGGCAGAGCTCTTGCCGCGGCTGCCGGTGTACTTGAAGAAGGCCACGCCGCGGCCTGCGTAAGTACCGTTCTGCGGCTCGAAGGCATTTGCCCAGGAGGGGTCGTAGGCGGCGGTCACATCGGCGGAGAGACACACGCTGTTCTGGAAGGCAAGGATGTCGTCCTGACCGGCGGCGCGGCACAGCAGCTGCATAAAGTGGAATACATACATGCTCTGCATGCCGGTCACACCGTCGGAGCCGATCTCTTCCTTATCGGTCAGCACGCAGACGGTGGTGTGCACAGGATCTTTCGTCTCGATCTCGGCCATAAGGGCGGGGTATGCGTCCACCCGGTCATCGTGACCGTAGCCGCCCACCATGGAGCGGTCAAAGCCCACGTCCCGGGCCTTATGGGCGGGCACCACCTCGATCTCAGCGCGGGTGAAGTCCCGCTCGGTGATGCCGTACTTTTCGTGCAGCAGCATCAGGGTGTTCAGCTTGACGGCCTCCTTGATGTCGGCATCCTCCACAGCGTCGGAGCCGATGAGCACGTTCAGCTCTTCGGCCTTGATGCCCTCGCTGAGCTTGCGGTCGTTCTGCTCGGCACCCAGATGGGGCAGCAGATCGGTGATGCAGAACACAGGGTCATTCTCGTCCTCACCCACTGCAAAGGACACGCTGGAGCCATCGGCACGGGCGAACACGCCGTGGATGGCCAGCGGCATGGTGCCCCACTGGTACTTGCGGATGCCGCCGTAATAGTGGGTCTTGAAGTAGCTGAGGTGGTCTGCTTCGTACAGCGGGTTCGGGCGCAGGTCCAGACGGGGGCTGTCGATGTGGGCGATCACCAGACGGAAGCCCTCCTCAAAAGATTTCCGACCGATGGTAGCGGCCACCACCGCCTTGTGCTCCTGCACAAAGTAGATCTTCTGGCCGGGGGCATAGGTCTTTTTCGGCTCAAACTTTTCGTAACCGGCCTCCAGCAGCAGCTTTTCGCTGGCGGCGGCAGCTTCGCGCTCGGTCTTGGCAGCGTTCAGGAAGGCTTTGTAGCCTTCGGCAAAGGCTGCAGCCTTCTCCTTCACGTCGGCGCTCTTGTCGGCAGCGTACTCCGGCTTGTAAAGCAGCTGTTCGGCAGCCTGCTTTGCGGTAAGTTTCTCGCTCATGTTCCTTATCTCCTCTCAGCTTTCTGCATAGATACGCTGATACCGCGCATAGCAGGAAGTGATCTTTTTTACGTAGTGGTTCATCTGGTTATAGGGAAAGCCCTGCAGCGTTTCGCCGTCTGCGGAGTGCTCTTCCATCTGTAAAAGAGCATCTACCGTGCCCCACCCGCTGTGATAAGCGGCCGCGGCAGTGGCAACATCGCCGTTGTAGCGCTCCATGCACAGATGCAGGTAATAGCATCCGAACCGGATGCTGGTCTCCGGGTCGTAGAGATTTGCAAAGAGCAGTCCTTCGTCCGGTGCGATCTTGCTGCGCAGCCAGATAAAGGTCTCCTCGGTCATCTGCATCAGGCCCCGGGCATCCACAGTGGAGGTGGCCTGCGGGTCAAAGCCGCTTTCGGTGCGGATGAAGGCATCCACCAGAAGCGGGTCAAGGCCGTAAGTCTCCGCCCACTGGTCCACCAGCGCTTCGTACTTGCGGGGGTATAAAAGCCGTTCTGCCCTGCCCCACAAGTTGGGCACCAGTACAAACAGCAGGATCAGAGCCATGCCCAGCAGGAACAGCCTGCGGCTGCGCATTTTTTTGCGGCGGCGTGCCTTCTGGGCGCGGAGAGCGCGGCGGATGCGGGCCGTCTCCGGGTCGTACTGCGGTGCAGGATCTTGTTCGTTATATCGTTTGTTCAAAGCTCTTTTCCCGCACCTCCTTCTGCCAGAAGCTTTGTGCAGAGCTGCTCTGCCGCAGCCTGCAGATGTGCAAGGCTGGAATCGTTGCGCAGCACATAGTCTGCCTGCGCGGTGAGGGTGCTTTCCGGTGTCTGGGCGTTCAGGCGGCGGGCGGCCATCTCGGCCGAGATGCCGTCCCGGGCCACGATGCGGGCCACACTGGTCTCAAACGGTGCCGTGACCACGCACAGGCGGTCACACTCGGCCTGCGCCGCAGTCCCCACGATGACCGCGCCATCCAGCACGAACAGCGGTGCACCGGCATCCTGTGCTGCCTGCTTTGCCGCACGGATGCGGCGCACGATCTCCGGGTGGGTCAGGCTGTCCAGCGCCGCCTTGCCTTCCGGGGTGGCAAAGGCGCGGTCAGCCAGCAGGCGGCGGTCGAGGGTGCCGTCTTCCTTTATAATATCTGCCCCGAAGCGCTCAGCCAGCCGGGGCA
>OHMH01000849.1_pt1 | contig 14092 bp, 21 predicted proteins | sample 1569311 | NCBI WGS metagenome assembly OHMH01 (sample SAMEA3879503, study PRJEB24766) | human gut metagenome | biome: human-associated habitat; feature: feces | place: USA | collected 1985/1987
ATCGAATGCCTCTCGGATGCCTCTTGGATGTCTCTCGGATGCCTCCAAAATGCCCTCTTGGCGAGATCTACAAGCAGCAGAACAACCTATTTACGGCAGACGAAACTTGTCATGTCGCCGTCAACATGTGGGGCTTCAAGGTCTCAAAGGAAGCGTATTTGCCATACTCAGCCGGGGAAACCATTAGGAATCGGCACGCGATCCGATAGAGAAATTAGTAAAAATTACCTACAAATAAGGCGTACACAATTCGCTCTTGCGTCCTTACAACCTTACATCATTACAACATTACATTATTACGTTTTCATTTTCCACTTCTCCTTTTCGGCCTTTCGCCCTTTCGCAGTCATCAAAACAACACCCCCCAAAAAAACGAAGCAAGGTCTGACGCAGAAGAGGATTACCGTTCGTCGAGCGCACCAAGAAAATGGCTTGAGAAGTTTTTTCAAAGAGCTAAATCAGATCTGTGCGGCAAACAAAAAGCCTCCATGTTATCTCTTTTCTGATAAATATTAGTATATTTGCAGGTGCCAACTGCCCACATGGAGACAACGACAGGATCAAGGTTTTCATGCACAACGGGCAAAGGACAAAAAAGACGCGATGAAAATGAGAAAGGAATCGAGAGCAATGGATAGCCAATGGGCATTGGAAGTGATGCGCAAGGCTCCGTATATCACGGTGAGTTTTATAGACGAAGACGGAAAGGCCTACGGTCTGCCTCTGTCGCTCGCCTCCGACGATGGTGAGAACTGGTACTTTCATGGTGCCTTGGAAGGCAAAAAACTGGAGGCCATCAAGGCTCATCCCGAGGTCTGTCTTTCAGCCGTAACCCGTTGTGCGCCAACGGTTGGCCCGAAGGACGGCAGTTTCACCCTGCAATACCAGTCGGCCTTGGCATTCGGCAAGGCCGAAATCGTGACCGACGAAGCAGAGAAGATTCATGGACTCCGACTGGTCTGCAAGCGATTTCTTCCACAACACATGGACGCTTTCGACCGAGGCGTCGCCCGTTCCTTGTTGCGCACGGCCGTAGTGCGCATCACGCTTACTGAGCCGCCAACTGGCAAACGCAAGCAGTATGACAAGGAGGGCGTGGAAATGAAATATGGCAGAATGGAATAAAGGAAAAATCACACATCATGAAAGAAATACTTGACTTCCTACGCGATTTGGACAACAACAACCATCGCGAATGGTTTAACGCAAATAAAGGCCGATACCAGGAAGTATTAAAGAAATGGTACGCTTTCTGCGAAAGTCTCATTACAGAAATCGGGCGCTTTGACAAAGACATAGCCCCGCTGACAATCAAAGACTGCACGTATCGCATCTATCGCGACACAAGATTCAGCAAGGACAAGTCGCCATACAAAACCCATTTCGGCGCCTTCCTGGCAAAAGGGGGCAAGAAGTCGATGCATGCAGGATATTATTTCCATATCGGAACTGGCAACAGTCGGGAGTATCCGCATGCCCACATGCTGGCTTCGGGCAACTACTGCTACGACAAAAGGGCTGTCAAGATATTGCGTGAAGACATTAGCGACGAATGGGAAACTTTCAGCACAAGCATCTTGGGAAAAGCCGACGCGCAGTTTGTTCCAGACATGGAAGGAGCATTGAAGCGCGTGCCAAGAGAATACGACCCCAGCGCGCCCTATGCCGACTGGATGCGGATGAGGGCCTACTGCCTGACCGCCCAAGTGGACGACGGCTTCCTGCTGGAGGACCATCTTGCCCAGCGTGTGGCCGGACTGTTCAAGACCACCAAACCCTTTGTCGATTATATAAACCGTGCCGTTGACTACGTGAATGAAGAGATGGAAGGGTGATGAAATACCTGGCGAGAACACCTTCAACGAGTGGCTGGAGGCTGTGAGCGATGAGGAGTATGATAAATTAAAATAACATAAAAACTATGACACCCCTTCAAGGAAGGCTCTTCGCCATGCAGGACAAGCAGTATGCTGCTTTCCAGGCCAAACTGACCCCGGGAGTGCCTGTCGAGAGCTTCATAGGCATTCGCGTGCCCGTGCTTCGTAAGTTTGTAAAAGTATTTACAAAAGAGAATGAGTGCGAGGAATTCCTTCGTCAGCTTCCTCATGAATACTACGATGAGAACATGCTTCACGGGCTCCTCGTTTCCGAGGTGAAGGACTACGAGGAATGCATCCGGCTGACGGACCATTTCCTGCCATTCGTGGACAACTGGGCGGTTTGCGACATCATGTCTCCGAAGGTGTTTGCCAAGCACAAGGAGGAGCTGCTGGCGAAGGTCAAGACTTGGAGTAAATCATCACACGTTTTCACTTGTCGCTTTGGTATAGAGACACTTATGTCTCACTACTTAGACAAAGACTTTAAGTCTGACTATCTCGAAATCCCAGCATCTGTAAGGAGCGAAGCGTATTACGTAAAAATGATGGTAGCCTGGTTTTTCGCCACCGCCCTGGCCAAGCAATGGGACGCAACCCTCCCCTACATTGAGCAGAAACGCCTGGCCCGATGGACGCACAACAAGACCATACAGAAGGCGATCGATAGCTACAGAATCACGCCCGAGCAGAAGGAATATCTGCGGACATTGAAGATAAAATAGATGGAAAAATATTGAAAAAATCTTCCGCAGATTCATCCAGATAGTCACTATACTTTCTGTAGCAATGATGCTCGTATAGAAAACATTCAACTACAAAAGCGATACTGAGCCGTAGATTCTGCTGGAGCATCGAGGGAAAGAGATGATACAGGAGGCAAGGACTTTGTAAAACGCAAAAAAAGGAAGGTCTAAAACCTTCCTTTTTCTGCGGAAAGAGGGGGATTCGAACCCCCGAACCGCTTTAGACGGTTACACGCTTTCCAGGCGTGCCTCTTCAGCCACTCGAGCACCTTTCCTTTGTAGAAGCTGCGATGTGCGTTGAAGCCATGTTCGCTTACGGGCTGCAAAATTAGTGCTTTCTTTTGAAAGAAACAAATATCGGAATGATATTTTAAGCTTCTTTAATAGATAAAGCGGCGCGGAGGCTTACAGTTCCGCGGGCGTGATCCTGACGGTCGCCGTTTGGCGGGAGTCCTTGCCGACGTATTTGTAGGCGATGCCCACGTTCACGCTTTTGCACAAGTCTTTGAGGGCTTTCGTGGAGACGTCGTCACTGTTCAAGACCGCCAAGATGTTCTTTTTCAGGGTGGGTCGATTGCTCTTGATATTGGCGATCGAGAGGAGATCCTCGTCCACCGTCACCTCATAGAACAGGTAGTCGTCCTCCAGATAGGCGCGGGTCATCTCCATGCCGTCGGCGATCTTGGTCGGCAGCATGGCGTTGCCCACCAGCGCGGCCATGGGGTCTCTCGCCTCCTCGGGAGCAATCGAGGCGCGCAGTATCTCCTCCGCCGTGAAGCGTATCGTAAACTTCGCCTTCGACTGCTTGCCGATATATTTCATGACCAGTCCCGCGCCCTCGCTGGCCAGCAGGTCGAACGTGGTCTTGAGGTCGCCCGTCGCGTTGCGGACCATGGTGGTGGCATTCTGGCGCACCATCTCCTTGTTGTTTTTGAGGGTCTCGACGCTGATCACGTCCTCATTGAGGGCGTAGGAAATGATCAGGTCGCCCTTTTCATAGACCATGGAGGTCATCTCGCCCATCGCTCCCAGGGAGACGGGACACATGGCGTTGGCCATCGCTATCGACTTGCGAAGCGCGGAATTGTTGTCGCCGGCGTGGGCACACAAGGTCATTACCACCAGCAGAAAAGTGAGCAGTACTCGATTCGTTTTCATGATGTTTTGTTTTTGCAGCACTTGGTTTTCCATTTATTCAACAGTTGGCGCAGGGGGCCGCACCGCACGATCCGCGACAGGCGTGCTGCTAAGTCGTATCGCAGGATGATGCGGCGGCTCCCGCTTCTGATCATGAGAAACAGTTTGCTGAGCGAGAGATTGAACTGTAGGTTGAGTCTCATGCTTGTGTCCTCAGCAAATGCCAGAAACTCTCGGGCAGCCAGACGTTCTCCACCTCCACCGCGTCCTGGAAGAGCGGGGCGATGTCGGCGGGGGTGAAGCCGGCTATGCCGCAGCCGATGGGGGTGACGAGGAAGGTCGTCTCGGGATGCTGGCGCGCAAAGTCTATAAACTCATCGACGTAGGGTCGGATGGTCTCCGGGCCTCCCTGCATCGTCGGGATGGCATAGCTCTGTCCCTGCAGGCCTACGCCCACTCCCATCTTGGCTCCGAAACAACGGTAGGCAATCCGGGCCGCACCGCCTCCGTGCATTCCGCCGAGGTTGCTGCCGAAGACGAAGACCTCGTTGGGGGCGAGATCGTGGATCCACTCTGGGGTGACTCTTTTCTTCATACTGATAGGATTTAATGGTTGATTTGGTTGTTGGTATGGTGTGCCGGCCCGCTCAGTCCCACTCGATGGTCAGCAAGTCGGCGAAGCGGTCGATCAGATAGTCCGCCCCGGCAGCCTGGAGCTCCTGGCGCTTCCCATTGCCGTAGGTGACGGCGCAGGTCCTTGCCCCGGCGTTGCGTCCCATGAGGATGTCGTAGGGCGCGTCGCCCACGACCAGGGCCTCTTGCGGCTGGAACTGGAGCGTCTCCAGGATCTTGTTGACCGGCTCGGGGTCGGGTTTGGCATGGGTCACGTCGTCGGCAGCCACGATCATCGAGAAGAGGTCGGTGACGCCAAACTCCGCCAGCAGTTCGTCCAGGCTCTCGTGGCGGCGGCTGGTGGCTACGGCCAGGGTATGGCCCTGCTGGTGGAGCGTGCGGATCGTCTCGACCACGCCCTCGAAGGGAGGCACCGATCCTGGCACGTTGTTGTCGTGGAAGATCCTGCGATAGACCTCGGCACAACGCTCCCCTTGCGCGGCGCTCAGTCCTGCGGCCACCACGAAGCAGTCGGCCAGCGGCAGCCCGATCGTATTGACGCAAGCCTCCTCCGTGGGCCGGTCTATGCCGAGGGCGTCGAAGGTGTCCATCATTGTCCGGAGGATCAGCCCGCGGGAGTCGCCCAGCGTGCCGTCGAAGTCAAGGATATAGATCTTTCGCATCATAATCCCTTCTTCATGCCGATAGCCTCGGGCGTCCATGCGTTGAGGAAGCGGAGCACCTTCTCCTTGCTATACCCCTTGCCCTCTTCGAGAAAACTGGAGTCCTGGATGTGGACCACGCGGCCCTCGCCGTCGAGCACTACGAAGACGGGGAAGCCGAAGCGCTGCGGATGGCCCAGGCGGCTCATCAGGGCCTCGGCGCTCGCGTCCTGGTCCTTGCGCGGACGATAGTTGACGTGGATGAGGAGGAAATGGTCGTCGATGACCTTGGCAATGTCGGGGTCGGTGGCGGCGAAGTCGGCAAAGCGCAGGCACCACGGACACCAGTTGCCACCCACCTGGCAGATGACCAACTTGGGCTGCTGGCTGCTTCTCGCCGTGGCCAGCGCGCGGTCTATCTGCTCCATCGGGTTGATGGTCTCGTCATACACTTTCTTCAGCGGGGTCTGGGCGTGGCCCACTACGATGGAGGCGCAGACCAAGAGGAGGGAAAAGATCAGTCTCTTCATATCTTAACTTGTTGTTGATGGCTTTTTGTATTGCGTTAGTGGTCGGAGGGGACGGGCTTGGCCTTGCGCGCCAATTCGAAGAGGGCGGCAGGCAGATGGCAGTAGCCCGCGGGGTTCTTCTCCAGGTAGTCCTGGTGGTAGTCCTCGGCGGGATAGAAATTGCGCAGCGGGAGATGCTCCACGGCGAGGGGCTCGCCCACGGCCCGCTGCTGGTCGGCCAGGACTTGGTCGATGGTGGCTGCGTCGGCCTCATCGACGTAGTAGATGCCCGTGCGATACTGTGTGCCCCGGTCGCCCCCCTGCTGGTTGACGCTGGTGGGGTCGATGGCCTTGAAGTAGAGGTCGAGGAGAAAGGCGAGTCCGACCCTCGCGGGGTCATAGACGACGCGAACCGTCTCGGCAAATCCGGTCTTGTCGGTGCAGACCTCCTCATAGGTGGGGCGGTCTGTGTGGCCGTTGGCGTAGCCGACCTCCGTGGCCTCCACGCCCTCTATCTGCTTGAGGAAGTGCTCCGCTCCCCAAAAGCAACCTCCTGCGAGGTAGATTTCTTTACTCATCTGTCCGTTGGCTTTGGTCATGATGGGCAAAGGTATGAAAAAAAATCGAGAACAAGGGCGGATGGGAAAAATAAATGATGCGTCTCCCAAAAAGCATGAAGGGAAAAGAAAAAGCAAGAAAGGAAAAGAAAGGCGAGAAAAAGCAAGGAGGTAAGGAAAAAGGAAAGAAAAAAAAGGCAAGGAGGCCCAATCCTTCGGCGGTACGACAGACGCGGTGGCGGAAGGATTGGGCCTCCTAGGGCTACAGTTTAAACTTATAGCCGAGCGTCAGCTGCACCACATTGGTGTAGCCGTCGCCGTGCTTGGGCACCTTGGTGACGCCGATATTGTAGCGTCCGTCGATCACGAAGTTGTCAAACTCGTAGGACATACCCACGGGGATGGCAAAGTCGAACGTGTTGACATGGCGGGCGTCGTCCTTGTTCACCATGAAGCCCGGCTGAATACCGGCCTTGAGCGCAAAGTCCTTGGCCACGTAGTAGTTGAGCGTGATGGGAATGTTGATATAACCCGGATTCCAGGTCCAATCGTCATCTTTACCTCCTTGGAAGGAATAGAGCAGCGCACCCGCAATGGCGGTCTTGCGGTTGATCTGGTGCTGCAGCTCAAAGCCGAGCGCGCAACCTGCTTTCCAGTCCAAATCTCCTACGGTGGAGATGTTGAGACCAATCTTCGGTTGGATGGTGGTAGTTTTCACTCTGCTTTGTGCGAAGGCACCCGTCGTGGACAGTGCCAGGGCTGCAAGAAACATAAGTTTTTTCATCATCGTCTAATGTTAGATTGTTATTACTGGTTTCACAATTATCGTCTGCTAATGCGAAATGTCGGGTGCAAAAATACAAAAAAAACACAGGAGTAGAAATTTACCCCCGTGTATTAAGTTATTTTATGCTTCTTTTAAGAAATAAATACACTAAAAAATAAATACACCTTGATGACAGGTCAGAATCACATGCCCTCGGCCTCGGCAGCCTCCAGCTCGCTCTGTGCCTTGGACTTCTCCTCGCCGTTGCCCGAGTCGAGGCTGGTGGCATTCTGGAAAGAGATTTTCCCCTGTCGGTCTATCAGGACCTCGATGGGGATAAACTCGTCGCTGGTGGGGTCGGGAGAGCCGACGCTGGCGCCAAACTTCAGCCGGCCGCCCTCCACGGTGTCGAACATGAATCCTAAGAGCGCGCCGTGGCGGCCGTAGTCGTTGTTGGTAAACTCTGAGAAGTCGGTCTTGGCGAAGGTGCGATCGACAAAGACCGAGCCGTCGTTGCGCTTGATGACGAGCTGCACCTTGTTGTCGTAGTAGGCGCGCCCGCTCTCGTCCTTCGCCTGCTGAAGCGTGGTGTCGGCATAGCGGCGGATGGAGATGTCGAGCGTCTCCCCAAAGGCCTCCACCTGCTTCTCGTAGGTGAAGTCGCTCATCTTGCCAGTACCCTTCTTGACTACTTTCTTCGGCGGAATCCGGGTAATGATATCCTCCGTTTTCTTCTCCTCCTTGCAGGAAGCCGCACACAGCACGATGCCTCCCGCCAGAAGGAATGGGATCAGTTTCCTCATGTGTTCCATTCTTTTCAGCGCACAAAAGTAATCAAAAAGCCCTAAATCACCAAAAAAAATCCCGAAAATCGACCCTTTGCCCTCTTGGCTCAATCCTTTTTCGTAACTTTGCATACACATTATTAATAGTGGTACAGACTGATAGCAGATGAAGAAATTGCCCATCGTAGTCCTTTTCGGTCTCCTGGCGCTGGCCTGCTCGTGTGGCAGCGACGGCAGGGAGGCCTCAGAGATGCCCTCGGAGGACACCATCCCGATGATCACGCAGCTGCAAGCGTGCTCCCGCCTCTACACGACGGAATACCAGATCCGCACGATCGTCACCCATAGCGACACGACCCAGTTTCGGGGTCGCGGACTGCTGGACGGTCTGCGCGTCGGCGTGCCTTTGAGTTCGCGCCACATTGCCATCCCCATCGACGCCACGGTGAAGGGCTACGTCGATATGGCCGACCTCACGGAACGCAACATCCGCCAGGAGGGCAACCGGCTGACCGTGATCCTCCCCGACCCTCGCGTAGAGCTCACCGCCACCAAGGTGGGCCACAAGCAGACCCGCCAGTTTGTGCGCTTCCTGGGCCGCAACTTCACCGACGCCGAGCGTTCCTCCTTTGAGCGCCAGGGCCGCGACAGCATCATCGCCAGCCTCCCGCAGTCGGGCATCATCGAGAACGCCCGCGCCAGCGCTGCGCGCATCCTCGTGCCCCTGCTCACCCAGATGGGCTACAAGGAGGAGGACATCACGATCACCTTCCGCAAGGAGTTTACGGGCGACGACCTGCGCCACATGATCACCACCATCACACAGGAGAAAAGGCCATGAGAAAACAAAGCATCATCAGTAGCCGCCTGGTTGCCATCCTCGCCGCCCTCGCCGTGGCCCTGGTGGCCGTGGCCGTGATCCTCTCGAAATGTGAGGGGACCGCCGTCGTAGAAGAGAAGAGCGACCACGTGGAGGTCACGCCCGCCACCATCGCCTCCATCAAGTCCATCGGCCAGTGGGAGTTTCTCACGATCCACGACGAGGAGTATGTCGATACCGTGCGCGAAGGCTTCTTCAGCGACGACGGCCTGGCCCGCATCTATTACGGCACGCTGCGCCTCGGCCTCGACATGAGCCACCTTGATGACCACGCCATCCGCATGGAGGGCGACACCGTGCTGGTGGCCACGCTCCCGCCAGTAGGGCTGCTCGACCGCCATTTTATCGACGAGGCACGCACGCGGCCTTTCTATGAGAAGGGACGCTGGGAGGCCGACGCGCGCGAGGCCCTCTACCGACGCGCCCAGCAGATGATGACGGCTCGCTGCCTGACCCGAGCCAACCTGCAGCGCGCCGAGGACCGCGCGAGAGAGGAACTGACCCGCCTTTTTCACCTCATGGGCTACAAGAACGTAAGAATTCAGTTTGAGGAAGCCCCCGTTTGAAAAGAAAAGCGTAAATTTGCACTAAAATTGAGAAAATGGACTACAACGACATTCGACAACTGCGCCTCTACGCACGCTACGACGGCTTTTACGCCTCCATCCTGCTGCTCGGGAGCTTCGCCTGCTTCCTGGCCTTATCGCTGACGGCGACGGGGTCGTGGGCCTGGATGGGCCTCACCTCGCTATGCCCGCTGATCGTGCTCCTCACCCCGATCTTCATCTACCGTCGCCTCTGCAAGTTTCGCGACGAGGGACTGGGCGGCACCATCAGCGCCAAAAGGGCCCTGCTCTACGTCCTCCGTACGACGACCAATGCGGCCCTCTTCTTCTCCCTGCTCCAGTATCTCTACCTCGCGCTGGCCGACAACGGTCTGCTGGCAGGCGTGGTGGAGCGTATCGTCATGGCCGACCAGCAGCAGACGGAGATGATCGTCAAGAGCCTCGGCATGACGATGGATCAGTATATGGAGCAGTTGCGCGCCATCCCAGCCTTCGCCATGGCCTGCAACAGTTTCGTTACGCTGGCCATGGGTGGCATGCTGCTGAGCGCGATCATGGCGCCCCTGGCCAAACGGGGATAAGATAGAATATTGTGAACAACGAAAGAAAATCGATATAATAAAAATAGCAAGATGTTAGACATTTCAGTCATCGTACCCCTCTATAATGAAGAGGAAAGCCTGCCCGAACTCCACGCCTGGATCAAGCGCGTGATGGAGGCCAACCGCTTCTCCTATGAGATCATCTTTGTCAACGACGGTTCCACCGACCAGTCCTGGAAGGTGGTGGAGACGCTCCGCGAGCAGGACCCCTGCGTCAAAGGCATCAAGTTTCGCCGCAACTACGGCAAGAGCCCGGCCCTCCACTGCGGTTTCCAGAAGGCGCAGGGCAGCGTCGTCATCACCATGGACGCCGACCTCCAGGACTCTCCCGACGAGATACCGGCCCTCTTCAAGATGATCACCGAGGAGGGCTACGACCTCGTCTCGGGCTGGAAGCAGAAGCGCTACGACCCCCTGTCGAAGACCATTCCCACCAAACTCTTCAACGCCACGGCGCGCAAGGTCAGCGGCATTCCCAACCTCCACGACTTCAACTGCGGACTGAAGGCCTACCGACAGGAGGTGGTCAAGAACATTGAGGTCTATGGCGAGATGCACCGCTACATCCCCTACCTGGCCAAGGAGGCCGGCTTCGACAAGATCGGCGAGAAGGTGGTCCACCACCAGGCCCGCAAGTTTGGCACGTCGAAGTTTATGGGGCTCAACCGCTTCGTCAACGGCTATCTCGACCTGCTCACGCTCTGGTTTCTCAGCACCTTCGGCAAGAAACCCATGCACGTCTTCGGATTTCTCGGCTCGCTGGTCTTCTTCGTCGGTTTCGTGGCCCTGATGTGGCTTCTGGGTGGCAAGATCTACAATCTCTATATCGGCAACTATGGCGACCTGCTCTCCGACCACGCGTCGTTCTTCATCGCCATCGCCGCCATCCTGCTCGGCACACAGCTCTTCCTGGCCGGCTTCATCGGCGACCTGATCAGCCGGTCCAACCCGCGCCGCAACGACTATCAGATAGAAAAGGAACTCAACTGATCCTCCCTCCGGATGCACTATAAGCGAACTTTTCTCCGCCGCCTCGTGCCAGCAGCCCTGGTGGCGGCTCCGATCCTGCTGATGGCAGCCTGCGCCAGCATCGACTGTGCGATGACCACGGCCGTGGGATGTCGCTACGCCCTGCGCGGCGACACGGTCCACGACACGCTGACCATCCTCGCCGTGAGACCCGGCAGCAGCGACAGCGTGCTCGTCAACCGGCTGGTGCAGCCTCAGGCCTTCACGGTCCCCATGAGCTATGGCGCCGACCGCGACCAGCTGGTCTTCCAGTTGACCGACACGCTGGGGACGACGCGCACGGACACGGTCACGGTCTTCAAGACCAACGACCCCCATTTCGAGTCGGTGGACTGCCCTGCCCGCTTCTTCCATACGCTCACGGAGGTCACGACCACCCACCACGCCATCGACTCCATTGTCATTGCCCATCCTAACATAGACTACGATGAGAAAGAGAATCTGCTTATCTATTTCCATCCTCGCCGTTAGCCTCCTCGCTCCCTGCCAGGCGGGCGCGCAGCAGGTACGGGAGACAGCATCCGCCGACTCCATCCGCCTCTTCGAGGGCGTGAGTGTGGGGGTGGACTTGCTGGGGGCGGGACAGCGCGTCCTGAGCGACTACGGACAGTATGAGGCCTCCTTGCGCCTGAACCTCCGGGGACGCTATTTCCCCGTGGTCGAACTGGGCATTGGCGAGGCCGACGTCGACGACGTGACGACCTCCGTGCGCTACAAGACCCGTGCGCCCTATGGCCGCGTGGGCTGCGACTTCAACCTGCTACGCAACAAGCACGACCTCTACAGGCTCTATGCTGGCGCGCGGCTGGCCTACACCTCCTTCCACTACGACGTGACGACCTCTGCGCCCGTCCCCGACCCCGTCTGGGGCGGAACGGCCTCCTACAGCGCCACGGATGTCGAGGCGAAGGCTTGCTGGGCGGAGGTCTGCGGCGGCATCGACGTGACGATATGGCGCTTCGTCCACATGGGGTGGATGGTGAGATATCGCGCACGACTGAGCCAAAGCCACGGCACGGTCGGAGAACCTTATTATATTCCGGGATTCGGACGCAATGGCAGCAGCCGAATCGGAGCTACGTTCAACCTTAGTTTTGAGTTATGAAAAAGAAAAAACTGCTTTGGCAACTGCCCTTCCTTGCCTTCCTTATCATCGGCACGGTGGTCATCGTGGGACGACAGAAGTCCGTGCCCTACCAGCACGACGAGGGACGCATCTTTGGCACGACCTATCATATCACCTACCAGAGCGATGACAATCTGAAGAAGGAGATAGAGGAGACACTGAAGGCCGTTGACCAGGAGTTCTCGATGTTCAACCCGCAATCGACCGTCGCCCTCATCAACGAGGGCAAGCGGCCCACGCTCAGTGACGACTTCCTGGAGGTCTATCAACTGGCGCAGCAGGTCAACGAGGAGAGCGACGGCGCCTTCGACATCACTGTGGCTCCGCTGGTCAACGCGTGGGGCTTCGGATTCAAAAACCAGCAGATGCCCAACAACCATCAGATAGACAGCCTCAGAAGACTGGTCGGCATGGAGCACGTCAGCCTGGCCGGGGCGAAGGGAAGTCAGTATGTGCGCTTCCAGCGGCCGCGGATGATGCTCGACTTCAGCGCCATCGCCAAGGGCTACGGCACGGACCGCGTGGCGCGCCTGCTTATGTCCCACGACGTGGCCAACTTCATGGTGGAGATCGGTGGCGAGGTCTATGCGAAGGGCAACAGCGAGAAGCGCCTGCCATGGCGCATCGGCGTGAGCAAGCCCGTGGACGATCCCGACAACGACGCCCAGGAACTGGAGACGGTGCTCAACGTCACAAACCAGGCCATGGCTACGTCAGGCAACTACCGCAACTTCTATTACAAGGGCGGACGCAAATACGCCCATACCATCGATCCTAAGACGTGACGCCCCGTGCAGCATAGCCTCCTCTCGGCCACGGTGCTGGCTCCTACCTGTGCCGAGGCCGACGCCTACGCCACATCCTTCATGGTCATGGGCCTCGACAAGGCGCGCCAGGTGCTGGAGCGGAAAAAGCAACTGAAGGCTTACTTCATCTATCAGAATGCGCAGGGAGGACTGAGCGTCTGGAAGAGCGAGGGACTCGACGAGCGCAAATAGGCACCCGAGGCCATGACGATCTATGCCAAACTGCTGCGGCTGCCGTTCTTCCAGGGCATTGACCGCTACGAACTGGAGGCCATGGCAAGCAAGATCCGCTTCGACTTCCAGAAGTATGACGAGGGAGCGTGGATAGCGCGGGAGAACGATCGCTGCGCCACGCTCACGCTGGTCATGACGGGCAGTGTGGAGGCTGAGGCCATCAGCGCGGACCACAGTTACAGTCTGCGGGAGCTGATCGACGCACCTTGTGCCATCGAACCGGAACGGATCTTCGGACTCCGGCAACACCTGGCACGAGGCTACCGGGCCACCACTCCTTGCAACGTCCTGCGACTGCAGAAGGACGACGTGCTGCGACTCTGTGCGCAGAGCCTCGTCTTCGAGCTCAATGTCCTCAACACGATCAGCACTTCTGCCCAGCGAGCAGGATCGGCTTTCTGGCGCACGCCACCCACGACCATTCCCCGCAAGATCGCCACCTTCGTGGCCCACCGCAGTCTCCGGCCTGCTGGCCCCAAGACGCTCTCCATCCGCTTGACAGACCTGGGATCTGCCATCGGCGAGTCGCGCCTCAATGTCTCGCGATCCCTTCATGGCCTCGAAACCCAGGGCTTGGTGGCGCTCGCCCGACAGACCATCATCATCCACCGCCTGGAGCAGTTGCTCTCCGTGGAAGACGACGGTCCAGCTCTTTTGGGTTCAGCAGAAAAACGCCATAATAACATAATAACATAATAACAAAATAACGTTTAGGTTTTGCAACCGCAACACGGGGCCAATCGCCTGCAGATGATCGGTCGCCTTGCGAATTGGTAGAAATCATGAGAGAGAAAGAAAGACAAAAGGTTGTTTGTGTCGCAATGACATAAACAACCTTTTGAGTTTTAGAACGCTTGCAAGACGCTTATAGGACGCTTATAAGACGCTTATAGGACGCTTATAAGACGCTTATAGGACACTTACAAGGCACTTATAGACACTTATAGGACCACTTATAGAACGCTTATAGGACAGAGCTGCGTGCGTCGTGAGCCCCCGTCACTTGAGTTTCTTCAGAAAACTGTCGGCCTGGGTGTTGCCCATTGCCTTGGCCTTCTCGATATTGGCTATGCCGTCGGCCTTTTGGTCGAGTTGCGTTTGCGCAATGCCGAGTATCAGGTAGCCATCAGCGTAGTCGGGATTGATCTTGATGCAGTATTTGGCGGCTTCGGCAGCATCCTGCGGACGGTTGACGCGG
>OHMH01000871.1_pt1 | contig 13911 bp, 5 predicted proteins | sample 1569311 | NCBI WGS metagenome assembly OHMH01 (sample SAMEA3879503, study PRJEB24766) | human gut metagenome | biome: human-associated habitat; feature: feces | place: USA | collected 1985/1987
GAAGCCCGACAACTTCACCATCTGGTTCCAGCCCAACGGCGACTGCTATGGCTACTACCTCTGCGCCTTCAAGGCCGGTACCGCCGAGGAGCTCTTCGAGAAGTGGAGCAAGGAGGAGGGCTTTGTCAACCTCCAGGATATGATTAAGTCTTGGGGTAGCGATAAGTACACCGACACGCAGATGTACAAGTGGTCTGGTATGGAACCGGGCACTGACTATGAGGTCTATGTCCTTCCCGTTGATGTCAACGAGGCTGACGCTCCCTTCCAGATCATCCCCATCACCACCACGGAGAGCGGTGGCGAAGGCGAGGCCACGGTCACCATCAAGCTCGGCGACTTTGGCGAGGTCGGTGGCAACTACTTCCAGTATGTATGGTTCACGCCCAACGATGAGGCTACCCTGATGCGCGACTTGGTGCTTGCCAAGAATGATGTCATGACCCAGGACTATTGGGGTAAGGGCGACCTCGAGTTTATCAAGGAGTATCTCAAGAGCGACGACATGCCCGACTACTGGAACCGTTATGGTGAGGACTACTCTGAGTGGGGCGTCTATGCCAATACCGACTACTATGCCTTTGCCATCGCACAGAATGCCAAGGGCGAGTGGGGTCCGCTTGCCACACTGGAGTTCCGCACGCCGGCCTCTGCTCCTGGCGCAGCACCTGCCAAGCCTGGCAGACCGTGTGTGCGTCTGGACAAGGTGGTCAATATGCACAGCTATTTCGAGCCGGGCAAGGCCCCCAATGTTATGCCGAAGAGCAGAAAGTCTCGTGTCTCCCTCGTAGAAGAGTAATCACTCCCTTGTAAGAGAAACCGTATAGCGGCATCGGGCAAAGGCGCAAGCCTTGGCCGGGTGCCGCTTCCTTTTTCCTTATTATATATACGTATATAGATGAAAATGTATATAACATCTATTTTTATCTTATAGGAACGACCTAAAAGTGTTATTTTGCGAAAAATGAGAAAATAAGTAGCCTATTATTTTTGTTTTTCATTTATTTTGCTTATTTTTGCATCACGGCTTTGGTTCTTATGGAGAATTATACATTCTTTATGGTGAGCGAGGCCGACGGCGGCAAGTCCTCGTGGGTGCGCAGCCATAGAAACCGACGTAGCATAAGTCGCTGGGTGCAACACTTCCCAAGCCGACCTTGACGCAGCCCCTTGGGGCACCTTCCCATTCACGGGTTGAATAGACGAAGTTATTATCTTTTTTACATTATTATTATTAACCGGGATGAGGCCAACGGCTTCTTTTCCCCACCTAAGGAAAAAGTAGCTTACACGGACGAATCCCACAAAGAAAATCATTTATGAACAAAGCATTACGATTTGTTTGGTTGTCTTTGTTGACATTGTTCTGCGGAGTAGCCTCCGCGGGGACAGTGGTCTTCGACCCGGCGACCGATGTGAGTAGTGGAACGTCTTTGACAAAGGATGGAATCACGATTACGATGACATCCGGGACCAGTTCGTTTGCAGCGACCGACTACAACGGCACGCTATCTTATGCCTTTAAGCAGAAAACGTACTTCGAGTTTACGACCGGGGAGTCTGTCAAGATCAATTCCGTTTCCTTTGAGTACCAGTCTGCTGGCGGCTATATTTACGACCGCAATAACAATACGAACAGTACTGAGTTTGAAGGCGGAAAGACCTATACGGTCAAAGGTGAGGGAGCCTCCTCATTGTTGTTCTCCGTCTTTTCAGGCCCCATGTACTTCTCCAAGATCACCGTAGAATGTACGGGTGGTGACGAGCCGGGTGGTGGCGAGGTAGGTACGACCTACTCCATCGACGACTTGATGACCGGTGCTACCGATGTGGCTTCCGCTACGCTGAAGTTCACCGATGCACAGGTGGTCTATGGTGACGGCACCAACTATATCGTTCGCGAGGGTGGCAAGGCCATCGACCTGATGGGCACCTCCCTCTCTCTCGAAAAGGGCGCTACGCTCAATGGTACGGTGACGATGAACGTCACTTACAAGAATGGTTTCTTGAAGGCAGAGGATGTCGCTGGTGTCACCAACGGCAACAATCTGACGCAGACCAACGCCACGGGCGAGAATGTCCCCGTGACGGCTACCATCGATCAGTTGGCCTCCAACTACAAGGGCGACTTGGTTCTGCTGAGCCAGGTCAATATCTATAATGACTCCTATGGCGATTTGGGACAAGGTGCTGCCTACTATGCACGCACAGGTTTCACGAATTTCGCTACGCTTACCAACATAGCTGACTTCTTGGACAAGGTGAGCTCCGACCAGGATGCCACCTACGACATCGTTGCTTGGTATAACGAGCCGGGCGCTGGTGCCATCAAGGCTAAGTTGCAGATTGTGGAGTTCCTTGGTGGCGAGGTGGCTAAGCCCGCCGCGCCGGTCATCAGTGGCAACCAGAACTTCACGGGTAGCACCGAGGTGACGATCACAGCCGAGGAAGGCGCTGCCATCTTCTATACCACCGACGGCACCGTGCCGACGAACTGGGATCCCGCCTATACTGCCCCGTTCACCATCACTGAGACAACGACGGTGAAGGCAGTGGCCCGCGTGAATGACATCTATAGCGATGTCGCTGAGATGACGTTCACCAAGGAGGAAAGTGGCGTGACGGGCTCTACCATCGCCGATCTGGCCACAACTGCTAAGAGCCAGGACAACGTGACGCTTGTGCTCAACAACGCCAAGGTCGTCTATGCCAAGGACAACAACTACATCCTTCGCGAGGATGGCAAGGCTATTGACCTGCTCAACACCTCTCTCTCGCTGACGCAGGGAACGACGGTGAGCGGCCATGTCCAGGTTAATGTCACCTACACCTCAGGCATCCTCTCTACTTCTGATATCGAGGGTGTGACCACGGATGCCAACCTGACCGCAACGGGCGTGGCTGGCGACATGGATCCCATCGCTTGCACGGTTGGTCAGGTGAAGAATTATCCTGGCGACCTTGTCTATGTCGAGAATCAGGAGGTTTGGAATTACGGCACGACTTGGTACTTCTATGAAGGCGCAAGTTGGACTTCCGTCTATCTCACCAATGCGGCTGACTTCAACATGGTAGCCAACAAGTACTACAATGCTACTCTTTGGTACAAAGAAGTCTCTTATTATGGTGACGTCAATGCGACCATCGTCTCTTGCGACCGCAACGTCACCTCTCTCAATGCGCCGTTTATTGATGGTACGGAGACCTTCTCCGACAATACGACGGTGACAATCACGGCCGACAATGTCGCTACGATCTACTACACGCTCGACGGTACTGATCCTACGACCGCCTCTACGGTCTATACTGAGCCGTTCACGCTCAGCGAGTCGGCTACGGTGAAGGCTATCGCAGCCTACAAGTCGATTGTCTCTCCTGTTGCCTCCAAGGTGTTCAACAAGGTGGATGCCAATGCGCCGATGACGATCGAGCAGCTTGCTTCTTTCAAGAGCAGCTTCGATCAGGTCACGCTCTCTCTCAACAACGCACTCGTCGTCTATGGCGAGGATGGTAGCTACATCCTCCGCGAGAACGACCGCGCTATTGACGTCCTCAACACGACGCTGCCGCTGACCATCGGTGCTACCGTCTCTGGTACGGTGAAGCTCAAGGTCAACTACGCAGCTGCTCCTGGCAGCTACGCCGCCTACCCGGGTCTTCTGACCACGGCCGACCTTGCCGACGTGACCAACGCCGACAACCTGACCGTCACGCCGGGTGCCACCACCGATCCCAGTCCGCTGGCCATCGACCTGGCGCAGATTCCCAACTATCCTGGCGACTTGCTCAAGGTAACGGATGCCACTGGATGGAACTATGATATCCCGGCGTTCTACAGCTATAGCCCGTTTGTGGAGTTCTTCCTCACCAATGGTGCCGACTATGGTGTCGTCAACTATGGCCACTACAACGCCACGGTTTGGTACAACGACGTCTCCAACAACCGCCTTCAGGGCAAGATCATCAAGTGCAGTAAGGTCATCACTTCTCTCGATGCTCCGCAGATCAGCGGTACGGACAACCGCACCGACTTCGACGAGAGCACCGAGGTGACGATCACGACCGAGGAGGGTGCCAGCATCTACTACACGCTCGACGGTACGGATCCCACGAAGGAATCTACGCTCTACACCGCACCCTTCACCATCACCAACAGCTGCACGGTGAAGGCCATCGCTACCTACAATGCCATCGTTTCTCCGGTAGGCTCCGTAGAGTTTACGAAGAACGACTACTCGGGCACCAACACGATCTCCGACCTCATCGTCTATGGCGAGAGCAAGGATAGCGTTGTCGTCCACTTCGAGAATGCCAAGGTGGTCTATAGCGAGCAGGGTGACCTGGGCTACCACTACATCATCCGCGACGATGGATTGGCCATCGACCTGATGAACATCACCAAGTTCACTCTCCCGGTGGGTGCTTACAACCTGAAGGGCACCATGGCGCTGAAGGTCACTTACCAGAAGGGCTTGCTGATCGCCGAGGAGCTTGAGAGCACCAACTCTGGCAATATCTCCTTCGTATGGCCGGAGTCCTACGATATGGATCCGATCGAGATCGATCTCATCGACGTGAAGCTCCACAAGGGCGACCTGCTCAACCTCAAGAATGCTGAGATCTGGAGCTACAGAGGCACGACGAGCATCTACACCAACACGCCGAGCTACATCGAGCTGAAGGTGACCAATGCTGAGGACTTCGACCTCGAGAGTGGTTTCTATAACCTCACGATCTGGTACAACGATGCTTCTTCCGACTACTATGCAGGCAAGGTGAAGGTCATCAAGGCCGAGCGTGTTGATAAGCGTCCGGATGCTCCGGTGATCCTCGGCGAGGAGGAGTTTGTGGGCAAGACCACCGTCTCTATCGCTGCTACCGAGGGCCTGAATGTCTATTACACCCTCGACGGTACCGATCCTACCCGTCAGTCTACGGTCTATACCGAACCGTTCGCGATCACCGAGACCACGACGGTCAAGGCTGTCACCGCTTATCTCGACGACTACTCTGACATCGTCACCAAGACCTTCACGAAGGTCGGCGACTTCGAGACCAAGACCATTGCACAGCTCTTCGAGGGCCAGCAGGCTGTCGAGAATGTGACGATCAGTCTCAACAATGCCAAGGTGGTTTACACCGAGAAGCATGACGATGGCACGAAGGTGGCCATCCTCCGCGAGAATGGTCAGGCACTCGACGTCATCTCTGGCGTGCTCGACCTCCCGTTGGGTTCTACCGTCACCGGTACGTTCTTCGCCAGTGTCGATTTCAACGGTGGTATCTTCACTACCCGCGACGTACAGGGCGAGACCAACAGCTATGAGCTCGAATACACCATGCCGAGCGACGAGGGCTACAACGATCCGATCGAGACGACCGTGGCCGATGTCCACCTCTATCCCGGCGACCTCGTTAGCATCAAGGGTCTTCAGGTGCTGGGCCAGGATGGTCAGTACTATGGATTCACGGAGGACTACAGCTTCGTCAACCTCACCGACAATGATGAGTTGGCCAACACCGTCTCCGGTCAGAAGTACACCGTCCTCGGATGGTTCAACGCTCCGGGTACCGGCTTCGCCGATGGCAACGCTTCTCTGAAGGCTGTCAAGCTCACCGCTGATGATGTTACGAAGTATCACTACCAGACGATTGCTGAGCTCAACGTCCGCAGAGACCGCGAGGACAACATCCGTCTCGTGCTCGACAATGCGAAGGTGGTCTATGTACGCGCCAATCCTTACTACGGAACGAAGGATATCGCTCTCCGTCAGGATGGCAAGGCTGTCGTTCTCTACAACTCTACGCTGCCGCTCGAACTCAACAGCACCGTCTCTGGTACTGTGAAGCTCGACTTCTATGCCCTCGCTGGCATCCCGCAGCTGCGTGAGATCGATGGTGGTGTCACGACTGCCGACAGTCTGAATATCACGGCTGGTGCTTCTCAGGAGGTTGATCCTGTCGAGGTTACCATGGCCAACTACGACGAGCACAGAGCCGACGTCATCGTTCTCCGCCAGGTGAAGATCGTCTATGGCTCTCAGGCAGCCTATGCTATCGAGAAGGATGGTCAGAAGATCGCCTTCAAGAACGAGAATGAGGATGTCGATGTCGATGCACTCGTCAGCAACGACAACCTCTACGACGTCGTCCTGTGGTACAACGGCTACATCAATGAGGCTCCCGAGATGGAGTTTGTCAAGGCTGTCAAGGTCACCGATGTGGGCATCTATGGTGTGGAAGGCAACTTCGGTAAGGATGGCAACACCTACAACCTCCAGGGTGTGAAGGTGGGCAAGAACTACCGTGGTGTCGTCATCCGCGACGGCAAGAAGTTTACCAAGAAGTAAGTAAACATCTCTCTATAACAAAAGGGTGGGGAACTGATCCCCACCCTTTTTTAAGGCTCATCCGAGATTTCAAGTGGTGCATGAAGTTGTGTCATGAAAGGGATAAGACGATAGTAAACGACTGCACAAACAAGGTTTACATCGATTTGCAACCAGGATCATCCAAGAGGAAACTTAATTATGTGTAAATTTTCAGCGTAACCCATCTTATAATGAAGTAAAATGCGTATATTTGCACATTATAATTTGGGTTAAGACGATGACAAAGAATACAATGGCAAATAAACTTCCAAGGAAGTTGACTCAGAAAATGCAAATCGTTGGGGAGCAGATCAGGCTTGCCAGATTGCGTCGCAACCTGAGCATGGCACAAGTTGCAGAAAGAGCAACCTGCTCAGAAGTTACCCTATGCAAAGTGGAGAAGGGATTGCCTACGGTCTCCATCGGAATCTACCTGCGTGTACTCTATGCGCTTCAGTTGGATGACGACATATTGCTGTTGGCAAAGGATGACCATCTCGGAAGGGCATTGCAGGACATGGGACTGACGAATCGTCAAAGAGCAACTAAAAAAGGATAGAAATGGAACGACTTGGTTCACACGTGAAGACAAACCTTTGCTTGCGTCCCGAACGCATCCCGAAGGCATCCCGAACGAAGGAAGGACTCAGAACTCCTCCGTAGGAGGCGCTTGGATTCTCTCTTTTTAGCTTCCATTGGGTAGGGGAGGGTGCCGTGGCTGACCGTCCCATGGATAGTGATCCACTTCGGCGCAAAATGCAAATGAGCCGAGTTGTGTATTATGAATATTCTCTTTTTATTTGGAAAAGAGCGCGGTTATTGTAAAAATGCACCTAAAATATGAATTTCTATTAGAAATATTTTTCTATTTTCATATTTTTACGTATCTTTGCAATTGTCTTCGTTCCCGCTAATAGGTAATGGTGCCTTAAGCGGATTGCGAAAAACTGCTATGCTTTCGTACTGGGGAAACGAACAATGGCAGGAAAAATGGATTGAAACCAAGAGGTGTCCAATATCTGAGTACCCACTAAAGGATGGTTGGACGAAATTATTTATTATTAACCAGGGACGAAGTCAGTTGCTTCGATGTTCTCCTGATCGAGATGAGTAGTGGTTGGCCCTGTTCCGCAAACCCAAACGATTATGAACAAAGCATTACGATTTGTGTGGTTGTCTTTGTTGACCCTAATCTGCGGAGTAGCTTCCGCGGGCACAGTAGTCTTTGATCCCACCGTTGACACTGGGGGGGTAAGTCTATCACAAAGAATGGCATCACGTTAGCCATTACATCAGGCTCTAGTACTCTCACGCCAACTGTGGTTGAGGGTAAAACATGCTTCCAAATCAAGGGCAGACATAAAATTTCAACGGATGGGGTAACGGCAGGAAATATCCTCTCCATTACCTTTGAATATGTTGGTAACAGTTTTTTCAACTCCTATGACAATGTGACCTTTAGTAAACCAGCCGAAGGAGTAGCCGTGTTTACGGCTAACGACCAAACAAATGGACTTCCTTCTGTTATAAATGGATCTGCTAGTTACTATACTAACATTACGAAAATCATCGTTGAATACATAGGCGAAGATACTCCCGATGACGGTAGCATTACGATAGCCAAGTTGCTATCGGGAGGCAAGGATGTGGACGCAGCCAAGATAAGGTTCACTAATGCGCAGGTTGTCTATAAAGAGGACAATGCAGGAAGCTATAATTATATCGTACGCGAGGATGGCAAGGCAATTGACTTGATGAACACCTCGTTGAGCCTTGATTTGGGCGCCACGCTCAATGGTACGGTTGTCATGGATGTAGCCTACAATGGTGGCATCATGCAGACCACGGATATTGCAGAAACAAATAGCAACGATCTCACCCCGACGGGGTCTTCTATAGATTATCTACCCATTACCACTACATTGAACAATCTCAGCAATAACAAGGGAGACCTTGTGAAGCTGGAAAAGGTGGAGATTTATGATGATACGAACGGTGATTTAGGTTTAGGTAGTGTTCATCTGCTTAAATCGGGATATACGTATGCCCTAATCTCCAACTATGATGAGATTGCCGATCAGATAACCGACGCCAATGGCCAATACTTTGTTACCGCTTGGTACAACGGGGCCCAAGGAGCGATTGCTTCCGTCAAGGTGGTAGCTGTCCAGCAAGCGCTGGGTGCTCCCGTCATCACGGCAGCAGAGCCGACCTTTACTGAGAGCACGACGGTGACGATTACCACTGCCGACGGTGCCACTATCTACTATACCACCGATGGTACTACGCCTACCGTTGGCGGCGCTACGACACAAGTCTATACCGTTCCGTTCACTATCAACAAAACGACTACTATCAAGGCGATAGCCGTGAAGGACGGTGTGAGCAGTGACGTTTCTGAGAATACTTTTGTCGGCCCCAAGACGATTGCTGATATTTACGCGACGGCAGCCACTCAAGAGGACGTGTTGCTCTATCTGAATAATGCACAAGTGGTCTATGCCAAAGACAACAACTACATTCTCCGTGAGGATGGTCGTGCTCTTGACATATCGAATACCAGCCTTGAATTGAAGCAAGGTCAGTTTGTGACGGGTCCTGTGAAGTTGAATATTAGCTATACTTATGGTATATATAGCACTTGGGATGTTTATGGTGAGACAACTGCTGACAAGCTGACCATCACGGGAGCTGAATCTGCTGATCCGATACCCGTGCTCTGTGCTACGCTTGGAGAGGTGAAAAATCACCCCGGTGATTTGGTAAGAGTGGAGAATCAGTGTTGGTATGGTTCTTATTTCTATGGATATGCAAATAACACATACGACTATTTGCGTCTCTCCAATGCTTCGGCCTTTGATATGAGTGCTTATAAATATTATGATGTAACGGTATGGTATAATCAGGTTTACTATGGTCAACCAAAGGGCGAGGCTATTTCAGTTGAACCTGTCATAACCTACCTTGATTCCCCCATCATCACAGGTGACGAAAAATTTGTGGAGTCCACTACGTTGACCATCACTCATCCTGAGGCTGTTGTCACGATTAAATATACGTTGGATGGTACGAATCCTTTGAACACCACTTCTACGGTTTACACCTACACGAAGCCGCTTACATTGTCAGAGTCGGCTACGGTGTGTGCTGTGGCTACTTACAAGAATGTAACGTCAGACATCGCTACGAAGACTTTCACCAAGATCAGCCTCACCGATCCTTTGACGATTGCTGAGCTTGCTCTGCTCAAAACGAGCATCGACAATGCGACTGTTAGTCTGGTGAATGCGCAGGTGGTCTATACCGAAACAACTGAAGGAAAGCATAGCTGTATCCTCCGCGAGGATGGTAAGGCACTTGACATTTTGAACAGTAGCCTTGCGCTGACACAGGGTAAGACCTATGCCGGCAACCTGAAGCTGAAGGTGACCTATATCGATGGCATCCTTACTGCTTCTGATATTGAGGGTGAAACCAATGCCGACAACCTGACATCGACGGGTGAGGAGTCTGCTGAGCCGCTCCCAATCGCTTGTGATATTACGCAGGCAAAGAACTATTTGGGCGATTTAGTGACGTTGTCGAATGTACAATTGGTTCTTGACGCAACAAGTGGGGATCGTTTCAACTATTATTCTTGGTATGATTATACGGATTATAATGTGTATATTTCTAATGCTGCGGACTTCGGCCTTAAAAACTCCCGCTATTATACCGCCACATTGTGGCTTGATGGTGTAAAGGTTACGGATCCGTTGGGTAAGATAATTGATGCCTATCCTTCGCAGCTCGATGCTCCTACGATCAATGGCGAAGAGGCGTTCGCTTCGAGTGTTCAGGTAGAGATAGTCTCTGACGAGGCAGTCGCTGAAATCTATTACACGACTGATGGTACGGATCCCTCGAAGGAGTCCACGCGCTACACCGCCCCATTCACCATCACCAACAGCTGTACGGTGAAAGCCATTGCCACTTACAGAAATGTGGTCTCAAGTATTGCTGCCAAGGCATTTACAAAGTATGATCCTTATGCTGAGAAGACCATAGCAGATCTTGCGGATGCCAAGGAGAATGTTCCCATGGTAACTGTCCGTTTAGAGAATGCCAAGGTGGTCTATGTTGAGGGCAAGAGTTATATCCTCCGTGAGAATATCAACGGTAAAGATTATGCCCTTGACGTGCTGAGCACAGAGTTGCCGCTGACCGTAGGCGCAACGGTGTCGGGTACGGTAATGCTCAAAATCGGCTTCAAGCCCAACGTAGGCCATAACAATGGCGTGCTGAGTACGTCAGATGTTGCTGAAACCAATGCCGACAACTTGACTATTGTACCAGGTGCCAATACGTTGCCTAGTCCGATAGTGCTGGATGCAAGTAACTTCTCCAATGTCTATAACTACCCAGGAGATATTTTGGATCTGAGTGGAGTATATGGTTGGAATTATGTTTCCTTCCGTCAGCTTTGGATTGGAAATGTTGAGGTAAATCTTACCAATGGCGAGGATTATGACATCTCCAACAATGTTGTATATAATAATGTGTTGATTTGGTACAACGATGTCTATACCGACCAAACTCGTCCTTTGGCGAAGATTGTAGGCAAGAAGGAGAATTATGACTATACCTTGACTGCAGCAGGATGGGGTACGATCATCATCCCGTTCGACTGCGAGAAGCCCGAGGGTCTGACTATCTATGAGTGCACCAGCGTGAATGACGGTAAGTTGGTAGTCGAAGAGGTCAACTCCTTCAAGGCTAACACACCGTATCTTCTGAAGGGACCGAAGGATGTTGAAACGATCTATCCTCTTGAGGGCTATGCCGCCAAGCATGAAGACAAATATGAGAAGGGTGTGATGGTAGGTGTCTATAGCTGGCAGGAGCCTCCCGCAGACTCGTATGTCCTCCAGAATCAAGATGAAGGATTGGCCTTCTACCGTCACCTTGCTGGTAACGGAGTGGAAGTAGGTCCTAACCGTTGCTACATCAAGCCGCAGAGTGGAGAGCTCAAGAGCATCCAGTTCCCGGATGATGAGACGAATGGTGTAGCCTATGCCAACGCAACCGACTCTACGCTCGTCGATGTCTATACGACGGCGGGTGTCAAGGTGAAGCATCAGGTGGAGATGGGCAAGGCCCTCAACGACCTGCCTGCTGGCCTCTATATCATCAACAATAAGAAAATCGTCAAAAAGTAAACTACTATGGATAAGCGTAAATATATGAGGCCTACAAGTGAGGCCGTCACGGTGAAGAGTTCGCTGTCTCTTTTGGCTGGAAGTTTGCCAGGGCTGAGCGGAACAAAATATGACGAGAACGGAAAACCCGTTCTTATTGGACGAAAGCGAAACGATATAGCAAGGGAAGTCGATCCCTGGAGCTGGGAATGCGTCCTTTGGAATCAAGAAAGTAATGATGTCGAGGACGAGTAGTCCTATGACATTGAACGCATAAACTAAGAATTGGTGTCTGTCATACAAGCAGTATGGTCAGGCACCATTTTTTTTCTTTCTTACGTGTCGATTACAGATGACAATGTGAAGTCAAGTTTGTACGCTATTTTGACAAGCCAGAACCTGTGTCTCTTGGCTGCTGGTAGAGATTGGGGGTAGCAACTTTTGGGCGGATAAAACTGAAGGAAGAGCATGAGGAAAGGCTGCAATGAAGGCTTTTGGCCTGGGATGGGCTTTGTTAAATGGATACGAAGGAATAGTTAATGTGGCGTTAATTCATGCTAATCGGCTTGCATTCGGCTGGACGGAAGGTTATCTTTGTATAGTGGCTGCGCCAGGGCAAATGGAGAGCCAGTCTTCTTGGCATAAACGACTGGAAGAGGCAAGTGGCTGAAATGTAAAATATAATCAAGAGAAACGATGATGAAAAAGTTAGAATTCATATCAATCTCATCGGTTAGGAGTCGGAAAAGACCGTTCTCGTATCGGTCTCGTATCAATCCCGTATTGATCCCGTATCGATCCCGTATCGTTCTCGTATCGTTCTCCTATCGTTCTCGTATCGTTCTCGCTTCCAGAAGCGGAAACAATACGGAAACAATACGGAAACAATACAAGGTCGATATATGCTGGAAGGGAGGACGATACGTGGTGGATACATGGTGGGTACATGGCGAAAACTCTGTTTGCCATTTCCTACAAAGTTGTATTTCTCATCGATGAGGAAGTCGGAGACGGGAGAGATAGTGACGTAGCAGAGAGATGAGGTCTGGTTGATAGGTGGAATAGTGAAGCATGTGGAGAATTTGAGCGATGAGAAGACCATCCAGGCTATCCAGGAGAATCCGTACATGCAGTATCTGCGTGGGCTTTCCAAGTTCACGGAAAAGCCCGTGTTCGTACCCGAGTTGTTCGTTTTGATCCGCAAGCGCCTTGACCAGGACTTCTTCAGCTTGCTTCTTCGCTAAAAACGCAAGGAAGTTCCTAAGGGGACTTCTTGTTCTCGTTTTCGCAAAAACAGGCTTGGAGACCCTCAAAAAGAGAATTCTCAGCGCCATCGACGACCTCGTGGGAGTTTTACCCTCGCCACAAGTCAGCTGGGGCAGGATAAATTAGCAGACCCCACATAGAGAAGCTCAAATACATGACATCCCCCACCAACCAAAGCATTGGGACGGTGGGGGATGAGACAGCGATCGGCCAAAGCTGAAGGCTCGATCTATGAAACAGAGCTGCGCGTTACTGGCGCACGGTGGGCGAGAAGCGCAGCGTATAGGAGAGCTGTCCGCTGGTGGGACAGAGATACGGGTCGAGGCAACTGTCGCCGCCACAGGAGTTGTTGCCCAGACCGCGCTGGAAGGCGTCGAAGTGGGCAAAGACCGTCTCGCTGCGCACCAGGTCGTACCAATGGGTCGCATCGCGCCAAAGCTGGTCCGCAGGGTCGCACCACTGTCGCTCGTCGTAGTGGGAGAGCGAGAAGGCCACCCTACCCTCCGTGGCCACGGAGAGGCGGAGCCCGTTGGCATGGTCGAGGGTGAGGTCGCGCAGATCTTGGTGGTCGCCAAAGGTCTGGGGATGGACGTTCTCGTCGATCATCTCATCGACCGTCGTGGTGTAGCGACCGAGATAGGAACCCGTCATGCGATCGACATAGTTGGACCACGGACCGCGGCCGTAGTAAGCCACCTGGTCGAAGCCTGCCAGCTCCATGCCCAGGCCCAGGCGGCGCGTGGGGCCAGTCGGCGAGAAGACCACCTGTAGATCGACCACGCCATCAGGATAGAGCGTGTAGCGGGAGGTGTAGAGGCAGTTGGCGGCGTGGCCCTCCACGGTGACCGTATAGCCCTTTTCGTCACCACCCTGAGTGACGATGCGCGTCTCGGCCTCGCTGACCATCGGCATCTGCTGCAACTCCTGGCTGCGGTCGTTGTCGATGTCGCGCAGGCTATTGAAGTCGGGGCCTTTCACCATCACGGCGCGCCCGTCGAAGGTCCATGAGACCAACTTGCCCGAGTCGTCAAACTGGAGGGAGAAGGGCCTGCCCTCATGCGTCGTACCGGTGTAGAGACGGCGCTTCGCATCGGCCT
>OHMH01000884.1_pt1 | contig 13758 bp, 8 predicted proteins | sample 1569311 | NCBI WGS metagenome assembly OHMH01 (sample SAMEA3879503, study PRJEB24766) | human gut metagenome | biome: human-associated habitat; feature: feces | place: USA | collected 1985/1987
TTTTTGTTTGCGCAAAAATCAATTATCTGCGCGGCTTATACGCAGATTTCATCTGCATTTTTAATGGTAGAAAGACGGTGGGCAATAGCAATTGTGGTACGGGTTTTCATCAAACGCTCCAAAGCTTCCTGCACCAGACGTTCGGACTCCGTATCAAGAGCAGAAGTAGCCTCATCAAGAATAAGAATAGGCGGATTCTTCAAAATAGCACGGGCAATACTGATGCGTTGGCGTTGTCCTCCGGAAAGCTTGCCACCACGGTCACCAATATTTGTGTTGTATCCATGCTCTGTCTCCATAATGAAATCGTGCGCATTGGCAATCTTCGCCGCCTCCATCACCTGCTCCAGTGTGGCGTTTTCCACACCAAATGCTATGTTATTAAAGAATGTATCATTAAACAGGATCGCTTCCTGATTTACATTTCCTATCAGGCCACGCAAATCATGAATACGGAAATTCTTGGTACTAACGCCATCAATCATGATTTCACCGAAATGTATGTCATGGTAACGCGGAAGCAAATCTACCAGCGTAGATTTTCCCGACCCGGATTGCCCGACCAATGCAATCGTCTGCCCCTTCGGAACAACAAGATTGATATGTTTCAAAACTTCCCTCTTCCCATCATAACTGAAAGAAACATCCTTAAACTCGATTTGTCGGTTCATGCCATGCAGAGGAAGCGGGTTTACGGGTTCCTTAATAGGATTCTCAGCCTTCAGAATCTTATCCACACGTTCCATGGAAGCCAAACCTTTCGGGATGTTATATCCTGCTTTTGCAAAATCCTTCAACGGATTAATGATGCTATACAGAATAACCATATAGAAAATGAATGTAGGAGCTTCCAGCGAAGAATGCTCATCGCCCAAAATCAGCATACCGCCAAACCAAAGCACCAATACAATCAAAAGCGTTCCCAGGAACTCACTCATCGGATGAGCCAACGCCTGACGAACGGCCACTTTATTGGTCGCATCACGCAGTTCATTACTGCATCTGGTAAAGCGATCCACCATCTTATCTTCTGCAATAAACGCTTTAATGATGCGCAAGCCCCCCAAAGTTTCTTCCAATTGTGACATGGTATCACTCCATTTGCCCTGCGCTTCCAAAGATTGGCGTTTCAGCTTCTTGCCGACCTTTCCCATCAGCCACCCCATTCCGGGAAGTACTACGATGGTAAACAGGGTCAACTGCCAACTTGTTATAATCAGTGTTGTAAAATAAAACAGGATCAAAATCGGATTTTTCAGCAACATATCCAACGAACTGGTAATGGAGTTTTCTATTTCTCCCACATCACCACTCATACGGGCAATGATATCTCCTTTCCGTTCCTGAGAGAAAAAACCAAGTGGTAAGTGCATCACTTTCGAATAGACCATGATACGGATATCACGAACAACTCCTGTACGCAAAGGAATCATTACCGCAGAAGATCCAAAGTAGCAGGAAGTTTTCAGCATCGTCATAAGGGCTAGGAACAGTCCCATAAACAGAAGTGTCATTATCGGTCCATTCACTTCAATCATCTGAGTAACATAGTAATAAAAATTATTTTTTGCCACATCTTTCAAACTATCGCTTCCCCACTCCATGTAATGGTAAACTTGCTCATCACCACCTGTTTTGAACAATATCTGCAAAATTGGAATCAGCAGAGTGAATGAGAATACATTGAAAACAGCCGATAAGACATTGAGCACAATCGCCCACCCTATATACTTCTTATATGGCGACACAAAACGTCGCATCAATTGCAGGAATTCCTTCATTGCTTGGTATTAATGAATTAGGGGCGCAAAGATACAAGAAATATCTTTAAGATAAAGAAGATAAATTTAATATTAACGAGATTTATCTATACAACCCTCAAGAAACAAGCTCTGTAGCTCATTTATATAGATCACAGAATGATATCGGAAAAATATATTGTATCTTTGCGCCCGGATATAAAACAAACGCTTTATTATGACAAAGATCGATAAGTCCGTACTGACATTCGGAATCACTATTTTCCTGAAATTCATGTTATTCGACATACTATGGTGTATCCCGACTACTTTTGCTTCTCTTTCTACAGTTGAATGTTATACAACAAAACTGATAGCCACACTTATATTGCTTATCCCTTACGCCTTCTTCCGTATGTGGAAAACAGAGACGCTCATCATGTTCCTGCTGGATTTCCTGCTGATAGCCAATCTTATGTACTTCAGAACCTATTATACCGCCATTCCTCTGAACAGCTACGGATTATCAGGAAACTTAGCCGATTTCACCGGAAGCGTTTTCGACTCTCTTCGCTGGTATGATATACTTTTCCCATTATCCACCCTTGCCGCCGCCGTCATTCATCAGCGTACAAAAGCTGCACATCAGAAGCGTCCCGCACCGGTGCTTGCTTATTCTGTGGTACTTGCAGTCATCATCTGCATCTTTGGCACAGTGACCCTGATTAAAGGCGGATTTTCAAATGCATACAAGGAATATCGCGACAAAGCATACTTCTGTTCAAGCGGCCCCTCCCTCTATACCGTTTTCGGTAGCCTTTGCTATGATTTGGCAGGTCAGCAACAAAAGTTAACTCCTGAACTGGAAGCAAAGATAGAAGAATGGTTAAGTAAAAAGCCCAAACACGAAGTTGCCCTGCCGGACAATAGTACTAATCGCCGCACCAATTGCATCATCATTCTGGCAGAATCATTGGAAAGCTGGGTATTAGAAAAAGAAGTGGAAGGACAGGAGATCACCCCCTACTTGAACAAATTACTGAAGGATTCTACCACCATCTATGCCCCACATGTGCTGACACAGGTAAAAGGCGGCCGTTCCATAGATGCCCAACTTATACTCTGCACCGGACTACTACCTATCAACAGTGGTACGTACAGCAGCCAATATCCCAACCATGTTTACCCTTCGTTGCAGAAAGCCATGCACGAAAAAAATCATTCGCGCAACTATCTGTTAACCATAGATAAGATATCCACCTGGAACCAGGGCCCCATAGCCCAAAGCTTCGGCATGGATACAATTATCGCCTATCATGATTTCGAACTGACGGAAGCTTTCGGTACCCACAAACGTACCGGAGACGGCTCATTCTTTGCTCAATGTCAAGAAAAGATAGAAAAAGGGGAGATATGGAAAGAAGGGGAAAACGCATATATGCAGCTTATTACCTATTCCGGTCATGCTCCATTCATATTACCGGAATATCTCAGAGAGATTTCATTCTCCTCTGACATTCCGGAGAAGATGGGTAACTATATGATCACTGCCCGCTACACAGATAAAGCTATCGGTAAATTCGTGGAGTATCTGAAAACACTCCCTCAATATAAGGAAACGCTGATTGTAATAACAGGAGATCACGAAGGTTTAGCGTCTTATCGTGCAGAACTATGCGAAAGTCCCGGTGGTAAAGGTATCGTGTCCGACAAGCAGTTTACTCCTTTCATCGTTGTCAACTCTCCCATAGGTATGCGTTACGATGAAGTGATGGGACAAATAGATATGTATCCCACCCTGCTGAACCTACTTCAACTTGACGACTATTATTGGACCGGCCTCGGAGAAAGTATCCTCAATCCTGAAAAGAAAGGATTTGCTGTAGGTTCACAGATGAATGTGGAAGGAGAAGGATATAGTCCGGAAGATGAGGAGTTTGCAAAGGAGGCATATGATATTTCGGATGAGATGATACGGTTTAATTACTTTGGAAAAAAGTAAGATAATAAAGAAAGCGTTCCATGTTTTTAAGAATCTTTGTTTGGAGAAACAGCAGAAAGGGCGTACCTTTGTTTGCATTCAAACCAAACTTCTAAAAAGGCATCAGTTATGGAAGAATATATAGCACCGAACAGAAAACGCATCCCCTACGGCATGATGAACTTCGCCGTGATTCGCCGTGATGATTGTTATTATGTAGACAAGACCCGCTTTATTCCCATAATAGAAGACGCGGATAAGTTTTTCTTCTTCATCCGTCCCCGTCGTTTCGGCAAAAGTCTGACGGTAAGTATGCTGCAACATTATTACGACATAGCCGCCAAAGATAAGTTTGATGCTTTGTTCGGTGATCTTTATATCGGGAAATATCCCACACGTGACCGCAACAGCTACCTGGTGCTCTATCTCAATTTTTCCGGAATTGTCGGTGAACTGCACAACTACCGCAAAGGGCTGGATGCGCATTGCCAAACCATGTTCGACTACTTTTGCGATATCTATGCCGACTATCTTCCTCAGGGTATTAAGGAAAAACTGGATGCAAAAGAAGGAGCCGTAGAACAATTTGAGTACCTGTTTACGGAATGTAACAAAACCGGCCAAAGAATTTACCTCTTCATCGACGAGTACGACCACTTTACCAATGCCATCCTCGCCGATCCTGAGAGTTTACATCGTTACACCAACGAGACACATGGTGAAGGCTATTTGCGCGCCTTCTTCAACAAGGTGAAAGCAGGAACTTATTCCAGTATCGAGCGCTGTTTCATCACCGGTGTCAGCCCTGTTACGATGGACGACCTCACTAGCGGCTTCAACATCGGTACCAATTACTCGCTCTCCCCAAAATTCAACGAAATGATAGGATTCACGGAAGAGGAAGTACGGCAAATGTTGACCTATTACTCCACCACCAGCCACTTCAACCACACTGTGGACGAGCTGTTGGACATAATGCAACCGTGGTACGACAACTATTGCTTTGCCAAAGACCGTTTGGACAGCGACCCCAAGATGTTCAACTGCGACATGGTTCTCTACTACCTGCAGCACTACATTAATGGAGGCAAAGCGCCCGAACAGATGATTGATCCCAACACCCGCACGGATTATAACAAGATGAAGAAGCTCATCCAACTGGACCGCCTGGACGGCGACCGTAAGGGCGTGCTGCGCCGTATCGCCGAGGAGGGACAAATCGTTGCTAATTTGGTGACCACCTTTCCCGCCCGTGACATCATCAAGCCGGAGATATTTCCCAGCCTGCTCTTTTACTACGGTATGCTTACCATCGTGGGTACGGACGGGCAACGTCCGGTACTGGGCATCCCCAACAACAACGTGCGCAAGCAGTACTATGACTTTATGCTCGAAGAGTATCAGGAGAAGCACAGCATCAACCTCGAACGTCTTATGGACCAGTTTGATGCCATGGCCTACAAAGGCGAGTGGCGTTCAGGTCTTGAATTCATCGCCCGGGCCTATAAGGAAAATTCCGCCGTGCGCAGCGCCATCGAGGGTGAACGCAACCTGCAAGGGTTCTTCACTGCCTATCTCAGCATCTGCAACTACTATCTGGTTGCCCCTGAGATGGAACTTAACCACGGTTTCTGCGACCTCTTCCTGATGGCGGACCTTACCCATTACGCCGTTGCCCACAGCTACATCATCGAATTGAAGTACCTGGCTGTGAAGGACTCTGACTCCAAGGCCGAAGCCCAATGGCAAGATGCCGTAAACCAGATACGCCTCTACGCTGCCGCCCCACGTGTGGAGCAACTGCGACAGGGCACGCAACTCCATTGCATCATCATGCAGTTCCGAGGGTGCGAACTGGAGAGAGCGGAGGAAGTACAGGTGTAAAACAAAGAATTAACCTAAGTATAATCAGGTAAAATGAGAGATGCATAACATCGCACACTAACGCCTGACTTTTAAGCGTTACCCCATATTATAAAATCATTCCAACATGTCAAACAGGCTTTCGTTCTTTGGCATGTTGGAATGATTTTTTTGTGAAACTCCCTCCCGGCTTTTCTCTAAGAGACTCATTCCTCATGCCATAATTATTCGAATTATTAACAACGGCAAGACTCCGGTTTTACCGATAGTATTCATTATAAATATTTATAAATTATGGCAAACGAAATCAAGTATCAAATCAACGGCCAACTGGCGGACAACACCGTGACCGTGGACAACAAAGAGGACATGATCCTCGTCCCCGTATCCATCGGCAGTGCGGACGAAAACCGCATCATCGCCGAACTGAAAACGGAAGACTCCGGCCTGCGTGAAGAAACCATCCGCCACGTCTTCGACCTGCAAAAACGGGTCATCAAACGCATGCTGATGACCGGCATGAGTGTGAACACGGGATTGTATTACGCCTCAGTCGCTTTCCGCGGCGTCATAGAAAACTCCACCTGGAATCCGGCAAAGAACTCCATCGTGGTGAACTTCAACGTAGGCGCCGACCTGCGGGAAGCCATCAAGGCAACCACAGTGGGCATCATCGGCGAGAAAGGCAGCGCCATGTACATCGGCGGCGTACAGGATGCCTCCACCCGTGCACAGGATGCTTCAGCCACGGCAGGACGCGCCTTTACCCTCACAGGCGGCAAGCTGAAAGTAGTGGGAACCGACCCGTCAGTGGGTATCACCCTGAAAAGCAGTTCAGGAAAGGAAACCAAAGTAGCCGAAGACCTTTGGGTGACAAACGATCCCTCGAAACTGACGTTCATCATCCCTGCCGATCTGGCGGACGGGACGTATGAACTCAAAGTAACCACACAATTCGGCAGCAACAGCAAGACCATGCTGAAAGTGCCGCGCAGCGTGATGAAAACCATCTATATAGGCACGGCACCTTCGGGCGGAGGCAGCAGTAGCGGCGGAGATGGCGGCTTGGATGAAAACCCGTTAGGATAGTCCGGCAGCAGCCCTACTGCTACGGCAGGCGTAGGTGGCCACCTACGGATGGCATAGACGGCCGTCTACTACCGACGTAGCTGACCGTCTACGCCACCCGTAGCAGTACGGTCCGGGAAATGCCTCACAATAAGATTATTAACTTTCTAAAAAAAGTATAGACAAATGATGAAAACGAAAAACATGCTTTGGATGTCGGCTCTGCTGGCCCTGCTTGCAGGATGCAGCCAGGGGGAGCTTGGCACCGACGATACTCCGGGAAAAGGAGTAGGCAAAGAGATCCGTCTCGTATTTAGTGGCGGAGGAGAGTCGCAGGAATACACCCGCGCCATCGCTTCCGAAAGTGAGAACCAGATTGACAACCTGGACATCTATGTATTTGCAGCCACCGCCGACGGCGGAGACTATCAGTATCTGGAAACGTGGAAAGCCGCCGCACAGGACGACACCGCAGCGAAAACCTTCAAACTGAGCGGTGCCGGAACCGCCCGCAAGGCCTCCATCTTCCCGACGGAGCTAAAGGGCATCCCCAACCTGAAACTGTATTGCGTGGCCAACAGCACCACGCTCTACAAAGCCGACGGAGACCCGATAGACCCTCTGGTAGCAGTGAAAACCAACGCCGCCACCGGAGCCATAGAAACCGACGGCACGAAAGCCACGGACTTTGAGAAGTACTGTACCGCCAAACTGGAGCCGGCAGGCACCGCCCTGGGCACTCCATTAGTAATGACCGGAAGCGGCACAACGAAGATACTGGGCAATATCGCCACGGTGAACATCGAACTGAAACGCCGCGTGAGCCGCTTCGACATCGACAATGAATCCGCCAAGACGGGACTGATCATTGAAAGCGTCGCGCTGGGAAACGGACGCAACCAGGCTACCGTGATGCCGGGGACGCTGACAGAACTCAGTGGCCCCGACCTCGCCAACCTCATTAAGTATCCCGTAACCGAAGGCAGCTATCTGATGCTGCCCAAAGCCAATCAGGGAGTGACGGAGAGCGCCCTCTACACCTATCCTTTGAAGGATACGGATAAAGCGTTCCTCATCATCAAAGGCAAATACCAGAACCCGATGCAGAAAGACCCTGTGCCCGTGGAATACCATCTCGACATACAGCGTGCTCCCGATACCGGCGGAGCAGCCGCTTTCATAGACGTAGTGGCCAACACCCGTTACACCCTGCACATCAAGGAAGTGATGGAAGCCACCATCACCGCCTTCTTTGAAATTGTGGACTGGACCAGTGGTGGCGGAGTCATCGTAAAGCCCGACAATGCCGCGCCCGTAGTAACCGTCCTGAATGTGGAAGGAACCGATGCGGATGTCGCCACCAAAGAAATCAGCGTGACGGCCGACGGTACGGAGAAAACCATCACGCTGACCGCTACGGCCAGCGGCAAGGTACAGCCGAAGTTCAGCACCACAACGGGATGGGACATTGATTGGCTGAAACATGACGATACTGCCTATAAGTCGGAAGTCGTGGACGGAGTAACCACCACTACCATGACCTTCAAATATACGCTGACTGCCGCTACTCCTTATGTTCCCGTCACACTGACCCTGGCCAATGAATCGGCTTCACAGGATGAATCGGTTTATACTACGCTGACCATTGTGCCGCCCGCCACGGCACCGGTACTGGATTTTGCCACACCGGATGCGTCTACGGGGAACTTCAACTTATACGATCAGGCGAATGGTAAACTCACGATGTACAAAACGAGCAAGAGCAGCATCACACTCGGGGCAAGCTGTCCGTTCGGAACGAAATTAGTATTGAATAATCAGCTTCCCTGGCTGGAAGTTTCGAAGAGCAAATCAGGCCCTGCGCCAAGCACGACGGGTACTCCCGCCACGGATGTTTCTGTTTCTACTCCGGTGGAAGAGTACTACACGCTTATGCTGAAAGACATGACGGCAACCAGCGATGTAAACAGCAAGTTCGAGATTATCAATCTGGGAGACGCAACCCAGAAACTGGAATTGACAGTGGAATTGCTCGATCCTGCCATTACAACGATTGAACTGACGGGGACAACAGGCGGAGCCGCTTACAATAACTATAAGATTACCGATGTGCCCCGCACTGACGGAAGCACCGTTGAGGTGAAAATTACTTCTCCGCAAGGCGTGACGGCAAGTACGTTGTCGTCCTGGTTCACCATTGCCGAGACCACTGCCTTTGCAAGAACCGCTCCGACGGATGCTACCGGCAGCCAGACGTTCACCCTGACCGTGAAGGATGCCGTTACCGACTTCACAGCCGCGCCGATTGTGCTGAAAAACAACATCTCGGGCATGGAAGACGTGACAGTGCTGGTGAGTGCGGTGGCCGTGGCTCCTTAATTCAGTAACCCATTAATAACAATAAGATTATGATTAAAAATAGAAAACAGTTTTCCGCATGGGTGATAGGCCTGCTTGCCCTGTCCCTTGCGGGGTGCAGCGAAGCGGAAGTGCCGTCGGCCACTACTCCCGGTGATGACCCGCTGGTCAATGACCCGACGCGCCGTGAAATCATCCTCGGCTTTCAGAACAAGCTGAACATAAAGACGGCAGGCACTACCCGCGCCGATGCCCCCATCGCCACGACCGAAGAGAATGAAATCACTTCACTGGATATTTATGTGTTCTCTTCGGACAAGGAGGAAGGGCCATATACTTATCAGGAACGGTTCTGTTATCGTTCGGATGGTTCTACGATACCTAACGCTACGAAAATTATATTGACCGTGGAGGGTGACAACGTAGCACTCGCCACCCTGCGCCCCAAGAAAGGCCTGTTCACCAAATTCTACTGCATTGCCAATCAGCCGAAATTGCTGAAAGCCGGAGCGGAATACACCAATTTCGTAGCGCTGGAACAGAGTTCACCGGGTGCGGACTATAACATTGTGACCAAAGCGGGGATTCCCACCGAAACGGATTTCCTCACCTTTACCACTCCGTTGCTGAACCCTGCCGAGGATACGGACATCTTGCTGACACCCCTGCCGATGGTAGGTTCCTACAGCCCTGCGCTCGACCTGCGGGATATCAGTATGGGCTCCCGTACCCGCATCAATATGACGCTGTCGCGTATCGTCTCCCGTTTCGATATCATCAATGACGAGAAATTGTCACATCTCACCATCACCGGTGTATCGATGGGGCACGGCCGCAAAGGCGTTACCTTCTTTCCGGTGGTTCCCGTGGAAGATGCCGATCCGGACAAGACGCTTATCACCTACCCCGACCGTGACTTTGACGGCGCCAATGCCAATAAGGGAACACAAACAGGGGCTTTCTACAGCTATCCCAGTCCGATTGCCGACAAGGGGTATCTGATTATCAAGGGAAAGTATGCGCTGAACCAGACGGATATACCGCAAGAGGTGAGTTACATGGTAGAGTTTGAGCAGTCGGTAGCGGGCACGGGCGGTTACATCGAGGTGAAGCCCAACCACCGCTACACGGTGCGCATCACCGACGCCGACCCGTTCAAGCTGGATGTGAACATCACCGTTTCGGACTGGACGGATGGCGGGGACTTTGAGTATCAGCCGGAAAATGAACTGGCTATCGGGACACTGACAGGAGCTGGAGCAACCGTTATTGCGGGTAACAATACAGCCACCGTCTCCCCGGATGAGACTGAGTATTTCAGTATTCCTTTCACCAGCAATTCGGAAGCGGAATGCAGCATTGTCTATACAAGTTCCGCAGGTGGCAGTGCCGAGTGGCTGAAGACGGAAATCACGCCGGTAACCCGTGCCGGATCAGCATCGTATACTTGTAAAGTGTCAAAAGCCGATAGCTATTCAGGGAACCTTTTCCCGAAAGCCATCATCTTATTGCGCAGCAAGGCGGGACGCGAAGAAAGCCAGATTGCAGTGAAAGCAGCCGTAGGAGTACCGGAAATTGCTGCGGCAACGGGGACACCGTCGGAACCGGATGCAGCAAATACCTACACTGCCGGAAGTGAATCACCGGATGTGATCACAGGAACACTCAGTATGCAGAAACAGGCGAATGCAGGAACCACCTCGTCCATGAAACTTACTGTGACTGCCAAAGGCGGTAGCCGGATTGTAGGTTTGCCTGCCTGGCTGAAAGCGGATAAGACGGAAGGACATAGCACCGAGGCTATAGACTATACCTTGACGCTGGACCAAAATGCAAAGGATTTCCCCACAGGATCGTTCCCGGCAAATGCAGCGGCAACCTTTGAGATACAGAATCTATCGGATGCGGCAAAGAAGGTGACTGTAACGGTAGATGTGACGGAAGCACCATAAACAAGAAATGAAGAAGAAATGATGAAAAAGGTCTTTGTGACATAATAAAAAAACTTCTGAAAATAAAGAATCGGGTAGGAAGGAAACGATGGGGTTTTCTTCCTACTTTGGTTTGAAGAGATTTCGTCTGGAAATATCAAAGGCTGTAAATTAGTAAAGCCCGAAACATAGAAAAAGCGTGATTCACAGTATAGTATACTCCCACTCCAATCCTCCGGCATACTTATGCTTAGAGCTATCATTACAACACAGACAGATTGTTGAGCAGCTTATATTGTATTTTTCGGCAGCTTCTTTAAATGTATTGAATATTTCTCCGGTGGTGATACACCTTATCTTCTTACTTCTTTGTCGCACTGTATTCTTGAATTTACAGCTTTTACAGCTGCTTCCCCGCAATAAATTTCCCGGATATGCCTGCCAGGTCTTGCCACATTCACTACATTGTACTAATATGGGGTTATTCCTGCTTACATAGGTTCCTATAACTTTAATTGTAGGCAACAGCTTTGCGATTTCCTCAACAAAATCATCATGGGTTCTCCGTGCTTTATTGGCACATTTCGGACAGCCGGTTCTATTATATTTCGCTACAAGATGATAGGGTTGGGTAGACCATATATAGCCACATATTTTACATTTTATTCTTATAGAAGTATCAATATTGATATATTCTGCTAGAGGGATAATATTGGGCTGTAATGAATTTAATCTTTCAACAAAGTCATTATGTGTCATTTTTAAAGTACCAGCACATTTAGGACATCCCGAACCTAAACGTAAAGAAGACGGTCTCACATGCCATTCATGATTACAGACTTTACATTGTGCTTTAATTCTATTATTAGCTCCTGCAAAATCACCAATAATTTCAATCTTATCATTTATTTTAGACAGTTCTTCTCTAAATTCCTCAGTGCTCATTCGTCTTGAATCAATTTGAGCATTCTTCTTAATTTTTTCCCACTCACTTGTACCAAGGTTCGAATTTAATCCGAATTCGGAGAGAACCTTTTTGGTTATTTCAATCAGTTTATCTGTATTCCGGCGAGAAACAAGATCGCAATGTGTCACCAGGCAATTATCGAAAGGAACTGTTGCATCATCATAGTGGTCGTATATAGTTATGAGTTTGATACCTTTATCTTTGCACAATAGATGCTTTTCCCAGTCTTTCGCTACCATATTTTTATGCCAGTGCCACGAACCGGGCTCTACGGCTACTTTTAAATCAGGCACATATATGTCTAATTCAACTCCTATCACCGTTTTTTCTCTTGACATGACTTTAGATTCGCCCAGAATATGAGCAAATGAGTGATATATGAACTGTTCTAAAAAGGAGGTGCAGGACCTGTGACAGTTAGGACAGCCACGTTGGTTCAGAACATCGTGAGGTCTTATTTGATACTCATATCCGCAGGCATTACAATGAAGCGGCATAAGTGTATGATTGTTTATATACATTGCACCTTCGCTGACAACAAGATTCGGGTCGATTTTATGGAGACGCTCCAAAAATATCTCCATCGTCAAGCGCTGAGACGCTCCTTTCTGGGATCGTCCACATTCCGGACATCCCCTGCCACTAAGAACATGTGCAGGAGTGATATCACACTCATGTCCACATTTCAAGAATCTGAATTTAGTTTTTTCGAGTGCCTTCACATACCGGCCAGTTATGATAACGTCATCTCTCAGGGATTTTAAGTCTTTCACAAACTCCGCATGAGATTTCAATTTGACTCCGGCACACCTGGGACAGCCATGTCCGTGCAATAGACTTCCTGCACGCGGCGACCATTCACAACCACATTTATCGCATCTTACAGCAATTTTAGAGTTGTAATCCTTGTATGTTCCCAAGACAGTAACTTTTAAATTCTGTGCTTTCAATTCATGACAGAAGTCTATATGAGTTTTTTTCTTTACCATACGACTAAAACCGATCAAGTTATAAGCTAAATGATACTCATCAAGCCGGTAATTATCTCAACCTGAATTTTACCATCTTTTTGGCAGCACATTTCTCAGTCAATTCTTCTATGGTCTGAGTTGCATATTGTTTTGATAGCCCTATTTCAGCTGCCAACGTAATGACGTCAGCAAGTGCAGGTTCTCCTTTTCCATTTATAGTCGTGGTGTGGTAACCATTAAAACCGTTACTTGGTAAAAGGTCATAAGCCGGCGAAAGTTTCCATGCTCCGTTAGCCCATTGGAAAGACAAGTTTTTGGCATGATCATCCCTATTTGAAATCAATACATTGAACACCATCAATCGAAACATTTCTGCTACTTGCTCCATATCCTTGGTGAGATTCAGTGTTAGCTTAAGCAATATAGAGTAATCAAGGCTTGGAATCCGATAGTTAGCGTGAAGTAATCCTGCTGCACTTACCGTATGGATTTTACCTTGAGGAACTCTGTCAAATCGTTCGACTCCAAAGTAACGATTATCAAACAAGCGAGTTTCTGCCATCCGTATTCCACAATCACGAGCGAGCAATGAATAGTTGTACTCGATCTCTCCCACATCAACAGGATCATTTGTAGCCTTAAATTTCACAAGCCATTCACGACCATCTACTTTGGTAAATATTTTGGGACGGGCACCACCCGATGAACCTCCATATTTATAAAGCAGGTCTACCGACCCTTTACTTTCCTTGCTCTCAAGTATCTTTGCAACTTCTTTTGCCAAGCTATCAAAATTGAGATACTCAGCATCAGTTACAACACTTTTATCCGGGTAATATTCCAACGCACCACGTCCTGTGGAGCCAATAAGAGATAACCG
>OHMH01000895.1_pt1 | contig 13629 bp, 7 predicted proteins | sample 1569311 | NCBI WGS metagenome assembly OHMH01 (sample SAMEA3879503, study PRJEB24766) | human gut metagenome | biome: human-associated habitat; feature: feces | place: USA | collected 1985/1987
GACCGCAATTTTCAATTTTCCATTTTCAACTTTCAATTTTAAAAAAATCACAGATGCAAAATCAGCTTTGCAACGCCGAAATAGATAAGCAATGAAAGCGAGTCGCAGACTGTTGAAATGAGCGGATTCGCCATAACGGCAGGGTCAAAGCCGACCTTGCTTGCCAAAAGAGGCAGACTGCTGCCGACAAGCTTTGCCATAATAATTGTGCCGACAAGCGTAAGCGAAATTACAAGGGCAATCATAAATGCGTTTTCCTGACCGTTGAGATCAAACAAAAGCAGTTTTACAAAGTTTGCCGCCGCAAGGGTAATACCGCAAAGAATTGACACCCTGAATTCTTTCCACAGCACAAGGAAAATGCTCCTGAAATGAATTTCACCGAGCGACAACGCACGGATTACGGAAACCGACGCCTGAGAACCTGCGTTACCGCCCGAACCCGTAATCATCGGGATAAATGATGAGAGAATCAAAACATTTGCAAGCACAGCCTCAAATGATGAGATAATCGCACTTGTAAAGGTTGCCGAAAGCATGAGTATAAGCAGCCACGGCGCTCTCTTTTTGTACAGACCGAAAACGCTTGTTTTCATATACGGTTTGTCAGACGGCAATACGGCTGCCATCTTTTCGATATCCTCGGTGGCCTCTTCCTGAATAACATCAATAGCGTCGTCAATTGTTACGATACCGACAAGTCGGTTTTCGTTATCAACAACAGGAAGAGCAAGGAAGTTATAGTTTGAGAACATCTGGGCAACCTGCTCCTGATCGGCAAGAGTAGTTACCGAGATAACATTTTCCTCCATAATCGACTTTACAAGCTCGTCATCTTCGGCAAGCAAAAGGTCTTTTACGGTGGTAATACCGATAAGCTTGTTGTTGGCGTCGGTTACATAGCAGGTGTAGATTGTTTCCTTGTCAACACCTGTTCTTCTGATTCTTTTAATAGCCATTTCAGCCGTCATATCGGGACGAAGCACAATAAACTCGGTTGTCATAATCGAGCCTGCGCTGTCCTCGGGATATTTCAAAAGCTCGTTAATCTGCTTTCTCATATCCTTATCGGCCTGTCTTAAAATACGCTTTACAACATTGGCAGGCATTTCCTCAATAAGGTCAACGGCGTCATCGACAAATAACTCATCGACAACCTCTTTCAGTTCGCTGTCGCTGAAGCCGTGGATAAGAAATTCCTGAGTTTCGTCATCCATTTCGACAAAGGTTTCCGCCGCAAGCTCCTTTGGCAGAATACGAAACAGAATCGGCATTTTTTCATCCTGTAGATTTTCAAAAACCGCCGCAATGTCAAACGGTTTCATCGTAATCAAAATGTCACGCAAAGTGCTGAACTTTTTGTCATCAAGCAACACTTTGATAGTTTCGATAAGGGTTACATTAACCTGTTCCATCATCTTTTCCTCCTTTTTAATTCAATTGGAAGTAAAGACGGTGTCACCCTGAGTATTAAATTAAATCAATTCAAATTAAAATAAAAATACAAAGCAAAATCAATAAAACAAAATGAACGCACAAGCGCACATTCTGTTGCAACTTCGCCCGGGTACAGCGCCTTTATTACCGTCTGCGTCCATTAAGTTTTCACCTCATTCGCATTTAAATTCGGGCAAAAGCCCGTACATATTTATTTTATTCTTTTTTATGTCCGATGTCAACGGATTTATCCGCTAAAAATCCACTTTGCAAACATTTTACATTATCCTCTGTAACAGCTTGGTAACTCGGTATAATATTTCTTGCTTTTTGAAGTGTATCAATGTATAATAAATATGCATGATTTAAAATAAAATTTCAAAGATTGGAGATTAACCGTTATGACAGATATGGTTAAAAGATATGTTCCCTATGCGGTAATAATTTTGCTTGTTTATATGCTGTTGCCGCTTGTGTTTATTCCGGGCGCAATGCAAAAGTTTTCACCCGTTGCGTATGACTTTGTGTTCCCGATTACAGCAATCGGCTGTTCGGCACACTACTGCTCAAAACACGGACTTGACTTTCTCTTTGCACTCATTGCGCCGATTATTTATCTTCCGAGTATGCTCATCTACAACGGCGGATTTTCTTCAAGCACACTTTCAACAAACCTTATTCTCCTCGTAGTTTATCTTGTTGCCGGAATTTTCGGACTTTTCCTCGGCGACCTTGCTTTCGGTGACAAGCGCCGTCAGAAAGAAAAGGCAGAACAGGAAGAAGCAGAGGAAATGCTCCTTGAGGCAAAGCGCCGTGAAAAGGAAGAGCTTGAGAACATGACTTCATCAAGCAAAAAGTCCGAAAGAAAAGCACCTTACAGACAGGAACGCAAGCCTGCACGCAAACCGTCGCCTGCACCGCAGAAAACCGAAACAGCAGATGACGATGATTTTGATTATGACAAGTACCTTTCCGGTATTGACAGAAAGCAAGATCCGAACGAAAGCGAAATTGACGATATCTTAAACGAATACAGACACTAACGGCGAGCCGCCGTTCCCAGTTCGTGCAGATAGTATTTATAGGGGCGAAAATAAAATGCCCGAGCAGAACTCTATAACTAAAAATGTAAAATTAAAGTCGGGAAGACAATTTGCGAAATGCAAAGCATTGTCTTCCCGACTGTTTTTATTTAGCTCAACCCAACGATATACTTCTGAATCAATGTTGCATCAACAACACTGATTTCACCGTCATGGTTGACATCACTGTTAAAAAGCTGAAGCTTGTCAAAGTCCTCAATACCTACAACATATTTCTGAACAAGCGTTGCATCCGCAACAGAAATGTATTCGCTTAAATCCGTATCACCGCAAGTTAAACCGACCAGAGCATCTCCGATTCTTCCGTAATCGCAATGAGCTCCGTCTTTAAGTCTGCAATAGCGGTATGACATTACTTTTGTATCTACGCCAAGCTGTCTTGAAACATATATTTCAGCATAGCCGTCCTTATCGGGAGCAAAGGATGTTACCGCACCTCCGCTTGTCGCATATGCGCCGGATTCCGCATAGCAATTAACACCGATGCTGTCAGTTCCGAAATCCTCGTATGTAAAATCAAAATCCTTGTAAGAACCGTCGCTGAGCTCAGAAGTCATTGTTCCGTTTTCATTGAACAGACGGGAAAAATCGGAAAGCTTAATTTTCACCTTGACATATTCACCGCCTGTTTTGTCAAACTGATAGAATGTCGAATCATTACCGAAATAACCGCCCCCCTGCGTCATCATATATTTTACAAATTTTTCGCCCTTTGGAAGATTTAAAAATTTCGGAGCATTGATACAATCCTTAAACCATGTATCGTATTCCTTTTTGTCGGTTGTTCTGAACTTTACGCCGAAATTTTTATCGGTATTTTCAGTGTATCCCGTTGTTGTCACAAAAAGCTGATTGTTTGAGATTTTCTGCGTTGTACCTGTAACTTCAAAGTCCTTGTGATTTTCATCCTCGCTTACCGCACCTGTCATAAGAACCGAACCGACGGTAATCACACCGCACATTGCGATTGCAGTTATCTTTTTAATTATATTTTTCATTGTTATCCTCCGTATTTGTAATTTTATCCGCAATTTTGTTTATATTTGTTTAAGTTTATCAATCTATTTTTCTTATGTCAATAATTTTGAAATAAATTCGGCATTTACGGCAATATATGCGTATTTTCCAAATATTAACTATTACAAATGACAGACAAAATACTCGGTCATTTCTGTTTTAAACAATTAGTCTTTAAACAAAAAACAGACTGCACCGTGATGCAGTCTGCTGTAAATTACGACGCACGCTCACATATTACATAGTAACGGTCAAAACCGCCGTTGCCGTCACTTATGCAGGTAAACATCGTGAGCAAATCTCTGTCCTTCTGCAAATAGCAGTCGCCTGATTCGCTCGGCTTATTGACTTTGGTTTCAACAACCTTGTAATTAAGTGTATCCCAATAATTTGTGATTGAAACCCTGTCACCGATTTTGAGGTTGCGGAGGTTGTCAAAAAAAATTCGACCGATGTATCCCGTGTGACCTGCAAGGACTGCGTTTGTATTCTTACCGCCGATCGGCAATGAGGTTGCACTCATATGCGCCGCACCGTAGCTCATATTTGAGCTGTTCGCACCGAGGTAAATCGGCAGACGCATATTTATTGTTTCGGCGGTAACATAGCCGTAAATGCCGTCCGTTATGCCGTAATCCTCAAGATTGACGGCAGCCTGTGAATAGGTATCGTTGCGCAGCATTTCATACTGGTTTGTTTCAAGTTTTTTGTTGTAGGCAACGCTGTCATTGAAAAGTCTGTCGAGGTCAGCCTTGAAAACAACGGGCTGTTTGGAGGTACGCTTGCCGTCCCTGTCAATTTTGTAGCCCTCTTCGTCAACCTTGCCGTCCTTGACCGCCTGTTCAAAAGAGCCGTCCTCAACTTCTTCAACACGGGTGTCAAAGCCGTCAGCCTCACCGTTTGAAATCTGTGTTCCGATAAAATTTGATATAGGGGGGAATGCGACAAGACCTATTCCGACAACGAGCATTGCAATTGCCACACCCGTAAGTATTTTTTTAATCATCGGAATCACCACCCAAATCATTCTGATTTTCGTCAGCCGAGTCATCTCTCAGCCGTTTTGTACCGTTTGACTTCTTCTTTTTACGCTTGAGCAGGAATACAACCACAAACACAACAAGTGCAACAAAGCCGACAATTATGCCTATTGCGACTGCATAAGGGATTTTGTAACCGAGAAAGAATATGTAATCGTTGTCAAATTTCGCAAGCGACTCACCTGTTTCAATATACTTTGTATCGTCATAATCGACACGCTTGCCACGCACGAGAAGTCTGTGAGTATTAACGCCGTATGGGGTACAGGTGAGGAGCGTTACAAGGTCTTCGCCGTCAACAATCCGCAAGGAATTGATTTCCGAGGGAAGAACAACTTCGATTTGATCAACCTCATATTTCAGCGTTCTGTCGAGGATATGAACATAGAACTCATCGCCGACTTTCATATCGGTGAGGTAATCGAAAAATGTTTCGCCCGGATAACCCGAATGGGCAGAAATTACTGAATGTGTGCTTGCACCGCCGACAGGCAGGGAAGTGTTTTGAAGATGCCCTGCACCTTTGGAAAGAATCTCTTCGCTTGTGCCGTGATAAATCGGCAGATAAACATTGATTTTCGGCACATCAATATAGCCGATAAGACCGTTATCATCAATATTGAGAGTTTTCTCATAATTTGCACCGATTTTCTGAAAAGCCTTTTCGTCGAACGGGTCGGTAATTATCATATTATTTGAAAGGCTGTTATTGTACTTAGCAGCCTCTTCAAACATTTTTTGAGTTTTCTCACTCGGCATCTGAGCAACCCTGTCGGTGTACTCCTTAACCATGCTTCGACTGACATAGTTATTAATTGCGGAGCTGACAAGCGGATAGCTCATTATGCCGATTCCCGCAACAAATATTAAAGCTATTAGTAAAATTGACAGCTTTCGTTTCATAAAATTTTCCTTTTCTGCGTGTTTTTGTTCCGTTGTTATTATACTATATTTTACTATTTATCGCAACTGCGTGCCGCAGTCCCAGTTCGTGAAGATAGCTTGTGCAATACCAAAACATATTCCGCCCGAGCATTACATTGCAATGGTTTGCAACATTTATAAAATTTGATTTAACATATAATTTGCACCGTTGGCGACGGGTGGAGGCGGTTTTAGCATATACAAATGCGGTGCGGAACACCGCCACCTTAATTATTCATTATTCATTAAATAAAGCCAAAATAGAACGGGGATGCGTTGCCGCATCCCCTGAAAATTACATATATCATATCACAGATTTTAAGATAAAGATATTCGATTAATTATTTAGCTGCTTTCTTTCTCTTAAGAACAAAGAGGAGAACGCCTGCACAAGCGATAAGTGCTGCACCGCCAACATAGAACATCATTGTACCCATACCACCTGTTGAAGGAACTGTTACAGGGTAATCCTTAACTACTGTAGCACCGTTTTCAACTGTACCAACTGCTGTGTATGCCTTTGCAACAGCTTTTACTGTGAATACTGTGGCGTTGAGGTTGTAGTTAGCAGGAGCCTTTGTTTCCTTTACATAATATGTAACATCCGGTGTAAAGTAGAACTCATTTGAACCATAGCAGAACTTATCGTTGCCGTTAGTTGTTGTTGTTGCCTTAACAGTTACGCCATCAACTGTAATTGCCTCGGTGCATGCTGAATCCTTATAAAGTGTAAATTCAGCGCCTGCAAGCTTTGTTGATGTTGCGTTACCGTCAACCTTTGTTACATCAAGACCTGCAGTTGCAACATTTACAGTATTATTACCTGGCTTGTATGTGAAGTTGCCTTCATTACCATAGTAAAGACCGTCTGTGTTAGGGAGGTCTTTAGTAACTTTATCAGCGATATCAGCATTTACCTTAGCTGAGAATGTTACCTTGATTGTGTCATTACCGTAGAACTTGTCACCCTGAAGGAGTGCGTCTGAAGCAACGACTGCGAATGTAGCTGTTGCATCATTGCCAGTGGCATCTTTATAATCATAATTAGGAACTACTGTGAAGTCGCCGTCCTCTGCAGGTGTTTCAGCACCATCCTTAACAAAGTAAACCTTTACAGTACCGTCAATGAGCGAAAGAGCGTTGTCCATGTTATCAACAATTGCATACTTTGCAATCTTGTTAGTTGTTGAACCTGCTGTTGAAGCTGTAAGTGTGTAATCAGCGTTCTTCTGTGTACCAACATTGCTGTCTGCAACTGTCTTTGTAACTGTGATACCTGAAACATCAATCTTTGAAGCAAGGTTTACTGTTTCATAATCGTATGTCCAGTCTGTGCCATCGAAGTAAGGAAGTGAGATGAGTGAACCCTGTACAGACTTAACTGTACCAGGCTTCTTAGAGCAGTATACATAATAGATACCGTCTGCAAGGTCTGTAATCGTCTGTGTAGAAACATCTGCTGAACCGTCATATTTGAATGTAACAGTCTTAGCAGCTGTACCTGTCCATGACATACCATCACAAATTGTGATGATTTTCTGGCTCTTGTCTGTTTCTGTTGAGTTGAGAGCGTTTACAAGGGCAGTGTTGCTTGCATAAGCATCTTCAACTGTTACTGTACCTGTTGTAGTATCAACTTTAGCGAGCTTGAAGAATTTGTACTCATAAGTACCAACATAGTCGGCTTTATTAACTGTTGTATCGGCATTAGGGTCGCATGATACTGTAAGTGTTGTAGCAGCGCTTGCTGAGAATGGGATCATGAGAGCAATCATCATTACTGCAAGAACAGCTGCAAAGATTTTCTTTGTAGTTTTCATTTTTACTTTCTCCTTTGTGATTGATTTAATATATGTAATTATATTCTAACCGAATGGTTAAACGAGTTGGGGTGGCTGCATGGCAGACACCGGCTAACAACGGTGTCCGTAGCAGTCAAAGAGGTTTTCTATGAAAGAAACATCTGATTAAAAAATCATCTGTTCTAACAATTTAAATCATATCGGGTTACTTTCTGCGTCCTGCTCTGCGTTTTTTACGAACTTTTCCGTAATAGATTGCGTAGCCCGTGAACATTGTCACCGCAAGACCTGCAACCGACAAACCGAGAACAACATAGCCGTTCATACCTTCACCGCTCGCCTGTGGCATTGTAATTGCACCGTCAACATAATCATATGTAACATCGTACTTACCCTCAACAGGAAGTGTGAAGTAGGAAAGTGTGTAGTTCGGGGTGTAACCCTCTGACGGTTTGTACTCAAACAGACAGTATGTCTGATATGTTGAAGTACCTGATATATAATTGTCGGAACTGTCGCTCCATACAACATTACCGTTTGTTTTTGTGAACTCGCCCTGACCGTCCTTGAAGATTGTCAGCTTGTCAAACACAGCCTTACCGTTCCTGTCTGTATTTTTAGAAGTCATATGAGTTTTCATTGTGGCATCTTTAATGATTGTATTGATATCATCTGCAGTAAAGATACCCTCACGAGATACCTTCATCACAGCAAATTCCGTATCACTTACATTACCGCCTGTCTGATTCTTCTTGTTTACTGTTGCACTTCCGTGTGTGGTTTCATTTTCAAACACGGCTTTTTCAACAGAAGGAGAATTGTTGAAGTAATCTGCAAGCTGAGCATCGGTTTTGCCTTCAATATCTGAGTTCTTAACCTTAATATACTTAGGCGGCGTTACTTCACCGCCTTCAAGAAATTCAATCTCGGCAAGCCAGGTGTTTGTATCCATTTTATAATCGGATGCATTTACACCCTCGGCAAGAGCCTCAGTAATCTTAAATCTGTAAACACCCACATTGATTAAGCTGAGGTCTTTGAATTCAACCTTACCGCTTGCGTCAGGTGTTGCCGATTTCTCGGAAACTAATGCTGTGCTGTTTGTCTTGATAGTATTGCCGTCGGTATCCTGTTTTGCTGTATCCATTGATTTAAGACCTGTCAATGTATAAACGAACTTGCTGCCGCTGTAAGGCTGACCGTCAAGAGTCTTATTTACCGAAACGGCAATGTTTGTAGGATTAACCTTATTGACAAAGTTAAGCACATTTCCTGCTTCCGCAAGAGTACCGACGAATGTACCGTTGAAACTCTGATCGCCTACTTTATAGGGGATATAACCTGTAACGGTTTTCTCTGTAATCTTATAAGTTGCACCTACAGGAATATTGAGAAGCTTAATGCTTTCGCCCTTTTTGATTGTGAACGAACCGTCCAAGGGTGTACGGTAAACTGTGCTTGAATAATCACTTGCGCCCTTCTCTTTGAGCTGATACTCAAGAGGATAGGTCTTGTAGTCATAGGTTGAACCGTTGCCGTCAAAGTCGAGAGCAATTGCAAATGTAAACTGCTGACTTGTATCGTAATCGGTTGTACCGTCTTCATCAACAACATTCTTTGAAATTTCAAGAGGTGCTGTCACTATCTTATTGGTATAGTCGAGCTGGAGCTGTGCATAAGCACTGTCATCATCGGGATCTACAAGCTTGAATGCCGAGTTTGTAGTTGAATCTCTACTGATTGTTGAACCGTCTCTGTTGTTAACAAGCTCCCAGTTCGTTGTGTATTTAAGCTTACTGCTGTTTGTTGACTCGTTAACCGTCATATCATTGCCGGTCTTGAATGAGTTGTCAAAGTCAGCCATATAATCATCTTTAAGTGTGAAACCGCTGTTTGAAAGAGTTTCACTGCTTGTGCTTTCGTCTGATTTTGTAAGCTTGTAGCCTTTACCGGAAGTATCGTTGCCGTTCTCTTCGATTGAATAACCAAAAGTTTCATTAGCTTTGAGGTCATCTGAAATTTCAGAAACAACATCGCCTGTATCAAGTGCCTTTGTAACCTTGAGGTCATTGTTGGCAGGTGTCATTGTGAAGTTTACTGAGAAGTTAGACTCAGCCTCACCACGCTCCAGATAGAATACTACCATATGGTATGTCTTGTTAGGATCAAGCTTAGTACCATTGTTGATTGTCTTTGTAACGGTGCCAAGGTTTGTAGGATGTGACGAAACGTCTGCAGAATACGGAGTGCCGTCACCGTTCCACATTTTACCGTAAAGGTCTGAAAGAGTAAGCTCTTTTGTAAGCTTGCCGTCATTTATATTCTGCCACTTACAGAAGATAGCGTTTGTATTGCTGCCAAGATCTAACTTTTTGAATTTGTAAAAACCGTCTGATACTTCATAAGGTTTTACATAACGTTTACCATTATTAGGTGTACCAACACTTTCATCCTGCCAAACATACAAACAGAAGTCTGTATAATTACCTGTCTTAACCCAAAACTCATCACTCGGAACTGTAAGTTTTGTCGATGATGATGAAGATGAGTAGTCGGCAAATACATTGTCGGCAGTTGCTTTCATTGTATTAAAGTTGATTGAACCGCTTGCCTCTTTATGGTCACCGCCGAGGTCGAGAGCAAGCTCTGCATCAGCACCTGTTGAATCCTCACCGATATAAACCCAAAGGTCATCGTCACCGCTGAAGTTAAAGGTTGCAGGTTTGTCGTCTGCAAGTAAACCGTCCTTCGGAACTCTGAAGTCTATATCAAGTCTGATACCAAAACCATAGTCAAGGTTAGAGTTAGTACCCTTGCCCGATGATGTATTTGAAGTATTGTTGAACGGGAAAATACCATAACCGTTGCTTTCGCCGCCGAATTTTTTCAGGTCATCGCTGATTCCATAATCCTTACCCGCACCGTAGTTAATTTTTGTCGGTGTGAGGCCGTTCCATGTGAAGTAGATGTTATCGGCTGCATTCTTTGAAGTAAATTCATAAGTAGTAACACCTTCACTGTCAGTAGTTGTACGGAACGGGAAAGACGACTTATAAACATTGGCAACTCTTTTATCGTTGTAGATTGCGGTTGAAAGTGCCTCAGTATCAAAGTACGGAGCCTTGACACCATTTATAACCTGAAGATTGCCCTTGCTGTCAAGCCTGTTGTACATAAGACCCTGTAAGGACTGGTTATAATTACCGCCGCCCCATTTCATACCGTTGGAGTTGTTTACTGCATAGTAATAGTTATCATCATAATTGTTGATGTTTGTAAGTCCTTTTGCGTGAGTCTCAAATGTTCCGTAGTGTTCATTACCCTTATACATATTGCCGAAGTAGAGAGGATACTTCCAGTCCGACTTATAGTTTGAAGCAATGTTGCTTATGTAGCTGTTGAAGTTATCAAATTGATACCAATAGTCATACATATTGCCATTACCCTGACACTGAAGATACCCTTTCTCCTGCTCCATATCAGACCAGTAGTCAAAGTATGTTGCGTCAACGCCTACTATGTTAGGATTATTTGAGAATGAATTTTCAACAACAGCGTTATAGTCTACATTGCCTATTTCCGAAAATTTTGTCCAGCTTTCACCTCTGGCTGTCTTAACATATGTAGCCGTGTTCTCGTTGTAGTCTGAACCAGCATATCCCGAATCTGTCGGATATGAAGTTGCGGAAGATGCACCGTTAAGGTTAGTTGCTGTCGGATGGAATCTTAAAACCGCACCCTCCGGAATTTCACCCCTGAACACCACATGACCGTTTTCCGTGGTTTTTGCAAGCTCAACTGTTCCTTCATAGGCATCGTTGTAGTCAAAAGTTGCATAAACCTTTGTAAGCGACTTCCAGTCATCGTTTGAAACATAAACTTTTTTATATGTTGCCTTTGACTGATTGTCGGGAGATTCAACAGAAAGGTATTTACTTTCTTTGAACGAGCCGTCAGTTGTAAGATAAAATTCCGTGTCGCCCGAAGCACCCGAAAGGTCGAGAGTCTTGATGAACGGGTTAGTCCACTGACTTTTTGAGGCGTCATAAAGAGCATTATCGGTACTGTATGAATCGTTAATACTGAGGTCGCTTGTTTGTTTTTCGCCCTTGCTGTTGAAGATTACATATTTATAGGATGACTTAACATCCACATAGTAGTAATCGCTGTCCGAAGATGTGAGCTTGTTCATTGCAGCACCCGGCCACTCTGCGTTGAAGTCAGTATCGGTTACCCAAGAATATGCATAAGCTTCCTTATAGGTATTGCTGTTATTAAGATAGATACGGCGGAAACCGCTTGCAACAGTCTTTTCGGGAAGAGTAAATTTAACCCCGGAAGAAAGCTCAATTCTTGTTGCATCGGGTGGTGCAGTGATTGCAAAAACTCCCGAAGAATTTTTGCTTACAGTACCCGTACTGAGAACCGTGCCGTCATCCTGAGCAAAACGACATGTAACAGAAGAAAAACCATTCCATTCCTTATTCTTGGTCAGGTTAATATAAATCTTCTGTCCCGAAGATGTTGCCGCAAATACATCAAGCGACATACCCGACACGGCACATACCGAAAGCATGATGGTAAGTGCAAGCACAAGGGAAAAGCTTTTCTTTATGGTTCTGCAAAGCTTTTTACCTAATTTCATAATTTTTTCTTCTCCTTCATTGCCGATTACTTTGTTTTGGCAGTCAAAGTACAATTAAACAGGTCTGCATAGAACAGTCCAATATATCTGCCAACTAATTATGAAACGCAAATTTTTGAATTTGTTCTTCTTTTTGATTTGCATACAATTATATAATATTTTATTGCACATTTGTAGAGGCAATATAGCCAAACTTTTGGTAATGTTTTTGGTTATTTTGCATATCCGCAAATACGATTTAATATTTTTGACCATAATGTGACTTTATTACTTATTTATCACCATTTTTTGTGTTTAAGATAAATTATACCCATTGCACAACCTTAACAGGCAGTTAAAAAGTCAATTTCAGCACTGAATTTGTTGATTTTTAATTCTTTTTTCAAAAATATCAAAATTTTTTATGCAAGTTTACGCTAAGATGTGCGTTCAGGAGTATGTATTATTTTGCGATTGTTGTTTTTAAACATAAAATGCCCCAAAACCTACATTTTACTGAAATTTTCAGATATATTTTTATAATCAGTTTCTATATCCGATAAAATTAATCACCGAACACCTTGAAAATTCGGCATAAATAAAGGGCAGAGTATTGCTCTCTGCCCCTCAAAATGTAATTCACTTAAACCGCAATTATACAAACCGCTTTATGCAAACATATTAAAGATCTCTGCCGCAGCACTTCTTGTACTTTTTACCGCTGCCGCACGGACAGGGATCGTTTCTGCCGATTTTCTTGCCCTTACGGATAGTCTTGTTGACAGAATCCGTACCGTCTGCAGAAGTTTCTGTAGGCTGAGCAACCTGCTCACGGTGAAGCGCCTGCTTTACGGCGTCCGACTGTTCAACAGCTTCTTCATCATCGGATGCAGACTGTGCCGCTGCGGCAGCCCTCTGAGCTGCTCTCTTTGCCGCTGCAATTGCATCCTGTCTTTTCTGAATCTCATAAACACGCTTTGGCATAATGAGCATCATCTTGACAGTATCTTCACGAATGCTTTCAATCATCTCATCAAACATATCGAAGCCTTCAACTCTGTACTCAACAACAGGATCGTGCTGACCGTATGAACGAAGTCTGATACCGCTCTTGAGCTGATCCATATTGTCGATGTGATCCATCCAATGTGTATCAACATTCTTGAGGAGGTAAACACGCTCCATCTCACGGATTGTTTCCTCGGGAAGAAGTTCTTCGTTTTCCTTGTAGATTTCGAGAGCATCATCAACGAGCATCTTCTGAATCTCTTCGGGTTCCATATTTTCAAGATCTTCAAGGCTGAAATCATACTTTGATTCATCTCTTATAAGCCAGCCTGCGTAGTAATCCTTGAGGCTTTGGAAGTTCCAATGTTCTGCAGGACCTTCGGGGAGATACTGCTTGATTGAAGTTGCGATTGTATCCTCAACCATTTTGAGGATTGTTTCGTGGAGATCCTCACCGTTAAGAACCTGATCACGCTGACCGTAGATGATTTCACGCTGTTTGTTCATAACATCGTCGTACTGGAGGACATCCTTACGAATGCCGAAGTTACGAAGCTCAACCTTTTCCTGTGAGCCCTCGATAATACTTGTGAGCATTTTGTTCTCAATAGGCATATCTTCGGCAACATTCATACGCTCCATCATCATTTTCATTCTGTCACCGCCGAACAGAC
>OHMH01000898.1_pt1 | contig 13601 bp, 9 predicted proteins | sample 1569311 | NCBI WGS metagenome assembly OHMH01 (sample SAMEA3879503, study PRJEB24766) | human gut metagenome | biome: human-associated habitat; feature: feces | place: USA | collected 1985/1987
CGGCGTATCCTTCATAATGCACAGACTGATGATTGGGTTCAAAAATGATACCGCCTATTTCATCCCTGTACACAAACAAAATAATCACATATCTTCCCTGTACTTCGCCTTCTGTAATTTTTAGCGCAAAAAAAGAATTAAAAGCACCAATTTTACATATATCTTAAGCCCAGTACAATCTCATTCCAAATTCGTGACTCATACGTTCCGGATGTCCATCAACTCTGGAAAGTAAGGTACATATATCCTGATATGTATTCTTTGCTATGCATTTTCCATCGTAATCAGAAAGAATAAGTGTAAGATTCCATTTTTGTTCTTTTCCGTAACCTGATTCAAACTCTTTTGCCTTGATACAGCTGTCTGCCTGAATTTCTGCTGTGACAGTTCCCTTCTCTACCAGATTTCCGCTGAATGCCTCTGTAATAATCCATGTTAGTTCACACTGTCCCAGATCCTCATGTGTATCATTTACAATATACAGACTATCCAGATAATCTTTGTGCTTTGCAAAGACACCCACAGGCGCATTGCTTTCCAGCATGGCCTGAAGTCCCTTCTTGGGGATTCCCCACCAGTCATATAATCCATAGAAACTCTGAGGACACAAATCGATAAACATGAACTGCACATATCCTGAGCACGGTTCATATTTTTGAATCCTGTAGTGCTCTGTATAATATTTCAGAAGCCGGTACTGATACTCCTGAATCTTTGGTATATCATCCATTAGCTTCTCCAGACGATGATATACTGACGGAACTGTTTTCAGATTTTCTCTACACCCAGGAGCATCAAATCCGTACTCTGTGTTCAGCTTTTCTGTCTGATCGTAGATATCTCCGTATTCTCCACCAGTTAGTGAACCCAGATAATTATGACTGTCACCACTAAAAGGATCATCCTCACAGAAAGAACCCTTGATAATCGGTCTGCCCGGGTCCATCTTCTGTACCTCCCTGTACAGCGCAGGTCCCGGATTCTCCTCCATGAACCTTCTTCGAACATTTCCATCTGGGTCAATACATCCCGGCTCATTCATTATAATCCAGCAGATCAGAGACGGATGGTGTTTCAGAAGCTTTACATTTTCCCTGTAAATATCCGCAAATCTTTGCGCCCATTCATCTGTTGAAGGATGAGTCCAGTTATACTCAGAATCCTGAAGAACCGCAATTCCCAATTCGTCACACAGGTCATAAAAAATTTCCTGCTCTGTATGGACATGTACACGCACCAGATTAAATCCTGCAGCCTTTACATTAAGAAGATCTCTCAGATACCGTTCCCTTGTCATTGCGGAAATATAGCAGTCTGGAAAATAAGAGGTTCCTCTTACATACAATTTCTTTTTATTAAGCCAGAATCTTGTCATCTTCTCATTTCGTTCAATCTGAACCTCTCGGAAAGCAAAGTTCATGATTCTGCTACTCAGTATATTTTTCCCCTGACTTAATGTAAACTCTGCCTGATACATCCAGGGATATCCATGATCCCATGTGGACCACAACCTGATATCCTCTACTTCAAGGTTACATTTAAGCGTTATCTCTGCCTCATCTGCCATTATCTGAACATTTTTTTCTGTTTTTATAAGACCTGACTCTTTTTCTCTGATTCTTACATTAAAATTATAAGTCTCCCCTGATTTCAGTCCGCGTGCTACAGCCTCCACATGCACGACCGCTTTTTTTCCATCTGTATCCAGTTCATATTTCAAATCTGCCTGATCTTCCAGAACGCCTTCTTCTGTCAGAATCAATTCTACATTTCCATAGATTCCCACAGGGTTTACATCTCTCTGGATAAAAGTGTCTGAATGTTCATAGGTTCCTTTTACCATATTTCTCTTTACCAGAATAGTTCTAGACTCCTGCGCATCCAGTTCCACCTCATCATCCCATGGAGAGCTTACTTTTACGATGATATAATTCCTCTTTCCAAAAATAAGCTTATCTTTCACATCAAAGGAAAATGGTGCGGAATACCCCTCATGCTCTCCAAGAAATTCTCCGTTGATCCATACTTTTCCATAATAATCCACGTTGGTGAATTTAAGGACAGCATCTGTTACTGCCTGACATGGAACTTCAAATTCAATTTTATACCACCATGGTGCCTGATTAAAATACCTAAGTTCTCGTCCAAAATATGGCTGCTTTGCATAAATCAGCTGCAGATGTTTCAGTTCCCCCAGTTCCTCCCATTCAGATACCTGAGAACCCATAGATGTATCCGGATCCACAGCAGCATAAAGTCCGATTTTTTCCCCTGTATCATGAACATCCTGCAGAATCTTCCATCCTTTTTTCAATTTGATTCTTGTTTCCATTTCAGCCCTCCTAACTCTTGACTGCACCTGCAGCCATACCTTCAATTATATTTTTGTTAAGAATAAAATAAACAATCAGTGTGGGCAAAATCGATATTACAATTGCCGCGAATGTACTGCCCCAATCTACTCTTCCAAACTGTCCCACAAAGTCATTTAAGCCAATAGGTAAAGTTTTCATATCGGAAGATGATATAAATGTGTTGGCATAAGTAAATTCATTCCACACAAAAACAAAATTATATGTAAGAACTGTCATTGTGGTGTTTTTTGCCATAGGTACTACAATTCTACGAAATACAGTTCCCATTGTGGCACCATCAATAACTGCCGCTTCCAAAAGAGAATCCGGCATAAATTTAAAAAATCCGGTGTAAAGATAGATACACATTGGAAGTCCAAACCCAATCTGTGGAAGCACCAGTGCCCAGTATGTATTTCTAAGTCCAATCTTGTTATAAATCTGGAACATCGGTATAAGGCAGGAAAAAACAGGCACCATCATTCCAAACAGAAAAAACGCCAACAATACACCAGCATATTTTACCTTAACCTTGCTAATCACAAATGCTACCGGACACCCTAAAACTACGATTCCCAGAAGTGTAAGAACTGCTACAATTGTGCTGTTCATAAAATATTTGGGAATGGATGAAATAGTCAGCGCACTGATGTAATTTCCAAGATAAAAGCCTGATGGCAGAGCATACTGTGCAGTATAAGTCATTTCATCGGGTGTTTTCAGACTGGAGCAGACAACCCAGAAAATAGGATAGATTTGTATCATAACAAAAATAACAATCACCACATAAAATACAGCACGGAGAGCTATATTTTTTCTTGATTTCATCATTCTGACTCATCTCCTTTCGCAGATCCCATGCATTTCTGTATGATACCAACTGCTACCAGACATTCAATAACCAAAAAAACAGACAATGTACTCCCATAGCCAAAATCAGCCGAATTAAAAGCCGTTTTGTACATATAAGTTGCCACCATCTCCGTTGATCTGGATTTATTGTCAAGTATATAAAATACATCAAACGTTTTCAGGCAACCATTTACAAGCATTACAATGACAATGCTGAATATATTTTTCACCAGTGGAAGCTTGATATAACGATACTGCTGGAAAACGTTACATCCATCCATTATAGATGCCTCGATTACATCCTTTGATATGGATACAAATGCAGAATAAAAAATAATCATATATAAACCGCAATACTTATATCCATCAATCAAAGTTATAGTTATCAGTGCTGTATGAGAATTTGCCAACAGAGCAATCGGTTCCATTCCCAATTTTTCCATCACATAGCAGACCAGCCCCTGCGGCTGGGCAGAAAGCATTTTAGAAAAAATCTGGCAGATTGCCATAGATGAAATAATACATGGAATAAAATAGATAACTCGCAGAACATTTCCTCCTTTGGAAATATGAGTCAACAAAATTGCCAGAATCAGCCCTACACACAACTGAAACAAACTTCCCATTACAACAAATTTAAGATTATTTATAACAGCCTGACGAAATGTCTCATCCTGAAACATCCTCATATAATTTTCCAGTCCGATAAACTTCATATCATTGATTCCATTCCAAGAAAAAAGGCTGTAACCCATCGACCACAAAATCGGAATAATGACAGTCAGAATATATACGATCAGTGCAGGAAGAACAAACGGCAAAGGCTGAATTTTATTTCTGGGTTTCATATCATATCCCCTTTCACACGCAGATGCAGATAAAAGTTTTCGCATCTGCGTGTTCTCTCAGTTACTCTTCAGTGTCAAAATAATCAGATGCATATTGCGCTACAGCTTTGTCCATGTTTTCGCAGAATTCTTCAGGAGTTGATTCTCCCATTCCAAGACTTGCCAGTTCTTTTCTATAAACCTCGTTTGTGGACGGATCAAGTCGAACATCCCAACACTGTGCAAAAGTACCACAATTCTCAAGGTCACTTAATATCTGCTGTGTAAGCTCCGGCAACTTATCAGCATCACTTGGCATCATGGACGGAAGCATATTGAACTCATACATTGCTGTATCTGCATAATTATCCCATACATAGCTAATGAAATCTTTCATCATATCACTCATGGAATCCTTAAGAATAGCCGTTCCGATTCCACAGTTTGCATAGTAATCATTTTCTCCTGTTGCAGTTCCCTCGCTGTCTACAGGAAGCTTGAACATGGAGATGTCATCTTTAAGTTTTTCCTCATCATCTGCAAGATCCGGCGTATCCCATGTTCCAGTATATAACATTGCTGCGCCGCTGTTCAAAAACAAATCCATCTGTGCAGTAGCATCTGAACTTGTCCATCCTTCGCTGAAATACTGAGCAATATTCTGTGCATACTGTGCTGTTGCGATACCTGTCTCTGAATTAAATTTTTCTTTTCCCATTCTCGCATTATCAATAAAGTCGTTTCCTTCCATTCTAAAAGCCTTAAATGCCGGATAACGCATAATCATATCATAGTTACCTGCTGAAATCGGGGTTATTCCTGCATCTTTCAGTTTCTGGCACACATCCAGAAGATCTTCCAGTGTCTGTGGTGTCTCAGTGATTCCGGCTTTTTCAAACATATCTTTGTGATACCAGAAATACTCTACATTTCCCTGCCAGGTCATAAGGTAATTACTTCCATCGCTGAGCTTTGGATAATCGAGTGCAATGTCAAAGAACTTGTCCTTGATACCTAACTCGTCATAAAGATTATCTACACTATAAATCAAATCTTTTTTACAAAGTCCCTCAAAGAAAGCTTCCGGGTCTGCATCAAACCAGTCAGGCAACTCATTGCTAGATGCAAGAATCTTGATTTTCTGAAGATAGGTTTCTCTGTCTGCAATAGACTCTACGTTAAATTCAAAATCCGGATGATCTTTCTTGTAGTCTTCCGCAAGTTTCTTCAGTGTTTTCAGTGCCGCGTCTGTCTCGCTTCTAGCACTGATATAATTAATCACAAGTGGTTCTGAATTCTCTTTTTCGTCCGCCCATACATTCACCATACTGAATGAAGAAAGGCACATCATTGTGGCAAGTGTAGTAGCCATCACTTTTTTTAATTTCATTTTTGTCCTCCTTTTGATTTTGTTCTATTCCATCCGGATTGAATATTCTTTTTTGCTTTCCTTATCGATGAACCTATTATATAAAATCCTTGCCAAAAAATACATGGAAAATCTTCGCTCCACATGGAATATTTTCTCCAATACTTTCCCAATACTTGTAGGAATTTTCTTCCTATTATATAATTAATGCAGTTATTCTATCAAAAATATAAAAAGAGGAGGATTTCATGTTAGAAAATCTAAGAAAAAAAATGTTTCGATTATTTTCATGGATCAGCCTGAAATACAGGCTTTTTATCACATATCTGCTACTCAGCTCGCTGATACTTCTGCTCACTTCCGTGTTTTTTTATTCTGCTTCCAAAAAAGTGCTAATCAAATGCGCAACCCTTTCCAGCCAGCAGCAGCTGTCCCTGATCACCAACAACCTTGGAGACAAAATCAATCATATATCGGACTATGCCATTACGCTCTCCATCAACAGCAATATTGCCAATGTTTTAAAAGAAAATCCCACCGTCCCGAAAAACGAACTGGAACATTTTCTAGTAAATTCCGAACTTACAAACCAGACACAGCGTATCATCGGACTTCACAAAAATATCTACGCCTGGGATATCTTAGACACAGAAAACCACTGGTTTCACAGTAGTACCACAGAAACAGACCAGCTAGATTCTCTTCTGGATTCTGAAATCCTTGACAATCTTCGGACCAATCTGGCTTTTCAGTTTCTGGGGCCTTTCCAAATAAGCGGAGAACCTACTTTTGTAGTCTTAAAAAGTATTACAAATATTGACAATACCAAATATCTGGGTGCTCTTGTTCTGCTAATTAAAGAGGCAAATATTTCTTCCGTATTCCGCAATCTTCCAGACAGTTCTTCCAGATATTTCTATATTACTAATGAAAAAAGACAGATACTTTCCTCATCTTCTTCGAAAGGTATTTATGAGGATTTCTCATCTTACGCAGGAATCGACCCGACAAAATATAAGACACTTGCAGAAACTGGCAGTCAGATTTTTTCCATAAATAACACTGATTTTCTTTTTATCTGCAAGTCCTCCCCTGCACTGAACTGGAAAGTGATCAACCTGATTCCTCTGGAAAATCTGACTCTGGACCATGTAGTGATTCTGCACAACATCCTTATTATCAGTATTGTGGTTTTTATTTTGTCTGTAGTATTTTCCATATTATGTACAAGTACTGTCACTGCGCCTATCCAGAGACTTGTGGACAAAATGAAATCTGCCTCTGCCGGAAAGCTAGATATTTCTGTCAGCTATTCTTCCAACGATGAACTTGCGGTTCTCTATAACCAGTTTAACCTTATGATGCAGAAGATTCAGACACTGCTCAACGATATCTATGAAGAACAAAATGCCAAACAGAAGATGGAAGTACAGTTGTTACAATCCCAGATTAATCCACATTTTCTTTACAATACTTTAAACACCATCAAGTCTCTCATTGAACTTGATATGAAAGAAACTGCGGTAAAAGCTGTGTCTGCCATGTCAACTTTTTACAGAAATTCTCTTTCAAAGGGACAGTTTATTATTCCTCTCCGACAAGAGTTAATTCTCACAGAACAATATCTTTATATTCAAAATCTCCGGTATATGGATTTTGTAGATTATGAGATTACCTATGAGTCATCCTGGGAAGATCACGGAGCAGAGATACCCAAGCTGACCATACAGCCTGTTGTAGAAAATATTTTTGTCCACGGACTCACCAACCAGATGTGCCATATCCACTTAAATGTTTCTATTAAAAATAACACCATCTACATTTCCATTTCCGATAATGGTTCCGGTATCCCTCGGGAAAAACTTACAGAACTTAACCGTTCTATCAGGGATTTCAAAACTGCCCGATATTCCTTTGGACTCCCAAGTATCAACCATAGAATTTCTCTGCTCTATGGAGAAAATTACGGACTTACCATAAAAAGCTCACCTGAAAACGGTACAACTGTGACCATAGCAATACCTGATAAAAAATCTACTTTAGGGGGAAATATAAAGTGAAAACACTTGTAATTATTGATGATGAAGTTTTCTTCAGAAAATCTCTGATCAACTTTCTTGAAAAACAAAATATTTATAAGATTGTAGGGGAAGCAAATAACGGACAAGCAGGAATTAAGCTTATTGAAAATATCAAACCCGATATTGCCCTTGTGGATATATCCATGCCGATTATGAGTGGGCTGGATATGATTGAAACTTTCGGAGCGGACTGTCATACCAAATTTATCCTTTCCACAGGATACGAAGATTTTGAATATGCAAAAAAAGCGATTTCCCTTCAAGTCCGTGGGTATCTTCTGAAACCTCTGGATCACCAGGAGCTTATGGAAACTCTTCAGAAAGTAAGCGACGAGTTAGACCAAGAAAATTCCAGAAACAGCTATGTGAATGACTATTTTCAATTTCGCAATCTGTATAAACGCCAGATGCAACTAAATTTTTTCCAAAAAGTAATCAGCGGAACGGCTCTTTCCCAGGATGATCTGGAGGAAATCCCGGTCTATAAAAATTCCAGTTATCTTACCCTCCTTATGCAAATTCACAGTGTCAATTCGGAAATGTGGGATAAAAAAGGTGATTTTTCCCTGCTTCACACCATCCTGGAAAACATATGCAGAGAGATCTTACAGCCAGTATGCAGAGAACTTATTTATATTGATTATTCTCAAATGCGGCAATATATCATTATGGAAAAAAACTCTGATGTTTCTTTCTCTGACCTAGAAAAATTCTGTCTCAACCTTGCCGGAATTTATGATAATATTGCACAGATTTCCACATTCTTCTGCTGCGGAACACCTCATGAAGGTGTAGAAGGAATCCGTTATTCCTATGAAGAAGCTCTTTCTGTTTTTCATAACAGTTCTGCTTCCTCTTCCGGATTTCTTTATTTCACACCCCAGTCATATTCTGCTGATTTTACATTAAAACCTTTGATCTATGATGATATCCTGATCTTTCTGCGCCAGCGGAACTCTCAATCTCTCAATAGATATATTGATGAATATTTCAACGATATTATCACCAAAAAAATCCATATCCGCCAGACCTGGAGTGTAGCTGCCGCTTTTCTTACTGTACTTGATGGTTTTATCACGGAATGCAATCAGAGGGAAATTCTTTTCCCTCTGATTGAAGATGCCCTAAACACTTACCAGGACTGTCAAAATGCTCTGCAACTGAAGCAACTGATCCAATCCACTTGTAATGCGGTTTTGGATTCTCTCGCTAATCAAAAAAATTCCCGGAAGTCTGCTCTTGTTTCTCAGGTTCAGGAATATATCCGTCTGAATTTTAACCATCCGGATCTTCGCCTTGAAACCATCGCTTCTCACTTTTTTATCAATTCCCAACATCTCTCAACTGTGTTTAGCCAGGAAACAGGAACTACACTTACCTCCTATATCAACATCTGCCGCATGAAAAAAGCCAGACAATTTCTTCTGAGGGACAGTCCTTCCATTCAAAATGTAGCTGTTTTGTGTGGTTTTTCCGATTCCGGATATTTCAGCAAATGCTTTCGGAAATACTACGGGATTTCACCTAAAAATTTTATGTCATTGACGGAAAAGAATAGTCATCAGTATTCCTCTGATTCTTTCTTATTATAACTAAACTATAACTCATATTTATAAATCCACCGAATAGGTGGATAGTAGAAAAATTACCACTAAAATAATAGAAGAATTAGAATAAATGGAAAATAACTAATAACTCAAAATAAGGTTACACCATATCTGAATTACCTAGATATGGCGTAACCTTACTTTTTAATACTAACACTTTCTATCTCTGTTTTATTTCCACTTTATATCCTCAGACTTATGATACTTTTTATGTTCATGCCGTTTATGATATTTTTCCTCTGATTTATGATGATGGTGTCCATGCTTATGTTTCTCATTTCCGCACACTTCACATCCTACTTCAATCTTACCCTGTGTATCCTCATCCCAGGTACTATAAGAAACCATCGGCGTATCCTTCATAATGCACAGACTGATGGTCTGATAAAGAATAATACCAGCCATTTTGGCTCTGTATACAAACAGTTCACGTCCAAAATAATCGCAGATTCTTCCCAGTACTTCGCCTTCTTTAAATGTCTCACCGGGCTGTTTCGCCGGATACCAGCAGCCTGATACCGGGGCATCTTCATAAATCACAGGACTTACTTCTATCGGTGGTTTGCCATGAATATGAGACTTCCCACGAAGGATTCCCAGATGTCTGAGGATATTCTTCACATCATGAACATCCTCCGCTACCAGATCTTCGCACCAGCGGGAACTATGTCCACGTTCCAGCAGGATACTCGGGATTCCCATGCTTCCGGCGTAGTTGTAGGCTCCACCTGTTCCACACATGGAAGTTACCAGATAGTCCACATGTGCGATTTCCGCCATCTCCCGGCTCTTTGCGGCTACTTCCGAAGCTGCTGCACCTGTACAGTATACATAAGATACCAGACCTTCAAATCCGTCACCGCAATGCAGATCCACATAGTAATCTGCCTTCTGGAAAAATTCTGTCACAACCGTATAAGCAATCCTGTCACTGAGCGTCCCGTTTGGATTTCCAGGGAAAACTCTGTTCAGGTTTTTTCCATCCTCATAGGTAAGACTCATGGTACGGTGCTCAAATCCCGTCCTGTTCATCAGACGGATCACAATGATATTTCCTGCGATCTTCTTCGGATCCAGTTCATCTGCAAGCTGCATGGCAGCCTGAATCCCTACATATTCTGCATTATGCACGCCGCCGGAAATAAGAACCGTTCCGCCTTCTTTTTCTCCGCAGATCAGTGTTACCGGAATTCCGAATTCTGCACCAATAACATGCACATATCCGGATACTTTCTCACCCGGCTTCGCCTCCAGATCTGCTACCCGTAATGTCCTCATTTGCTTATTCCCCGTCAAAGATACGCGCCTTGGCATCTTCTACAGAATAACTCTCTGTCAGTTCTTTGAGCTTCTCAGGTGTAGCACTGTCATCAAATACCTTGATCACGCCCTGAAGATCATCACAGCTATACGCATTTTCATAGATACCTGTTGCATATCCATAAAGCTCTTCATAGTCTTTCTCATTTGTTGCAGTCCAGAAGCCCTGGTACAGACGTGCTGCCTGTCCGTTCTCTTTTACTGCATCCGGATTTCCTGTGATGGCATTGTAGATCATGGCAAATGCAGGACCTGCCAAAGATGCATATTTTCCCTGTACATAATCAACAGGTGGATTTCCGAACATATCTTTCTTCTGGAAGATTTCATAATTTCCATCAGTGAAACTGTCGATAGAGCCTACCAGAATATTGCTGTTCTGTTCTTTTTCCTTATCTGCGATTTTGTCCAGATAAGTGGAAACATGGAACGCACTCATCAGCGCATCACAGTTTCCATCTGCAAATGCAGTGCTCAGATTGTCAAGTCCCGGTCCGTCCTGCTCTGTATATCCCGGACAGATCGTAACCTGTACAGAACCGTCTTCACTGGAAAGCTTTGTAACTTCTTCTGTTGTAGAAAGTGTTTCTGCCTCTTCTGTCAGAACCAGCCCTGCTTTCTCTTCCAATGTATTGAGCATTCCCCAGGTTCTCACCTGATGCAGGCGGTTTCCTGAAGAAGCACCACCGGACATAATCACAAAATTCTTCGCACCCTTATCCAGAAAATACTCTGTCATATCACATCCGCTCTGGTATACATCTTCCAGCTTCGGTCCCACACTTCCCATATAACAGGAATTATCTTTTACTGCTTCATAATTCTCATCACTGATAGTGTTGGAGCCAAGTGCATAATACACCTCTTCCTTCTCGCACTCCCCAATGATATCCTGAATTCCTGCTGCAAAACCTGCAAAAGAAATGATTCCTTCTGCGCCCTGCTCTTTCATTTTATCAATATACTGAATCTCATCCTCTGCGCTGGTTGTCCTGCCGGAGAAAATGAATTTCACAGGAAAACCTGCCTGAATATAGTCGCGGTAGTAGTCAGAGAACATTTCCATCTCTGAGGCATCCGGATCATATACGATGACACCAATTGTATGCGCCTCACCATCTGTATAGGTTTCAGCGGCAGCCCAGGCAGGGGTTGTAACCCCAAGCACAAGAACCGCACTCAGTGTCAGACTGATAAACTTTCTTTTCATTACACCTTCCCCCTTTCCTTCAATTTTTCAGATGCTCCTCCACATAGAAACAAGCTGCTTCATGTCCGGGAGCAATCTCTTTCAGCTTCGGCATCTCTGCCTTACATCTGTCTGTGCAATGCTCGCAGCGGTTCTGGAAAGGGCAGCCCTTCGGTACATCCAGAGGACTTGGTGCTTCACTCTCGATACTCTGGATCTTCTGGCTGGGATCCATGTGGATAGAGAACTGTGCACCCAGAAGTGCCTGTGTATATGGATGCACTGCATACTCTGTAACATCTTCACCTGGAATAACCTCTACGATATTTCCCAGATACATAACAGCAATCTGATGGGCAAAAGAACGGATCAGCGCCAGGTCATGGCAGATGAAAAGCATGCTGATATTTTTTTCTTTCTGAAGGCGTACCAGAAGCTCGATCACAGACTCCTGCACAGAAACATCCAGCGCAGAAGTCGCCTCATCACAAACCAGAATCTCCGGTTCCAGTGAAAGCGCTCTTGCAATACTGATTCTCTGTCTCTGTCCGCCACTCATGTTGTGAGGATAACGATCTACGAAATCTCCAGGCAGCTCTACCATTTCCAGCAGTTCTCTTGCTTTGGCTTCTTTCTCGCTTTTCTTTAATTTTCCGAAGTTGATCAGCGGCTCTGTAAGGATATCCACGATCTTCATCTTCGGATCAAAGGATGCCAGCGGATCCTGGAAAACCATCTGCATGTTCTGGCGATTTAACCATGTTTCCTTTTTGGAAAGGCCAGCAAGGTTTTTGCCATGATACAGAATCTCACCGCTGGTAGGCTTGTCAAGGGAGATAACCATCCTTACGAATGTGGATTTACCGCATCCGCTCTCTCCTACAATTCCTAATGTCTTGCCCTTATAGACATTCAGGTTAATGTCATTGCAGGCTGTCAGTGTCCGTCCATGGGAGGCCGGAAACTGTTTTACAATGTGCTTTGCACTGAGTACGATATCTGATTCCTTAAACAAAACGGCGTCCCTCCATTTCCGGTACTGCTGCCAGAAGCTTCTTTGTATAATCACTGGTCGGATGATTCATGACCTCATCCCTTGTTCCCTGATCCACCACTTTGCCGTTCTGCATAACGATCAGCTGATCTGCCATGTAAGCAGCTACACCAATGTTATGGGTTACGATGATGATGCCTGTGTGGAAATCGTCACGCAGCTCCATCATCTGACGAACAATCTGTGCCTGTGTAGTCACATCCAATGCACTGGTGGGTTCGTCTGCCAGAAGCAGTTCAGGATTAAAGGTCATTGCCATGGCAATACCCACACGCTGACGCATACCACCGGAAAGCTGATGAGGATAACTGTTCATGATATTCTCTGCTTCCGGGAGACGCATTTTCTCCAGCATGCTTACTCCTTTTTTCCACGCTTCATCTTTTGACACTTTTGAATGAGTACAGATGTATTCCACGAACTGGCTTCCAATCTTACGGATCGGATTCAGGGTTCCGCCGCAGTCCTGAAAGATCATGGATATACGTGTTCCTCTTAACTGTCTCCATTCATCCTTGGTATTGGTCAGCAGGGATTTTCCGTTAAAGAGAATATCTCCCTGTGTTACCTTACCGCCCCCGGCAAGTGCGCCGAGGACAGCTCTGATAACAGTGGTCTTTCCGCTTCCACTCTCACCTACAACACTGATGATCTCACCCTTCTTCATATTCAGGTTGAAATGCTCAATCGTAGGTTCCTGCTTTCCATACCGGACTGAAAGATCCTTTATTTCAAGCATAAATAACGCTCCTTCTTACTTGTTACTGTGTTTCCGGATTATATCCATGTCCATCTTTTCTGATATCCCGACGAACAGACATAATCCGTGCAGTCTCATTCAGAAATTATAGCAGTCCTCGTAAATAATGCATTTAAGACAGTTCAGCAGAGTACGAAAGACAAGGAAGATATCTGCAGGCGTGCTGACGCACGGCAAAGATATCTGAC
>OHMH01000909.1_pt1 | contig 13506 bp, 9 predicted proteins | sample 1569311 | NCBI WGS metagenome assembly OHMH01 (sample SAMEA3879503, study PRJEB24766) | human gut metagenome | biome: human-associated habitat; feature: feces | place: USA | collected 1985/1987
CCAGCCCCATCGTCATGAAGCTGCTGGGCGACCGCCTGCCCATCCAGAACCTGACGGTCATGGTGCAGAAGGAGGCCGCCGACCGTCTGGCCGCTGCGCCCGGCACCCGCGCCTCCAGCGCCATCAGCTGTGCCGTGAGCTACTACGCCACCTCCAAGCTGATGTTTACTGCCGCGCCGGGCAGTTTCTACCCGGCCCCAAAAGTCACCAGCGCCGTCGTGCGGATGGACATCCGCCCCGCTCCTGCCGTGCAGGTAGAGGATGAGGACGGTTACTTCGCCCTCATCCGCGCGGCCTTTGGCCAGCGCCGCAAGACCGCCGCCAACGCCATCGCCAGCGGTCTCGGCCTGCCGAAGGAGAAGGTCATCGCCGCCATCGAGGCGGCGGGCTTTGATGCCCGCATCCGCCCTGAGGCCCTGACCCTCGAGAACTTCGCCGCCATCCAGCGGGCAATGGCCGCACAGTAACACTCACAAAACCACTCAGGCGCCCCGCCGTTCTGTCAGGAACGGCGAGGCGCTTTCGCATTCTGAGGCAGAAGCCGCAGAAGATATTGACAACCGGGGAAGTTTCTGGTATTCTACTAAAGTACCCTGCGCGATGCGAGAGGGTACGCTTTGCTGGTGTGGCGCAATGGCAGCGCAACTGATTTGTAATCAGTGGGTTGCAGGTTCAACTCCTGTCACCAGCTCCAAAAAAGCCCTGCGATATACCGCCGAAAGGCGGCGTGTATCGCGGGGCTTTTGCTTTTTGCGGCGTGGCGGTATCCGACCATTCGGAAAAATCATGCTGCCGGAGGGCTTGCGGGCCTTGCACTTCCCGCACCATGCCGGTATAATAAATTCATCGAAAAATCATCAAAAGAGGACGTTCAAACGAGAGGGGAATATCTGTGCCCGAATTTTCCACCATGCTGAGCCTGCAGGCACAGATGATGCTGCTGTTGGCCATTGGCATCTTTCTGACGAAGAAGCACATCATCACCGAGCAGGGCCGCGCCTGCCTGACCGACCTGTTGCTCTTTCTCATCCTGCCGGCAAACACCATCCAGTCGTTCCGCATCGAGTTCAATGCGGAGATCTTCCGCAGCACGCGGGACATCCTCATCCTGTCCATCGTGCTGCAGGTGTTTTATGGCGTGATCTGCGCGGTCTGCTATGGCCGCTACGCCTTCGCGCGGAAGGCTGTGATGCAGTACGGCACGGTCTGCTCCAACGCGGGCTTTCTGGGAAGTCCGCTGACCGAGGGCCTGTTCGGCGGAGTGGGGCTGCTGCTGACATCCGTTTACCTCATCCCGCAGCGCATCGTGATGTGGTCGATGGGCGTGTCCTACTTTATGCAGGACGATGCAGCCGCCAGCCCCGGAGGAAGGACGCGCCACCGCGCCGTCCTCCGCAAGACCCTGACTCACCCCTGTATTCTGGCGGTGTTCGTGGGCATGGCCCTCATGCTGACCCAGTGCCAGCTGCCCGCCTTTCTCGGCAAAGCTCTCCAGTGCACCAGCAACTGCAACATGACCATGTCGATGCTCCTCATCGGGGCTATCATCGGCAGCTGCGACCTCCACCCGCTGCTGGACCGGGACGTCATCCTCTACTGTGTCATCCGGCTGTTCCTGATGCCGCTGGTGGTGCTGGTGGGCTGCCGCGCAGCCCATGTGGGAGAGCTGGCCACCGGGGTCGCTGTTGTTCTGGCGGGGATGCCGATGGGCGGCACCACCACCATCCTTGCCGAGAAGTACGGTGCCGATTCTGCGTTCGCCAGCAAGTGTACGGCCCTCTCTACGGTGCTGTCGCTCATCACGACGCCGCTGTGGTGTCTGGTGGTGTAGCCGCTCCGCCGCAGGCCACATACCCTGCCGTTTCGATGCATCGGCGGCCCTCGTCGGTGCTCAGCCAGTCGTAGACCTTCCGCTGGGGGCTGTCGGGGGCGGCATTCCCATGGATGACCGCATAAAACTCGTTGCACAGGGGGTAGCTCTCGCTGGCGATGGTGTCATTGCCGGGGGTCACACCATCCACGGCCAGCAGGCGGAGGCCGGGCTTCGAATACATCTGGTCGATGTAGTAATAGACGGAGAAACCGATGGCGTTGGCAGAGTTGTTGTACTCGGCGATGCGGTCCACCAGCCCGCCCATGTCGGCGGGAGCCAGCTCGGTGGGGGCGGTCATCAACTGGCCATCGCCCTTGTCGATGAGCAGCTTTTTGAAAAGGGTCTGACTGCCCGAGTCCACCCCCCGCTGGAAGGCCACGATGGGGGCGTCTGCGCCGCCGACCTCCTTCCAGTTGGTGATGCGGCCTGCATAGATGTCCCGCAGCTGCTGCTGGGTCAGGCTTTGGACGGGGTTGGACTCGTTGACGATGAAGACCAGCGCGTCCCGGCCGATGGCTTTCTGCTCCAGCTTTGCGTCGGCCTCGGCCAGCTCTTCCTTGACGTACTCGGGGGCCTCGTAGACGATGAGCAGCTGTGCGCCGTAGTCGTCGCTGTCGCTGCGGGACCAGAGGCCGAAGTTCTCCCACGCATAGGCTGTGGTGCTGACGGTGATGCCGGTCTGGGCTTCGAGCAGGTCCATGCCGGTGACGTCAGCCTTGAGCTGGGCCATCAGAGGGATGCAGGCCGTGGAGCCGTCGAGGCGGGGGAACTCCTCCACGGTCAGGAAAGGTTCAGGGGTGGTGTCCGGGTCGGGGACGGACGCCGCCGGAGAGTTGACGGGGGAGTCTGCTGCGCCGGGGGTGCAGGCGGTGAGCACTGCTGCCCCGAGACCGAGGCCCAGCACCTGCAGGAAGTTGCGGCGGGAAATCTTCTCTTTCATATCCAAAAACCTCCGTTGTCAATACAGATAGCCTCCGCCGAAGTCGTCGCCGGGGGAGGAAAAGATGCTTTCGCGGTAGAGCCACTGGCCGGTGGAGTCCATCAGGCCGTAGTCGAAGCCCTGCCGCGCGATAAAGCAGTCGTCGGGCAGGCCATCGGTGCTGTAGCAGCTGCCGAGGCGGCGGAGGAGCACATTGCCCTCCATGTCCAGCACGTCGGAGAGGTTCGACGAGTCGCTGTTGTCCCGGTGGGCCGTGAGCAGAGGGCCATTGGCGGTGTTGGTGAGGTAGGAGACGTAGGTGTACTGCTCCGTCTCGTCAGCAGACGACCAGAGCAGCCCTTCGCCGCCGTAGGTCTGGATGGCGAGGGTATTGTAGTCCTCGTCGTCATATTGCAGCAGGGCATAGCCGCCGGGCAGGGCCGTCACACTGACATGACGAGCCTCTTCAATGGGTGCCACTTCCACATCGGTCAGGAGTGCGCCGGTGGTGCCGTCGTAGACCTTCAGGACGTTGTCCGCCGTCAGGACGGCGACATTGCCGGAGTGATAGTCCCTGTCGCACCGCTGGACAGCGATCTTTTCGCCGCTGGCGAGGTCGATGAGGGTGTAGGGGTTATCCGGGTCATCGCTGCCGAGGAGGGTGACACAGCCGGGCGTGTGGTCCATCACGCACCAGTCGAAGCGGCCCAGTTCCACGGCCTCGTCGCTGTTCAGGTCGTAGAGGATGGAGTGGCTGTCCTGACGGCTCTGGAGGCAGGCAACGCCCACGCCGCAGGCCGAGACGGCGCTGTCGTCTTCGCCGGTGAGCAGTTCGCCGGTGGTGACGTTGTAGAGGGCTTCGCGGGTGATGCCCCAGTCTGAGCCGCGGAACCAGCTCAAATCGAGCCAGTCGGCAAAGCCGCCGCGATACGATGCGAGGGAGCTGGCCGTGCAGCCGTCCTCTCGCAGCAGCACATTGCCCTCCCGGTCGGTGACGAGGACGTATTGATGCAGGGGCTGGTCGGGGTCGTCGTAGGCGTAGGTGAGGCCCTCGGGCAGGTCGTAGCAGTTGAAGATGAGGCGCTGGCCGCCCTCATCCACCACGAGACAGTCAAGAGCCGTTTCCGGCACGGGCAGCTCAGCCCCGGTGGCGAGGTCGTACACCCGGATGCCGCCGGTGACACCGCTCTCAAAGGCCCAGACGTCGGCGTCGTCCCGCAGGATGAGCAGCCTGCCCGAGAGGGTGGCGTTCACGGCATGGGGGAAGGTCATGACGGCGCTGCCGTCGGCGTCGTAGAGGGTGGAGGTGCGCTCCTCGGTGCCGGGGGTGGAGTGGGAGACAAGATAGTAGTCCGCCTCGCCGGTGAGGGTGTTCCGCACCAGCTGGACGCTGTCGGAGCGGCTGCCCTGATAGAGCACTTTCCCGCCCCGGAGGATGGTGCCGCCGCCGTTGCCGGCGTAGGAATAAATGAAATGGAGCACATCGTCGGTGAGCCACGATTCGCTGTAATACTGCGGTGCCTGCGATGCCGCCGTCCCCTCGGGCCGGGGCGACGCCGCGGGCAGCAGCGAACAGCTCGTCAGCAGTCCGCCTGCCAGCACAAGGCAGGCGGCGCGGCAGCGGAGTCGAAGCAGAGCGGTCTTCATAGAAACACCTCGCAGTCTCCCAGAATTTGACTTTCCCATCTATAGTATATACGAAAGACCCGGACATTTCATTGCAGAAATGTGGACGGGTCTGGTTACAGTTTGGTGACAATGGGGCAACTGCATTTACCCGCCGACGCGAGGGCGGTTTCCCCGCAAATGTCCGGGAGGTGGGACCCTGTTGCCGCAGGCAATAGGGCGGGACAGGTGTCCCGGGTTATTTGCGGGTGAATTGCCGGAGAAGGAGGCAATTCAAGCTTCGTCCCCTTTTTCTCCCAGCTCTTTCAGGAAGGGCAGGAGGAAGGGCATCGAGATGCAGAAGGTGAGGGCGTCGGCGATGGGCTGGCACAGCTCGATGCCGGGCAGGCCCCAGATGCGGGGCAGGGTAAGGATGAGGGGGATGAAGCAGATGCCCTGACGGCAGCAGGCGAGGAAGGTGGCCCGGCCCGATTTGCCGATGGACTGGAACATCATATTGGTGACGATGATGACGGGCTGTAAGAACATGGCGATGCACTGATATCGCAGAGCGGGCAGGGCCACGGCGGTGACAGCGGGGTCATCGCGGAAGAGGCGGATGAGAGGCTCGGCATTGAACCAGCAGAGGATGTTCAGCACCGTGACGAAGCAGAAGGCCGTCGAGAGGGTGAAGATGGCCGCCTGCCGCACCCGGGCGAAGCGGCGTGCGCCGTAGTTGAACGCCGCCACAGGCTGCAGGCCCTGCCCAACGCCGATGGCCACCGACAGCAGGAACTGGAAGATGCGGGACACGATGCTCATGCCGGCTACGGCGGCATCGCCGTAGCTGCGGGCTGCGACGTTCAGCAGCATACTGCCGATGCTGTTCAGGCCCTGACGGCCAAAGCTGGGCGCACCGTTGAAGAAGATGAGGCCGAAGTCTCGGGCGCTGCGGGTGACTTTCGTGATGCGGAACTGGCTCACCGTCCTGCCCCGCAGGAACATAGACAGCAGGATACAGAAGCCGATGCTCTGGCTCAGAGCAGTGGCGACACCCGCGCCGCCGGTGCCCATGCCGAAGCCGAAGATAAAGATGGGGTCCAGCAGGATGTTGAGCACGCCGCCGGTGACAAGGCCGATCATGGCGAAGCTGGCCTTGCCCTCGTAGCGCAGGATGTTGTTCATCACAAGGCTGGACATCATGAGGGGCGCAGCGATGAGGATGGGCCGCGCATAGGCGCAGGCGTGGGGCAGGATGGTGTCGGTGCTGCCCAGCAGCATCATGAAGCCGGGCAGGGTGGAAAGGCCGACTCCCGCCAGCACGATGCCGAAGACCAGCGCCGTGAAAAAGCTGGTGGAGGCGAACTTGGTGGCGGCGTGGGTGTCCTGATTGCCGAGGCTGCGGCTGATGATTCCGCCTGCGCCATGGCCCAGCATGAAGCCGAGGGCCTGAATGATGGCCATGAGGCTGGACACGACGCCCACCGCGCCCGACGCGCTGGTGGACAGCTGGCCCACAAAGAAGGTGTCGGCCAGATTGTAGATGCTGGTGATGAGCATACTCAGGATGGTGGGCGCGGCGAGGCCGAGGATGAGCTTCGGCACAGGGGTCTTGGTCATCTTCTCGAACTGGAGCGCACTGCGCGCGGCCTCATCGGCTTGGGACGGGGAATGCATGGGCTGGATACCTCGCTTTCATAATTAAAATAAGTATAACGCAGATCCTGCAAAATGTCGAGGTCTGGGAGTTTGGGGCTGACGGCTCCGAAAAGTTAGGGCATTGAGCGCAAAAGCAGGAAAAAATGAAATGTCTTTTAGCACATTTGACAAAGAAAGGTCGAATTGCTTGTGGGAAATCACGTCAAGTGGTATAATTTGGTACATGAGAGAAAAACGCTGCGAGAAAAAACAGCGCTGAGAAGAGCTTTGAGGGAACAGTCCCTCAGAACACGGAGGGAAAATTTATGAAATCTGTGGCACAGACCGTTATCGAAGCAGACCGCTTCTACACCATCGCCGCCAAGACCGGCAGCGTCATTCAGGCTGTGGAGAACGCCAAGGATGGCGGCAGCATCCGTCTGGGCAAGTACGGGCACGCGCCCGAGCAGGAGTGGGCCTTCGTCCGGGAGGGCGATGGCGTCTACCGTATCCGCAACCGCGCCTCCGGCAAGCTCATCGACCTGATGATGACCGGCACCGCCAATGGCACCTGGCTGCACCTGTGGGAGGACGTGGGCGGCACGTCCCAGATGTGGAAGGTGGAGCCGACCCCGGCGGGCACCGTCCGTCTGCGCTCCATGTGGGCCGCAGGCAAGTGCATCGACACCGTGGGCATGGGCACCGCCGATGGCGCTGTCCTCCAGATCTGGCAGGAGACGGCTGGTGAGGACCAGCTGTGGACCATCTCGGAGGTAAAGGACCGTGCAAAGCACGCTCCCAAGGCCGAGGACAAGCCCGCTGAGGCCAAGGCTGAGGCCGCTGTCCCCGCCGCCGCAAAGACCGAGGAAAAGGCTGCGCCCGCGGCGAAGAAGCCCGCCGCCAAGAAGGCAGCCCCCAAGGCTGAGCCGAAGACCGAGAAAAAGCCTGCGGCCAAGAAGTCCGCTGCCAAGGCCGCTGAAAAGGCTGTCGAGAAGGTTGCCGTCAAGGCAGAGACTGCCCCCGCCAAGGCTGAGGAGAAGCCCGCCGAGGCCGCTCCGGCTGCAAAGGCCGCTGCCCCTGCCGCCAAGGCTCCCGCCGCAAAGCCTGCCCGCAAGACCGCCGCACGGAAGAAGTGCACCAAGGCCAGCAAGTAAGTAAGAGTTACATATTAGAAACAAAAGCCTCCGATTTTCTGCGAAAATCGGAGGCTTTTGTTATCTGTTTCAGTGCCCCATCTTCTCCTTCTTGGCCTTCAGCGCGGCGGCGATGAAGCCCTTGAACAGGGGATGTGCGCGGTTGGGGCGGCTCTTGAACTCGGGGTGGAACTGTGCGCCGAGGTGGAAATCGCGGCCCGGCAGCTCAACGGTCTCCACGAGGCGGCCGTCGGGGCTGGTGCCCGAGATGACAAGACCGGCATCCTGCATCTCCTGACGGTATTTGTTGTTGAACTCGTAGCGGTGGCGGTGGCGCTCCCAGATCTCGCTCTGGCCGTAGCACTCGGCCATCTTGGTGCCGGGCAGGACGGCGCAGGGGTACTTGCCCAGACGCATGGTGCCGCCCTTGGGGATGTTGCCCTGCTGGTCGGCCATCAGGTCGATGACGTTGTGATGGCCCTCCGGGGTGAACTCACTGGAATTGGCGTCAGCGTAGCCCAGAACGTGGCGGGCGAACTCCATCACCATAATCTGCATACCGAGGCAGATGCCGAAGTAGGGGACATGGTTCTCACGGGCATACTGTGCGGCCTGGATCATACCCTCGATGCCGCGGTCGCCGAAGCCGCCGGGCACGATGATGCCGTCCACATCTGCAAAAGCCTCCCGGCAGGCGGCCTGATCGGGCAGGTCCTCGCTCTCGACCCACTTGATCTCCACCTGACTGTCGTTCTCAAAGCCGGCGTGGTAGAGGCTCTCCATGACCGACAGATAGGCATCATGCAGCTTGACGTACTTGCCTACGAGGGCGATGGTGCAGGTCTTGGTGCGGGTGGCGATCCGGGACAGCATCTCCTTCCACTCGGTGAGGTCGGCGGGGGGAACGTCGAGGTGGAGCTGCCTGACCACCACATCGTCCAAGCCGCCGGTGTGGAGCATCAGCGGGCACTGGTAGAGGCTGGGCATGGTCAGGTTCTCGATGACGCACTCGGGCTTGACGTTGCAGAAGGTGCTGATCTTCCGGCGGATGTCACTGCCCACGCTGCCGTCGGCGCGGAGGATGATGATGTCGGGGCTGACGCCCATGCCCTGCAGCTCCTTGACGGAGTGCTGTGCGGGCTTGGACTTGTACTCGTCCGAACCGGAGATGTAGGGCACGAGGACGACATGGATGAAGCAGCAGTTCTCCTTGCCCTGCTCGAGGCCCACCTGACGGATGGCCTCAAGGAAGGGCTGGCTCTCGATGTCGCCGGTGGTGCCGCCGATCTCAGTGATGACCACGTCAGCCTCGGTGGAGGAGGCCAGATTGTAGATGTAGCTCTTGATCTCGTTGGTGATGTGGGGGATGATCTGGACGGTCTGGCCGAGGTAAGCGCCCTGACGCTCCTTGTTCAGCACGTTCCAGTACACCTTGCCGGTGGTCAGGTTCGAGTACTTGTTCAGGTTCTCGTCGATGAAGCGTTCGTAATGGCCGAGGTCGAGGTCGGTCTCAGTGCCGTCGTCGGTGACGAAGACCTCGCCGTGCTGCAGGGGACTCATGGTGCCCGGGTCCACGTTCACATAGGGGTCCAGCTTCTGGCTGGCCACCTTGAGGCCGCGGCACTTCAGCAGTCGGCCCAGAGAGGCGGCGGTGATGCCTTTGCCCAGACCGGAGACGACGCCGCCGGTCACGAAAATAAATTTTGCCATAGTATTCTCCTCTATTTACAGATGGTTTTGAAACATATACTTTCCCGCTGTGGGGGCGCAGTGTTTCAAATATATCACTGCGCGGGGTCGTAGGAGTCCAGGATCTCCTGCGCGACTTCGGTGCGGTCGCGCCGGGTGTCCATTGCCTTTTTTTCGATGCAGCGATGCGCCTCGGCCTCGGTCATGTGACCCAGCTCGATGAGGCAGCACTTGGCGCGGCTGACCAGCCGCACCTGCGCCAGCTTTTCCTGTAGCCGCTGGTTCTCCTGACGCAGGAGCAGCAGGCGGTGGTTGCTGGCGGCGGCCATATGGATGGCCTGTAGGAAAAATGTGTTGGAGAAGGGCTTTGTCACCAGCAGCACCCCCTGCTCGCTCAGAGGGGTCAGAAGCTGCTCGGCGACAGCGGCTTTGGCCAGAAACACCACGCCCGCGTCGGTCTTTTCCACGGCGTCGGCGCACAGCTCATGGCCGAACTCATCCGGCAGAGGCGCGTTGACCACGATCAGCTCGAAGTCGGATTCCAGCATCCGCCGCCTCGCCTCTGCCGCGCTGGGCACGATGAGGGGCCGCGCATAGCCCAGCTCAGTCAGGCGTGCGGAGATATATTCGTTCGAGCTTGCGCCTGCGCTTACGATCAGGGCACGTCCCATACGGCTCACTCCTTTCTCATGTCATGCTGTCTCAGATGGCATTGAAGTAGTGGACGCGCTCGTATTCGATCGGGTCGGCGGCGTTCTTCAGCGCCTCGCACCGGCGCAGGGCCTCGGCGTAGTAGCGCCGGCTCAGCTCGTCGGGCAGGAACTTGTGCAGGAACTCGCTGCCCTTGGCCACCTCCACGGCCTCTTCCAGCGAGGCGGGCAGGGTCTCGAGACCGAGGCCGACGGCCTCGGCCGGGATAAAGAGGTTGCGGTTGACGGGGGCGGACAGCTGCATCCGGTTCTCGATGCCGTCGAGGCCTGCCGCCAGCACGAGGCCGATGGCGAGGTAGGGGTTGCAGGCCGGGTCGGGGCTGCGCAGCTCCATCCGGCAGTTGTTGCCACTCACCTGCGGGATGCGGATGAGCTGGCTGCGGTTCTGGCGGCTCCAGCTCACATAGCGGGGGGCCTCGTCGCAGCCGAAGCGGAGGTAGCTGTTGGGCAGGGGGTTGGTGAAGGCCGTCAGCTCCCGGCTGTGGCGGAGGATGCCCGCCATGAAGCTGCCGGGGATGCTGTCGGGGGCGATGTCGCCCTCAAAGAGGTTCCTGCCGTCCATGGACAGCGAGAAGTTGATGTGGAGTCCGCTGCCGGCCTGATCGGGCAGGGGCTTGGGCAGGAAGCTGGAGTGGAAGCCGTTGCTGGCGGCCACGGCCCGGACGATCTGCTTGAACAGGAAGATGTTGTCGGCAGTCCGCAGGGGGCCTGCGTAGTGGAAATCGATCTCGTTCTGGCCGTGGCCGTTCTCGTGGTGGCTGTGCTGGGGCGCAAGGCCCATCTGCTCCATGGTCAGGCAGATGTCCCGGCGCAGGTTCTCGCCTGCATCCAGCGGAGCCACATCGAAATAGCCGCCTGCGTCGATGGGGATGCGGGTGGGACGGCCATGGTCGTCGTTTTCGAAGAGATAGAACTCGCACTCGGTGCCTACATTGCAGCTCAGGCCCAGATTTCGGAACCGGCGGTTGATGTCCCGCAGGAAGCCGCGGCAGTTGCCGCCGAAGGGGGCGTTGTCCGGCTTTTCCACGTCGCAGAAGAACTGCATCACCCGCCCCTCGGCGGTGCGCCAGGGCAGGATGGTCGTGGTGGACAGGTCGGGCCGGAGGACAAGGTCGCTCTCCTCCACATGTATGAAGCCCGCAATGGAGCTGCCGTCGAAGCAGACGCCCTCTTCCAGCGCCTTGGGCAGGTCGCTGGCCAGCACGGCGATGTTCTTCTGAACGCCAAAGATGTCACAGAACGCGAAGCGGACAAATTTTACGTTATTGTCCTCGACGAAATCGAGGATGTCCTGCTGTGTCGTATAGCTCATAGTGTGTCCTCTTAAAAAACGCCCAAAGGCCTGCCCCCATACAGGAGCAGGTCTTCAGGCTGGTGTAAGAAATAGGAAAAGGAGAATGGCTTAGAGAAGCGCCTCAGCCCAAGGTGCTTTATTCTGCGCTGATGCGAGAAGCTCAAACGTAGTAAAGCATCTTGCTGTAGCTGGGCAGAGGCCAGTAGTCCTCGCCGCAGATGGTCTCGGCGTCGTCAGCGGCGGCGCGGAGGGCGTCCATCTTGAGCAGCACATCGTCGTGGAAGGCGACGGCCTTTGCGCTCTCGTCGGAGAGGGCCTTGGCGGCATCGACGGCTGCCTGCAGCTCGTCGATGGCGTCGCTCATGGCGTCGGCATCGGCGGACAGGTGGCTCAGCGTCTTCGTCTCGCTGCGGACGCTCAGGCTCTCGCTGACGGCCAGCTTGGAGGCAGCGGTGTTGGCGACCTCGCTCATGTAGGAGTTGATGGCGGGCAGCAGCTGCTTGCGGGCCATCTCCAGCATGGTCAGGGCCTCGATGTTGATGATCTTGGAGTAGTGCTCCAGCTCGACCTCGTACCGGCTCTCCATCTCCACCTTGGTCAGGACGCCGAAGTCCTCCATCAGCTGGATGTTCTTCGGGTCGATGAGGGCGGGCAGAGCGGCGGGGGTGTTCTTCTTGTTGGGCAGACCGCGCTTTGCGGCTTCCTCTTCCCACTCGGCAGTGTAGCCGTTGCCGTTGAAGATGACGCGGCGGTGGTCGCGGACAGTGCGCTTGATGAGGGCGATGGCGGCGCTGGTGAAGTCATCGGCCTTCTCCAGCTCGTCGGCGTAGCCCTTCAGCTCCTTGGCGACAGCGGTGTTCAGGATGGTGTTGGCGTCGCTCAGGTTCTCGGCAGAGCCGGGCATACGGAACTCGAACTTATTGCCGGTGAAGGCGAAGGGAGAGGTACGGTTGCGGTCGGTGGTGTCCTTGCTGAACTTGGGCAGGACGTCCACGCCCAGGTCCATCTTCATCTTGACGGGGCCGGCGTAGGGAGAATCGGAAGCGATGGCGTCGATGACGGCCTCCAGCTCTTCGCCCACGAAGATGGAGATGATGGCCGGAGGTGCCTCGTTGGCACCCAGACGGTGGTCGTTGCCGGGGGTGGCGACGGAGGTGCGCAGCAGGTCAGCGTACTCATCGACTGCCTTGATGACAGCGGCGAGGAAGACGAGGAACTGCAGGTTCTCCATGGGGGTGTCGCCCGGGTCCAGCAGATTCTCATGGGTGGTGGACATGGACCAGTTGTTGTGCTTGCCGCTGCCGTTGACGCCTTCGAAGGGCTTCTCATGCTGCAGGCAGACGAGGCCGTACTTGGGGGCCAGCTTCTTCATCATCTCCATCGTCAGCAGGTTGTGGTCGATGGCGACGTTGGTGGTATCGAAGATGGGGGCCAGCTCATGCTGGCAGGGGGCCACCTCGTTGTGCTTGGTCTTGGCGGGGACGCCCAGCTTCCACAGCTCTTCGTCCAGCTCCTTCATGAAAGCGGAGACCTCGGGGCGGATGACGCCGAAGTAGTGCTCTTCCAGCTCCTGACCCTTGGCCGAAGGTGCGCCAAAGAGGGTGCGGCCGGTGAGGATGAGGTCCTGACGGGCCTCGTAGTCCTCCTTCTTGATGAGGAAGTACTCCTGCTCGGGGCCGACGGTGGTGGAGACGTAGTCCACATCCTTGCCGAAGAGCTTCAGCACGCGGATGGCCTGATTGGAGAGCGCGTTCATGGAGCGCAGCAGGGGAGTCTTCTTGTCCAGAGCCTCGCCGGTGTAGCTGACGAAAGCGGTGGGGATGCAGAGGACGTCGTCCTTCACGAAAGCGTAGCTGGTGGGGTCCCATGCGGTGTAGCCGCGGGCCTCACAGGTGGCACGCAGGCCGCCGGAGGGGAAGGAGGAGGCATCCGGCTCGCCGCGGACAAGCTCCTTGCCGTTGAACTCCATGATGGCGGTGCCGTCGCCCACGGGGGAGACGAAGCCATCGTGCTTCTCGCTGGTGATGCCGGTCAGAGGCTGGAACCAGTGGGTGTAGTGGGTGGCACCCAGCTCCATTGCCCAGCGCTTCATGACGCTGGCCACGACGTTTGCGACCTCGATGTCCAGAGGCGCGCCCTTGTGCAGGGTCTTCTCGAGGCTCTTATAGGTAGCGCTGGGAAGACGCTCCTTCATGACGTGCTCGTTAAAGACTTTGCTGCCGTAGATCTCCATAACATTTGCTGCCATAAATTCCTACTCCTTACTTGAACAAAATGCTTCAGCTTGCCGTGGATTTTTGCGCGGAGAGGGGAGGCCCCTGCCCGCGAAATATCTGGTTAAACGAAACGACGCTGCGAGTCAGGAGGTGACTCACAGCGCCGTTGCTGTCTATGCGTTGATTATAGCCGAAGAGGCCGAAAAAGGCAATAGACAGATTTGACGATTCTGCACAAACCGACTCTCGAAATTTTGGAGTTTTGCGCGGAGGGTATGACTATTGCAAAGGCTCTCCCCTTGGGAGAGCTGGCGCGTGAGCGCCTGAGAGGGCAAGGATGCGGACGGGGAAGCACGGACGCTGCGATAATGCCGCTCTGACAAAGGGTGTTTGATTATCGCTGTGCGGAGGGTCTGTCATACCGGGCTT
>OHMH01000920.1_pt1 | contig 13440 bp, 8 predicted proteins | sample 1569311 | NCBI WGS metagenome assembly OHMH01 (sample SAMEA3879503, study PRJEB24766) | human gut metagenome | biome: human-associated habitat; feature: feces | place: USA | collected 1985/1987
ATGCTGCCGTTGCACAACGACGATGGCGATGGCCGCAGGATGGTGGAGTACTACCGTGGTTTGCTCCTCGCCTTCAATCAGATGAAGGCAGAAGGCATCAACACCGACGTCCACGCCTGGAACGTAGCCAAGGATGCCGATATCCGCACGACGCTCCTCGACGCCAACGCCGCTTCCCTCGACATCATCTTTGGCCCGCTATACACCCCGCAGGTGAAGCCGCTGGCAGACTTCTGCCGTCGCAACCAGATAGCGCTCGTCATTCCCTTCTCCATCGAGAGCAGGGAGGTGGAGAGCAATCCCCAGGTCTTCCAGGTCTATCAGACCGACTCGTTGCTCAACGCGATGGCGGTCAGCTGCTTCCTGGAGCGCTATCAGAACAGCCACCGTCCGATCTTCATCGATTGCAACGACCCGACGTCGCGCGTGGGAAAATTCACCCGCATGCTGAGACAGCAGCTCGACGCGGCCAAGATTCCCTACGAGCTGACCAGCATCAACTCGTCGATGGCCGACTTTGCCAAGCATTTTTCTTCCAAGCAGCCCAACGCCGTGGTCCTCAACACCGAGAAGAGTCCGCAGCTGACGCATGTCTTCCATAAGTTGGACTCCCTCACGGCAACGCGCCCGGGTCTCGCCATCTCGATGTATGGCTACAACGACTGGTTCATCTACCAGGACTATGACCTCAACTGGTTCTTCAAGTACAATACGTATATCCCCTCTACGTTCTTTTATAACAAGCAGTCGGACAAGACTTCTGCCCTGGAGAAACTCTACCAGGAAACGTATGGCGCAGCGATGGACAAAAACTACATCCCGCGCCTGGCCTTGACGGGCTACGACCACGGCGAGTATTTCGTGCGGGGACTCCGGCAGTATGGCGCCGCATTCAAGGGACTGGAGAAGCAGCCGACGAAATATAAGGCGCTGCAGACGCGGCTCCGCTTCCTGCCCATACAGGGCGGAGGACAGCAGAACAGGCAGTTTCAGCTGATCCACTTCAAGCCCGACCAAACCATGGAGAGCCTTACCTATTAGTATATGCTACCACAGATGATAGTCAAAGCAGAAATGTCAATCTTTCGGTACGCGCAACCTTGGTCTTCCAAGCGACACGCCGGGCAGAAGCGGTTTCTCAGACCGATTCTCCTTCTGATGGCGGTGGTGTGCTCGCAGGCGCTCCAGGCGCAGGTGGGAGAACACCGCAACGTGTTGTCGCTCGGAGTCAATGCGGGTTGCGTATTGTCCAACGTCGGGTTCGATCCGAGTGTGCCGCAGAAGATGCACGCGGGATTCACCGGAGGATTCTCAGTCCGCTATACCAGCGAGAAATATTTTTCCACGATCTGCTCCATTGCCGCGGAGGTCAACTATGCCTCGCTCGGATGGAAGCAGGACATCCTCACCCCCGCCGATGGGGACAGGAGAACAAGGGCTGGAGCTTCTTCTTCAAGGCGGGTCCACAGATCGGACTCTACTTGAGCGAATCGACCCAGCGCAACTATACGGCGCCCAACCTCGCCACCGACGGCACAGGACGCGCCAACACCATCGTGAAGCAGGAGGACATGCCCGTAGAGACGAAGTTCGACTACGGCATCGCTGCCGGACTGGGTACGGAATGGAGCCATCCACGCCTGGGCCACTTCCAGTTGGAGGCGCGCTACTACTACGGTCTCGGCAACATCTACGGGAGTTCGAAGAGCGACTTCTTTGGCAAGTCCAACTTCGGCAACATCGTCGTCAAGGCTTCCTACTTGTTTGACATCATCAAAAAATAACATCCTCAAGAAATAACATCATCACAAAATAACAGAATAAAACAGAAAGAAATAATAACTCAATTACTAACTCTTCCGACCGCAAGGAAGGAACTAAAATTTCAAAATCATCTATGTTTTCAAATCAACCTAAAGGACTCTGGGCCTTAGCTTTGGCAAACACAGGCGAGCGCTTCGGCTACTACACGATGCTGGCTGTGTTCTTGCTCTATTTGCAGGCAAACTTCGGTTTCGCCACTGGTACGGCAAGTACGATCTACTCCACCTTCCTCATGATGGTCTATTTCCTGCCCATCATTGGTGGTATCGCTGCCGACAAGTTTGGCTTTGGCCGTATGGTCACCACGGGTATCTTTATCATGTTCCTCGGCTACCTGGTGCTCTCTCTGCCGCTGGGTAAGGACACGGTTGCCATTGCCGCAATGGGGCTGTCGCTCATCCTCATTGCCTTGGGTACGGGTCTCTTCAAGGGTAACCTCCAGGTGATGGTGGGTCGTCTCTATGACGGTCCTGACTATTCCTCTCAGCGCGACTCCGGTTTCTCGTTGTTCTATATGGCCATCAACATCGGTGCCATGTTCGCACCGACCGCTGCCATCAAGATCATGGAGTGGGCTCAGGCCTCTCTCGGCGTCACCGAGGCCGATTCCTACCACTTCGCCTTTGCCGTGGCTTGCGTATCGCTGATCGTCAGTATCGCTATCTACTACGCCTTCAGCTCCACCTACAAGCACGTCCTCGCCAGCGAGGGCAACCAGAAGGCTGCCAACGCTGCCGCCTCCAATGCGCCCGAGCTTTCCAAGGCCGAGACCAAGGAGCGCATCGTCTGCCTCTGCCTGGTGTTCGCCGTCGTGATCTTCTTCTGGATGGCCTTCCACCAGAACGGTAATACGCTCACGCTGTTTGCACGCGACTTCACGCAGACCAGCGCCGAGGGCGTTCAGTCTATGCTCTTCGACGTGACCAACCTCGTGGCCTGCATCTTCGTCGTCTATGCCTGCTTCTCTCTTGCCCAGAGCAAGACCGCCAAGGGCAAGTTGATCGCCCTGGCCGTGATCGCTGCTGCCATCGCTTTCTTGTTCTACAAGTACAACAGCCTGGATGGTGCCATCGACGTGAAGGCTCCGATCTTCCAGCAGTTCAACCCGTGCTATGTCGTGGCCCTCACTCCGGTGAGCGTGGCGCTCTTCTCTTGGCTCAACAAGATCGGCAAGGAGCCGACCTCACCTGAGAAGATCGGTCTCGGTATGCTCGTCGCTGCCCTTGGCTTCGTTTGGATGGCCGTTGGCTCTATGGGGCTTGAGTTGCCGCTCGTCCAGGGCAATGCCGCTACGGAGGGTCCGCGTGTCAGCGCCAACCTCTTGATCTCCACCTACCTCATCCTCACCTTCGCTGAGCTGCTGCTCTCTCCGATCGGCATCTCCTTCGTGTCGAAGGTGGCTCCTCCCAAGTATGCCGGTCTGATGATGGGTCTGTGGTTTGGTGCTACCGCCATCGGCAACCAGCTGGTGATGGTGCCTGGTATCATGTGGGGTCTCAACTTCAACCTCGTCACCATTTGGGGTGTCCTCGCTGGCATCTGCCTGGTGTCTGCCCTGTTCATCTTCTCTATCATCAAGAAGCTCAACAAGGTAAGCTAAGCCGCATCCTGAGGCGCAGGACCATCCCTTGAGGAAGGGAGCGATCCTCCGCCCTGCCGCTTGATATCGTGTCGGAATAGTAAGTCGAAAAGGCTGCTATTCCGACATTTTTTTGCTCCGAAGAATCTTTTCCTGATTATAACCATTCTGTCATACAGAAAAGAAGGGAGGAATGTTTGGGCCGTTCGACTTTATTTCATACCTTTGCAGAACCTAATCAAGACAAGGTGAACCGCACTTTCGTGACAAGGCAAAGCCTCTTTCGTGGCAAGGAGAAGCACTTTTCGCGAGAAGGAAAAAACCTTTCGTGAGAAGGCAAAACCTCTTTCGTGGCAAGGAGAAGCATCACCCCATTCCCCTTGTCAAAGGAATGAGACAAAGTAAAAGTAAAAAACCTAAAGACGAAAATTATAAAAGTAAACTACTGATTATGAAAAAAGCATTAGCGTTGGCCATGCTTGCCATGGCTGCCAACCAAGCTGCCGGACAGGGCCTGACCTACCCCACCCCTCCGACGGACAACACCGTGGATGAGTATTTCGGTGTGAAAGTAGCCGACCCCTACCGCCCCTTGGAGGACGACCACTCGGAGGCCACCATGCAATGGGTGGAGGCCGAGAACCAAGTGACACAGGACTACCTGGCCAAGATTCCCTTCCGCGGCAAACTCCTGAAGCGCCTGCGCGAAGTCTCCGACTACGGCAAGGTGGGCGCACCCTTCTATGTCAAGGCCACGGGCAAGTGGTATTTCTACAAGAACAACGGTCTTCAGAACCAAAGTGTGCTCTACGAGATGGACGGCCTGGGGCAGGAGAAGAACGCTCGCGTCTTCCTCGACCCCAACCAGCTCTCTACTGACGGCACGGTGGCCCTGGGCAACATCAGTTTCTCCCATGACGGCAAATACTTGGCCTACGCCATCTCGCGTTCGGGCAGCGACTGGTCGGAGTTTTATGTGATGGACACGAAGACGCTCGAGGTATTGCCCGACCACATCGAGTGGGCCAAGTTCTCGGGTGCCTCCTGGCTCGGCGACGGCTTCTTCTATAGCGCCTATGACAAACCCGAGGGCAACGCCTATACGAGCAAGAACTCCACCCACAAGATCTACTTCCACCGCCTCGGCACGAAGCAGGAGCAGGACCAGCTCTTCTTCCAGAATCCCACCGAGCCGATGCACTTCTTCAGTACGTCGGTCAACCACGAGGAGACGGTGCAGTTCCTCTATGAGTCGGGCGGCGGCACGGGCAACATCTTCTATATCCGCGACTTGAAAAACAGCAACTCGCAGTTTACGAAGGTGGTCCCCAACATGGACTACGCCTACTCTCCCATCGCCACCATCGACGACAAGGTCTATCTGCTGACCAACGACGGTGCGCCGATGTATAAGATCATGGTGATGGATATTCACAAGCCCGCGATGGAAAACTGGCAGACCGTCATCCCCGAGGGCAAAAACGTGATCGATGGCGCCAACATCATCGGCGGCGAACTCTATGTGAGCTACCAGCAGGACGCCTGCAGCCACATCTATGTCTATGACCTCAACGGCAAGATGCAGCAGGAGGTAAGCCTTCCGGGCATTGGCAGCGCCAGCGTCAGCGGCAACAAGGACAGTAAGGAGTGCTTCGTCAGCTTTGCCTCCTTCACGCAGCCCTGGACGGTATATCAGTATGACCGCGCCGCCAACTCGCTGCAGCCCTATGCCGTGCCCAAGGTCAACTTCAAGCTCAGCGACTACGAGACCAAGCAGGTGTTCTACACCAGCAAGGACGGTACGCGCGTGCCGCTCTTCATCACCTACAAGAAGGGCCTGAAACTCAACGGCAAGAACCCGGTCTATCTCTATGCCTACGGCGGTTTCAATATCTCGATGAATCCCTCGTTCTCCGCTTCCCGCATCCCGTTCCTGGAGCGCGGCGGCATCTATGCCCAGGCTTCTCTCCGTGGCGGAGGCGAATATGGCGAGGCTTGGCACGAGGCGGGTACGAAGATGCAGAAGCAGAATGTCTTCGACGACTTCATCGCTGCTGCTGAGTATCTGATCAAGGAGAAATACACCAGTTCGCCCTACCTCGCCATCGTCGGCGGCAGCAATGGCGGACTACTCGTCGGCGCTTGCATGACGCAGCGTCCCGACCTCTTTGGCGTCTGTATTCCCTCTGTGGGCGTGATGGACATGCTCCGCTACCATAAGTTCACCATCGGCTGGAACTGGGCTCCCGACTATGGTACGAGTGCCGACTCCAAGGAGATGTTTGAGTATCTGCGCGGCTATTCTCCCCTCCACAACATCAAGAAGGGCGTAAAGTATCCTGCCACCCTCATCACGACGGCAGACCACGACGACCGCGTTGTTCCCGCCCACAGCTTTAAGTTTGCTGCCACGCTCCAAGCCGACAATGCCAGCGACAAACCCACCCTCATCCGCATCGACAGCAAGGCGGGCCACGGTGGCGGAAAGCCCGTCAGCAAGCAGCTGGAGGAGCAGACCGACATCTATAGTTTCATCCTCTACAACATGGGATTGAAGTACTAAGTTTCCGCTTTTGATTTGACCCAAATTCGATAAGGGGGAAGAAAGTTTGATTGCTTTCTTCCCCCTTATAATTTCTGTCTGCCCTTGCAGACTTAGTCTTTCTTGCTTGGCGTGCTCGCGCGTCAGAACAACTCGTGGTCGGGCACCTGCGTGTCAAACGACAGGTTGGAACCGTCCTCCGTCAGGTTGACCAGGATGGAGTCGCCCTCCTTCATTTCGCCACTCAGGATGCGCTCGCTGAGTCCATCCTCGACATAGTTTTGGATGGCGCGCTTCAGCGGACGCGCACCAAACTGGACGTCGTAGCCCTTCTTGGCCACAAACTCCTTGGCAGCGTCAGAGAGCTGGAGCGTGTAGCCCAGTTCGCCGACCCGCTTGTACAAGCCCTTGAGTTCGATATCGACAATCTGCTTGATGGCGTTGAGGTCCAGCTGGTCGAAGGTGATGATCTCGTCCAGACGGTTAAGGAACTCCGGCGAGAACTGCTTGCTCAGACTCTTCTGTATGATGGACCGAGCATACTCCTTGTCCTTCTCGTTGCGCGCGAAGCCCTCGGCACCACCCGCCGTGAATCCGATGCCACGGCCAAACTCCTTGAGCTGGCGCGTACCCGCGTTCGACGTCATGATGATGACCGTATTGCGGAAGTCGATCAGTCGTCCGTTGCCGTCCGTGAGTCGTCCCTCGTCGAGCACCTGCAAGAGGAGGTTGAAGACATTGCCATGCGCCTTCTCGATCTCGTCGAGCAAGACGATGGAGTAAGGATGGCGGCGCACCCGCTCCGTGAGTTGGCCTCCCTCGTCGTAGCCGACGTAACCCGGAGGTGCACCCACCAGGCGCGACGTGTTGAAGCTCTCCGTATATTCACTCATATCGACGCGGATCAGCGCATCGGCCGAACCAAACATATACTCCGCCAGTTTCTTGGCCAAGTAGGTCTTGCCCACACCCGTCGGACCCAGGAACATGAATGCGCCGATGGGATGGTTTTGCTCCTTCAGTCCCACGCGGTTGCGCTGGATGGCCTTCACCATTTTCTCAATGGCCTTGTCCTGGGCCACCACTACCTGCTTCAGTTCCGTCGCCATATTGCGCAGACGAAGGCCCTCCGACTGCTGCATGCGCTGCACGGGCACACCCGTCATCATCGACACCACATCGGCCACCTGGTCCTCCGTGATGGCCACCTGCTCGCCGACCTCGCCTTCCTCCCAGCGGTGCTGGGCCTCTTCGAGCTGCTTCTCGCGCTCCACCTGCTGGTCGCGGAAGCCCGCCGCCATCTCAAAGTTTTGGTTCTTGACCGCATTCTGCTTCTTCTGCTTGATCTCCTCGATCTCATTTTGCAGATCCACGATCTCCTTCGGCACCTCCGCATGCTGCAGGTGGATATGCGATCCCACCTCGTCGAGCACGTCGATGGCCTTGTCGGGGAAGAAGCGGTCCGAGACGTAGCGGTCCGTGAGTTTCACGATCAACTGGAGCACCTCGTCAGAATACGTCACCTGATGATGGTGCTCGTAGCGGTCCTTGATGTTCTTCAGGATCTGCAGCGTCTCCTCCGTCGTGGTCGGTTCGACGATCACCTTCTGGAATCTACGCTCCAGGGCACCATCCTTCTCGATCGACTTGCGATATTCGTCGAGCGTCGTGGCACCGATACATTGCATCATGCCCCGCGCCAAGGCCGGCTTGAGGATATTGGCAGCATCCATCGTCCCCGCCGCCGATCCCGCACCGATGATGGTGTGGATCTCGTCGATGAAGACGATCACCTCCGGGTGGCGCTCTATCTCCTTGAGGATCGTGCGGATACGCTCCTCAAACTGACCCCTGTATTTCGTTCCCGCCACGATACTCGTCATGTCGAGCGACACGATCCGCTTGTTGAAAAGCGTGGGCGACGTGCGGTGCTGGACGATCATCTGCGCCAGTCCTTCTACGATGGCACTCTTGCCCACACCGGGTTCGCCGATGAGCACAGGATTGTTCTTCTTGCGGCGTCCCAGGATCTCGCTGACGCGGATGATCTCGCGCTCGCGGCCCACCACAGGGTCGAGTTTCCCCTCCAGGGCTGCCGCCGTGAGATCCGTACCGAAGTTGTCGAGGGCCGGCGTCGCACTCTTGGTCTCCTTGGTGCGCGTCTGCTGCGCTCCACCACCCTGGCTGCGCGCCTCCTCGCGATCCTCCTCGTCGTCGTCGTTGAAGAGCATATCGTCGTCGTCATCGTCGGACAAGTCGAGCCCTCCCTGCACGTCGTTGGCCAACTGGCGCAGGAGCGCGTTGGCCTCAATGTAGTCGAGGTGGTGAGCCTGCAGCGTCATCTTCGCGCCCGTGTCTGTCTGGTCGTGGAGAATGGCCAGGATCAAGTCCTCCACATCGACGATCTTGCGATGCTGGATGCGCGCCTCCAGTACTGCGAGGTGCAGCACGTTGGCAGCACGGTCCGTGACGTTGATCTCCTCGTAGATCCGCTTGCTCTCCTCCTTGTTCGAAGAGGCATACTGCTCCAGCTCCTTCTTGACCGTGGGCACGTCGAGGCTGAGCGTCGAGATGACCCTTTGTATCTTCGGATCAGAGAGCCTGAAAACAGCCAGCAACAGATGCTCCGGAGCCACCGAGGGACAGGACAGTCTGTCGGCTTCCTCGCGGCTGAAGGCGAGCGCCTCCGAGAGTTCTTTAGAGAATTGACTTATCATCTTGACTTTCGTGATTTTCTTTTAGAATACAATTTCTTTACTTGTTCAATACAACTTGTTCAATTGCAAAAGTATAGAGCAAAAGACATGCCAAACCCTTCTAAGTTTGACCTTCACTCAGGTTTTTGTCAGCATGTGCGTCAGTTCCGGGTCTTTTGACCTTGATTTGGCAGCGGCTTTTCTTTTTCAGCCACCGTGCCTTACGCTGCTCGTAGTCGGCACGGTGGCGCTCCAAGAAGTTATCTGCCATTGAAAGTACTATGTATGACAGAGAGGAGGATGGGCTGGTTGGCGTTGTTGGGGCCACCCACGAGTCGTGTGCTGGAGAGCGACATGTCGTGGGAGCACTTTGTCACGCGTGTTATCTTCGTGCCAGAGCTACCCGTGATGGTCGTTGTCGCCAGACTGATCGGCACGAGCACCGCCTTGTTCCAGTTGGCATCCACCTGTCCTGCCCGGCGCTTCTTGATCATATAGTTGACCAAGCCCGAGATGTTGTTGAACGTATAGCCATTCACCGTCGCGCTATAGGCTGCGGTGAAACTCGTCTTGTAGTCGGGTATGCGGTTCTCGGCGAAGAACGTATGGAGCTCGTCGAGCGGAAGGATCAGCACCGTCGTCGGCGCACTGAGGAGGAAGTCGGAACTGATAGTGTTGTTGATGCGCGGGAAGGTCACCTTCGCCGTGTTGAGCGTGTCGTTCTCGTGTCCCCTCATGATCTCATCCACCGGCAGCGTGACCTCGGTGAAGAGGCCCGCCGGGCTTTTCAGATAACTGCATCCAGTCTGTGCCGCGAGACTGGCCAGCAGGTTGTTGTCGTTGCTGAACGTCGTCGTCTGCAGCACCTCCTCCGTACTGGCCAGTGAGGTCGAGGTGACGGAGTCCTTGCCGTTGATTTGCGAACGGAAGTAGATATTGAGCTGGGCGTTGGTCACATACGCCATCGAACCGATGCCGTTGGTCACCTTGAAGAAGAAGCCCGGACTGATCTCGTGGAGGAAGCGGTAACTGTTGCGGAACGCCTCGGGCGAGGCATAGTACTTCCGCATCAGGTACGTGCCATAGTTGTTGTAGCTGACGCCGTCCTTGTCCGTATAGGCGTCGTCCAGTCGGATGGCGATCGCCTTGTTGGTGGATTTGGCGCCACGTGTCTGGTCCGCCAGCGTATAGGTACGCTCCTGCTTGATGCCCCCTTGGCGCAGGTAGCCGTGGAGCGCCGGATTGAAGTTGGAGTAGATCACCGATCCCTCCTCCAGCGGACGCCCCATCTCGTAGGCCGAGAGTTTCATCTGTGCCAGCGAGTCGCCATAGAAGTTGTTATAGACCAGCAGGATCTCGCACGAGTCGGCGATGATCTCCCCCTGGTCGTTGCGGCTGAGGATACTGTCGGCAACCGCGATCTGATAGTTGCTCAGCGGATGCAGCTGCGCCATGAAGTCACCCGTCACGTAGTTGCCCGTCTCCGGATCCTTCACGCGGCCGAGATAGCCCGTGATGTTGCGTGCGATGACCGAGTCGGCCATGATGGTGCGCGTGCTGAGCTGGAAGGTGTCAGCCTTGACAGTCAACTTGTCGGGATTGTCTATCAGCGAACCGCCGATGTTGTCGGTCGTGTCGTCGCAGGCGGCCAGCGAGAGCGCCGTGGCAGCCAGGGCGAGGCCCCAGACCAACTGATGGAATTTTATCATTTGCTTGTAATGGTCATAAAATCTATTACAACAGGAGGCCACGCCCATTCCTTATCGACAAGGCGCACGGTCCCCCCGCCCGAGGGTACGTCAGAGACGCAGTCTCCGCCTATTCCCCCAACAATTTGCCATAGAAGTCAGCATACAGTCCCTTGACCTCTGCCTCTGCCTGCGGATGGACGATCAGCGGCTTGTTCTCGCTCTGCGCATAACGGACGAGGTCGGTGTTGACCTGGTCGTCCACCTGTACGACACCATCGCTATAGTCGATGGCCAGTTTGCCCAGTTCCACGGCGTCGAACGTGTCGCCATACTTCTCGATCAGTTCGGCCTTGGCCTCCCTGAACGGCAGGGAGCGCCTGAACTTCTCCCCCAGGTCGCCCGCGGGCTGTTCGCCGAAGAGCGACGTCACCACCTTGGCGTTGATAAACTGCGGTTCGTCGTGGTAGGCCGTCTTCACATAGAACGGTATCACCGAGCTCATCCAGCCTTGGCAGTGGATGATATCCGGCGCCCAGCGGAGCTTTTTGACCGTCTCCAGCACGCCGCGCGCGAAGAAGATGGCCCGCTCGCCATTGTCGGGATAGTCGTTGCCCAGCTCGTCCTTGGTCATGGCCGGACGATTCTGGTAGTAATCCTCATTATCAATAAAATAGACCTGGATGCGCGACTGCGGTATGGAAGCCACCTTGATGATGAGCGGATGATCCGTGTCGTCGATGATCAGATTCATACCCGAGAGTCGGATTACCTCATGCAACTGGCCACGCCTTTCGTTGATCGTGCTCCACTTCGGCATGAAGGTTCTTATCTCGAATCCGGCTTCTTGCATTTTGGCCGACATCAAACCTCCCATCTCTGCCATCTGCGATTGGGTGACGTAAGGGGTGGTTTCCTGGTTGATAAACAATACTTTCTTTGCCATTCTAACTTGTTTTATCGTGATTATTTCTTGACAAAAGTCGCGATAAACACGATTTCCCAGGTGCAAAGTTACGATTTTATTCCCGAATTCGTAGCGGCTTTTCAGATATTTTGTCTAATGGCATCGGCATTTTATTATATTTTTCAGATTACTTTTTGCCTATTTCGTAAAAATGTTGTTACTTTGCACCCGAAATATTTTGCAGATAATGAAAGTATTTGAAAAAAACGCAGACTTGCAGAACGCGCTCTTCGCTGCGCGCAAGCAAGGACAGTCGGTGGGATTCGTCCCCACGATGGGTGCCCTCCACGAGGGCCACGCCTCGCTCATCAAGCGTAGCGCCAAGGAAAACGACGTGACGGTGGTCTCCGTATTCCTCAACCCCACACAGTTCAACGACCCCGCCGACCTCGAACGCTATCCCCGCACGCTGAAGGCCGACTGCGCCCTTTGCGAGGCTTGTGGCGCCGACTTCGTCTTCGCGCCTACCGTGAGCGACATCTACCCCACTCCCGATACCCGCCACTTTGAGTTTCCGCCCCAGACGACGGTCATGGAGGGCGCTCATCGTCCCGGCCATTTCAATGGCGTCTGCCAGGTGGTGAGCCGCCTGTTCTACATCGTCCAGCCCACCCGCGCCTACTTTGGCGAGAAGGACTGGCAGCAGATCGCCGTCATCCGCCGCCTGGTCGCCTACATCGGCAGCCACGTGGAGATCGTCCCCTGCCCCGTGGTGCGCGAGGCCGACGGCGTGGCCTTGAGCAGCCGCAACAAGCTCCTCACCCCCGAGGAGCGCGCCATCGCCCCCCACATCGCCCGTGCGCTGATGGAGAGCATCGATTACGCCAAGACCCACACCGTCGCCGAGACCCACGACCACGTGGTCAGCACGATCAACGCCATCGACGGCCTGGAGGTGGAGTACTTCCAGATTGTAGATGGCAACACGCTCCTCGACGTCCAGGACTGGCAGGACAGCGACTATGTGGTGGGCTGCATCACCGTCTATTGCGGCAAGACCCCGATCCGTCTGATTGATCACATCAAGTATAAGGAATAACACACCCTACACTTTCTTTTTTATATGTATATAGAAGTACTGAAAAGCAAACTGCACCGCGTCAAGGTGACCCAGGCCAACCTCAACTACATCGGCAGCATCACCATCGACGAGGACTTGATGGACGCGGCCAATCTCATCGCCGGTGAGAAAGTGCAGATCATGGATAACGACAATGGAGAGCGCTTCGAGACCTACGTCATCAAGGGCGAGCGTGGCAGCGGCTGCATCTGCCTCAATGGTGCGGCAGCGCGCAGGGTGGTCGTCGGCGACACCATCATCATCGTGAGCTACGCCCTGATGGACTTCGAGGAGGCCAAGACCTTCAAGCCATCTGTGGTCTTCCCCGAGAACAACCGCCTCTGACCCCCTCGGCGGACTTTCCTCCGCCCCGGAGGCCGCCAGCGACGGTCTCGCTATCGCTAATCACGGTCCTGGTGCCGGCAAGGCCCTGCCCAGACCCCAACCCAGTAGATAATCAATGAAGAAAACGATAACAGCATCGCTCCTGCTCCTCTCCTCCCTCGGACTCCATGCGCAGAGCGGCACCAACTCCCCCTACAGCCAGTATGGCCTGGGCGAACTCTCCGAACAGTCGGGCAGTTTCAGCCGCGGCATAAACGGACTGGCCTATGGCCTCCGGCTCAACAACCAAGTCAACGCCCTCAACCCGGCCTCCTACTCGGCCCTCGACTCGCTGTCGTTCATCTTCGACGCGGGCGTGAGCCTGCAGATGACGCAGTTCAAGGAGGGCGGCCGATCCATCAGCGCGCGCAATGCCGACCTGGAGTATGTGGTGGCGGGCCTTCGCCTGTTTCGCCATGTGGGCGTGAGCTTCGGTCTGCTGCCCTACACCAACGTGGGCTACGACTACTCCAACTCCGCCCACATCAACGGCAGCCTCTCACCCGAGTCGCCCACGGCCACCTACAACAACAAGTATAGCGGCTCGCAGGGCCTCCACCAGGTCTATCTCGGCGTGGGTGCGGAGCCGCTGCGCAATCTCTCCGTCGGTGTCAACGCCTCCTATCTCTGGGGTGGCTACACGAAGTACGTGACCAATACGTATAGCGATGCCTACGTCAACACGCTGCAGCGCACCTAC
>OHMH01000953.1_pt1 | contig 13081 bp, 14 predicted proteins | sample 1569311 | NCBI WGS metagenome assembly OHMH01 (sample SAMEA3879503, study PRJEB24766) | human gut metagenome | biome: human-associated habitat; feature: feces | place: USA | collected 1985/1987
AAGAGAATACTTTGGTTTAGATGCTAAAATTTCTATCGAATATGTACAAGAAATTCCGGTACAGCGATCCGGAAAACGAAAATGTGTGGTTTGTAATAAAGAGCTTAAATGAAAGATATTTATATATTAGGAGTCGGGTGTAATACGGTTGTGTATATTGATTTAGTTGAAAGTTGCGGGTATCGAGTAGTTGGGCTTTATCATTATGAGGAAGGACGAACTGGGGAGATTTATTTCGGTCACAAAATTATAGGGAGTAATGAGGAACTTTTTTCTTTAGACCTATCTGGTAAGCAATTTGCAATTAGTGTCGGCGATAATAAAATCCGTTCTTCGCTTTATAATAAAATTTTATATAAAGGAGGTGTTGTCCCTACTATTATTCATCCTTCTGCTATAGTTTCTAAATATGCTCAGTTAGGTAATGGAATCGTTGTTCACGCAAATAGTGTAGTTTCACCTGATGTGATTATCGGTGATGACAGTATAGTATCTTCCAATGATTTAATTACTCATGGAAGTAGAATGGGAAAGCATTGCTTTGTTGCTAGTAATGTAGTATTGGGTGCTAATGTACATATGTGTGATTATGCTTTTGTTGGTTCTGGTGCAACCATAATTTCTAGTAAAGTATCTTATATTGGCAGAGGAGCTATTGTTGGTGCTGGAGCCGTAGTAACAAAAAATGTGGAAGCAGATGCTTGTGTAGCTGGCAATCCGGCTCGATGCATAGATTGAGATAACTATAGATAATTACATGAGATATTAAGAAATGATACGTGCGGAATTATGATAGGTAAAAATGTGAACTCGTTAATAACCATCTCTTTATGTGGTGACATTTTTATAAGCAAACGTTTACCTGGTTCGTCCTATCCGGGTTTTGATGAATTGTACACATTTCTCCATAAACATGAATGTCGATTTGCCAATCTGGAAACTACTATTCATAAAAGAGAAGGATACCCGGAAGCTTTTCCTGGAGGTGGGTATGCGATGGCTGATCCTGCTTGTTTGTGTGATTTGAAAAGAATGGGATTGAATATATTTAATACAGCAAATAATCATGCGATGGATTATGGTCATAATGGGCTATTGGCAACTATTAAATATTTGACTGATTTAGAACTTCCTTTTGCTGGAACAGGCAGAAATTTAGCAGAAGCGAGTAAACCGGCTTTTTTTGAGACTTCAAATGGCAGAATCGCATTGCTTGGAGTAACAAGTTCTTTTCACGACTCATATGCAGCCGGACCGCAAAATCAAGATATGCAGGGGCGGCCTGGAGTTGCTCCGTTGAAACACCAAGCTGTATATGAGTTGAGTGAAAATCATTATAAAGCATTGTTGGAAGTATCAAGAAGTATTGGCATTAATAGTTATCATGAACAAGCTATAAAAGAAGGTTATTTGCCTAGGTGTGAAAATTTAAAGTTTGGAATTTATGAATTCAGAAAAGGAGTAGAAAATAGGGTTCATACTTCCCCTAATGAGAAAGATTTGCAACGGACGATTGCTGCGATTGCAGATGCTAAGCGTCAATCGGATATTGTAATTCTGAGTGTACATTCTCATCAATTTGCTGATGGAAGTAAGAAAAATCCTCCAGAATTCATTAAAATATTTGTTCGTAAGTGTATAGATGCAGGAGCAACTATCGTTGTTTGTCATGGCCCTCATGTTGTACGAGGAATAGAGGTGTATAATTCGGGTGTTGTATTTTATGGATTAGGAAATTTTATTTTTCAACATGAGGATGTTGATTACTTACCTGAAGAATTTTACTGGAAATATGGTAAAACAAGAGAGCAAGTAACCGGAGTTAGTGAGATAATGAATAACCGGAGCAAAAATAACACAATAGGTTTATGTACTCAACCGGATGCTTGGAGAAGTGTAATGGTTAGTATTAGTTGTGATTTGGAATACTTGGAAGTAAGATTATTTCCAATAAAGATTATACTTGAAGGAAGGAAAGGTTTAAAGGGGCTTCCTGTGTTGACTTCGGATTTATCAATCATTCAAGAAATTAAAAACCTGTCAATAGAATTTGGTACTAATATTGAAATGGCAAATGCTAATTTTGGATATATAAGAATCTCTAGGATATGATTGAAAATGAATTTATGATGGTCAGCGTTTTATGCCAAACATATAATCATGAACAATATATTTCCGAGTGTTTACAAAGTATTGTTGTTCAAAAAGTGAATTTTCGTTATGAAATATTAGTACATGATGATGCTTCCACTGATAATACGGCTAATATTATTCGTAAGTTTGAAAGAGAATATCCTGATTTGATAAAACCTATTTATCAGGAAGTAAATCAATGGTCTTTAGGGAACAAGGTATTTAGTGGTATACAATTGCCTAGATGTACAGGAAAATATATTGCTATATGTGAAGGAGATGATTATTGGACTGATCCATTGAAGCTTCAAAAGCAGGTTGATATTTTGGAAGGTAATGAAAATATTGGACTTGTTTATGCGAAAGCCAGAGTTTATTTGCAGTCAAAATGTAAATATGCTGATGATTTATTTGGTGAATATCGTGCTTCTTTGAATGAGATGATATTTAAAGGAAATGCGATTCCAACTCTCACAGCCATGTTTCGGCGAGAAATAGCGGTAGCATTCCGACAAGAATTTTCTCAGATAAAGGGGTGGAAGATGGGGGATTATCCATTATGGTTGTATATTTTTGGGAAGTATGAAGTTGCTTTTGAAGATGAAGTAATTGGGGTATATCGAATGCTGGAAAATTCGGCCTCGCATTTGAGCTCATGTAAAAGAAATATTAGATTTAGCAGGAACTATTTTGAAATCGCATACTTTTTCGCAGATTATTTTGGATTAAATAAAAGTGTTTATTATCATATAAAGCAAAGTTATTTTTCGTATGTAGTAAGGCTATGTATACAAAAGCAATATAAACAACATGTAATTTCTCGTTATTTACGTAGATTTTATCGTGAAAAAGGGCCAAAGATTTTATGTCTGAGAGTTATATCTATGTTTGGTTGTGGGAGATTTGTTTTGAGGTATTTATATAAACATTGATCTAACTCATATTTCACTACTATGAAATACATAAAGTTTAAAATATAAGGATATATGAAAGTTTTAAAAACGTCGATAAAGGGTGTGGTCATTATTGAACCTGATCTTTTTAAAGATTCTCGTGGATATTTTTTTGAATCTTTTAATCAAAAGGAATTTGAAGAGAAGGTATGTGAAACTCTTTTTGTTCAAGATAATGAGAGTAAATCTTGTTTTGGAGTACTTCGTGGTTTGCATTTTCAGAAACCTCCTTTTGCTCAAAGTAAATTGGTGCGTGTTGTGAAAGGTGCAGTGTTAGATGTTGCTGTTGATATACGTAAAGGCTCGCCTACTTTTGGGCAGCATGTTGCTGTAGAATTGACAGAAGACAATCGTTGTCAGTTTTTCATACCTCGTGGCTTTGCTCATGGTTTTAGTGTGTTAAGTGAGGAAGTCATTTTTCAATATAAATGTGATAATTTCTATTCTCCTCAAAGCGAAGGTGCTTTGGCATGGGATGATCCAGATTTGGATATTGACTGGCGTATACCATTTGATAAAATAATACTTAGTGAGAAAGATACTAGGCATTTAAGATTGAAAGATACCGAGTGGCTGTTTGATTATTCGGTAGATTACTATAAATGAGCAGTTGTATCCTAATGAATAGTTTGCCTAATTATTTCAACACTATTATAGTGGTGATAACCTATAACCCGGATTGGGGATTTAGGGATAGGATTAAAAGATATATTGAGATTGCAGATAAGACGATTATTGTTGATAATGGCTCTGTTCAAGATGTGTCTCAATACATTCCTGAAGGATTGAACAAGCATTTTATTATAGTGAAATCTCCTCAAAATAGAGGAATAGCTTGGGGGTTAAATCAAGGAGTTTTATATGCGAAAAATCACGGCTTCTTATATCTCCTTACTTTTGATCAGGATAGTTTACCTATTCGAGAAATATTAAATTGTTATGCAGACGTATTGCGTCATGTTTCTGATGTAGGACTTATAGGCACTTCTTTTACAGAAAAAAAAGCGATAATGCCATCTCATGTTACATATCGCTCGCAAAAAACACTAATAACGTCTGGAACACTTCATCCGGTTACTATCTTTGATGAAGTGGGGTTATATGATGAACAGTTGTTTATTGATTCAGTTGACTTTGATTTTGTATTGCGTGTTAAAAAGAAATTTCATGTATTACGTGTAAATGAGCCTTTAATTTACCATGAACTAGGTTTACCTGTAACTAAATATGGAATAAGTTCATCAAATCATAATGCTATTCGTCGTTATTATATGGCTCGGAATCATGTTTTAATCTGTAGAAGATATTGGAAAGATTATCCTATGTGGGTCTTAAAGAAAACTTTTATGTTTTGTGGTTCTGTTATAAAGTTGATGGTGGTAGAAGATAACATAAAAGAAAAATTTTTTAATACAATACGAGGGCTAAAAGATGCCTTTAAACTAAAATAGTAATGTTTTTGACAATACAGAAGAAAACGCTCCTTTCTTTTAGTACTCTGTTACTATTGTCTTTGATGATGGTGTTTATAGCACAATTATACATTGTTAAAATATTATGTATGATAGCTATAGGTGTATTGATGTCTAAGAAGATAAGAGTTTCAAAATTTGTTTTGTTGAACTTTATTCTTATATTGGTTTATGGAGTTTTAGGAACAGGTTTGGGGATAATTTATCAAAACCCCAACCCATTTCAGTTCCTAGGTGTTTTTTTCTTTTGGCCTATTTTCTGGCTGTTTTTTATTTCCTATTTCTCAACTTCTCCTAACTTATTGGAACGATATTTAAAAGTATTATTCATTTCTCATACAGTAATAGTTTTATTTGATTTGTTTTATGCCGTGGCAGCATTTAATGGGATTAAATTACCAAATCCTTTTTATGGGACAGAGACAGGATTTAGTATATATGAGAATTCCACTAGAATGACTTTTATTAATCTGAATACATTGACATTCTCCACACCTATTTTATTTATCCTATTCTTTTCACAGTATAAATTTGGAATTAGTAAAATATATCAGGTTATTAATGTCATTCTTACAATTATCTTGCTGATACTTTCGGGTCGTAGGAGTGTTATGTTGATGTGTGTATCAGTCTTTATTATGCCTTTACTTTTTTCTAGTTGTTTTTCAAAAGAGGTAAGGAGAACCACGGGAAAAGTTGTGCTTGTATTACTCGTTATAGTATTTATTGGAGCATATTATGTAGAGAATGCATATCCTGGATTTTGGGAAGGCTATTACCAAGTCTTTTTGAAGGCTTTTGATTCTTCTGAGGAACCTATAAAATTTGCTCAGGCCAAAATGTTTATTAATGCAATTTTTGAAAAACCTTTTTTAGGACACGGTTTTGGTGCTATCTTTTTTGAGCCGTTACCAGGGCGTATGATTTATTCTTCATATTTTGAATTGTCATATCATCAGAAATTAGCAACTACTGGAATTGTTGGATTTACTTTGATTATGTTTGTCTTCTTATCTACTCTTTGGTATTCGTTCTACTTATCAAAAAGAAATAAGGATGTTACTTTGGTAGCATTTGCAGTAGGTTTGTTGTTTATGCTGGTTGCAGATGCTACAAATCCAGTTTTATGTTCCTTTGATTTAATGTGGCCTTTATATCTCTGTTTGGCAAAAATAAATTCTTATCAAATAAATTAAATTTTATGAAATACTATTTGGTAATAGTAAATTACAATAACTGTAATGTGACTATTGATTGTATTCTTTCTGCCGGAAAACTTATAGAAGAAAGTTTTTCAAAAATAGTTGTAGTTGATAATAATTCTGACGGATCAGATAAAGAAATTCTGAGAAGTTTTATTCTTAAAAATGTAAATTTAGATATTGATTTAATTTCTTTAGATAGAAATATGGGCTATTTTCCCGCCCTTAATAAAGGGATTGTTTCATTGAATTTGTATGGTCGTGATGATTTTTTTTTGGTAGTTGGAAATAATGACCTTCTGTTTCCTTCCGATTTTATACAAACATTTGTTATCTCTCCTGATATCATTACTCCACAAGGGATTCATCAGAATCCACATGTAATAAACCGGCTTTCCTTTTTTCGCCGATTTGCCTATAAATTGTATTTTTCTTCTTATCCTGTGGCTTGCATATTAACATCGTTGGGGAAAATATTGGGGCGAAATAGAAGGGAAAAATCGAGGTTTGGGTATAATAAAGAACAGATTATTAGAATGGGCTTTGGAGCATGTTATATAATATTGCCTCGGTATATACAAAAACTCGGATTACTTGATGAAAGTGTTTTTTTGATGGGTGAAGAAGCATTATTGGGAAATCAAGTATATTCGAATGTTATTCACCAAGATCATTCTACATTTAAAAAAATGCCATCTATACATACTTATAACATAACAAAGGAGTCGTATAAAGTTTATAAAAAGTTATTGTAATGTTTGAAAATAGAGTACTTTTGATAACCGGAGGCACAGGTTCCTTTGGTAATGCTGTCTTACGCCGTTTCTTAGATTCAGATATCAAAGAAATCCGTATTTTTAGTCGTGATGAAAAAAAGCAGGATGACATGCGCCATCACTTGCAGAATCCTAAAGTAAAATTCTACATCGGTGATGTACGTGACAAACGTTCCGTTGATGGTGTCATGAATGGGGTGGATTATATTTTCCACGCTGCGGCATTGAAGCAAGTACCTTCCTGTGAATTCTTTCCAACACAGGCTGTACGCACTAATGTGCTTGGAACAGAGAATGTGCTTGATTCGGCCATTGAACATGGTGTGAAGAATGTCGTAGTACTTTCTACCGATAAGGCAGCCTATCCCATCAATGCTATGGGAATCAGTAAAGCTATGATGGAGAAAGTTGCCATTGCCAAAGGGCGTCAGTTGGGTGAAACCGGTTCTACTACGATTTGTTGTACCCGTTACGGTAATGTCATGGCCAGCCGTGGTTCTGTAATTCCCTTGTGGGTTGAGCAGATGAAAGATAATAAACCGGTGACTATAACAGATCCTAACATGACCCGTTTCATGATGACTTTAGATGACGCCGTTGACCTGGTCATTTACGCTTTCCAACATGGACATAATGGTGACCTGTTTGTCCAAAAAGCTCCCGCTGCTACGCTAGATGTCCTGGCCACTGCGTTGAAAGATTTGTATCATAGTGATGCCGAGGTGAAAGTCATTGGTACTCGTCACGGTGAAAAGTTATATGAAACGCTTGTGACCCGGGAAGAGATGTCCAAAGCCATTGATATGGGGGATTACTACCGTATTCCCTGTGATACTCGCGATCTGAACTATGACAAATTTTTTGTTGAAGGTAGTGAGGAAGTCTCTCGTATAGAAGACTACCACTCTCATAATACTCACCGCTTGGATGTGGAAGGGATGAAACAACTTTTATTGAAACTTTCCTTCATTCGTGAAGATCTTCACCTTTAATCTTTCCTTTTTATTTTAAGAAACATATAATTTTATGATACGAGTTGGCATAACGGGCCAGCCTGGTTTTGTAGGGACTCATCTCTATAATGTACTTGGTCTGTCCCCTGACGAATTCCTTCGTATCCCCTTTGAAGATTTTTATTTTCAGAGTGAGGACAAATTGCGCTCCTTTGTGCGTGAATGTGATGTAATCGTGCATCTGGCAGCCATGAACCGTCATCCGGATCCCCAAGTTCTTTATGATACAAATATCGGTCTGGTTAGCCAGCTGATATCCGCTATGGAAGCCGAAAAGGTTACCCCCCATGTGCTGTTTTCTTCTTCTACCCAGGAGGAGCGTGATAACGAATATGGGCGTTCCAAACGTGAAGGACGTAATCTGCTTGAAGAGTGGGCGGGACGTAATCGTGCCAGTTTTACCGGCATGGTTGTTCCTAATGTGTACGGTCCCTTTGGACGCCCCAACTATAATTCTTTCATTGCCACTTTTTGCTATAAACTGACTCATGGAGAAATACCACAGGTTTTACAGGACAGTGAGGTGTGTTTGATTTATGTGGGTAACCTTTGCAAACATATAATTGGTAAGATACGCGAAGTTTCTTCGAATGCCCTTCCTATGGTTGAACGTGATGTAGTCTCTTATGACTTTGAGAAGAAAGTAACGGAGATTCTGGCTTTGTTGGAAAACTATAAGTCTCTTTACTTCGAACAGGGCATCATTCCTGTCCTGAAGGATAGGGACGAAGTGAATCTCTTCAATACCTTTTGTGGCTATATTGATTTCTCTTCCGCCTATCCCCGTAAACTGGTGAAGCATGAAGATCCCCGTGGTATGTTTGTAGAAACTGTTAAGCTAGGTATCGGTGGTCAGGTTTCTTTCTCTACCACCATTCCCGGTATCACTCGTGGTAATCATTACCATACCCGTAAAATAGAACGCTTCACGGTCATTCGTGGTAAAGCCCGGATCCAGTTGCGTAAAATTGATACAGATGAAGTCCTGAACTTCTATCTGGACGGTAAAGATCCCTGTTATGTGGATATGCCCGTCTGGTATACTCATAATATCACCAACGTTGGAAATGAAGACCTTTATACTCAGTTCTGGATCAATGAATGGTATGATTCTTCTGACGGCGATACCTATTTTGAACCTTGTGATAAAAATGAAAACTATAAATTGAAATGAGCAAGCTTAAGTTAATGACTATCATAGGCACCCGTCCGGAGATTATCCGCCTGTCTGCCACCATTAAGTGTTGTGACCAATACTTTGACCAGATACTTGTACATACCGGTCAGAATTATGATTACTCCCTGAATCAGGTGTTTTTTGAAGACCTCGGTCTTCGTGAACCTGACTACTACTTGAATGCGGTGGGTAAGGACTTGGGTGAAACTATTGGCAATATCATAGCTAAATCTTATCAACTTATGGTGGAAGTGCGACCTGATGCGGTTCTGGTTTTGGGAGATACCAATTCCTGCCTTTCCGTTATCGGTGCTAAGCGTCTTCATATCCCCATCTTCCACATGGAAGCCGGTAACCGCTGCTTTGATGAATGCCTCCCTGAAGAAACTAACCGGCGGATTGTTGACGTAACAGCTGACGTAAACCTTTGTTATTCGGAACATGCCCGTCGTTATCTGAATGCTGCGGGTACTCCAAAGGAGCGTACTTATGTCTGAAGTCCTGCATAATAATCTGGAACAGATCAAAGCTAGTACTATTCTGGAACAGCTCAATTTAGAGAAGTGCAGATATATCCTTCTTTCCGCCCACCGTGAAGAGAACATTGATACGGAGAAGAATTTCTTCAATCTGATGAATGCGGTCAATGAACTGGCTAAGAAATATGATATGCCTATTCTTTATTCATGTCATCCGCGTTCAAAGAAATTCATAGAACAACGCGGTTTTGTATTTGACGCTCGGGTTATTCAGCACCAGCCTTTGGGCTTTCATGATTACAATCATCTTCAGATGAATGCCTTTGCTGTCGTTTCAGATTCGGGTACTTTGCCTGAAGAGAGTAGTTATTTTCTCTCTATCGGTCATCCTTTCCCAGCTGTTTGTATTCGTACGAGTACAGAACGACCGGAGGCTTTGGATAAAGGTAATTTTATACTGGCTGGCATCACAACGGAACAGGTTCTTCAAGCGGTTGATGTAGCTGTGGAGATGAATCGTAATGGTGCTTTGGGTATTCCTGTTCCGGATTATACGGATGAGATTGTATCGGTTAAGGTCGTGAAGTTGATTCAGAGTTATACTGGGGTAGTGGATAAGATGGTCTGGAGAAAATATTGATCTACTATATGTGTTCTAAAAGAATATGGGTTATTTCAGAAATCTATTATCCTATTAAGACTTCGACAGGCTATTATTTAACTGAAATAGCTGAATATCTGGTAACTAAGGGGCTTGATGTTCATGTGATATGTACCGGTTTTACCTATAATGAGGGAGAATCTATGAGTCTTTTGAGAGAAGAGTGCCACAAAGGAGTAAATATTCATCGAGTTTTTCCTCCTAATCTCGACAAAAATAATTTCTTTAAAAGAACCTTAAGATTATTTTTTTCTAGTTTTCAATTGTTTTTAAAGGTGTTGTTTTGGGTACAAAGAGGTGATGAATTATTAGTAGTAACTAATCCGGCATTTTTGATTCTGATGATGCCTTATGTGGCATGGAAGAAAAAGATTAATTATACAATTCTTGTTCATGATATTTTTCCAGAGAATTTAGTAGCAATAAAGAAAATGTCATCTTCTTCGATTGCTTATAAATGTTTAAAACGAGTTTATGATAAGGCTTATTCTAAAGCTCGTATTTGCATTTCAATAGGACGCGATATGACTGAAATCTTAATATCTAAAACTCGTACGAATGCTAAGATTTCCTTTATTCCAATATGGGCAGAGAATAGAGCCATTTATCCATTGGATAAAAGAGATACAAATTTATATGAAAAATTAAAGCTAGAAGGGAAATTTGTTTTTCAGTTTGCTGGTAATCTGGGCCATGCGCAAGGCATTGATAATCTTTTGGCTGCAATAGAAAAGATTGATGTTGAAGACATACATTTTTTGTTTATAGGTGGAGGGGCGAAGTTTGATGAAATTTCTTCGTTTATTAGTCATAGAGGACAAAAGAATGTTTCATTATTGGGTTTTCAAGACCGTTCACAGCAGAATGATTTCCTGAATGCATGTGATATTGGAATTGTTACGTTGAATGACGGCATGTATGGTTTGGGAGTGCCTTCCAAATCATATAATATATGGGCTGCTGGTAAACCTATATTATATATCGGTGATGATAACTCGGAAATAGCTTTATGTATTAAAGAATTTACCTTAGGGTGGATTGTGTCTCCTAATGATCCACATGCATTAAAGAATATGATTGAGTTTATATATGATAATAGAAATAATCTGTCTTCTATAAGAAATAATGCAAGAACTGTATCAGATACAATATTCGCTAAAGATCAGATATTGGAAAGATATTATACCTTATTAAAATAGTTGTTGCTATATTAAAATTGCTTTTAGATGAAACTTTTATTCACAGGAGCCTCCGGATTTTTAGGCAATAACGTACGCCCTATTTTGGAGAAAATGTATGCTGTCACTACCGTTGGCTTGGCTTCACAGGATAATTATACTGTAAATATTGCAAAAGATATTCCTAAGTTGTATGAACATTATGATATCGTATTGCATGCAGCCGGAAAGGCTCATTCTATTCCTCGAACGGAAGCAGAACGGCAAGTCTTTTTCGATGTAAATCTGCAAGGAACAAAAAATCTTTGCACCGCATTAGAGAAAGTTGGAATGCCGAGAGCTTTTGTTTTCATTTCTACTGTAGCAGTATATGGTTGTGATTATGGGGAGAATATTACGGAAGAACATTCATTAAATGGAATCACTCCTTATGCAATAAGTAAGCGTTTGGCAGAAGAATATCTACAGAAATGGTGTTTAGAACATAATGTGGTATTAGGTATTATTCGTCCTTCTTTGATTGTTGGTCCTAATCCTCCGGGGAATTTAGAAACGATGATAACCGGGATTCGTAAAGGAAGGTATTTCAGTATTGCAGGTGGTAGAGCTAGTAAAAGTGTGTTGATGGTACAGGATATTGCTCATTTAATTCCTTTGCTTGTTAGAAAAGGCGGTATTTATAATGTATGTGATAGTTATCAGCCTACATTTAGAGAATTGGAAACGCTCATTTGTAAGCAAGTGGATAAACCACAGCCTTTATCAATCCCTTATTGGTTGGCTAAAGTTGTGGCTTTGATAGGGGATTGTTTAGGCAAGAAGGCACCAATAAATTCACTAAAGCTTGATAAGATAACAAAATCGTTAACTTTCAGTAATGAGAAGGCTATACGTGAATTGGGATGGAAACCGATGAATGTATTGGAAAACTTTCGGATAGAATAATTATGTGCTTGGGGATAATATTATTTGTGATTGGTGTTCCTGTCTCTTTATTTGCCTGTATTCAAATATGGTTTCATTGGATTAATAAGAACGAATAATGTATTATATAATAGTTTTAGTTCTGCTATTTTTAACAGAACTTTTTTATTTTAAGCTAGCTAATAAGTTTAATATCATCGATAAGCCTAATGAGCGTAGTTCACATAGAAAGGTTACTTTGCGTGGTGGTGGGATTATCTTTTATTTCGGTGCATTGGTTTATTTTTTAGCTAATCATTGGGAATATCCCTGGTTTATAGTAGCATTAACTCTGATAACATTTATCAGCTTTGTAGATGATATTCGTTCCACTTCTCAAAGTCTGAGGTTGGTATTCCATTTTGCTGCTATGGTCTTGATGTTCTACCAGTGGGATTTATTTTCTCTTTCCTGGTGGTGGATAATTGTAGCATTAATTATTTGTACAGGTATTATTAATGCTTATAATTTCATGGATGGCATCAATGGAATTACTGGCGGTTACTCCTTGGTTATTTTAGTTACTTTGGCTTATATCAATGCTAAAATAGTACCATTTACTGAACCTGCTTTGATTAATACTGTTTTATGTTCTGTCCTGGTCTTTTGCTTCTTCAATTTTCGTAAGAAGGCGAAGTGTTTTGCGGGTGATGTCGGTTCTGTAAGTATCGCTTTTATTCTTCTGTTTTTGATAGGAAGGCTCATAATTAAAACAGAAGATTTCAGTTGGATAATCCTATTATCCGTTTATGGTGTCGATACTGTTCTGACCATTATCCATCGCTTGATACTTCATGAGAATATTGGTTTACCCCATCGTAAACATATGTATCAATTGATGGCGAATGAATTGAAAATGTCTCATGTAATGGTTTCATTTATTTATATGGTAGTACAAACAGTTGTAATTGTAGGCTATATAATGTGCTTGAATTATGGTTATTGGTATTTGTTTGGTACGGTTCTGTTGCTAAGCCTACTGTATATCTGTTTTATTAATAAATATTTCGAATTACATCAATTATCATAAAAACACTGATTTGATGCTTAAATAAAGAGGATGAAGATTGATCT
>OHMH01000955.1_pt1 | contig 13056 bp, 8 predicted proteins | sample 1569311 | NCBI WGS metagenome assembly OHMH01 (sample SAMEA3879503, study PRJEB24766) | human gut metagenome | biome: human-associated habitat; feature: feces | place: USA | collected 1985/1987
CCCGTTGCAGCGAAGATAACAGCCAACTTTCCGATAAAATGAAATACATCAAAGGACAAATGCTTTTCCTGCGCGGCCTGTCATACTACAATCTGGTAGGTTATTATCAGAACCCGCCCCTCATCACAGATTACGCCACCTACTCTTCGTTGGACGGACTCTATGGGGGCAACAGCACCTACGATGCCGTACTCGACCAGATAGAAAAAGATTTCCACGAGGCGATGGAATTGCTGCCTTCGCGCGATAAAGGCAGTGAGTGGGCCGGCGGACGCGCCACCTGCGGTGCTGCGGCAGGCTACTATGCCCGCGCCCTCATGATGCGCCATAAATATAACGATGCACTCACAGTACTCAAAGACATCATCGCCAAGAAATACGGCACCTACCGACTGATGGACAACTATGGCGACAACTTCCGCGAAGGTTCAGCATACGAGAACAATGCGGAGAGCCTCTTCGAAGTGCAATTCCTCGACTACGGTTCGCAAGGCACTGATGATGAGTGGACTCCGGTGAACACAAGCCCCAATGCTACACAAGGGTCCGCCATTGAGAGTAACTTTGCTCCCGGTAACTATGGCGGTTGGGCCGATATCTCAGCTTCCCCCTGGCTTTACCATCTTTTTAAAGGAGAACGTACCATAAACGGCACACTCGACCCCCGTCTTTATTGGACCATCGGAACTTACGAAACCGACTGGGCAGACTTCGAATACGGTAATGTAGCTTATACGCAAACACTTACAGCTACCGATAATATCGTAACCAACAACACTTACGGTGGTCTGCCGATTGCCAAATTCACGAATCTCCGTACCGGTCTGTACAGCACCGTCACTATAGGCTTGCATGATGGAATCAACCTACGCCTGATGCGCTACTCCGATGTGTTGCTGCGTGCCGCTGAATGCGAAAATGAGGTCAATGGCCCCACGCAGCAGGCTATCGACTGGATCAACGAGGTACGTAACCGTGCCAAGCTGGCAGACTTGGAACTCGAAGATTTCAATACTGCTGACAAGCTCTTCGAACAGATAGCCAATGTGGAACGTCCTAAGGAATTCGGCTGCGAATTCGGTCGAGGCTTCGACCTCATCCGTTGGGGCTTCTTCTATGACAACAGTCGTTTGCAGCAACTCAAGGAACACGGCACGGTACGTCGTTCTACAGAAGGAGTAAAGAATCCTGTGAACTACAGCGATATAGCAAACGATCCTGAACTGAAGAGCTCTTTCGATACCTACTTGCCGGGGCACGAATTCCTACCCATTGTGCAGCAGTTGATGAATAATAACCCCAATCTGAAAGGCAATTCCGCCAACTATAGCACGGACAACTCTTCTTATTTCCGTGACAATGGTTGGACAGTGCGTTCAGTTGTAGATTTAAGCAAATAAACACTCTTTAAATTTAAGACAATGAGATTACTAAAAAAAATAGCATACGCTTGTTGTTCCGTAACCTTTGGATTACTGACACTGACAGGCTGCACGGATGGCGAACTTTATGACGTTAACGCCCCCGACTGGATTTCCGATAAGATACAGGAAATTGAAGATTCGAAGAAACAACCGGAAGACGAAGTGCTTGAGGGCATGTTGGAAGATGTGTACACTTTCGGAAAAACGGATTTTACTTCCGGCTTTTGGTCTGCTTTCTCCAAGTATTACGTAGTACCCGATGGCGAGAAGTGGAATGCAGTCATCAACCTCCACATCAACCCAGCGATCGACACCAAGTATTTCAAGAACTTTGCCCTTATCATCTCCAACGATGTAGACCGCGGTGGTGAAGGATATGCCGAATACGGAGCCATCCGCTTTGATGTTACTGGTAGCCCTGAAACTTACAATTCCCAATGGGGCGATCATATCGATTTCCAGTACATCTCGGGCACGTTGCTTCTCAATCCCGATGAAAACGAAACAGACCCCAATCTGCAAAGTTTGGGCGGCAAAGTGACACTTACCGTAGATCGTACCAATGCAAACGCTTTCACCGTAAAGATGACCAACGGCACAGCAGCCAAGACTTACGCGCAGCCATACAAGGAAGAAAATCTAAATACAGATGCAAGCAACACCAACATCCGTTGCTTCTTGGTTCCAGAAGGTTCCTACATCGACTTCCAGCAAACCAACATTGAGCCTATCGGCGGTCTTACTTCTGCCCAAGACAAAAATCCGATATCAATGGAACTACAGAACGTACCCAATCAGGTCATTGTTGGTACTCCGCTCGAATCGGCTATGGCCAACGTATCGGCCATCGTTACCTTTGAAGAGGGAGTGACCAAAACTGTACCGGTTTCTGAGCTTTATATCTCTACCATTCCCGATATGGAGCAGCCAGGCATAAAAAACCTTGTGGCCATCTATAACAAGACCTTTAAAGGTGAGAATTGCGAACAACCGATTGTAGCTAATGCAACTTTTGAAGTTGTGGAACAGATTGTATCCATCGAAGTGACTACCCAGCCCTCGCACACACGATACTACTATTACACCTCGGAAGCTACCCAAAGTTTGGCAGATCGAACGATGGCCTTCGACCCGACAGGCATGGTGGTTACAGCAACTTACACCGACGGGAGTTCAAGAATCGTTGACAACGAGAAACTCAGCTTCTCTACTATTCTTGCGAAAGCAGGCTCTCAGACCGTCACCATTACTACCACTACCGGAGAAGAAGTCACCGCAACGATAGAGGTTACCGTCTCCGAATCTACAGCTTCTGTAGTGAAGAACAGTACCAACATGGTAGGAACCGAAGATAACTCAACAGTCTTCTGGGGAGCCATCTCTGACGATTTCAATGTACCTATAGGCGAGACAAAGTACATTACTTTCACCAATTACAGTAGCCTGGCTAACAACTGGAACAACTTCGCTGTGATTCTCCGCAAAACCGATATTACCGCAGAATACGCAGTGGTTCGCGCTGACAACTATGGCTGGGGTAATGGATATGCAGCCTGCGTTCACAACGGAACACAAGGCGAATGGGGCACTTGGCTTGCCGGTATGAATGGAGCCAAAGTCACAGTCTATGTAACGAACTGTGGCAATAGCGTCGCCGATATTCAAGTAGTAATGGAGAGTACTACAGGTACAACCTCTACCCAATACTATTTAGGCATCAACACTGTGGATTCCAGCGACCTGAACTTTGCATTGACCGTTGACAATTGTCATCTTGTCTTCAATGAATAAGAATAACTATTAACTTTTCTATCATCCATACCGTCCCTCTTTATCAGAGGACGGTATGGACCTTAAAAACTTACTGACCCAATGAAAAAACTAACATTTTTCTTAATATCCCTGCTGACGGTTTTTACGGCTTGCTCTGATGGGCTTGACAACGTCGAATACAATAGAAACAGCGATATAGTCGTAGCCACTCCCGAAGCAACTGTAACGACAGGCACCTCGCTGACCGTTCATTCATCGGTCACCGGCAATCTGAATAACGTAACCAAGAGGGGATTCTGCTATAGTGTAAACGTCTTAACTCCTACTATCAAAGACAATGTAGTGGAAGCAGACGAGAACTTCAGTGCAACCATCTCCGGCTTGACGGGTAATACCGTTTACTACATACGCTCATATGTTTACGGCAACAGTCGTTACACTTACTCGGAAACATTCACGGTAACCACAGCAGCCTCAAGCCTTGACGAACAGCTCAAGAACTATGTGGCACCCACCTATGAAGACTATTACGTGGACATAGCCAGTTGGGACCAACGCAATCAATGGAACTTAGCAAACGTACACGATCCCACCGTGGTGCTAGCCGAAGACGGATATTACTATATGTATCAGACGGACGCCTCTTACGGCAATGCGCATACAGCCGGTGGACACTTTCACGGCAGACGTTCCAAAGACCTCGTAAACTGGGAATACTTAGGCGGAGTAATGCCGGCACTACCCGAATGGGTAATTCCGAAGCTAAATGAAATTCGCAAGGAAATGGGGCTGAACGAGGTTTCACCCGAAACCACAGATTTCGGCTACTGGGCACCCTGTGTGCGCAAAGTAAAAAACGGGCTTTATCGTATGTACTACTCCATTGTGTGCCCCGGCACTTTAGATGGAGCGAACTCTTGGGGCGAACGCGCCTTCATCGGTCTATTGGAGAACTCAAACCCCGCCAACAACAACGGCTGGGAAGATAAGGGCTATGTTATCACCAACGCCTCGGACAAAGAACTGAACTTCCACATCAAACCCGACGACTGGGCCAACTGTTACTACAAGTGGAACGCCATCGACCCAAGCTACCTGATAAACAACGACGGTAAGCATTACCTGATTTACGGTTCCTGGCACAGCGGTATAGCCGCCTTGGAGGTAAATGCCGAAACAGGGAAACCCCTGAACACACTGCCAGCCCCTTGGGGAACCAGCGAAGACATTGCCGCATACGGATCATTGATTATCACCAGACAAATGGGGAACCGCTGGCAAGCCTCGGAAGGACCGGAAATCATCTACAATGCCGCTACCGATTACTATTATCTATTTGTGGCTTATGACGCATTGGACACCCCTTACAATACCCGTGTCTGCCGCTCCCGAAATATCAATGGTCCTTACCTCGGCATAGACGGTATCAATCTTACCCAAGATGGAGGAGAAATGCTGCCCGTCGTTACTCACCCCTACAAATTCAGCAACAGCTATGGATGGGTAGGAATCTCACATTGTGCTGTGTTTGACGACGACAACGGCAACTGGTATTACGCCTCACAAGGCAGATTTCCCCAAAATGTGGAAGGAAATGCTTATAGCAATGCCCTCATGATGGGACATATACGTTCTATCAAATGGACGAGTACAGGCTGGCCGGTCGTAATGCCCGAACGTTACGGAGCTGTCCCTCAAATAGCCATTACGGAAGATGAGCTGGTAGGCAACTGGGAGCACATCGACCTCTCTTATTCCTATGGAAAACAGAAAGAATCGAGCAACATGACCCTCGCGGCCGACCATACCATTACAGACGGAAGCTGGAAAGGGGGAACCTGGAACTATGATGCAGAAAAACAAATACTGACAGCTAACGGAGTGGAACTGTGCCTGCAACGCGAAACAGACTGGGAAGCCAATCCACGCACCCACACCATTGTCTATGCCGGCTACACCAACAACAAAACGTATTGGGGAAAGAAAAAGAAATGAGATACCCCATCCGCATCCTAAAAACAGCCTCAACAATCTGACATTTGAGGCTGTTTTTTCGCTTTTATGTTACATAACATATACAAGTGTAGTTAATACACTCAATAAAAGTGTTACTTTTACACCCAAAATCGGATAATTATCTCATTTACATTTAAAATAGAACCATGAAAAACAGTTTTCTACTTGCAGGAATTGCCGCACTAATGTTATCTGCGTGCAATAATAAGCCAGCTCAGGAGTTGACTTTGTCCGGTCTGAATCCGGTGAATTTTCAAACAGAAGTGAACAATGCCAAAACAGGTCTTTACACCTTGAAGAACAAGTCGGGCATGGAAGTGTGTATTACTAACTTCGGTGGCCGTATTGTTTCCATTATGGTTCCCGACAAAAACGGGAATATGCAGGACGTTGTTCTGGGTTTCGACAGCATTGCTGACTATGTAAACATCCCGAGCGACTTCGGCGCTTCTATCGGCCGTTATGCAAACCGCATCAACCAGGGAAGAATCGTATTGGACGGAGAGACGATCCAATTACCGCAAAACAACTTCGGACACTGCTTGCATGGCGGTCCTAAAGGCTGGCAATACCAAGTATATGAAGCCAATCCGATTGATGAAACTACGCTGGAACTGACTCGTATCTCACCGGACGGTGACTCTAACTTTCCCGGCAACGTAACTGCTAAAGTTCTTTTCAAACTGACAGATGACAACACTATAGATATAAAGTATAGCGCTACTACAGATAAGAAAACGGTCATCAACATGACTAACCACTCTTACTTCAACTTATCCGGTAATCCTTCAAAAGCTGCAACAGATCATATCTTATATGTAAATGCAGACAATTACACTCCGGTAGACAGTACTTTCATGACCACTGGAGAAATCGTAACAGTGAAAGATACTCCGATGGACTTTACTACTCCTAAAACAATAGGACAAGACATCACAAACTTCGACTTTGTTCAGTTGAAAAACGGAAATGGCTATGACCACAACTGGGTGCTGAACACAAATGGAGACATTGCTCAATTAGCAGCAAAACTGACTTCACCTGAAAGCGGTATCACTCTGGAAGTATATACCAACGAACCGGGTATACAAGTTTATACCGGCAACTTCCTTGATGGAACTGTAACAGGTAAAAAAGGTATCACTTACAACCAACGTGCTTCCGTATGCCTAGAAACACAACACTATCCCGACAGTCCTAATAAACCGGAATGGCCCAGCGTCGTATTGGAACCGGGACAAACCTACAACAGCGAATGTATCTTTAAGTTCTCAATAGAAAAGTAACTTCAAATTTAACAACTATAAAGACATCGAATTATTATGAATTGGAATTCAAAAGAATTTATTTGGCTGGATTGGACAATTCTCATTGTGGGAATTATCGCAGTAATATGGGCTGTATGGCGTGCCGTGCAAAAGGACAAACGCATGCAGCAAGGAGAAAGTAGTGAAGATTATCTCTTCGGTAAAGGAGAACCTTGGTATATCATTGGTGCGGCTATCTTTGCCGCCAACATCGGTTCAGAACACCTTGTAGGTTTGGCCGGCACCGGAGCAAAATCAGGCGTAGGCATGGCCCACTGGGAAATGCAAGGCTGGATGATTCTATTACTGGGATGGCTTTTCGTTCCGTTCTACCAATTACTGAACAACAAGATGGGTAAGATCATTACCATGCCCGACTTCCTGAAATATCGCTACACACAGCGTACCGGTTCATGGCTTTCCATCATCACACTGATTGCCTATATTCTGACTAAAGTAAGTGTGACAGCTTATACCGGTGGTATCTTCCTGGAATTTCTGTTGGGCCTGCCCTTCTGGTATGGTGCTATCGGCCTGATTGTACTGACTGGTATTTTCACCGTATTAGGTGGTATGAAAGGTGTAATGACGCTCTCTGCTATCCAGACCCCGATTCTCATTATCGGTTCTTTCCTCGTTCTTTTCTTAGGACTTGCGGCTCTCGGCGGTGGTAGTATCTCCACCGGTTGGACAGAAATGATGGAACACGCACGCAGTGCTATGAATGTCGGTGCCGACGGACATGCTTACGGTGCCAACCACATGTTCCACTGGACCGAATCTGACCCAATGTACCAAGATTATCCCGGCTTCTGGGTATTTATCGGAGCCTCAATCATTGGCTTCTGGTACTGGTGTACTGACCAGCATATCGTGCAACGTGTACTCGGACAGCGTAAAGGAGAAGCCAACGATGTTGTAATGAAGCGTGCCCGCCGCGGTAGCATCGCAGCCGGTTACTTCAAGATTCTTCCGGTATTTATGTTCCTTATTCCGGGTATGGTTGCAGCTGCACTGGCCGCAAAAGGTGAGTTCGATATGTCGAACACGGATGCTGCCTTTGCTGTAATGGTAAAAGACGTATTGCCTGCCGGTGTGAAAGGTATCGTAACTATCGGTTTCATCTGTGCATTGGTTGCTTCATTGGCAGCTTTCTTCAACTCATGTGCAACGCTCTTCACTGAAGACTTCTACAAACCGATGTGCAAGGGTAAGAGTGAATCTACATATGTAATGGTAGGACGTATCGCTACTGTAGTTGTGGTAATCCTGGGTATGGCTTGGATTCCTGTTATGATGAGTTTAGGTAGCCTTTACGACTATCTACAAGGTATCCAATCACTATTGGCTCCTGCCATGGTAGCTGTATTCGCACTCGGTATCTTCTCCAAGAAGATTACGCCAAAGGCTGGTGAATATGGTATGATCATAGGTTTCATCATCGGTATGGTACGCCTGCTGACCAATATCATGACCAATACAGGTAAAGATGTCATGACAGGCTGGTATTGGGAATATACCACATGGTTCTGGCAAACGAACTGGCTTATCTTTGAAATCTGGTTGTTAGTATTCCTGATCGTAATGATGGCGGTAGTGTCTTGTTTCACTCCGAAACCAACAGCTAAGCAAATAGAAGCCATTACCTTTACTGGCAGCTACAAACAACTCATCCGGGAAAGCTGGAACAAGTGGGATGTTATCGCTTCATTAGGAGTAGTAATTCTCTGTGCTTTGTTCTATATTTATTTCTGGTAAATATTGTTCCAATTAAACCGTGCATACATCAATGAGCAATTATTATAGTATAAATCCCAGATTCTATATTTCAGTAGACTGTATCATCTTCGGCTTCAACGAAGGAGAACTAAATCTGTTATTGCTGAAGCGAAACTTTCAGCCGGCAATGGGAGAATGGTCTCTGATGGGTGGATTTGTGCAACAAGGTGAAAGTGTGGACAATGCGGCCAAGCGTGTACTGGCAGAACTCACTGGTTTGGAAAATGTATATATGGAGCAAGTAGGCTCGTTCGGCGAAGTGGAGCGTGACCCGGGAGAACGGGTTATCTCCGTCGCCTACTATGCATTGATCAATATCAATGAGTATGACCGTGAGCTTGTGCATCAACATAACGCTTATTGGGTAAACATCAACGAATTGCCACCTCTTATCTTCGACCATCCACAGATGGTGAAGCAGGCACGGGAATTGATGCAACAGAAAGCATCCACAGAGCCTATCGGCTTCAACCTGTTACCGAAGTTATTCACGCTGTCTCAACTGCAAAGCCTCTACGAAGCTATTTACGGTGAACAGATAGATAAGCGTAACTTCCGTAAACGGATAGCCGAAATGGACTACATTGAAAAAACAGATAAGATTGATAAAACAGGTTCCAAACGCGGAGCTGCCTTATACAAATTCAATGAAAAGGCATACCGCAAGGCACCGAATTTTAAATTATAAATTATGCTGGAAGAACTGAAAAAAAAGGTATTTCATGCCAACCTTGAACTGGTGAAGCATGGACTGGTTATCTTCACCTGGGGAAATGTATCGGCTATCGACCGTGAAACGGGACTGGTAGTCATCAAACCCAGTGGTGTAAGTTATGACGATATGAAGGCGGAAGACATGGTGGTGGTGGACCTCGATGGCAAGGTAGTGGAAGGACGCTTGAAACCGTCTTCGGACACTCCAACCCACGTGGTACTCTACAAGGCTTTCCCAGAAATCGGCGGTGTAGTACACACCCACTCTACTTACGCTACTGCCTGGGCACAAGCCGGATGTGACATTCCGAATATTGGAACGACACATGCAGATTACTTCCACGATGCCATACCTTGCACGGCAGATATGACAAAGGAAGAAGTGGAAGGAGCGTATGAAATGGAAACCGGAAATGTAATCGTGAAGCGCTTTGAAGGGCTGAACCCTGTACACACACCGGGAGTACTGGTAAAGAATCACGGCCCCTTCTCTTGGGGAAAAGATGCGCATGATGCTGTACACAACGCAGTGGTAATGGAACAAGTAGCTAAGATGGCAAGCATTGCTTATGCCGTCAATCCGAAACTGACCATGAATCCGCTGTTGGTGGAAAAGCATTTCAACCGCAAGCATGGGCCTAACGCCTATTATGGACAATAAACAATTGATAATTAAAAACTAATAACTTAAAATTAAAGAATTATGAACGCATTTGATCAATATGAAGTATGGTTCGTAACCGGAGCACAGCTCCTGTACGGAGGTGATGCAGTTATCGCAGTAGACGCACACAGTAATGAAATGGTAGCTGGACTGAACGCCAGCGGTAAATTGCCGGTAAAGGTGGTTTATAAAGGTACAGTAAACTCTTCTAAAGAAGTAACTGAAGCTTTCAAAGCTGCTAACAATGATGAGAAATGTATCGGCGTTATCACCTGGATGCACACTTTCTCTCCTGCCAAGATGTGGATTCACGGTTTGCAGGAACTGAAGAAGCCGTTGCTGCATTTCCATACTCAGTTCAATAAAGAAATTCCTTGGGATACCATGGATATGGACTTCATGAACTTGAACCAATCTGCTCACGGTGACCGTGAATTCGGCCACATTGTAACCCGTATGCGTAAAAACCGTAAGGTAGTGGTAGGACACTGGCAAGATGAAAAAGCACAGGGTCAGATTGCAACATGGATGCGTGTTTGCGCCGGATGGGCTGATGCACAAGATATGCTGATTATCCGTTTCGGTGACCAAATGAACAACGTTGCTGTTACTGATGGTGACAAGGTATCCGCTGAACAAGTTTTGGGTTACCACGTAGACTACTGTCCGGTAAACGACCTGATGAAGTACTACAATGCAGTGGAAGACAAAGATGTACAGGCAATGGTAGATACTTACTTCAAAGAATATGACCATGCTCCTGAACTGGAAAAAGCCGGAACAGAAGCTTATACCAAAGTGTGGAACTCTGCAAAAGCAGAAATCGCTCTCCGTCGTATCCTGAAAGATACAGGTGCCAAAGCATTTACTACCAACTTCAACGACCTCGGTGACTTTGACCAGATTCCGGGATTGGCTTCTCAACGTTTGATGGAAGAAGGTTATGGTTTCGGTGCAGAAGGTGACTGGAAAACCGCCGCTTTGTACCGCACCACATGGTTCATGAGCCAGGGTATGCCGAAAGGTTGTTCTTTCTTGGAAGACTACACTTTGCATTTCGACGGTGAAAAGAGCGCTATCCTCCAGGCTCACATGCTGGAAGTTTGTCCGCTGATTGCTGAAGCAAAACCGAAACTGGAAGTACATCGCCTGAGCATTGGTATCGATAGCGAAACTGCACGTCTTGTATTCACCAGCAAACAAGGTGAGGGCGTAGCTGCTACTATCGTTGACTTGGGTAACCGTTTCCGCCTCATCGTAAACAAAGTAGAATGTATCAAGAGCAAACCGCTGCCCAAACTTCCTGTTGCCAGCGCATTGTGGATTCCGATGCCGAACCTCGAAGTAGGTGCTGCTGCATGGATTCTGGCAGGTGGTACTCACCACACCAGCTTCTCTTATGATCTGACTGTAGAATATTGGGAAGATTATGCTGAGATCGCAGGGATTGAAATGGTACATATCAACAAAGATACCACAATCAGCTGCTTCAAGAAAGAACTGCGCATGAATGAAGTATATTACATGTTGAACAAAGCGCTTTGTTGATTATGAAACTAGACGCAAAATCAACCATCGAAGCAGGCAAGGCCATTCTTGGTATAGAATTCGGTTCCACTCGAATCAAGGCTGTTTTGATTGACCAGGAAAACAAGCCCATCGCTCAAGGAAGTCACACCTGGGAGAACCAGTTGGTTGACGGACTTTGGACATATAGCGTTGAGGCCATCTGGTATGGCCTGCAAGATTGTTACGCCGACCTTCGCTCAAACGTGAAGAAGCTCTATGACATAGAAATAGAAGCTTTGGCGGCAATTGGCGTCAGCGCCATGATGCATGGTTATATGGCGTTCAATGATAAAGAAGAGATTCTCGTGCCCTTCCGTACTTGGAGAAACACCAATACAGGTCAGGCTGCGGCTGCTTTATCAGAACTGTTCGTTTATAATATTCCTTTGCGTTGGAGCATTTCTCATTTGTATCAGGCTATTCTGGACAACGAAGAACACGTAAAAGATATCAATTATCTGACAACGCTCGCAGGTTTTATCCATTGGCAGATAACCGGTAAAAAGGTATTAGGAATAGGCGATGCATCAGGTATGCTCCCTATAGACCCGGTTACCAAGAACTACTCCGCTGAAATGGTGGCCAAGTTCGACGAGTTAATCGCTCCGAAGGGATATAACTGGAAATTGCTGGATATTCTTCCCAAGGTATTGTCGGCTGGTGAAAATGCTGGTTTCCTGACACCGGAAGGTGCTAAGATGCTCGACGTATCCGGCCATTTGAAAGCTGGAATACCGGTTTGCCCGCCCGAAGGAGATGCAGGTACCGGTATGGTTGCAACCAATGCCGTTAAGCAGCGTACAGGAAACGTATCGGCAGGTACATCTTCATTCTCCATGATTGTATTGGAGAAAGAGTTGTCAAAACCCTACGAAATGATCGACATGGTTACAACTCCTGACGGAAGCCTCGTAGCCATGGTACACTGCAACAACTGTACATCCGACCTCAACGCATGGGTCAACCTGTTCAAAGAATACCAGGAACTGCTGGGTATACCTGTAGATATGAACGAAGTATATGGAAAACTCTACAACCATGCCCTGACAGGCAATGCGGATTGTGGCGGTCTCATTTCATTCAATTACATCTCAGGCGAACCTGTAACAGGATTTGCAGATGGAAGACCGATGTTTGTACGTTCGGCCAATGACAAGTTCAGCCTTGCGAACTTCATGAGAACGCACTTGTATGCTTCTGTCGGTGTCCTCAAGATTGGTAACGACATTCTTTTCAAAGAAGAAAAGGTGAAAGTTGACAGAATCACAGGACACGGAGGTTTGTTCAAGACTAAGAATGTGGGTCAGAGAGTACTTGCAGCAGCATTAAATTCACCGATTTCCGTAATGGAAACTGCTGGTGAAGGTGGTGCATGGGGTATTGCGTTACTGGGTTCATTCCTTGTGAACAACGAGAAGAAGCAACCTCTCGATGCTTTCCTGGATGAGCAGGTGTTTGGTGGAGATGCAGGTGTTGAGATAGCGCCTACAGCTGAAGATGTAGCAGGCTTTAATGCATACATCGAAAACTACAAGGCAGCACTGCCCATCGAAGAAGCAGCAGTGAAATTCAAAAAGTAATTCCTACTTCAAGGAATAAACGAATGTAATAGTAGAGGGAGAAGCTTCGGCTGCCACGTGGGTGCTGTTGGCACCGGAGCAACTCCCTATACATTCGTTCTACAAGCTCGGACAATTCATTGAATCCGGCAAAGCATCGTTACCAGCTCAGGCAAAGTACCGTTGCTCGCTCAGGCAAGGCATCGTTGCCCGCCCTGACAAAGCATCATCGTCAGCTCTGACGAAACATC
>OHMH01000958.1_pt1 | contig 13044 bp, 8 predicted proteins | sample 1569311 | NCBI WGS metagenome assembly OHMH01 (sample SAMEA3879503, study PRJEB24766) | human gut metagenome | biome: human-associated habitat; feature: feces | place: USA | collected 1985/1987
GGCCATTTCGTCAAAGCGCTCGGGGCCAATGCCCACCTCGCGCAGCGTGGCGGGCAACCAGCCCTTCAGTATTCCGTTGAGAAAGTTGCGTCCCAGCACTGCCCCACTGCCCTCGTCGCCAAGGACATAGCCTAAGGGCGGGATGTGGGCGGTGATGCGGTCGCCATCATAGACGCAACTGTTGGCTCCCGTCCCGAGGATGCAGGCAATGCCCTGCTCACGCCCCAAGACGGCGCGCGCAGCACCCAGAAGATCGCTCTCTGCATAGGTTTCTGCCGACGGAAAGAGCGTGGAAAGGAGCATGGCGACGCGTGGCGACTGCTGGGGTGTGCAGCCGGCGCCATAGAACGCCACTTCGCTCACCTCGCTGGCCGGTACGCCCGCTTCGTCGAGGCGGGGAAGCAACTCTTGTCGAAACACGCCGTCGATTTGATCATCGGTGAAAAGGAGGGGATTGATGCCCTGTGTGGCGATCCTCACGCTGCTTCCGCCAGGGGCTCCCAAGACGGCCCAGTCGGTCTTGGTGCTCCCACTATCTGCTATCAGTATCATCTTTTCTTGATTTTTCGGGCCCAAAGGTATGAAAAATCCGCCGTCGTGTCAAGTATTTCCAACAAAATTTAGTAATTTTGCAGCATATATTGCGACTTGCCGTCCCTCTACCCGAATGGAGGAGCTGCCACGGTCTGTCGCTCAGTAAAGAAAAAGAGAATCGATTGGCAAAAATGAAGTTTTTCCACATTTGTCTGCTGTTGGCTTTGCTCCTGCTCAACGCCCTCCCTTCCAAGGCCGTCCTGCAGGAAGACTCGCTCAAAAACTCACTCGCTGTTTTGCGCCACGAGTTGATCACGAGCCACTACCAGCTCAACGAGCAGACCACACGTGCCAAACAGTTGAATAGCCGCGTCACACAGCAGCTGAAAGATATCACACAGCGCTCCTCGCAGGTGTCGCTGATGCTCTATTCCCAAAACTCCGAGTATATCTTCGATGTCACCTACGCCTGCCACCAGGCTACCACGCTCTACAACGAGTTTGAGACCAAGACGCGCCCGTTCAGCATCCTCGTGGAGCGAAGCAAGCAGGACATTGCCCGCTACGACTCGCTCATCAACTCGCTGAGCACGATGTACACGGAGGGAATGACGGAGCGGGAGAAGATAGACCGCAACGTCTGTCTGACGCTGGCGGTGAGCATACGCCGCATGCTGACGGAGAACAACCAGAACTTCCAGGACTACATCCAATATTACAACTACACGCGGAGGCAGTTGAAGGAACTCAACGATTATGCCCAAAAGCGCTACCAGGACATACAGGGCAGTTTGCTTCGCAACACGAACGAGAATTATTTCTCCATCCTTCTCCATCCGCAATACTACATCTTGCGCATGGTGGTGGCCTACAAGGACAAATATGTGCCGGATAATAAGGTGAAGTCGCAGTGGGACGCCAGTTGGCTACTCCTCTTGCTGGCGATGGTAGCCTTCTATGGACTCTGTGCCGTGCTGGTCAATTTCCTCAGTATTCGCTTCCTCGCCACACGCCTCATCAAGAGCAACCGCTGGCATATCGACGCCAAGGCCTTTCTGACCAAGCGCACTTGCATTATTATCAATGGCACGGTCATCACTTTTGGCCTGGCACTGTTGTTGATACGTTATATTTCGCCGTCCAACTTTGTCTATATGGCGACGGGCATCTTGCTGGAGTTTACCTGGCTGCTGGTGGTCATCTTCACCTCACTGATGCTCCGCGTGGATGGAGAACTCATCCGCAACACTTATCGCAGCTACTACCCCATCATCTTTGTCGGTGCAGTCATCATCTCCTTCCGCATCATCTTGATCCCGGCTGTCTTTGTCAACATAATGCTGCCGCCGCTCATGCTCATCGCCACCCTATGGCAGGGCCATATCATCAAGAAATACCGACTGCTGGTGATGCGCAATGACCTCTACCTTTGCTACGCGACACTGACGGTATTTATCGTGGCCACTGCCACTTCGTGGATGGGCTACACGATGCTTTCGGTGCAGATCCTCATTTGGTGGATGATGCAGCTGGCGTGCATTCTGACCATCGCCTGTGCTCACGACTACCTCAACAGTTATCGCGAGAAACATAAGCTGGCGAGCAAGCCTATCAGCAAGACGTGGTTCTTCCGACTGATCTATTCCGTCGTTCTCCCGTCGTGCATGGTGTTGTCATTCCTTTTTGCCGTTTATTGGGCCACGGACGTCTTCAATCTCAGCGAACTGACGTGGAACTTCTTCAGCACCGACCTCATCGATACGGAGAATATCAAGGTGAGCATCTTTGGTATAGCAGTGGTCGTGGCGATGTGGTTTGTCTTCAGCTATATCAACCTTACAAGCAAGGACTTGATCAACTTTGTCATGGAGCAGCGCGACCCGACTACGGCTGCCACTCGCTCGGTGATGTTTGTCAATGTCACGCAGACGGTGGTCTGGGGCACCTGGTTGCTGCTCTCTCTGGCGGTCTTCAAGGTGAACAACACCTGGCTGGTGGTAGTCTCGGGCGGTCTCTCCACGGGTATTGGATTCGCTATGAAGGACATACTGGAGAACATCTACTATGGTATCTCGCTCATGGCGGGCCGCATCAAGATCGGCGACTATGTGGTCTGCGACGGCATCCGAGGCCGCGTGACGAGCATCAGTTATACTTCCACGATGCTGGAGGCTGTCGATGGATCGGTCATCGCTTTCCAAAATTCACAACTCTTCACCAAGAACTATAAGAATCTGACGAAAAACCATGGCTACGAGCTCGATACGCTGGAGGTCGGCGTGGCCTATGGCACCAATATCAAGGAGTGTTGCAGCTTGTTGACCGAGGCGGTGACGAAGCTCAAATGCATCTATCACAACCGTCCCGTGGCCGTTCGCCTGAAGAGTTTCGACGATAGTTGCGTGACGCTGAAGGTGCTCTTCTGGGTCAACGTCTTGGACCGCTACTCGGCAGAGGGCGAGATCATGGAGTGTATCTATGATACGTTGAACGAGCACAACATCGAGATACCGTTCCCGCAGCGTGAGATCACGCTGAAGAATGTCGCCGAGTTGAGGCAGGAATCCCCTACCCCGCCGGCTGAGTGAAGACGGAGACGAGTCTGGATGGAAAAGCATCGAGTCGAGGATGATTCCAAGACGAGATAGCATCAATACGATCGAAGAAAATGGAAATCAAAACACATCGAAATATGGATAAACCTGTATTCATCGCAGGCCCCTGCGTCATAGAATCGGCCGAACTCCTGGACACTGTGGCCCAGGAGTTGGTGCGCATCAACCAAAAGTATGGCATTGACATCATCTTCAAGGCCTCTTTCGACAAGGCTAACCGTACCAGCCTCAAGTCCTTCCGCGGACCTGGACTGGAGAAAGGATTGGAGATGCTCGCGGATATCAAGTTGCGCTACGGACTGCGCATCCTCACCGACATCCACGAGGCTTGGCAGGCTGATCCTGTGGGCAAGGTGGCCGACGTGATTCAGATCCCGGCTTTTCTGTGCCGACAGACCGACCTGCTGGTGGCTGCGGCACGGACGGGCAAGGTGGTCAATATCAAGAAGGCACAGTTTCTCTCTGGCCGCGACATGCGCTATCCGCTCCAGAAGTGCGTCGAGAGTGGAGCTACGGAGGTGTGGCTTACCGAGCGTGGAAGTTGCTTCGGCTACAACAACCTCGTCGTGGATTTCCGCAATATCCCCGATATGCTCGAACTGTGTCCCACGGTAGTCATGGACTGCACCCACAGCGTGCAGCGTCCGAGTGCGGGAGATGGCAAGACTACGGGCGACCGCCGCTTTGTTCCGGCTATGGCTATGGCGGCCAAGGCCTTTGGTGCGACGGGTTATTTCTTTGAGGTCCATCCCAACCCGGACCATGGCAAGTCGGACGCTGCCAATATGCTGGAGCTCGATAAACTCGATGAACTGATCGGAAAACTATTGGCGTAAGCCTATATACCTTATTATATATAATATAATGGAAACAAATAATACGCAGGCGGAGGAGAGACTTCGGAATGTCCGCCAATATGCTGTGCAGTGTATCAAGGATGAGTGTGACGCGACGTTGAAGCTCATCGACCAGTTGGATGACAACTTCGACCGTGCCGTGTCGATGATGTACCATTGCAAGGGTAAGATCATCGTGACGGGTGTAGGCAAGAGTGGAAACATTGGCGCCAAGATCGCCGCTACGCTCTCCTCTACGGGCACGCCGGCCTTCTTTATCAATCCGCTCGACGTCTATCATGGCGACCTTGGCGTGATGACCAAGGATGATGTGGTGCTCGCTTTGTCCAACTCGGGACAGACTGACGAGTTGCTGCGCTTCATCCCCATGGTGCTCCACATGAACGTGCCTATCATCGGCATGAGTGGCAATCCACAGTCTCTGTTGGCGAAGTATGCTACGGCCCACCTGCTGGTGAAGGTCGAGAAGGAGGCTTGCCCGCTCAACCTGGCGCCGACCAGTTCCACGACCGCTGCCCTCGTCATGGGCGACGCGCTTGCCATCGCATTGATGGAGGTCCGCGACTTCAAGCCCAAGGATTTTGCACAGTTCCATCCGGGTGGTGAATTGGGTAAGCAACTCCTCACCACCGCGCAGGACGTGATGCGGAGCGACGACCTGCCTATCATCCCGAAGGAAATGCACCTCGGCGAGGCTATCATCCACGTGAGCAAGGGCAAACTCGGACTGGGTGTGGCTCTGGAGGACGGCAAGGTCATTGGACTGATCACCGACGGCGACATTCGTCGTGCTATGGAGCGCTGGCAGGCAGAGTTCTTCGACCATACCGTCAGCGACATCATGACGAGAACTCCTAAGACGGTAGCTCCCGAGACGAAGATCGCCGACGTGCAGCGCAAGATGAACCAGTACAAGATACACACCGTCCTCGTGACCGACTCTGAAAATCGTCTCCTGGGTGTGGTGGATCACTACAGTTGCATGTTCTAACCCTCTCTATCGCGCATTTATATCCCACCTATCCCGTTGATATTGAATAGAAAAATAGTCATATTGATCTCGCTGCTCTTTGTGTCCGCTCTCGGGCGGGCACAGAGGGCAGATAGCTTGATGGTGGAGCAACTGCGGAGCAAAGGGGTGACATTTTCCCACAACAACTCCGTCACCTTGCTCATGACTGGACAAGAGAAGTTTGACGACCTCTTCAAGGCGGTAGAACAAGCCCGGTCGAGCATCCATCTTGAGTATTTCAACTTCCGCAACGACTCCATCAATCGCGAGTTGATGACGCGTCTTGTGCGCAAAGCCGCCGAGGGCGTAGAGGTCAGAGCTATTTTCGATGGTTTCGGCAACTCCAGCAACAACCAGCCGATGCGCAAGTCGGACATCCGCCTCATCCGATCCAAAGGGGTGGAGATCTATGAGTTTAAGCCCTTGGCTTTCCCATGGATTCATGATTTCTTCAACCGAGACCACCGAAAGATCGTCGTCATCGACGGCAAGGTGGCCTATACGGGGGGAATGAATGTTGCCGACTATTATATCAAAGGAACGAAGCAGGTGGGCAGCTGGCACGATATGCATTGCCGTATCGAGGGCGATGAGGTCAATACGCTGCAGAAGATCTTCCTCAGAATGTGGAAACTGGTCTCGGGAGAGGACGTTCATGGTGCAAAATATTACCGGGGAATCTCCAATGCCGACTACATGGAAGGTCTCAAGCCTGACACTACGCCGACTTGTGGCCAACAGATGGTGGGCATCATCAACCGTGAGCCTCATGTGACGAAGGACATCATCCGCTTCTTCTACCTCAATGCTATCAACAACGCGAAGGAAAGCATCAAGCTTATCAATCCCTACTTCACGCTTAACCGTAAGCTGAAGCGTGCCTTGGCCAAAGCTGTCAAGCGGGGGGTGAAGGTGGAAATCATGCTGAGCGTGCGGAGCGACATTCCCATCACACCCGACGTGGGTTTCTACAACGCTCATCAGTTGATGAAGAAAGGTTGCGACATCTGGCTCTACAAGCCGGGGTTCCATCATACGAAGATCATCATGGTCGATGGACAGTTTTGTACCGTCGGCTCTGCCAACCTCAATGCTCGTTCGTTGCGCTGGGACCGCGAGGAGAATGCCGTTATCATCGACCCCCACGTCACACGGCAGTTGAACCAACTGTTTGAGCAGCAGAAGCAGGATTCTTTCCTCCTCACGGAGGAGAAATGGGACCAATGGCGCACGCCATGGAAGAAGTTTGTCGGTTGGGCAGGCCATCTATTGGCACCTTTCCTGTAATTTTTTCCCCTCTTTATGGCGACTTTTCATTCCTTTTTGCTAACTTTGCAACTTAATTGGGTAAATTCAATCATCATGGCCGCGGCGACAGGCTTCGCCGATTGGTCACTAAATGTATAATCAACAACGCTCATGAAACAGTTTAAGCTGGTGGACATCGTTCTCGGATGGGTCGTTTTTGCGATCGCCGCGTTCGTCTATTGCTCCACCATTGAGCCGACAGCCAGCTTCTGGGACTGTCCAGAGTTTATCACTACGGGCTACAAGCTCGAAATCGGCCACCCACCTGGGGCACCATTCTTTGCCCTCACGGCCAATCTTTTCAGCCAGTTTGCCAGCGATGTGACGCAGGTGGCGCGTATGGTCAACATTATGAGTGCGCTCCTCTCCGCGGTTTGTATCATGTTCCTCTTCTGGACCATCTCGCATCTGGTGCGCCGCCTCATCGTCAAGGACGGCACTATGCCCTCTCTCTCCGAGGCCATCGCCATAGAGGGATCCGCCTTGGTGGGCGCTTTGGTTTACACATTCTCCGACACATTCTGGTTCTCCGCTGTCGAGGGTGAGGTCTATGCCTACTCCTCGGCCTTCACAGCCATCGTGTTCTGGCTGATCCTGAAGTGGGAAAACTGTGCAGACCAGCCTCATAGCGACCGTTGGTTGGTGCTCATCTTCTATATGACCGGCCTTTCCATTGGTGTCCACTTGCTCAACTTGTTGTGTATTCCCGCCATCGTGCTGGTATATTATTACCGCAAGGTGCCCAACGCCAATGCCAAGGGGTCGCTTCTCGCTCTCCTGCTTTCCGTCGTTATCGTCGGAGCTGTACTCTACGGTGTCGTCCCTGGTATCATCACCGTGGGTGGCTGGTTTGAGCTCTTCTTCGTCAATACGCTGGGAATGCCGTTCAACACGGGTGTCATAGTCTATATCATCCTCCTCGTCGCCTCCTTCGTATGGGCACTCTGGGAGACTTATCAGAGTAGCCACACCAAGCGCGAGAATATCGCCTTCCTGACCGCCTTCGCCCTTCTGGGTGTGCCCTTCGTCGGCTACGGTTGGTCAGCCTTCTTCACGGGTGTGGTCATCTTGGCCGTACTGTTCTTCGTCCTCAATATGAAGAAGGGTAAGGGCAAGTCCAGTGTCACCTTGATACCGACACGCCTCAAGAACACGGCGCTGCTCTGTATGCTGATGCTTCTGATTGGCTTCTCCAGCTACGCATTGATTGTGATTCGCTCCACAGCCAATCCCCCGATGGACCAAAACTCCCCAGAGGATATCTTCACTTTGGGCAACTATCTCAGCCGTCAGCAGTACGGCCAGTACCCGCTCTTCTACGGCCAGGCCTATACTTCTGAGCCTGCTATTGCTGAGGATGGCATGCACTATGAGTTCAAGCAGGGTGCACCCATCTATGAGCCGAAGGAGAAGGAGAGTGCTGACGAGAAGGATAGCTACTACTTGGTGCGCCGTCAGGCCACGCAGGTGTTCCAGCAGAACATGTTCTTCCCCAGAATGTGGGACGAGGGGCATGCCGATATGTATGAGTCGTGGATGGGAGGCATACAGGGCCGCTCCGTCGATGGCGTCAAGATGCCGACTCAGTGGGAGAACATCAAATTCTTCCTCTCCTATCAGTGCAACTTCATGTACTGGCGCTACTTCATGTGGAACTTCGCAGGACGTCAGAATGATATCCAGGGACACAACGAGCGCGAGCATGGCAACTGGCTCACGGGCTTCAATTGGTTCGACAACAACGTCCTCGGTCTGGGCGACCAGGATCTCATGCCCGACTCGCTCAAGGAAAATAAGGGCCACAATGTCTTCTACTGTATGCCTTTGCTGCTTGGTCTTCTGGGCCTCTTCTGGCAGGCCTTCCGTGGCAAGCGAGGTATCCAGCAGTTCTGGACGGTCTTCTTCCTGTTCTTCATGACGGGTATCGCCATTGTGCTCTACCTGAATCAGACACCGAGCCAACCGCGTGAACGCGACTATGCATACGCCGGATCATTCTACGCCTTTGCCATTTGGATAGGTATGGGTGTGGCAGGTATTATCCGCCTGTTGCAACACTACGCCAAGATGAAGGAACTTCCGGCCGCAACACTGGCATCCGTTGTCTGTCTGTTCGTGCCCATACAGATGGCAAGCCAAACGTGGGACGACCACGACCGCAGCGACCGCTACCTGGCACGTGACTTCGGCCAAAACTATCTGATGTCTCTGCAAGAAACCGGCAATCCGATTATCTTCACCAACGGTGATAATGATACATTCCCCTTGTGGTACAATCAGGAAACAGAAGGATTCCGCACGGATGCACGTACTTGTAACCTCAGTTACTTACAGACAGATTGGTATATCGACCAAATGAAGCGTCCTGCTTACGATTCTCCGTCATTGCCCATCACTTGGGACCGTATGGATTACGTGGAAGGAACCAATGAATACATTCCTGTACAGGCCGATTACAAGAAGAGCATCGACGCCCTCTATGCCGAAGCTGAAAAGCAGGCACTGAACGGCAACCCGGAAGCTCTGGTGAATGTGAAGAAAGAGTTCGGTGAAAACCCGTACGAATTGCAGAACATCCTGAAATATTGGGTACGAAGCAAAAATGAAGATCTCAAAGTAATTCCTACGGACAGCATTGTACTGAAGGTGGATAAGGAAGCTGTACGCCGCAGCGGCATGATGATACCGGGCGACAGTATCCCCGATTACATGCATATCTCACTGAAAGGCAAACGCGCCCTTTATAAGAGCGAACTGATGATGCTTGAAATGCTGGCAGAAGCCAATTGGGAACGTCCTATCTACATGGCAGTCAGCGTAGGTACGGAGAATCACCTCGGCATGGGTAATCACTTCATACAGGAAGGCCTAACCTATCGCTTCACTCCGTTCGATACCGACAAGACAGGCGTCAAACTGGATAGCGAAAAGATGTATGACAACCTGATGAACAAGTTCAAATTCGGTGGCATCGACAAGGAAGGTATCTATATTGATGAAAACGCCATGCGTATGTGCTATTCTCACCGACGTATCTTCTCACAACTCGTAGGTCAGTTGATACGTGAAGGCAAGAATGACAAAGCCAAGAAAGCATTGGACTACGCAGAGAAGATGATTCCTGCCTACAATGTGCCGTACGACTGGCAGAACGGTGCCGTACAAATGGCAGAAGCATACTATCAACTGGGCGAAACGGAAAAAGCCGACAGCATTATGAAGGCACTTGCCGACAAGGCTGTGGAATACCTCACTTGGTATCTGAGCCTGGATGAACAACGTTTTGCTATGTCCAGCCGTGAAATCATCGACTATCAGCTGCCTATCCTCAGTTCAGAAGTGAAGCTTATGCAGAAGTATAATTCCGAACTGGCTCCGATATATGACAGCAAGCTGAACGAATTGTATCAGATGTGCGTTGACCGTATGAAATAAGAAATAGTGATTAGCGGTTAGTGATAAGTGATTAACGGCTGTGCCGTAACATCGCACACTAACCGCTAATCACTTATCACTAATCGTTAATCACTAATAACCGTGTTTATAGAACAGCCTCCCGAGTTTGTCCGAAAGCTATATCCCGGTGCCATTTGGCGAATGGATCCGAACGAGAAATCCGTCTACCTGACTTTTGATGATGGTCCCATCCCCGAAGTAACCCCATGGGTACTTGAACTATTGGATAAACATGACATCAAAGCCACCTTCTTCATGGTGGGAGACAATATACGCAAGCATCCCGATGTATTCCAAATGGTAGTAGATGGCGGCCACCGCATCGGAAACCATACATTCAACCATATCCGCGGATTCGAATATCTGTCCGACAATTATCTTGCCAATACGGACAAGGCGAATGAACTGATGAAAACAGATCTCTTCCGTCCACCGCACGGTCACATGCGCTGGGGACAGTATTTCACCTTGAAACGGCATTATAAGATAGTGATGTGGGATTTGGTTACGCGTGACTACAGTAAGAAATTGCGCGGTCCGCAAGTACTTGCCAATGTGATGAGATATGCACGGAACGGGTCTATTATCACTTTCCACGACTCGCTGAAGTCCTGGAATAACGGCAACCTGCAATATGCACTGCCGCAGGCATTGGATTTTCTGGAAGAGGAAGGATACGAGTTTAAATTGCTGTAAGGTTTCACCACAGAATAACACAGAGTCCCACTGAGTTCATTTCAAATTGATTGAACTCAGTGGGACTCTACTATTTCAAGACGAGATTTATTTAATTGTCACCGTCAACGGATTACGTACCTTCTGAGCATAGTTTGCCATGTATTCATTCCATGCTTCCGGAGTTTTGATGTCAGCCTTGTCCCAGGCAGCACCCCAGTAGTAAACATACTCTGAACCCGGTTCATAATCGCTGATAGCCAATACATGGCCATCGGCACCACCACGCAGTTCGTTCTTTTCCTTTTCAGGGAAGAGCAACGATTTTGCCTCTTTCACTGTAGTCGGGAAAGCAGCACCTACAAATATCTTACCGTTATTATTATTCACATTGTCCGTAGGGTCCACATAAGTGATATAGCCGGCAGCAGCATCAGCTACAACAGCACCATCCGGTTCGTGCAACACGATACCTGTAGCCACGGGAGTAGTCTCTTTCAGGTTATCAAAAGAAACCGCAGTCTTGTTCAAGTGAGAGCCTGCATCCAGCGTGATAACACGTGTTTCAATCACGGTTGAGTCACCCTTGATAGTCAGCGGATTGTAAACCAGCTTCACAGTGAAACGCAACGGACCGTTATCCAGAATATCCTGTGTAGCGTAGCAATACGGATAAACGATTTCACCGTCGGGCATCAAAGCAGCAGTACCGCCACCCAGCGTAGGACCTACTTTATAGCAGTCCAGACCGTTTCCGTGGTCTACGTGATAAGATACCGATTGATACAATTCCTGTGCAGCTTTCGGATCAGTTTTCTTCAATTCAGCGATCTTTGCTTTAGTCTCCGGATTCAGCTCACCTGCATAACGGGCTTCTACAACCGGTTCGGTGGTATTGTACTTCGTCCAAACATCATAACCGAAAGCACGTTCGCCAGTCTTTTGCAAAGCAGGACCATACGCACGGAAAGCAACCAGGTCATTTTCCCAGGCTACATCGTCCACACGTTCAGGATAATATCTACCGCAAGCCTTTACTGCAAAAGCTTCAGGCGTGCCTGCCTGAATGGTATAAACAGCCGTACCGTTAGCAGCTACGCTTGCAGGGAAAATCACTTTTTCATCATAAGTAATCTGATAGGGGACTTGTTGTCCGTCAGCATTCAGAACCACAATCTGTGCTGTGTCAGCCAGTTTCAGTTGGTTGGCGATGTCGCTCATAGCTACCTCAACCATTTCATTGGAACGCTCCATTGCCAAAGGATTGCTTACCGTTACGGTAACTACATCCTTAGTGTTGGTGCAGGCAAAACATACGAATGCTGTTGCCAGTAAAAGGAATAACTTTTTCATATTGCTTAATCAATTGATAATTGAAAAACGGATAATGGATTATGAAGATATAGAAAATGGGAAAAATGGATAACTGACAGCATCAATTATCCATTTCCCATTATTTATTCATATACTTATTTAGGCTGTTTGCCAATGTAAGCCAAGATACCACCGTCAACGTAGAGTACGTGACCGTTTACGAAATCAGAAGCGTCGGAAGCCAGGAATACGGCAGGACCCATCAAATCTTCAGGAGTACCCCAACGTGCAGCCGGAGTCTTAGCAACGATAAATGCATCGAACGGATGACGTGAACCGTCAGCTTGCGGTTCGCGAAGCGGTGCAGTCTGCGGAGTAGCGATGTAACCCGGGCCGATACCATTACACTGGATGTTGTACTCACCGTACTCGGAAGCGATGTTACGAGTCAGCATCTTCAATCCACCCTTGGCAGCAGCATAAGCAGACACGGTCTCACGACCCAATTCACTCATCATAGAGCAGATGTTGATAATCTTGCCGTGACCTTTCTTTATCATAGAAGGGATAACAGCCTTGGATACGATAAACGGAGCGTTCAAGTCTACGTCGATCACCTGACGGAATTCAGCAGCAGACATTTCATGCATCGGAATACGCTTGATGATACCTGCATTGTTTACCAGAATATCGATCACGCCCACTTCTTTCTCAATCTGGGCAACCATAGCGTTCACCTGCTCTTCATTTGTCACGTCGCATACATAACCTTTAGCATCGATGCCTTCAGCTTTGTAAGCAGCCAGACCTTTGTCCACTAATTCTTGTTTGATGTCGTTGAACACGATTTTTGCACCGGCTTGTGCATAGGCAGTTGCCAGAGCGAAGCCAATTCCGTAAGAAGCACCGGTTACAAGTGCTACTTTGCCTTCTAATGAAAAGTTTACCATAATTTATTTACTTAGGTTTATTAATAACTTGTTTCTAATTACGATTCAAAGTCTCGGTTTACTCAATTTATTACTTCAGGTCGGTAATCAAAGAGAAGTCCTGATCTCCATAGTCCAGGTTTTCACCACCCATACCCCAGATAAAGGTATAGTTATGAGTAGCGGCAGCAGAATGGATAGACCATTCGGGAGACAATACAGCCTGGTCACCCTTCATCCATACGTGGCGGGTTTCGTCAACTTCGCCCATGAAGTGGCAAACTGCATGTTCTTCGGGTACTTCAAAATAGAAGTAAGCTTCCATATGACGGCTGTGCACATGT
>OHMH01000976.1_pt1 | contig 12820 bp, 8 predicted proteins | sample 1569311 | NCBI WGS metagenome assembly OHMH01 (sample SAMEA3879503, study PRJEB24766) | human gut metagenome | biome: human-associated habitat; feature: feces | place: USA | collected 1985/1987
CCCTCTCCGCCACGCTGGTGGAATCCCGTTGGCAGCGCGATCTGACCGATTCGACCACCCAGCGCAACATCGGTTCCGCGCTCGGCTACTCCTTGCTCGCCCTGACCAACCTCATGGGTGGCCTTGAGTCCATCCACCCGAACACCCACGTCATCGAGCGTGAGCTGGATGAGAACTGGGAGGTGCTTGGCGAGCCGATCCAGACCGCCATGCGCGCCTGCGAGCTCAAGGGCCTGCCGGGCATGGATAAGCCGTACGAGAAGGTCAAGGAGCTTATGCGCGGCCACACCATCAACAAGGAACAGGTCGAGCAGTTCATCGACCAGCAGTCCTTCGACCCGGAAACCGCCGCTCGCTTGAAGGCTCTGACCCCCGCCACCTACACCGGTGTGGCCAGCCAGCTCGTCGCTTTCGGCCGCTGAGATAGGCGCGATGCGAGTCTCTCGAGTCTCTTGAGTCCCTCGAGCCCCTCGAATCCCTCGCATCCACCACACTACTGCGCTGAGTCACAAACCGAACCGCAAACTGAACCGAACAAGGACAGGCGTCAGGTAACCATTTCATGACTACTGAACAGGATCAGTCCACTACGGAAGATCGCCCGGACAAGGCGACCTCCTCCACTACCGACCGGCCGATCGCCTCTGGTGACGGCCGGTCGGCCAGTTTTGCTGTCAGCGGACCGGACAGCCCGGCAACCGACGACAGCAACGATTCCGGACCATACATCGACGACATCGCTCCGCGCCGCACGCGCGACTTCGGCGACCTGACCCGAGCCGGTCTGTCGCTATTGATGGCCGCCGTGGTCATGGTGTTCGCCGTGTATCTGGGCGGCATGACGCGCGGCGTCGAATCCGACGCGCATACCGCCGCCCAAGCCATCAACTGGCTGGCCGCTTTCCCCTCCACCGTACTGACGCAGCTGGCCACCACGGTCATCGTAGTTATCGTGCTCGCTCAGTTGCTCTTGGCCCGCGAATGGCTGCAAGCTGCGGTGTCCGCGCTGGCCATGTTTGCCGGATACGGCATTGTGTGGGTCATATCGACGGCAATCAGCAGTCTGAACGATTTCACCCTGCCAATGGCACTGGTCTCAGCCGCCACCTCATACGGCTCCGGGCTGTTGCCCGACATCTACGCCGGCATGGCGTCCTTCCTGACCGCCGCCGGGCCACGCCGTACCCGCTCCACGGTCAAATGGAGTTGGAATATCCTGTATGCCATCGCCGCGGTGATGGTGGTGCTTTCGTGGCATTCGGTTACCGGCATGCTGGTTTCGATGGCCGCCGGTCGCACGGTGGGCATGCTTATCCGATTCGTGGTCGGCACGCAGAATAAAGGCGTGTGGGGCAAAGATCTCGTCGCGGTGCTCTCAAGCATCGGATTAGAGACCACCTCACTCATCCGGCATCAGGAGCCCGGAATCAGCCATGGCTCATTGTCTGCCACGTTGGATGACGATTTGACGGAAGGCTCGCGCATCTACGATGTGGAGACCGCGAATAACCGTCGTTTTATCGTTTCCGTCATCGACGCGCAAACCCATACCGTCGGCTATCTGAAGCAACTCTGGGATTGGGTGCGTTTTACCAGCGTGTCCATTCGACGCGATCGTTCCGTGCGCGACGCCGTTCAGCATCACTTTGCCATGCTGCTCGGCCTGCACAATATCAAACTGCCCGCGCCCTCCCCATACGGCATCGCCGATACGGACGAGTCCGCGATTCTGGTGCTGGATGCGCACACCATCGAGTTGCCCGCCAACCTGAACACGCTTACCCAGGCGGACGCCGTAGCGTATATGCGATATCTGTCCGTGGCAAATCGCCGTGGATATACGCACCGACGCATCACGCCTGATACGCTCGCCCGGCTCGAAGATGGCACTGCGGTTATCGCCGGCTGGCTGAATGGCGACAGCGCTTCCGGCCCGGCCAATACCGCACTTGACAAGGTTCAGCTACTCGCGTTGTTCGCCGCACTGATCGGCGTGAAACCGGCAGTCGCGGCCGCCCGCGAAGCTTGGGGAGACACGACGTTGACCACGTTGGCCCCGTTCATTCAGAAAGTCGCGGTCCCCTCCCCCACACGCGCATTGGGCACGTGGGACAAGCAGCTGCTCAAGGAACTGCGAGACCACATCAACACCATAATCGATGAGGAGACCGCCGAATCCGCCGAGCCGGTGACGCTGGCCCGCTTCTCTTGGCGTTCGATGATCACCATGCTGCTGGTCATCGTGGCTGTGGTCGTGGTCTTCACCCAGCTGAAGCCCGAGGAAATCATCACCGCGCTGACCAACGCCAACCCGTTGATGGCGGTGGTGACGCTCGCGTTCGGTGTCTGCGGCTGGATCGGCTCGTCGATTTCGCTCGGTTCCCTGATGGCGCGGCACAAGCGTGACAATATGGGCGTCTTCATGAGCCAGGTGGCAGGCGGCTTCGCCACCGTATCCATGCCAGCCGGCGTGGGCCCCTCGTTCGTCAACCTGCAGTTCCTGCGCAAATCCGGCTATCGCAACACCCAGGCGACCGCAATTATGAGCGCCGCGCTCGTGGTGTATTACGCCGTGTACTTCTCCATGCTGGTCATCATCGGCCTGTTCACCGGCCGCAACATGTTCTCCGGCGCAATCCCGACAAACACGTTGGTTATCGTGCTGGGCGTTGTGGTCGTGGTGCTGTCCATTGCGATGATGATTCCGCCGTTGCGCCACTGGGTGACCCGTCGTCTTATGCCGCTGGCCAAGACGTATATCAACCAGCTGCTGGACGTGCTTTCCCAGCCCCGACAGCTCACAGTCAGCTGCCTGGGCGCGCTGTTCCAGAACGCGACCACTGGGCTCGCTTTCTGGGCGGCCCTGCAAGCGTTCGGCCATTCATCGAATCCGATTGAAACGACGTTCGTCTTCCTGCTGGCCTATGCATTGGGTTCCGCAGTGCCCACTCCAGGCGGTCTGGGCGGTGTGGAAGCGGCGCTGACATTCGCGTTCGTGGCGGTCGGAGTGCCGCAGGGCGTGGCGCTTTCCGCCACTTTGCTGCACCGCGTGGTGTTCTACTGGCTGCGCATTCCGCTGGGCGCGGCGGCCATGAAGTGGCTTGACAAGCATAATCTTGTCTGATTCGTCTATTTTCATACCCCCTTCGGGGAAATAGATGTGAAAACCCTTATAAAACGCGGGTTTTCGCAGAAACATGCGCTAGTATCATTGATGACAACATGGACTAAGCAAAAGTGCTTGTCCCCTGACCCAAGAAGGATGCTTTATGGCATACAACAAGTCTGACCTCGTTTCGAAGATCGCCCAGAAGTCCAACCTGACCAAGGCTCAGGCCGAGGCTGCTGTTAACGCCTTCCAGGATGTGTTCGTCGAGGCCATGAAGTCCGGCGAAGGCCTGAAGCTCACCGGCCTGTTCTCCGCTGAGCGCGTCAAGCGCGCCGCTCGCACCGGCCGCAACCCGCGCACTGGCGAGCAGATTGACATTCCGGCTTCCTACGGCGTTCGTATCTCCGCTGGCTCCCTGCTGAAGAAGGCCGTCACCGAGTGACCTTCTGCTCGTAGCGATTACTTCGAGCATTACTGACGACAAAGACCCCGACCGAGATGGTCGGGGTCTTTTTGTTGTGGTGCTGTGACGTGTTGTCCAACCGTATTATTCCGGACTAGTTCAGCGCTTCCATAAGCTGCTCGAATCCCAGGGTGGGCTCGGCCTCGAAGGGATCGAGGAGTATGGCTTCCCGGCGTTCGGGGGCGGTCAGGGTCAGGTGGGTCCAGTCGGCGGAGAACTGGGCTCCGACGTTCAGGGCCGCGTCCACGAACCGGCCACGCAGGGCGGCACGGGTGTCGGTCGGCGGATTGTGCACGGCGTATTCCACGTTGTCTCCTGTCAGCAGCTCACGCATCTGGTTGCGGGCTACGAGCGAACCGTACAGGCGACCGTTGGCGATGTCGTGGTAGTCGAGCTCAAGCTGTTCCATCTGGGCGAAGGTGACGTCCGGGCGACGGCGTTTGAGCGCGTCGAACAGACGCTTCTTGGCGGCCCAGTCCACGCGGTCGGCGAGCGCATCGTATGCACCACGCTCCAGCGCGTCCAGAACGCGGCTCCACTCCCCCATAATCGTGTCGATCGTGGTGGCCGGCAGCGAACTTGCCAGCGCATCGCCATGGGTTTCGATGAAGGCCTTGACCGCCGCATAATACCGGCGCTGCAGACCCAGTGCGGACACGGATTCGCCTGATTCGAGCGTCAGTTCGGCGCGCGGATTATCAAGGAATCGACTGACCGTGCGATTGGCGGCAGCCGGATCAGCAAAGGCATACTGCTCGAATCCGGACGGAACGCCATGGCGGAAGGCGTCTTCGATCGCGCACAGCACAAGGTGCGTGACGGCAAGCTTCATCCATGTGGACCATTGCGAACGGTTCGAGTCGCCGATGATCACATGCAGCCGGCGGAAGGAGTCGGGGTCGGCGTGCGGTTCGTCGCGCGTGTTGACCATCGGGCGGGAGCGGGTGGTGGCCGAGGAGACGGCCTCGTCCAGGAAGTCCGCGCGCTGGGTGATCTGGAAGCCGTCCGGGGTCATGCGGCCGGCACCGGTGTACAGCTGGCGGGTGATGAGGAACGGCAGCAGCTGGTGTTCGATAGTCTCCAACGGCACGAAGCGGCGGACCAGGTAGTTTTCGTGGCAGCCGAAGGCGTGGCCGGCGGAGTCGACGTTGTTTTTGAACACATGGATCGTGGCGTGTGCGCCGTAGGATTCGCGCAGCTTGCGCTGGGCCTTCAGGGCTAGGTTGCGCATCACGTGTTCGCCGGCGAGGTCCTGGGCCAGGGCCTCGCGCGGGTCGCGCGCTTCGGCGGTGGCGTATTCGGGGTGGGATCCGACGTCCAGATACAGACGTGAGCCATTGGCCAGATACGTGTTGGTGGAGCGGGAACGGGAGACGATGGGCTGGAACATGGTCATCGCCACCTGGCCGGCGTCCACGGGGCGTTCGGCACCGGTGACCGCCACGCCGTATTCGGTTTCGACGCCGAAAATACGGCAGAACCCGTCCATCTCGGCGGATGGTACGGGTTCCGTGGCGTGCAGGGAGCGGGTGTCGCTGTCACGCAGTTGGGGCATCACTCGCCGCCTTTTTGCACGAAGCTGTTGACGTATTCCTCGGCGTTGGTTTCCAAGGCGGATTCGATGTCGTCGAGGATGTCGTCCAATACGTCGGCTTGGTCGGTGGACTCGGTTTGGGCGGCGGCCTGCGTGGTGGCGAGGGCGTCGTCTTCCTGAGACGCGGCCTGCTGTGCTTGAGGTTGTTCGAATTGTTGTGGCATGTTGTCTTCTTTTTGGGCTGTCAAACTCCCCTCAGTCAGCCTTCGGCCGACGGCTCCCCTCACCCGAGGGGAGCCGGAGGAGTCAAAAAATTATCGCTGGTTGATGGAGTCGAGCCACGGATACTGCTGCAGGTAATGCTGCAGTTCGCGGATGATGAGTCCATTGGAGGCCACTACATCGTTATCGTGACGCCAGTGGATGCGTTCGCCGTCCCAACGGCTCAGCGTGCCCTGTGCCTCCCAGACCACTACGGTGCCGGCGGCGATGCCCGCGATATCCCACACGTGCAGCATCGGCTCGAAGTAGGCGTCATAGGTGCCGTCGGCCACTTTGCACAGGTCGAGCGAGACGGGGCCCACGCGCTTGATGTCGGCCGGGCGTCCGGCGAGCGAGGAGGCCACGTCGAGCGCACGCTGCGATTCGCTGGGGATGAAGGACATGCCGTAGCTCAGCACAGAACCATCCAGCGAGGAGGTCATCGACGGCACGACCTTGTCGCGCTTCTCGCCGACCGCGGTTTTGTGGATGCGCACGGCACCCGCTCCCCTGGCGGCCAGGTAGGTCAGGCCGAGGGCCGGGGCGTGCACGATGCCGATGATCGGCTTGGGCTCGTTGTCCGGGCCGAATTCGAACAGGGCGGCGGTCACCGTCCATTCGCTCATGCGACGTACGTAGTTGATCACACCGTCGATCTTGCCGATGTACCAGTAACGCTGGCCAGGGCGGCTTTCGGCGGGGCGGGTGGTCCAGAAGCCGTCGAAGTGGGCGATGTCGGCGATTCTAGCGCTCATGAAGCGCATGATCTTGTTGTCCACTTCAAGCTTGTAGCGGGGGCCACGGTCCGCGTTCTCGGTGCTCGGCTGGGCGAGGTTACGCGGATTGAGTTGGTCGTGGAGGGCATGCTGGCCGGCTTCTTCGAGCAGGCCGGCGACTTTGAGCGCAAGGTTGCGCAGGTCCTGTGGGGTCTCTTCGCGTGTTTCTTCCATAGCTACCAAGTCTATCGTTCGGCGTTGATGGCCAGCGACTTCAGCAGATCGATGGCGTGTTCGGCTGAATTGAGTTCGGTTTCGCAGTGCGCCTTGGTGAAGGCGAGCGGATCGGAGATGTCGAGGGAGAACAGGTGATGGTCGGTAGCGGCCATATGGCCGGCATTGCCGTAGAATTCGACCGCCTCGCCCTCGTCTGCGGCGCGCGGGTCGCGAACAGTGAGTCGGGACCAGCTGGCGGCGGCCACCTCATCGCCGAATTGCGCCACGAGTTTTGCCCTGAGCCAGGCGCGGGTGTCTTCCGGCGGTTCGGTGGTGGCGCGTGCGATGTCGGCGGCGCTCACCACCCGTTCGGTGCGGGGTTCGAGTTTGGTGAAGATGCTGTCCGCGGGGTCGAGCGCCGCCCATTTCAGGTCGATGACCTTCAGTCGCGGATCATTCCATCCGTTGGCCACGCCGGGTGCGGACGTTGTGGTGATTTTGCGGCGCAGTTTTTCGAGCAGCTGCCATTTGAGCAGCCATTCGATGCGGCTGGCCTCGCCGGTCATGGCCAGACGTTCGTCATCGCCGGCGGTGTGACGGATGGAGGCGCAGTCGATGAGCGCCTGCTGCCACATCGCCATAATGGATGTGGTGGATTTGTCCGGCCAGGCGGGCTCGCCGGCGGTGTCGGTGCCTTCGACCAGTGCGGCGACCTGGTAGACGGCTTGGCGCAGTTTGAGCTGGATAAGCCATGCGTTGGTTTCGCCGCCGTTGGCCAGCGGCAGGCTTGCGCCCAGCGTCAGGTCGTGGGAGACGGTGTGCATGGCTTCGACCGGGTCGGCCAGTTCGAGTTCGTCGAGGAAGGCGTTCAGGTCGAATCCGGCCTCGTCCGCATGTTCGAGCAGCCACAGCAGCATGCTCGTGGTGCCGAGTTTCAGTGCCTGCGGCACCTCCATGCGATTGGCGTCGCCGACGATGACGTGCAGACGGCGGTATGCATCGGTGGAGTGGGATTCGTCGCGCGTATTGATGATCGGGCGTTCGAAGGTGGTTTGCAGGCCGACTTTGGCGTGGATGTAGTCGGCGCGCTGGCTGAGCTGGTAGCCCGGGATCTCGCTGTTCTCGCCAATCCCTACGCGGCCGGAGCCGGCGTAGATCTGGCGGGTGACGAAGTGGAGGGTCATCAGGCGTGTGACCAAGTCGAATGGCACCGCGCGGGCCATCATATAGTTCTCGTGCGTGCCCCAGCAGGAGCCCTTGCCATCCACATTGTTGCGATGCAGGGCAATGGGAGTGCCAGTCTGTTTGCGGGCGTGTTCGGTGGCGGCCTGCATGATGAGGTCTCCGGCGTGGTCGTATCGGACCGCTTCGAACGGGTCGGTGGTTTCCGGCGCCGAGTATTCGGGGTGGGCGTGGTCCACATAGACGCGGCCGCCGTTGGGGGCGATCACGTTGGTGATGTTGAGCTGCGGGGCGTCGGTGAGCATGTCCGGGCGGGCGGCGGCGCGTTCGAGACGGGTGCCGCGCGCGTCGTTGACCGGGTCCTCCTGCCGTAGTCCCAGCGGATGGATTTGCTGTGGCTGTCCGCGGCGCCATTCACCACGTCGAAGGACAGTTGCACCGGATTGTAGCGGTCCGGGGTGTTCAGGGATACCGCGTATTCGGTTTCGGTGCCCATCACTCGTTTAACGGTCATGTAGTGCTCCTTGAGCTTGAGCTATTCGGCGGTGCGGATGCGGCGGATCGGGTCCATGCCGTTGATGCGCGACCATTGTTCGGGGTCCACGTCGGCCATGGAATCGCGGGTCTCGCGGTATTCGTCTTCCACGGCGGCAGCGAGCAGCGGCACGGTGAGTGCCACGTCCAAGCCGGTTTCGATGGATTCCTTGACCGCTCGGGTCTTGGCCCGGTCCACGATGTTCTTGAGCATCGCGCCGGAGACCACGTCGGCCAGGAACAACGCATGCCACTGGCCGTTCTCCTCCTGCACGTCGCATAGATGGCGGCGTTCGGAGGTTCCGTAGATGTCATGCACCAGCACGGCGGACAAGGCGTGCGCGTCGACGCCATCTTCCAGAGGCAGGTCGTCGGTGAGGTAATGGTCCACGATGGCGATGGCCTGATTGGCTTTGGGCCGACCAACGCGAATCTTGACGTCGAGACGCCCCGGTCGTAGCACGGCCGGATCGATCATGTCCACACGGTTGGATGCGCCGATCACCATCACATTGTCGAGTGATTCCACGCCGTCGAGTTCGGAGAGGAACTGGGGCACGATCGTGGTCTCCACGTCGGAGGAGACGCCGGAGCCGCGGGTGCGCAGCAGCGAATCCATTTCGTCGATGAACACAACCACCGGATTGCCGTCCGCGGCGCGTTCACGGGCACGCTGGAAGATCAGGCGAATCAGCCGTTCGGATTCGCCGACGTATTTGTTGAGCAGTTCCGGGCCCTTGACGGACAGGAACACGCCCTTGACATGGGTTTCGGCCGGGCTGATCGAGCCGTCGCCATTCGTATCGTAACCACCCTCGCACAGGGCGTTCGCCACGGCCTTGGCGATCATCGTCTTGCCGTTGCCGGGCGGGCCGTACAGCAGCACGCCCTTCGGCGGCTTCAGATCGTAGCGCTCAAACAGCGCACGATGCTGGAACGGCAGTTGGACGGCGTCCCTGATACGACCAATCTCACTATCCAAGCCGCCGATGTCGGCGAACGTGACGTCCGGGGTCTCCTCCAGCACCAGATCCTTGTCGCCCTCGGCGGGCAGCGCTTCGATGGCGAGGCGGACGGACGGATCGACGATAATGCGGTCGCCCTGATTGATGCCCGCATACGCGAGCGCGCCGGAACGGCGGATGAGCACGGGATTGCCGGAGGCGTCGGTAACGATCAGTCGACCGTCGTCAAGTACCTGCTTGACACTGCGAATCTGGCCCACGGTGTCAGCGTCGCGCTGCTCGACCAGCACGAGCTTCTCGTTGAGCATCACGGTGGCCCCGGCGGTCAGGCGGGCGGCGTTGACGTTGGAGGCCACAGGCACCACCATGCGGCGGGTGCCGGAAATGACTTCGGCCGACGCGTGCTGGATGCCGTCTTCATCGGTGCGGGTGGAATCGACCTTGACCATGGTGGCGAAGGTGAGCGGCGGCTGAGCGAGCTGGGCGAGCTGTGACTTCGCCTTGGTCAGTTCCTTGCCGGCGCGGCTCAGCGCTTCGGCGAGCGCATGGTTCTTGGCCATCAGGCGATCGTTCAGCGCGGCGAGATCTTCGGTGTCGCTCATGCGGGTTCTTCGCTTCCCTTCTATCCGGGATTTTCGGCAACTTATGGCAGTCGGCAGACCCTATTCGTTGCCGTCGGCGGATTTCCTGTTACGTATAACAGTACGCACTTTTCGCACCACGAACCATACGATGACCACAATCACGGCCGCGATGACCACGTCCTCGAACACGCCGAGCGCGCCTTGAATCGAGCACCACTGGTCGCCGAGCAGGTAACCGGCGGAAACGAGGATGGTGTTCCACACGGCCGAGCCGAGCAGGGTCCAGCCGGTGAAGTGCAGGAAGTTCATGCGGTTGAATCCGGCGGGAATCGAAATCAGCGAGCGTACCACGGGAATCACGCGGCCGATGAGCACCGACCATGTGCCGTATTTGGTGAACCAGTCGTTGGCTTTGCTCACGTCTTTGCGGCTGACGCCGGGGATTTTGTCTGCCGCGAGATTGATGCGATGCAGGCCCACCCAGCGGGAGATGCCGTACAAGGTCCAGGCACCCAGTACGGAGCCGATGGTGGCCCAGATGATTGCGCCCGGCAGACTCAGGGTGCCGCGTGCGGCGGTGAAGCCGGAGAGCGGAAGGATGACTTCGGACGGGATGGGCGGGAAGATGGATTCGAGGGCGATGGCCAAGGCCACGCCGATACCGCCGATGGTTTCCATCAGCATGATCAGCCAGTCGGTGATGGTGCCGATCAGGCCGGGTTCGGTGGTGGTGCAGATGGGTGTGGGGTCGGTTGCAAGAATAGTGGCGGCTGCCATGGAAAAACTCATAGAGGGCATTGTCCCAAGGTTTTCCCAGAATCAGAAGCATGACGCAAGAAGATGTGCATTTTGTTGACAAGTCCGCCGAGAGCGAAGTTGGGAGCCCGGCTGATTCTGCGGTTTCTGTGCCGACGCTGAGCAAGCCCGGCCTGCTGGTTATGGATGTGGACTCCACGCTCATTGACGAAGAGGTTATCGACGAGTTGGGCGTGGTGGCTGGCTGCGGTGAGGAGATTGCCGGAGTGACCGCACGCGCCATGCGCGGCGAACTGGAGTTCTGCGATGCGCTGCGCGCACGAGTGGCCCTGTTGGAGGGCCTGCCGATCTCCGTGTTCGACACGGTGCATGACAAGCTGCATTTCACCAAGGGTGCACTGGAGCTTATCGACACGCTGCATGAACACGGTTGGAAGATCGGCGTGGTGTCCGGAGGCTTCCATGAAGTGGTTGACATGTTGGCGGCCGAGAGCCATATCGACTATTGGATTGCCAACCGGCTTGAGGTTGAGGACGGTCATCTGACCGGCAAAGTGCTTGGTGAGATCGTATGCAAGACCGTGAAGTTGCACGCCTTGCAGACATGGGCGGACCGTTTGGGTATTCCGATGAGCCAGACCGTGGCTGTGGGCGATGGCGCCAACGATATTCCGATGATTCAGGCCGCCGGTCTGGGTCTCGCGTTCTGTGCCAAGCCAAAGACCCAGCTCGCCGCCGACAAAGCCATCAACGACCGCGACCTAACCCACGTACTCGATTACCTGCGCCGGTAAAATTTTACCGACCTCGGCTCCGGCACTTATAGTTGAGCCATGACTACTTCAGGCGCAGAACAGTTGACGCTTGCGGGGCTGGCTCCCCGCAAGCGGCGTAAACGTGCGCCTGCGGAGCATACGCCGGCCGAGCAGCATCCCATAGCGCAAGTCGTGCTGGATGTGCAGGCGCTCCACCTCGGTCAGACATTCGATTACTTCATTGATGAAAAAGACAGCGAGGCCGCACAACCGGGTGTGCTGTTGCGCGTGCGGTTTGGCGGTCAAAGGGTCAGCGGCGTGATCTGGGCACGCACCGATACCAGCAATACCCCGCGCTCTTCGATTCGCTATATCGAACGGGTGTTGAGCCCCGATGTGCTGGTTCCCGCATCGATGCGTGAGGATATCGGTCTGATTGCCAAAGCCTATGGCGGCACACGGGCCAATATTCTGCGTTTCGCTGTGCCACCGCGCGTGGCCAAGGTGGAGGCCGAACAGCGGTTAGCCGCGTCGTTCCGTCGGCCGGTCGGCGGCTCCCTATCAGATAATACGCAAGGCGGTTTTGCCGGGCGTGGCACCAATCCCGATGGGACCATGCCTGCTGGCTCTACCTTTGCCGTTGCCAGTACCGTTTCGGAGGGGGCTGCGCAGGGGTATCGTCGTCTGACCGCCAATTACGCCGACGTCAATGTGCTTCATGATGCGCTTACCGGTCAGCGTTTCCAATCTTTTGTGTTTGATTCGCTGCCCGGTGCACAGGAGTGGCAACGGAACATGGCATGGATGGTGGCCACTGCGCTGAGTGCCGGTAAAGCTGCCGTGGTTGAATTGCCCACCATGCGCGAGGTCGAAGACCTGATGCCTATGCTGCGCAATTATGGGCTCAAACCGTTCGCCCCTGCTCCGGCCGGCGGCTGGGTGGGCGACGTCGCCGTGCTTAACGCGGAGACCATGCCCGCGGCCGACCGGTATCGCACGTATCTGGCTGTGGCGTTGGGACAGGTGAAGGTGGTGATCGGCACCCGTGCGGTGATGTATGCGCCGGTTGAAGGCCCGGCGCTGTTCGCCATTCTGGAGGATGCCGCCTATCAGAACATGGACGGTATGATGCCATATCCACAGGCCCGTGGCGTGATGCGGCTGCGCGCCAAGTCCCATGGCGGCGTGTTCGTGGCCATGGCCAATGCGCGCACCCCGCAAAGCCAGTGGGAAAACACCGGTCCAGGTACAGTGGAGACCCCAGTGAGCGGCTATTCCACCACAATTCATCCGCTCGCCTCGCCGCTGAAGGACGCCACTCCTTGGGTGCGTTGGCTCAATCGCGATGAACTTGCGCGTCTTGCCGACCCGTCCATCGGGGCGCGCGTGCCGCATACGGCCGTCCGCGTGCTATCTAAGGCTTTGGAGAGCGGCCCCGTGCTGCTGTCCATTCCGCAAGACAGCGTCAGTGAGACTCTGAGTTGTGCGAAATGCCATCGTCAGGCGCGTTGTGCCAAGTGTTCTGGACCGTTGCAACTACCGGCCGACCGCCGGGATTCCACACCGCGATGCCGCTGGTGTGGGGCTGCTGCCATCAATTGGAAGTGCCCGGGCTGTGGGCATGAACGTATGCGTGTGGTGCGCGTGGGTGCTGCAGGCACTGCGGCTGAACTGGCCGGGTTGTTCCGCGGCGTGCCAGTAGTTTTGTCCAGCAAGACGCAGGGCCTGGTGCGCGATGTGGCTTG
>OHMH01000983.1_pt1 | contig 12679 bp, 7 predicted proteins | sample 1569311 | NCBI WGS metagenome assembly OHMH01 (sample SAMEA3879503, study PRJEB24766) | human gut metagenome | biome: human-associated habitat; feature: feces | place: USA | collected 1985/1987
TGTTCACCCGCCCCGACGGCATCAAGGTCACGCTGACTGGCGACAAGACCATCAACTCCTGGCAGGTGTGCACCGGCAACGAAATCGGCGAGAAGGCTCGTCAGGCCGGCGTGGCCGTCGAACCGATGACCGCCTACGCCGACGCCTTCCGCACCGGCAAGGATCTGGTTGTGCTCGAGCCGGGCGATGACTACACCACCGTGGTCACCTTCCACGCCGAACAAATCTGAAAAACCGAATAGCCAAGCCTGACGCTCATCGCCACATGGACACCCGTGTTGCATCACGTCGTGCTCATGTGGCATAATTCCGAAGGCTTATTTTTTTACTGCAGCAAAGGAGTCCATCATGGGCATGCGCGGACGTAAGCGCAAGAATCGTCGTAAGAAGGCCGCCAACCACGGCAAGCGTCCTAACGCCTGATTCTTCGCGTTTCTTATGGAACGCTCAAGGTCCGTCTGATGATACATCAGACGGACCTTGTTGTATATGTCGTTACTTATCTTCGCCGCAGCAGTGATCAAGCGTGGCCTTGAGCCGGGCTATCAGACATTCGGGTGCCACATCCGGGCGCAAGTAGGCACGCAACGCGGCAATCAACGCCTGTTCACGCTCGTCGCAGCAGGTACGGGGGTCAAAACAGTCGCCCTCCGTAACGATATGCACGTCCGCCTGGACCGACGCAGAGGCCGAGCCGGTATCCACTGAACGATGATGCACCGCCGTGATATGCACTTCGGTCTGGCTGACCATGCCATCGGCCCCCGTACGGGTTATGGAGATATGGCGAGTACGCTCTACCGGCTGATCGTTCATCAGATCTCCTTTCCCGAAAGCTTGCTTGACTGTTGTGGCGTGCGGGCGCCAGTCGCATGACTATGTCTCACTGCGGCTTGCGTGTCGCCATTGCTACCAACAGTTTGTTCACTACTTCCATTATGGCCGGAATCGGCGATTCGACCAACGTTTTCGCCCAACTTCGCGGATGGTGAACCAGCCGACGAACCAGTCACGTACCCGCGCTCTTTCGCATACGAGGCGAGCTCACGCTTGAGTTGCGTGCGGGCGCGATTCAGGCGGCTCATCACCGTGCCGATTTTCACGCCCTGCTCATCGGCCACCTGCTGGTAGGACTTGCCGTCGATGGCGGCGTCGATGAACACCTGCCGGCGTTCCGGCGAGAGTTTGGCGAGCGCGGCCATGATTTCCTCGGGCGCGAAGGCGTCCAAATATTCCTCTTCAGCGGACTTGAGCCCGTCCGACGTATGTTCGGCGGCATCGTAAATGTCCCAGTCGTCGTATTCACCGGTGGAGTCGTTGGCACGCTGCGGGCGCCGCTTGGCCTTGGCATACTGGTTGAAGTAGGCATTGCGCTCGATGGTGGTCATCCACGCCTCGAAGTTGGAGCCCGGCTGGAATGAGTCGAAGGCCTTGAACCCGCGTTCGAAGGTGTCCTGGACCAGATCCTGCGCGTCATCGGGATCGTTGGTCAGCCTCATCGCCTGCCGGTACAGTGCATTGACGGCGGGCATGGCGAGCTGTTCAAATCTGGCGCGCTTGGCTGCCATGGACTCGCCCGATCCGGCTGACTGCCCGGATTGCATAGTTGCTTCGCTTGTCGTCACGTTTCACCATTCTAATCAAATCATGTGCCCATATCGTGGTCGATGACGTGTGAGCCACAACACGCTGCACCCCACCTGTAGAATGGCGTATCGGCTAGATAATAGGGAGTAACAATTATGGCTTTGACTTTGGCTTCGGCCGCTGACCTGCTCAAGGAACACCATCTGCTGCGTGAAATCATCCAAGGGGATGTCTGGACCGACGACCCGGCCCGTATCGCTTCGGCGGATGAGCCGTTCGCCGGCATCACCTACGACACCCGCAAGGTCACGCCGGGCACCCTGCTGTGCTGCAAGGGCCAGTTCAAGGCCGAATATCTGAACGGCATCGACGAAGCCGGCCTGGCCGCATACGTGGCCGAAACCGAGTACTCAGCCGCAACCGCCACCCCCGGCCTGATCGTCAACGACGCACGTAAGGCGATGAGCCTGCTGTCCGCCGCGTTCTACGGATATCCGCAGAACGAGCTCACGGTCATCGGCGTCACCGGCACCAAGGGCAAGACGACCACCTCGTACTTCACGCAGGCGCTTATCAACGCCGTCTCCGGCGGCAAGGCCGCATTGTTCTCCTCGGTCGATAATTGCCTTGACGGCCACACCTACGTCGAATCCGATCTGACCACACCCGAATCGATGGACGCCTTCCGCATGATGCGCGAGGCGGCCGATAACGGTATGAAGTATCTGGTGATGGAGGTCTCCTCCCAGGCGTACAAGGTGGACCGCGTCTATGGCCTGACTTTCGATGTGGCCGCGTTCCTCAACATCTCCCCCGACCACATCAGCCCGATCGAACACCCCACGTTCGAGGATTACCTGTATTGCAAGCGCCAGATCATCGTCAACGCGAAGTCGCTGGTACTCGGCGCGGACAGTCTGCACGCCGATCTGTTGCGGGAGGACGCGGAGGCAGCCGGCATCGGCGTGACCACCTTCGCCCTGCATGACGCGGATAATGCCGGCACCAGTGCGGACGTCGTCGCCTGGCCCGCCGACCCGGCGCACGCCTCCTTCCACATCGCCGACGGAGATCAGGCCCTTGGCGACTACCATCTGTCCATCGATGGCGACTTCAACTACCTCAATGCGGCGGCAGCCATCGCCATCGCCCATGCGGTTGGCGTATCGCTCGATGACGCCGACGCACTGCACGCCATCGAATCCGTACGTATCGCCGGCCGTATGGAACAGTTCCGCGACCCGCAGTCAAACACGCTCGCCATCGTCGATTATGCGCACAACTACGCATCCGTCACCGCGCTGCTTGACTTCGTCTACGAGCGTTGGGGCGAGGAAAACCCGCGTATCACGCTGGTGACCGGATCGGCCGGCAACAAGGCCTACGATCGTCGTAAGGAAATCGTCGAGGCTGCCGAGAACCGTATCGCGAACTTCATTTTCACCGCCGAAGATACGGACACCGAGCCGATCATCGACATCTGCATGGAAATGCAAGGCTACATCACGAACAAGGATGTGGCCTCCACGGTGATTTCCGACCGTCCGACGGCCATCACCAACGCCATCTACGATGCCCGTGCGCACGCCGACCGATTCAACATCCTGCTGATCATCGGCAAGGGCAACGAGCGTTGGATCAAGGACCATCACAAGCATGTGCCGTTCGACGGCGACGATCACGTGGTCGAACGCATGTTTGGCTTGTGACGGGATTCCGGCCAATCAGATCCTGATCGGATCCCGATTGGCCCACATCAGATCACGCGCAATACGACCAAACCAGAAACACGACATACGGATACGAACGAAAAAGGATAGCTGAATCGTAATGATCACGTTGGAGAAAGTTGACGGAGCCACACTGGAAGCCGAGGCCGAGAAGGCCGGCATCACGTTGCCTATCGAACAGACCAAGGTTTGGTCTGGTTTTCAGGCGGATATCGACGGACGCACACCATGGGGCGATTATCTGATCAAGCGTGATGGTGAATTGGTCGCCGTGATCTCCTTTATCGATTTTGAGACGCACGGTTATCATTATCTGCGCTCGATGCATGGGCCGGCGTGGGTCGCCAAGCCCACCGAGGCTGAGGAGCGCGAGGTCGTCGACGCCATCGTGGACACCGTCAAGAAGGCCGACAAGAACATCGCGTTCCTGCGTATCGACACCTGGTTCGCCGATGGTACGGAGAAGGTGCTGTCCACAGTGCCGTACGACCAGACCGTGGTCATCGACGTCACCGGTGGCGATGATGAGATTCTGGCTCGGATGAAGCGTCGTGGACGCCGTGACGTGCGCAAGTCTCTGCGCGAGTGCCCGGCCGAGGTTGCCGATGAGACGGATAAGGCGCTGGCCGATTTCTCCGAATATTACGATGTGATGGTCGAGACCGGCCAGCGCGATGGATTCACGCCTGCTCCGATGAGCGACTATTCCGATATGATCGGCGCGTTGGGTGCCGATCATTGCCGTGTGTTCGCCGCACGTATTGAAGACCGTGTGGTGGCATGGTCGATTGTCACCGTGAACGGCACGCATGCGGTGCGCTACTATGCCGGCATGCGCAACGAGGTTATGCGTCTGCATGTGACCGACAAGCTGCTGTATTCCGAATGCTGCATCCTGGGCTCGCAGGGTATTACTGAATACGATCTCATGGGCATCGGCTCCGATTTCGCGCCGTCGCTCAAGGGGCTTAACGAGTTCAAGTGCAAGTTCACCGAGGAAATCACCCCGGTGGCCCCCGCCCGCGACGTACCCATCAAGAAGGTCTTCTACAAGACTCTGCAGACTGTACAGGGCGTGCGCAAGGCATTGCGCTAATACCTCCCCGCTCCCGCTGGCGGGAGCTGTCGAACGAAGCGAGACTGAGGGCGGTCTTTCGATATGGACCGCCCTCTGTCACCTGTGGTACCAGTTCCTGCCAGCGGGAACCATTCGTTTATCGTTCGAGTTTTTGACTCACCACGGCTGTTACGCCGTCGGCTCTCATGGTTACGCCGTAAAGCGCGTCGGCAATCGACATGGTGCGTTGCTGGTGCGTAATGATGATGAGCTGCGCATGGGCGCGTAGCTCATTGAACGCATTAATCAAACGGGTCAGGTTCACGTCGTCCAACGCGGCCTCGACCTCGTCCATCACATAGAACGGGCTGGGGCGGGCGGTGAAAATCGCGAACAGCAGCGCCAGCGCGGTCAGCGAACGTTCGCCGCCGGACAGGAGGCTCAGCTGTTTGACGCGCTTGCCGGCCGGGCTGGCCTCGACCAGTACGCCGGTGGTGAGCATGTCTTCCGGGTTTTCCAGGCGCAGTCGCCCGGTGCCGCCTGGGAACAGCGTGGCGAACATCTGCTCGAATGCCTCGGCGGTATCGTCGAACGCGGATTTGAATACCTGGACCATCGTGGAATCGAGATCCTTGATGAGCTGCATCAAATCGTCACGTGATTTGACCACATCGTTGCGCTGATCATTGAGATACTTGTTCCGCTCCTCAAGCGCTTCGAATTCCTCGGTGGCCAAAGGGTTGATCTTGCCGAGTGCGGCCAGATCGCGGCGAGCCTTATCGAGACGCTTCTTCTGCTCCTGACGGTTATACGGCACGGTCTTAAAGCGGTCGGAATCGCCGTTGGTGCCGGTCTCTCCCCCGGTTTCTCCCTCTTCGGTCTCAGCCTCAGCTTCCGTCTCATCCAACGGCACAGGGTTGCCCTCATCATCCAGCACGGGCACCGGCTGTTCGGGGCCGTAATCACTAACCAATTCCTCCAAAGTGAGACCGAGTTCGTCGGACACTTTTTGCATGAGCTGCCCGGATTCGGCGGCCAACCGTTCGCGGTTTACATCCAAGGCATGTTCGCGCCCGGTCAGATCGGTGACCTTGGGCTCGATCTGGTTGCGCTGCGCGCGCAGGGCCTTGAGTTCCTCGTCATGGCTGGAGGCGGCGGCCTGCAGCTCGTCTCGTTTGGCGGCCACGTCATGCAGCGTATGCTCTACCATGGCGGCCACTGCTCGCGCGTCATCGGCCACGCCTTGCAGGTGTGCGGCCTGCTCGCGTCTGCGATCGTTCAACGCCTCGATGCGGGCGCGGCGTTCGGCGGTTTCTTTGGCGTTGTCCCGCAGCAGCCCGGCCTGTCGGCTCAGTGACTCCCCTTTGCGGCTTGCTTCGGTCCACACGATTTTTGCGGCGACCTCATGCTCGCGAGTCAGGTTCAGTTCGCGCTCCAGCGTGCGTTCGCGTTCATCGAGTTCGTCGAAATCGGCATGTTCCGCTGTGGATTGCTGGGCCGATGCCAAAGCGCGATTGAGGTCGTCAAGCTTGAGCTGATGCTCGTTGCAATTCTCTTGGGTCTCGGTGATTTTCCTATCCAGCTGCTCGAGCTGACGGGTGAACGATGCGACGCGATCTGTGGCGGATTTCAGAGATTTCTCCGCCTGCTGGGCTTTGAGCCGGGCTTCGGTGCGTTTGGCGGATTCCTGGTCGACGAGTCGAGCCGCTTCATCGCGCTTGGTTTTGGCCTCGGCCACTTGCTCAGCCATTCCGCCGTCTTGGGCGGTCAACTGTTTGACCTGTGCCAATGCTTTGTCTCGGCGGGCGGCCAGAGACAGGTCCGATTGAGAGATTGAAGAGCCGCCGACCGCCGCCACGCCGTGTGTGAAGGTCTCGCCGTTCTTGGTGACGGCCCGCATGGCTTCGCCGAATGCCACAATCTGTTGGGCTTCGTCGGCGGTGCCGGCCGCGGCTACATCAGCCAGCAGGAGACGCACGGTGCGCACGACCGCTTCGGCCTGTGCCGGGTTCTCGGCATCCGGGTTCGCGGTGACGAGTGCTGCCAGCGCGTTGCCCGATTGCGGGGCGGCCCCCGCGTTCTCGGCGCTACTCTCCTCCGACTCCGTGCCCGGCTCTGTGGCGGGATCGCCGGCAATGCTCGCGGTCAGCACCACGGCTTTGCCGAGCTTATCTTCCCGAGCGCGTTCGAGGGCGTGCAACATGTTGCCTGCCGCGGGTACCACGATGGCGCTGGCATACTGGTCGAGCGCGTGGGCCACGGCTTCTTCCCAGCCTTCGGCCACATGGATGAAGTCGGTGAGTCGGCCAAGCGAGGCCACGTCCGTATCGCGCTCCAACGATCCGGAGGCATTGCGGCTGTCTAGCGTGTCGGCAAGCGCATCGGCCTTGGATTTGAGCGAGATGATCTTGGACTGTATCTCGCGCTGCTTATCGGCGCGTTCATTCAGTCGTTCGCGGCATTCGGCGAGCGTTGCACGTGCGGCGTCCAATGCGGCACCGTCATCGTCGGCAATGGAGTCCGCTTCGCTGCGCAATGCGTCCAGCTGTTGCTGGGCATCGTCGCGCTGGGAAGTCAGCGAGTCGCGTTGGGAGGCGTAATCCTTGGCGCGGCTGGTCGCCAGTTGTACGGCGGATTCCTCGCGGGCGATGAGTTCGCGCAGTCGGGCGATTTGCGCATCGCGTTCCTGTGCGGTTTTGCGCAGTTCCGTCAAGGTCTGGCGGACTGAGGCAAGCTTTTTCTCGTCGTCGGCGCGTTCCTCGGTGGCCTTGTCGAGTGCGATGCGCGCATCGGCCACGGCCTTGGTTTGTGCCGCTGCCTGAGACTCCAGTTCCTCGGCTCGTTTGACGAGCATGCCAGGATCCTCACCGAAGTTGGTGACGACCTGGCCGGCGAGTGACCGGCTGCGCTCTTCGGCCAACTGGGCGAGCGCGTTCAGTCGTTCACGGGTCTGCGAGAATTCATGCCAGTATTGGTTGGCCTTGGCGATGGCCGGACTGGATTCGGAGCTCAACGCCTCGACCTGTTCGATGCGTACTTTGACTTGGGCGAGTTCACGTTGGGCGACGGCCAGCTGGTTGCGCACATCGCCAAGCTCTTGACGTACCGTGTCGCGACGGCTCATCGAGCGTTGAGCGTCTTCGGCGTACAGGCGGGCTTGGGCGTCGCGTACGGATATCTGAATCGCGTCGGCGCGCCGGGAGATGCGTGCCTGGCGTCCGAGGGGGCCGAGTTGGCGGTGAATCTCCCCCAGCAAATCGTCGAGTCGGCTCAGGTTCGTTTCGGTATTGGCCAGCTTGCGCAACGCGCGTTCCTTGCGCTTGCGGTGCTTCAGGATGCCGGCGGCCTCTTCGATGAACGCACGGTGGCCGGACGGGTCGGCCTTCAGAATCGCATCCAATCGTCCCTGGCCTACGATCATCTGCTGGCCAAGACCGGTATCGGAGAGGAGTTCCTGAATGTCGAGCAGACGGCATTGCGAGCCGTTGATCGCGTATTCGGAGCCGCCGTTGCGGAAGATGGTGCGGGATATGGTGACTTCCGTGTAATCGATATCGAGCGTGTGATCGGAATTATCGATGGTCAGGCTCACCTGTGCACGGCCCAATGGCGGGCGGGAGGACGTGCCCGCGAAAATCACGTCCTCCATCGAAGTGCCGCGAAGGTTTTTGGCACCTTGCTCACCCATCACCCAGGTCAGGGCGTCGACGATGTTCGACTTGCCCGAACCGTTGGGGCCGACGACCGCCGTGATGCCGGGCTCGAAGCGCAGCGTGGTGGCGGAGGCGAAGGATTTGAATCCGCGGAGGGTGAGTTCCTTGAGATACATGGCGTGAGACTGTTTTCCGTATGTCGGGCGTCCGGGTATCCGATGTGCCTTGGATGCGGGTTACCGGACGTCGGCGGAATCGTCGGTGCCTGTGTCGGCACTGGCCGTGCCGGTGCCGGCGTTACCGGCGTCACTGGCCTGTTCCTTACCGAGGCCGAGGACGTCGAACACGTCGAAGTCGTCCGGGCTCACCGAATCCTCGAGGTTGTCGGCGGCCTCATCCTCGGCCTTGTCTGCCGGCTGATCCGAATCGTCCGGGTCGACCGCCGGCTGATGGACGGCCATGGCCTGCCTCATCGTGGGGCTGGCGTGTTCCTCAAGCATCAGGCGTGCGTCGCCGGCGGTGACGAAGCTGCCGCAGATAAGCACGCCGTGGCCGTAGCCCACGCCCAGCTCGTCCTCGGCATCGACCATGTTGACGGCAGTCTGAATCGCGTCGGGCAGGTTCGCTTCCTTGATCACACGGTCACGGCCGAACACGTCCACGGCAATCTTCTCGAGCTCATCGGCCGGCATCACACGCTCGCGCCACGAGTTCTCGGTGACCACCACGGAGCTCAGGATCGGCTCCAGAACACCCAGATATTCCTCGACCTGCTTGTCGCGCATCATGGCGACCACGCCGACCAGCTGCTTGAAGTCGTAGCTTTCCTCTATGGCCTTGCGCAGGGCTTCGGCGGCATTCACGTTGTGTCCGCCATCCAGAATGATGGTCGGTGAGGTGCGGATCTGTTCGATGCGTCCGGGAATCTTGACCGAGCTCAACGCCTCGGCCACCAAGTCGCCGTCCAGCGGGCCGTTGACCGGAATCACCACTTCGGAGGCGGCGAGCGCGGCAAGCGCGTTGTGGGCCTGATGCTCGCCGAACTTGGCGATCGGCACGCCCTCGTAAGTGCCGTTGGGCGTGGTCAGGGTGGCGACTTGGCCGCCGACTGCGGCCATACGGTCGGACGCGGTCATTTCGTAGCCGTCGCGCACGAGCATGGCGTGGTTGCGTTCGGCGGCTTCGGCGAGAATCGGCATGACGGCTTCCTCATGCGGCTGCGGGCCGATGATGGCGGTGCAGTTCGGCTTGATGATGCCGGCCTTCTCGGTGGCGATCTGTTCGACGGTGTCGCCCAGCCACTGCATGTGGTCCATGTCCACCGGGCCGATGATGGCCGCATCCGCGTTGAGCACGTTGGTGGCGTCCCACAGGCCTCCCATGCCGACCTCGACGATGGCCACGTCCACGGGCGTGTCGGCGAACTTCCAGATGGCCATGGCGGTGAGCACCTCGAAGAAGCTCATCTTCGGCTTGCCTTGCTCCTCCATCTTGGCGTCCACCAGGGCCACGAGATCCTTGGTCTGGTCCCAGATGTCGATGAAATCGTCATCGGACAGCTGCTGGCCGTCGATGGCGATACGCTCGTTGATCTTCTCCAGATGCGGCGACGTGTACAGGCCGGTGCGCATACCGTAGGCGCGGCAGATGGCCTCGGCCATGCGTGCGGTGGAGCCTTTGCCGTTGGTGCCGGTGATATGAATCACGCGGAACGACTGCTCCGGGTGGCCCAGGATGTCGAGCATCAGGTTCATCCGGTCGAGATCCAGATTGGTGGTGTTATGCTCCGGCGGGCGGCTCATGATGTCCAGTTCGACGTCCCGCATGCTCTCATTGTTCCGATTCGGATGCTCGAATGACATATCCTCTTCTAACCTCTGCTCGTGTTGCTGTTGCGCCGTTCGGAGTGCGTATGCCACTTACGTGTTCGCGCCATTCTCGTCATGTCTACGCATGCCCGCATATATTCCGCTTCCGCATGCGCAGGAAGCTCCCCTTGCACAGGTTTGCCCCGCATGGTTCGGGATTCTTGCCTTCACGCGTGGAGCCGCACTCCCTCAATTCCCTCTATCCTAGCCGCCGGGGTGGTTTATCGTGCGCGCACAGTGAAACCGTCTCATATGTCGCCGCCGCGCGGGCAGTCTCTACCTGCAGCCACGCACAGTGAAGCCGTCTCATATAGTTGCAATGCGGCTCTTGCCGTCGGCATCTCATTCTTAGTCGGCTGCAATCCAAAACTTGTATGTCCGGCGACGCTGATGCTATTCAGCGTCGGTACAGTGCCAGCTTCTGGCGGTACACCGACGCTATGATGCTCTTGCGAGTCGGTGGCTGGCCAAAACCTGGATTAATCCCGACTCCATCGCCTCTCAGTGTCGTCTCCTCGCCAAGGCATGCCATTCTGCCGTCGTTGAGAAATTTCAACGTCGTCAATCGACCATGTCTTGCCCCGGAAACGACTCTCACAAACGTCCTCTACATCATCTTTTGAACTCGCAGAGGCTCATTCACTGTTATGACTGCTCTCACCGTCGGCAGCCGTCCAAGCCCTGGATCTATGCCGCCAATAAATTGCAGCAAATCGTCGGCCCCGATACAACCATTGGACTCACGCCGACGCTAGATTCCACACTCAGACAGAAGCCAGCCAATATCTGAACCAGCACCGACGGCGTACAAAGCATAAGCACCGTTAACCGTCAATTCGCCGCCCTCTACCAGCTACATCCGCCTTCGCCGATGATATCTTGTTCGAATCCCCAAAGCACGTTGTTCGAATGACATTACTGATGGTGGATAAGTTTTGTGTGTTATCCACTATTCCGAATTAGCGGCCTAATACCTTGAAATTATCGGGAGTATCTCGCTCCAAGACAGCCAAGCTCCGAGGCTAGAACCACAATGGCTGAAATTCATACTTACGCTGCTTCGTTCCGGCTACGCTCGACGTCATGAAGACACACAAAGCAGTGGCCTCGCTCATATCAGCCGCGCAGAATGAGCTGAGATGCGTCTATTCAAGAAATGAAGCGGAACAGACCGCTCTACGCCGCCGTGCCCAGAGTGGTGAGTTGTTGAAAGTGTATGACGGCATTCCCAGTCTTTATGCAAATACTGCATACTGGGATGGTTTGACGCCGCCGGAGCGAACGTTGCATATGGCCCGCGCTCTTGCGCAAGAGCATCCTCAGTGGGTTTTTGGCGGCTTGGTGGCAGTAAGTGCTTATGGATTCGAACATCAATGGCATTTGCATGATGGCTGCATAACCATCGTGACTTCCGATCATGGATCTCGTCAATGCCATCAGCGCTTACGACATGTCTATATGCCCGATATGAACAATCCGAAGACACATTACGAGGCCTCCGGCCTATCCCTGATATCACCGGCTAGAACCTTGGTCGAGGCCGCTATAGACCTTGATTTTCGGTTTGCGTTGCCGATCTTTGACTCGGCCCTTGCCAAGGGAATAACCAAGGAAGAGATAGCCGCCGACTGCGTTCAATGGAGAATCGATTATGCCCGAGTATTCCGCCTGCTGCGCTATGCAAACGAAAGGAGCGAGAATGGTGGAGAATCCCTCGCGCGAGGCACCATCATCGAAGGTCGCTTCCTCACGCCGCGTATTCAGGTAACGGTGACCGACCCACAGACGAATACCGAGTACCGCGTTGATTTCGTATGGAAGCTCGATGACGGGCGCGTGATAGTGGCCGAATACGACGGCACACAAAAATACGTGGACCCAGCCATGACCGATAACCGCAGCATTCAGGAGGTGGTGGCCAAGGAACGCGCACGCGACGAGGGACTGAAACGAGCCGGTGCCACCGAAATCGTCCATTTCACATACGCCGACGTCATCGAACGTACTCCGCTGCGGGTAAAACTGATCAAAGCCGGGGTGCCTCAGGTGGAGACCTCCGCATAGCAGTGAGTCCCGCGACGCGATAAACCTTCATCGCATGGGTTCACATGGATTCAGCCCACAGAATATGTCAATATCAATCGGCAAGCTCCAGCCCAAGCCCATGCCCCTCTCCTTCCCTGCCGAGAACAATAAACGGGCCCGCATTCCAGCCCGCCGCACTCGCCATATGGGCATGTCCGGAAGACCGTCCAAATTCCGTACTTGGTTTTACCGTCAGCCGTCAATCGTGGCACATCGCATAAAGCCGACTAATATGAGGTGGGAATCGATGATTCGACAACAACTACATACAGGAGAGTGGCAATGGGTGAAGTGATCACCGCCAAGGACAAGGAATACGAGGCCGAAGAGCGCGCTACGGCACCGGGCGCGAACCAGTCGATGAGCGACCGCGTGAACAACCGCTCGCTGCGCCCGCAGTCGGCCGCATTCAAGGAGTTCATGAAGTCCGGCTGGGCCGACGATGATCCGGAGATTAATCCTCTCGAATCCTCCAAGTTCACGCCAGCCCGCCTTGAGGCGCTGGGCAAGGCCTTCCCGGGCGAACGTCTGGTCATTCCGGCCGGCCAGCCGAAGGTGCGCAACAATGATTGCGATTACATGTTCCGCCCGGACACCACGTTCGCCTACTACACCGGTCTGGGTTCCGATTACGAGGCCGGCGCCGTGCTGGTCCTGAACCCGGTCGACCCCGACTCCCCCGAAGCCGCCGCCGGCAAG
>OHMH01000992.1_pt1 | contig 12583 bp, 10 predicted proteins | sample 1569311 | NCBI WGS metagenome assembly OHMH01 (sample SAMEA3879503, study PRJEB24766) | human gut metagenome | biome: human-associated habitat; feature: feces | place: USA | collected 1985/1987
ACAGCATCGCCCAGTATTACCAGATGGCGGGGGACTGCGCCCAGCGGCTGGAAGCGGCCCTGCTGCGCACCCTGCGCCACAACGCGGGCAACGGCCACACCTGCCTGCCGCGCACCCAGCTGCTGGAAACGGCATCCAATTTTATCCATCAGCCGCCGGAAAAGCTGGCTGCTGCGCTGGACGAGTGCATCCGCACCGAAGAACTGCGGGTGAAGCTGTTTGACGGCACACCGTATATTTATCTGCCCGACCTGCTGGAAGCCGAGGAGGACATTGCCGCCCGGCTTGCCATGCTGACAAAACGGGGCAAGAATACCGCCCACGGGCTGGATAAAAACATTCAAATTCTGGAACTGACGCAGGGCTTTGCCTATGCGCCCCTGCAGAAGGAAGCCATCCGCAAAGCCATGACCGAGAACTGCCTTGTGCTCACCGGCGGCCCCGGCACCGGCAAGACCACCACCGTCAACGCCATTCTGCAGCTGCTGGAAGATCAGGCGGAACGGGTGGCCCTGTGTGCGCCCACCGGCCGCGCGGCTAAACGGCTGAGTGAGCTGACCGGCCGTAAGGCCAGCACCATCCACCGTCTTTTGGAGGTGGACTACACCGGCGGCGTGGTCAGCTTTATCCACAACGACAAGAACCTGCTCAAGTGTGATGTGGTCATTCTGGACGAAATGAGCATGGTGGATGTGAAGCTGTTTCAGGCCCTGATCGCAGCGCTGCGCTACAGCTGCCGCATTATCATGGTAGGTGATGCCGACCAGCTGCCCAGCGTCGGCCCCGGCAATATTCTGGGCGAGATCATCCGCTCCGGGCTGGTGCCCACCGTGTGCCTGAACGAGATCTTCCGGCAGGCAAAGCGCAGCCTGATCGTGGAGAACGCCCACCACATCATCTCAGGTGAACCGCTGCAGAAGGGCGGTAAGACCGACGACTTCTTCTTTTTGGAATCGGACGGCGATGCGGCCCAGCGGTTGGTGTGTGATCTGGTCACCACCCGCCTGCCGCGCAGCTACGGCTTCGATCCGATCCGGGACATTCAGGTGCTGTGCCCCACCAAGCTTGGCCCTACCGGCACACAGGCACTGAATGTGGAACTGCAGAACCTGCTGAACCCGGAACAGACGGGCAAGCCCCAGCTGCAAAGCGCCGCCCGGGTGTTCCGCGTGGGCGATAAGGTGATGCAGGTGCGCAATAATTACGAGATCATCTGGAATCGCATTGGCGGGGAGCAGGGCGTGGGTGCCTACAATGGCGACATCGGCATTGTGGAGAGCATCAACACGCGGGATCGCTCCATGGTGGTGCGCATGGATGACAAGCGGCTGGTCTACCCGGCAGAGAACCTGGGCGAGCTGGAGATCGCCTATGCCATCACGGTACACAAAAGTCAGGGCAGCGAGTTCCCGGCGGTGATCCTGCCGGTGGCGCAGGTGCCGCCGCGGCTGTGCTACCGCAACCTGTTCTACACCGGCGTTACCCGTGCACGGAAGCTGTGCATCGTGGCGGGCCGCAGGGACGTTGTGAACCGCATGATGGGCAACATCCGCCAGAACCTGCGCTACAGCGGCCTTGCCTATCTTTTGCAGGCAGAGCTGCCGCCGGAACAGACGGAAGCAGAATAACTCCTTCCGTCACCTTCGGTGACAGCTCCCTCGGAGAGGGAGCCTCTGGCGAAGAGGAAAAGCTTTCTGCACTGCCAAAGCCTCCCTCCGGGAGACAGACTTCCCCCGGCCGGGACAGATTCTCCCCGCGCCGGGGAGAAATGTCACCACAGGTGACAAAGAGAGGAACAGATGTCACGTAAGTGACAAAAAGGGGAACAGGTGGATGCGAACGAAGTGAGCAGACGGAAGGAGTTCCGTTTTATAAAACGTTCCTTTTCCGGGTAAACTAGCCCAAAAGCCCCTTTACGATGGGGGCAGGAAAGGGAGCGTTTTATTATAATGAAAAAGATACCTCGCATGATCCTGGGCTGCACGCTGGCGGCAGCTCTGGCCCTGACCGCCTGCAGCCGAAGCGATTCCGGTTCCTCCGGCAGCATGAGCACGAGCATGGGCGGCAGTTCATCGCAGACGGGGCAGGCGGGCCAGAACGCTGCATACCGCACCGGCCTTGGCATCCTGACCGAAGCGTCTGATCAGGAACGCGCGGGCAAGATCGATACCATCGCAGCTGCCGTTCTGCTGGATGCCGAGGGCAGGGTGGCAGATGTGATGCTGGACGAGGTGGAGATCTCGGTCACGGGGGACAGCACCGGCAAGGTGACGATGCCCACCGACGATCGCACCAAGCGCCAGAAGGGCGACGATTACCCGCTGGCGGCGGTGTCCTCGCTGAAAAAGGGCTGGGCAGAGCAGGCGGATGCCTTTGGCAATTATCTTACCGGCAAAACCCCGGATGAGGTGAAGAAGCTTGCCACCGACGATGACGGCAAGCCGAAGGATGCTGACCTGCTCTCCACCTGCACCATTGCGGTGGACGGCTATCGGGATGCTGTGGTGCGCGCCTGCGAGAATGCAAAGGCAGTCGGCTCGGCCCGCGGCGACCGCGCTGTGCTGGGCGTGTCAGTGCGCAATGACACCAAGGAACTGACCGCCGACGATGACCACGATGTGACCGCGCAGGTGGACATCACAGTGGCAGCCCTGACGCTGGATGCTGACGGCCGTGTGACCGGTGCAGTGGCGGATGTGGCAGAGCCTGCCCTTACCGTGGGCGCGGATGGTACGGTGTCGGCACCGGAGATGGTCAAAACCAAGGTGGAACTGGGCGACAGCTACGGGATGCGCGGGGCATCCAGTCTGGACAAGGAATGGTACGAGCACAGCGAGGGCTGGTGCGATTACCTGAAGGGCAGGACCCGTACTGAGATCGCAGGCATCCCGGACGATGGTTCGGATGCCGACCTTGCGGCACTGTGCACCATCTCGGTGACGGAGCTGCAGAAGGCTGCGCTGGCAGCGTTTGCGGAAGAGTAAAGCGGAGAAAAGAGGAAAGGCGCAAAGCTTTTCCTCTTTTCTTTGTGCAACCAGACCAAAGAATTGGCACAGAAAAGCCTTGAAAAAGACGAACTGCACTAACTTTTGCATTTCCTCTTGCCAAATGGCTGCAAACGCGCTATTCTATAGTCACAGTTTAACACTTTAGCATGATAAAATGCTAAACCGAGAGGGAACACATTTGGGCAACAAAAAGGGGAGGAACCTTTTATGAAACGTCTTGTCTCTGCTTTTCTGGCTGGTGCCATGGCACTGAGCCTTGCCGCCTGCGGCGGTGCCGCATCCACTTCCACCGTGGCATCTTCTGCCTCTGCATCCGGGAGCGCAGCCGCCTCCGAGACCGCAGCCAGCGATCTGGACTACATCAAGGAAAAGGGCAAGATGGTCATTGGCTACACCGTCTATGAGCCGATGAACTACACCGATGCCGACGGCAACTTTACCGGTTTTGATACCGAGCTGGCAACTGCCGTGTGCGAAAAGCTGGGGGTCGAGCCGGAGTTCGTGGAGATCAACTGGGATACCAAGGTGGTGGAGCTGGATGCCAAGAGCATCGACTGCATCTGGAACGGTATGACCCTGACCGATGACATCATGGCCAACGCCGCAACCACCAAGGCCTACGCCAAGAACGCACAGGTCGTGGTCGTGAAGGACGGCACCGACTACAGCTCCACTGCGGATCTGGTGGGCAAGACCGTGGTTGCCGAGGCTGGTTCTGCCGGTGAAGCCGCCATTGAGGGCGACGAGAACCTTGCACAGGCCGATTACGTCTCCAAGAGCGTGCAGACCGACTGCCTGATGGAAGTTGCCGCAGGCACTGCTGATGCCGCTGTGCTGGATCTGACTCTGGCCAACGCCATGATCGGTGAGGGCACCGACTATGCAAGCCTGAAGATCGTGGACGAGCTGAACGCTGAAGAGTACGGCGTGGCCTTCCGCAAGGGCAGCGATACCGCCGCAGCTGTGGATGCCGCCTTTGATGAGCTGAAGGCTGACGGCACCATGCAGGCTCTGGCCGACAAGTACGATCTGGCTCTGGCCGACTGAGTTCTATAAGAATGTAATTACTCCTTCCGTCATCGCTGCGCGATGCCACCTCCCTCGGTGAGGGAGGCTTTTTGTTGCCGATATGCGTGAGGCTCCCTCATTGAGGGAGCTGTCACCGAAGGTGACGGAAGGAGTTCAAAAAACGGATTGATGGGTGTGTTCTTGTGTCTGTGATTCTGAGTCGCCTTTCCGGCGCGTTTCTGCTCAACTGTGAGCTGTTCGCTCTGACCCTGCTGTTTGCGCTGCCGCTGGGTCTGGTGGTGGCTTTCGGCTCCATGAGCCGTTGCAAGCCGCTTTCCGGCGCGGTAAAGACCTTTGTGTGGGTCATCCGCGGCACGCCGCTGATGCTGCAGATCATCGTGATCTACCTTGGCCCCGGCCTGCTGGGCATGAATAACCCGTGGCCCTCCGGCTCCGGCGGACGCATGGTGGCGGCGGTGGTGGCTTTTGCCATCAATTACGCCTGCTACTTCTCCGAGATCTACCGCGGCGGCATCGAAGCCGTTCCCAAGGGCCAGACCGAGGCCGGTCAGGTGCTGGGCATGACCAAGACCCAGATCTTTTTCAAGGTGACGCTGCTGCAGGTGGTCAAGCGCATTCTGGCCCCCATGGGCAATGAGGTGATCACCCTCGTCAAGGATACCTCGCTGGCAAACACCATTGCCAACAAGGAGATCATCATGATGGCCAAGGAGTACAGCGCAAAGGGCTTGATCTGGCCGCTGTTCTCCACTGCCATCTTCTTCCTGGTGTTCGTGGGTGCACTCACCCTGCTGTTTGGCTGGGCCGAAAAGAAACTGGATTATTTCCGCTGATGAAAGGGAGGAAATTGGATCATGGCACTGCTTGAAGCCTCCGGCATCGGCAAAAACTTTGGCGATACCAAAGTACTCAAGGATATCTCACTCACGCTGGAACAGGGCGAAGCGCTGGCGATCATCGGCTCGTCCGGCTCCGGTAAGACCACCCTGCTGCGCTGTCTGAACTTTCTGGAACGGCCGGACACCGGCATCATCAAGGTGAACGGCGAGACCATGTGGGACGCTGCCGACCCCGCCACCCAGCGCGAGAGCGAGATCCGCAAAAAGCGGCTGCACTTTGGTCTGGTATTCCAGAACTTCAACCTCTTCCCGCAGTACACCGCCCTGCAGAACGTAATGCTGGCGGGTGAACTGCTGGCGAAGGAGCGCCCGGACTACAAGGCCAACAAAAAGGCCATCCATGCCGAGCTGGAACAGCAGGCACAGGAACTTCTGGCCCAGATGGGCCTTTCTGCCCGGGCAGGCCACTACCCGCACCAGCTTTCCGGCGGTCAGCAGCAGCGCGTGGCCATTGCCCGCGCACTGGCTCTGCACCCGGACATTCTCTGCTTCGACGAGCCGACCTCGGCCCTCGACCCGGAGACGATCCAGGAAGTGCTGGACGTCATGGTGCGGCTGGCACACGAGAAGAACATCACGATGGTGGTCGTCACCCACGAGATGGGCTTCGCACGGAATGTCGCCGACCGGATCGTCTTTATGGCGGACGGCCAGATCGTGGAGGAGGGCACGCCGGAGCACTTCTTCACCAATCCCAAGAACGAGCGCGTCCGGCAGTTCCTGAGCAAGATCGTCCGCTGAGGACGAACATCACAAAGGTTGACACGGCAGGGACTCACAAGTTGTGGTGAGACGCCGTTGTTGATAACAGGCCGTTTCGGAGCGGACAGGGAAAGCCGCTCAGGCCGAAAAAACAAAGAGGAGTGGTTTATTATGAAAAAAATCTCGCGTCGTGATTTTCTGAAGGTCACTGGTTTTGTGGGCGCTGCGGCTGCCCTGACCGCCTGCGGCGGCTCCGCAAGCTCCACCGCAGCCTCTACGGCATCTTCTGCCGCCGGCAGCGCAGCCGCTTCCACCGCAGCGCTGGGCGCTGACACGCAGGCCATCGTGGACCGCGGCGTCCTGAAGGTCGGCGTCAAGAATGCCGTGCAGGGCTTCAGCTTTCAGGATACCCTCACCGGTGAGTACACCGGTCTCGAGGACAGCCTTGCAGAGATGATCGCAGAGCACCTCGGTGTGGACGTGGAGTTTACCACTGTTACCGCCGCCACCCGTGGCGAGCTGCTGGACTCCGGCGACATCGACGCTGTTCTGGCCACCTTTACCATCACCGAGGAGCGCAAGAAGACTTGGGACTTCTCCACCCCCTACTACACCGACTACGTCTCCGTTCTGGTGGAGGATTCCACCGGCATCAAGGGTCTGGCTGACCTGAAGGACAAGGTCGTGGGCGTCTCCTCCGGCTCCACCTCCGCCCGTGCACTGGTCAAGGCCATGATCGACGAGGGCGTGCTGGACGGTGCAAACTTCGACGCCGACACCTTCAACGCCGACACTTGGAAGGACGGCATCTCCTTCCGTCAGTACGACGACTATCCCGCCATCAGCACCGCACTGAGCGCAGGCGAGGTGCAGGGCTTCTGCGTCGATAAGTCCATCCTCGCCATCTACAAGACCGAAGGCCGCAGCTACATTGACGCCGAGTTCAGCCCGCAGGAGTACGGTGTCGCTACCAAGAAGGGCAGCGACTTCTCCACGGTGTGCGACGACCTCATCAAGGGCTGGCTGGCCGATGGCACCATCGATCAGCTCATCAAAGACAACGGTCTGGGCTAAACCCGGATCTTCCAGAACAAAGAGAGTGTAGGGAAAGGAGCGCTTGCCATGTCTGGCTTGTTTTCATTGGATTCCTGGTCCACCGTCTGGACACATCGGGAGAGCTTTCTGCTGGGTCTGGGCAACACGCTGCAGACGGCTGTCTGCGCACTGGCGCTGGCCTTTATCATCGGTGCTGCGCTGGGTCTGATGTCCACCAGCGGCAATAAGCCGCTGCGCATCGTCGCCCGCATCTATGTCGAGTTCATCCAGAACACCCCGCTGCTGCTGCAGCTTTGCTTCCTGTATTATGCGCTGGCCTTTGCAGGCGTGAGCCTCGGCGTCATCCGCACCGGCATCATCGCGCTGGGCGTCTACACCGGCGCTTATATGGGCGAGGTCGTCCGCGCCGCCATCGAGTCGGTCCCCAAGGGCCAGTTCGAGGCCGCACAGGCACAGGGCTTCAACTATCTGCAGCGGATGGGCTACATCATCCTGCCCCAGAGCATCCCCGTGATGCTCCCTCCGATGGTCAATCAGGTGGTCAACCTCTTCAAGAATACCTCCTGCCTCTACATTGTGGGCGGCGCTGACCTCATCAGTGTGACCTACAGCTTTGTCACCGGTGCTTCCACCGGCGGCGCATACGCCCCCGCTTATATCGTCTGCGGTGTCATCTTCTTTGTGGTCTGCTTCCCGCTGTCCACGCTGGCAGCCCGCTGGGAAGCCTCCCTCAAGGAGCGCAAGGGCAGCGTGAACGCAAACCTCAAGACCGCCAACAAGAAAGTGGAGCTGAAGGAGGCTGCCTGATATGAAAACGCTTGCTGCAAGCCTTTCCATCCTCACGAAGCAGGGCGTCATGCTCTACCTGCTGCGGGGTGTGGCCTTCACCTGCATCATCTCGGTGCTGGGTGTCATCATGGGCCTCATCGTCGGCTCTCTGCTGGCGCTGGCCCGCACCTACTGCAAGAAAGGCCCGTCCCGCATCCTCGGCTGGTTCGCTACGGCTTATATCGAGCTGTTCCGCAACACGCCCTACCTGCTCTGGATCTTCATCTGCGTCGTGTTCTGCCCCTGCCCGGACTTCTTCGCCCGGAAGATGTTCGGACTGACCAGTGTGGAGATGAAACTGCTGTTCAAGGCTGCTCTGGCCCTCATCCTTTTCAACTCCTCCGTCATCGCCGAGATCGTCCGCGGCGGCCTGAATGGCGTATCCAAGGGCCAGTTCGAGGCCGGTTACGCACAGGGATTCAACACCGTTGAGGTACTGCTGTACATCGTCCTGCCGCAGGCCTACCGCAACATCGTGCCCACCCTGCTCAGTCAGGTCATCACCACCATCAAGGACTCCTCCTATCTGGCCAATGTGGCCACCATCGAGCTGATGGCCCGCATCCGTCAGCTGCTGAGCGCCGCAGGCACCTACAACGGCCTTGGCACGGTGAACGTCTCCGACGTCATGGTGCTGTTCGGTGCGGCCTGTGTCATCTACTTCGTCATCAACTTCACGTTGAGCTGCGTGGTCCGTTCGATGCAGAACCGCCGCAAGAAGGCTCTGGTCTTTGCCCCGGCAAAGGCCGCATGAATCATCAAGCCCTAATCCAATTTCCCATTTCCCAATTATTTTCCCATCATTGTTCGGTCAATGCCAAAGACGCCCGGCGGTATCCCCCGCCGGGCGTCTTTGGTGTTATCGGGATAGTATGCTGAGAGCGGTCAGCTCTTTGTCGCGTAGGTCACATCCAGCACCGGGCCGAAGGGGTCGAAGACCAGCCCCTTGATGCCGTTGGCGAGGAGCAGGCGCTTCTGCTGGGTGAAGAGGGGAACGGCCACAGCCTGCTCAAGCAGCTGGCGCTCACAGGCGGCCAGCAGAGAGCAGCGGGTGCTGCCGGTGGCTGTGGTGCTGGCCGAGAGCTGGGTGGTGTAGAGGGCGTCGCTGTAGCCGGTCAGCCCGCCGCCGGTGGGGGAGAACTGGGCCAGTGCGGCGTAGACGCTGCCGCCCTCGGCCTGTACAGGGGCCAGCGCGATGGTGTAATCGCCGCTTTCGAGCCGCTTCTGGAACTCCTCCGGCTCCACCTCCTCTACCGAGAAGAAGAGGGAAAATTCCTTCTGCCATGCGCTGTTGATCTGCTCGGCGGCGTCGCTGAGGCCGCTGCCGGAGGGCAGAAGCAGGGAGATGCGGCCAAAATCTGCGGGGGAGACGCCGCCGTCCCGGGCGGCGATGTAGAGGCTGCGGGGGTCGCCGAGGGCCGGGCGGACATCGCCTGCCGCCTGCCGGTAGTCGATGCCGTCCACAGTCAGGCCGTCGGGGATGAGGCCCTTGGCTTCCGCGAACAGCCCGCCGTCTGGTACTTCCACCGCCGAGACCGCCGCGCTGGCCAGCGCCTGCCGCAGCTCGGTGGAGGCGAAGATGGAATTGCAGTTGAAGAGCAGCGACCATGTGGTGTCGGAGTAGGTCACGCTCTGGAGAGAGGTGGGGGTACCGCTGTCGTCGAGGGCAGCGGTGCACTTCTCGTTGCGGATAAGCTCCTCGGCGGACTGGCCGGAGTTGTTGGTGTTTTCCACAAGGCGCAGGCTGTCGATCTGCTCCCCGGAGGCGGCCCGGCGAAGGAAGAGGCCGCCGGACGTCCAGTTGTAGAGGTAGAAGCTGCCGCTGGAGAGGGTGGAGGCGCTGGTCAGGCCGTAAGTGCCCCGGGTGCTGTTGAAAAATTCCTCGTCGCAGGGCATCGCGCCGGGCAGCGTCAGCTTGGAAAGGAAGGTCTCGTCGGGAGTGGAGAGGTGGAACACCAGCTGCAGAGGCTCGGGGGCAGAGACGCCCAGCGTACTTGCGGGCATCTGCCCGGCCAGCACGGCGGCGCTGTTCTCGAGGGCGGAAAACTCCACGGCATAGGGAGAATTTGTTCCGGGAAGGAACATCCGCCGGAACGCAAAGGCGAAGTCCTCGGCGGTGATGGCGTAGTCGGTGGCGCTGCCCTTTGCGGCGGTATAGGTCAGGCCGTCTTTCAAATAAAATGTATAGGTGCGCTGGTCGGCGGACACCTCCCACCGTTCGCACAGCTCGGGGGCCAGCTGGCCGTCTGGCGTGCGGCGGACGAGGCCGCTGTAGAGGTTCTCGCAGGCGATGACGTCGGCGGCGCTGGATGCCACCTGTGGGTCGAGGTTCGCGGGGATGGAATCCACGAACCATGTAAAGCTGTTGGAGCCGGAGCCGCAGGCGGTGAGGCTCAGGACAAAAAACGCAGCCAGCAGGGCTGCGATAAGGCGAAACTGTCTCAAGAAATGCATCCTTCCGGGCCGGTGGCCCTGTTTGTCATAAAAAGCAGGTTCAAAGATCGGCCTGCACCCGGCCGGGCGCAGGGAGACTCTGCGGTCGATGGGGCGCAATGCTGCTGATGCTGCGCCAAAAATCAGAGTTATACTAAGTGTAGCAGAAACGAAACGAAAAGACAATCGACATTTTGTTGATTTGGGCGGACATTTTGTTCCAAGGTTTGGGGTTTTCCGTTGCCAAGCGGGCACAAATGGTCTATAATGGAGGACGGCAATGAATTTTCTCCTGCGGCGGCGTGCGGCGGGGGACGATCGTAATATATTTATATTTATAGAGGAGGGCCTTTTTTATGCAGAAGGAACAGCAGGAGCTTGCAAACCTCATCAAGGGCAAGAAAGTTGCCTTTATCGGCGCGGGCGTCAGCCACAAGACGCTCATCCGGGAGTTCGTGGAGCTGGGGGCGCAGGTCACGCTCTGTGATCAGAAAAAGAGCGTGGAGGAGTTCGGAGACTATGCCGCCACCATCAAGGAGCTGGGTATCCGCCTGAGCCTCGGTGAGAACTATCTCGACGGCTTCAAGGGGCAGGACATCATCATGCGCACCCCGGGCTTCGTGGGCTATTTTGAGAAGCCGCTGCAGGACGCGATGGCTGCGGGCACGATGGTCACGAGCGAGGTGGAGCTGTTCTTCCAGTTCTGCCCCTGCGAGATCGTGGCCGTGACCGGCTCGGACGGCAAGACCACCACCACCACCCTCATCTCCAAGTTCTATGAGGCCGCAGGCCGCAGGGTGCATCTGGGCGGCAACATCGGCGCAGCCCTGCTGCCCATGCTGCCTGAGGTCAGCCCCGACGATGTGGCGGTGGTGGAGCTGTCCAGCTTCCAGCTCATCAGTATGCACCAAAGCCCCGACATCGCGGTGGTCACCAACGTGACCCCCAACCACCTCGACCACCACAAGGATATGCAGGAGTACATCGACGCAAAGCGGAACATCCTGCTCTACCAGAAGCAGCCCTGCCGCGCGGTGCTGGGCTATGAGAACGAGATCAGCCGCTCGATGCAGAAGGACTGCAAGGGCACACAGGTCTGGTTCACCCGCCTGCACGAGACGGACAACGGCGCATTCCTGCGGGACGACGGGATGCTCTGCATGGCGGAGAACGGCGTCGTGACCCCCTTCCTCGCCCAGAAGGACGTGAAGCTGCGGGGTCTGCACAACATCGAGAACCTGCTGGCCGCTGCCGCAGCCGTCTGGGGCGAGGTGCCTGTGGAGGCCATCCAGCTGGTGGGCAGCAGCTTCACCGGCGTGGAGCACCGCATCGAGCCGGTGCGGGTGCTGGACGGCGTCACCTATTACAATGACTCCATCGGCACAAGCCCCACCCGCACCATCGCCGGCCTGCGCAGCTTCGACCAGAAGGTCATCCTCATCGCAGGCGGCTACGATAAGCATATCCCCTATGAGCCGCTGGCCCCGGAGATCACCGCCCATGTCAAGGATCTGGTGCTGATGGGAGCCACCGGCCCCCGCATCGAGAAGGCTGTGCGCGAGGACCCGAACTTCAACGAGGCTGAGCTGCCCATCCGGCACGCCGACAATATGCAGCACGCCGTGGAGCTGGCCCGCGCCTGCGCAAAGCCCGGTGACATCATCATCCTCTCGCCGGCCAGCGCTTCCTTTGACCTCTACCCCAACTTTGAGGTGCGCGGACGCGAGTTCAAGAAGATCGTCAACGCCCTCAAGTGATCGCACAGGTCAAAACGCCCCGCCAGCGGCAGCGGTTTCTCAACGCCTGCCGGGAAAAGCTCTGTCTTGGGGCGACGATGCCGCTGGCGCTCTCGCTCTTCGGCAAAAGCCAGCCGGGCCGCTTCTTCGCCGGGCCGACGCTGGCGCTGGATGTAGGCGGCAGCACGGCATGGCTGGCGGGCCACGCCAACCCCGACGAGCTGGCGGGATTCCTGAACTTCTGCGGCTGTGAGGCCGTGGTGCTGGACGAGGCCGGATGCCCGCCGCCCACAGGCTGGAAGCGGGCCAAGACCCTCTCGATCTTTGGCCTCCCGCCGGGACGGCAGCTGCCTCTGCCCGAGGCAGACGCCGCCCTCTGGCAGAGCCTCGAAAAGAACACTGAGCCTGCGGCCGGAAAGACAGCGGAGATGCTCTTCCCCGACCGCCCCTGCAAACGGGATGACTTTTACTCTGAGCTGTGTTCCAAGCGCAGCCGGGGCCTTGCCCGGGTCTGGACGCTGGAACGGGAGGGGGAGATCGTCTGCACCGTGGGAGCCTATGCGCTGGCGGATGGGCAGGCCTATATGGCCTGCGGCGAGACGGCCGAGGCCCTGCGGGGGCGCGGCATCGGCGGGCGGCTCATCGTTGGGATGGCCAATGCCCTCTCGGCAGAGGGGTGGATGCCCGTCTTCCTGTGCAGCCCTGAGCGGGTGCATTTCTATACCCGACTCGGCTTTGAGAAGCTGGGGGAGTATGCGAGATACACGTCGCAGTGAGTTTTTTGACTCAAATAAAGTGCGGTGGAGCTGCGCACTGGCAGCGCGGATTAAATTGCTCTTGCGGTAGAGCTAAGTTCTCTTTTGCGTGCCAAAAGAGAACCAGAAAAGCACCC
>OHMH01000993.1_pt1 | contig 12565 bp, 9 predicted proteins | sample 1569311 | NCBI WGS metagenome assembly OHMH01 (sample SAMEA3879503, study PRJEB24766) | human gut metagenome | biome: human-associated habitat; feature: feces | place: USA | collected 1985/1987
GACCTCATGCCCTATGTACGCTACTCCCGCGCCAGTCTCCTCATCCTTTTCTTCCCCGCCTTGGTGTCGCCCTTTGCCATCATCTCCACCAAGTTGCTTTACTTTTTTGCGCCCTTGGGACTCATGGCTTTCCTCTTCTTCGTCCTGAGTTTCGTGGCCCTGGGCTACAGCTATCAGCCGAAGGAGTCGCTGCTCGACGAAGAGGCGGAGGAAAAGGTCAGCCCTGCTGTCGTAGTCGCTCAGCAAGAGAAGACGGTAGCACAACAGGCCGCCGCGGCTCATAGTGTCGCTTCTCCTGGTGTCGATTCTCCTGGCGAGGCGGCTCCATGCGATGGGGCTCATGCTGGCGTAACTTCTGCCTATGGGGCTCCTACCAACGCGTCTCGTACCCATACGCCTCATGCTGGCACAACCCCTGATAACGCAACGCCTGATAACGCATTTCATGCCGACACGGCCCATGCAGCCGACCAGGCGGAGGAGACGCAAACTGCCTCGCTGATGCCTGAGGATCGAAGAAAGCAGATCCAGCAGCGGCTGGACGAATGGTGCGCGGCGATGGGCTATAAGGATGGGGGGGTGAACCTCCTCTCCCTCTCCCATGCGATCCATGTCTCGAAAGACGAACTCACGATATACTTCGACCAGTCTCTGAAGACTACGTTCCGGATATGGCTGAGCGACATCCGCTTCGCTGCGGCCAAGAAAATGATGATTGCCAACCCCGATTACAGCAATGATATCATCTCCTCCGAATGTGGTTTTACTTCCCGCACCCACCTCTACCGCATCTTCAAGGCGCGTGAGGCGTGTACGCCGACCGTTTGGCGGGAGCGCTATTTGGCCGGATCCCACGATTCGGATGCGTCTCTTTCGTAGCAGGGAGACGCGCGCTTTTCTTCGTATCTGAAGATTCCCTTTTCTCCGTATCTGAAGATCCCTTTTCTGATATTTGACGGCTCTTTCCTTGGTTTCTTAAAATATGTAAACGCAACCGCTCCTGGCTATGAACCATTGTCTCTTTGGTAGGAAGGAGACAACTATTTACCACCAAAGAGACACCTGGACAGGGCAATGCGACACCCTGTCTCGCTTCTTTTCCCTACTTTTGTACTAATAATCGCGTCGGAAAAGTCCGTACGCGGCAGAGGCAGAGTCTTTGTCGTGTGCGCCCGACGGACTAATCTTGAAGACAATAATCAAAAACAAGAAATAAAAGTATGAAGAAAAAAAAGTATCTCAAGCCCCAGGTTGACGTCGCGCAGACTGGGCCGTGCATGATGATCAACCCCTCGCAGGTAAAAATTTATAAAGGGCGCTTTCAGACTCGACAGGAACTGGTGGACGCCGAATTTACCTTAGACGAGGACGGTTTCCTCTGGGGGGAATAGACAGCCTATTGCCCCTTCTTTCTATCACAACCAACGAATGGTGCCTTGGCGCACCTAAACTAAAATAAAAATGACTATCAACATGATCAAGAAAATGACCCAATATCTATTGCAGCGCCGATGCACGCTCTCGCTCTTGCTGATGCTTATGCTCCTGCAGCCCGCGATGGCGCAGGCACAAACGCGAATAATGTATGCGAGATTGGACCGAGAGACTCAGACCCTCACGCTCTATTATGACACGAATTTCGTTGAAGGGAACGATCAAGGTATTTCCCATAGTCCCTTGTGGCAGCAATTAGATGAAAGAAAAAAAATAAAAAGCGTGGTCTTTGACGAGAGTTTCAAGGATGCACGGCCCAAAGATTGTGGAGCCTGGTTTTGGTTGTTCGAAGCTTTGACAACGATTGAGCACTTGGACTATTTGAACACGTCAGAGGTCGATGATATGCGATTAATGTTCTCCTCCTGTGCCAGCTTGGAAACACTTGATTTGTCTTCCTTTAATACGGAAAAGGTCAAATACATGTATGCTATGTTTGATGGCGCTAAGAATCTACGCTCAATCAAGTTGCCCAAAGGCTTCATAGGCAGCAGCGTGACTGATCTCAATGCAACGTTCAAAGGTTGCGAATGTCTTACCGAACTCGATCTATCCGGTTCTAATTCTGAAAACGTGAAAGACATGAAAGCGATGTTCTATGGCTGTAGGGCGCTTTCCAAGCTCGATCTTACTGATTTTAAAACTGGACAAGTAACCACTATGGAGAATATGTTCTGCATTTGTAGCACGCTTGAAACCCTCGATGTCTCCAGTTTTAATACCGAAAACGTGACCACTATGCTAGGAATGTTCAATAATTGCTCGTCACTTCGGAGTCTCGATCTCCCTGGCTTTAATACTGCAAATGTGACGCAAATGTCATCAATGTTCGAAAAATGCTCGTCACTTCGGAGTCTCGATCTCAGCAGTTTCAATACCAGAAAGGTGGCTTACATGCAAAACATGTTTCAAGGATGTACTAACCTTGAAAGTATTGATTTAAGCAGTTTTGATACGGAGAACATGAAATCTATGACTGGGATGTTCTTCTCATGTACGAAGCTTGAAACGCTTGATCTCTCCTCGTTTGCAACGCCCAAAATGGTTTCCATGGTTGATGCGTTTAGTAATTGCAAAAACCTCAAGAAGATCTACGTCACTTCTGCATTTACTACAGATAAAGTAACCCTAGATTTTTCGATTTTTGACGGATGTGTTAATCTGCCCAACTATAACCCTAATAAGACGGGTGTGGAGATGGCTCACACGGGAGAGGGAGGTTATCTCACGGCTGCTACTGCCAGTTGGGTGCGATGGGATGCGCCAACCGGCACGCTCTCCTTCCATCGCGGCGCCACGAAGCCTGCGGGCGACAACATCCTTGGTTTGGGTTATGGAAAAAATCCGGAATGGGATACCCATGCTGCAGAAATTCAGAAGGTTGTCTTCAAAGCTGGTTTCCGTGATGAAACCCACACGACGTGCTCCAATTGGTTTAATGGTTGTACGAATCTTACCAGCATAGAGGGTATCGAAAATCTCAACACGTCCAACGTCAAGAATATGTCAGGGATGTTTGCCCTGTGTTCGAACCTCGAAACGCTCGACCTTTCCCATTTCAACACAGAGAGAGTAACAACAATGGCCCAGATGTTCTATGGATGCACAAAACTCCATAAACTCAACATTTCTAGTTTCAATACGAAGAATGTGATATCCATGAACCAAATGTTTTCCAATTGTTCAAGTTTGGATTCGCTGGACTTGTCCCATTTCAATGCGGAGGGTGTGAATTATCACGGCTTATACGCTATGTTCTCTGGTTGCAGTTCTCTTAAGTTTCTCGATGTGTCCAACTTCCCGGCTAATAGGCCCAGAATGCAGCTGGATGCTATGTTCAAGGGATGTAGTAGTCTTCAAACGCTTGATCTTTCCAGTTTCAGCACTGGTTTGGCAAATTCTGTTACCGATATGTTTGACGGATGCTCCGCGCTTCGGACTATCTATGTCAGCAATCTTTTCACATTCAAAAATGGAGTTTCAAGTTCAAATATGTTCCGCAACTGCGAGAACTTAAAAGGTGCTATTGGCTTCATCCCTCAAAATAAGGATAGTAAGTACGCAAACTACGTGTCAGGTTATCTCACCAAGAAGGTTGGCACGAATGGCAATGAGATTATTGGAGCCACAGGTAGTCCACTCACCATCGACGCGCTGCCTTTGGATGACAGCAAGGCATACAAGCTCTACGAAGACTGCGACGTTAACAACGCTTCCTACGAGCGAGAGGTAAAGTCTGAATGGGCAACGCTCTGTCTGCCCTATACCATCCTTCCCAGTTCGGAGGCCAACACCTGCTACTTCTATACCCTGAAGTCGGTAGGAACGAAGAGTGTGGAGCTCGTGCGCGTGGAGGAAGGCGTGATAGAGGCAGGCCAGCCTGTCGTCGTTCGCAAGAAAAACGCGGAACAGACCAGCTTCTGCGTCGTGAGCGGTACGGCTTCTCCCGACGAGAAGGCGAAGGCCGTGACAGAACCCAAGACGGGGGAGAATGGTCAGCAGAATGCAGCGAGTGGTGAACAGAATGCTGAGAGTGGTGAACAGAATATAGCGAGTGGTCCTCGTCTGATCGGTACGTTTGCGCCCATCGAACTCAAGGACGACTGCTATTTCATCGCCAAAGACCAGTTCCGCCTGGTCCGCGACTACAAGCCTGCTGCCAAGGGCGTGAAGATTGCTGCCTACCGCGCCTATATCCAGCCCGATGCTACGCAGGAGGGTGGATCCGCCCAGCTCACCATCGGCGTGGATGAAGGCACCAACCAGGTAGATGCCGCCACCCTTGTCGATCTGCTCAACGACACCGAGGCGGAATACTACGACGTGCAGGGCCGCCGCATCCCGCAGTTGCAGCGAGGCATCAACATCGTCAAGGTTGGCTCCAAGGTCATGAAGGTCTTCTGCCCCCGATAACTTCCCGTAGCGACTCGCCTTTGCGCTTCGCCTCCCGCGTGTCGCTTCCCGTTTCGCTTTCGCGCTTCGCTTCCCGCGTGTCGCCCCCAACCACGCATAAGTAAGCCGCCCGAACCAGTCAAAAGCTGATTCGGGCGGCATCTTTTTTTATGCAGTCTTGATCAGGAGGAAGCGTCCCATTTTTTAGTCTTCGTCCTTCTGCTCAGCCTCATGCTCGGCGATGAGCTTCTGCTGGATGTCGTTGGGCACCAGCTCGTAGCTTGCAAACTTCGTCGAGAAGCTGGCGCGTCCGCCCGTGAGGGAGCTGAGCGCGATGCTGTAGTTGGAGAGTTCCTTCAAAGGAATCTTCGCCTGCAACTTCTGGTAGCCAGCCTCGCTGTCCATGCCCATGATCATGGCGCGGCGGCCCTGCAGGTCGCTCATCACGTCGCCCATGTAGTCGGCCGGCACATAGACCTCCAGGTCGTAGATCGGCTCCAGAATCTTCGGACCAGCCTGCTTGAAGGCGTCGGAGAAGGCGTGGCGCGCGGCGAGCATGAAGGAGAGCTCGTTGCTATCCACCGGGTGCATCTTGCCATCATAGACGATCACGCGCACGTCGCGGGCGTAGCTACCCGTCAGCGGACCGTGCTCCATGCAGTCCATGATACCCTTGAGGATGGCGGGCATGAAGCGTGCGTCGATGGCACCACCGACCACGGAGTTGATGAAGACGAGCTTGCCGCCCCACTCCAGGTCCACTTCTTCGCGGCCCTTGATGTTCATCTTGAACTCCTGGCCGTTGATGTTGAACGTCGTCGGATCGGGCATGCCCTCGGCGTATGGCTCCACAATCAGGTGGACCTCGCCAAACTGTCCGGCACCACCCGACTGCTTCTTGTGGCGATAGTCGGCGCGAGAGAGTTTCGTGATGGTCTCACGATACGGGATGCGCGGTTCCTCAAACTTCACGGCGAGTTTCTCGTTGTTCTCCATACGCCATTTCAGCGTACGCAGGTGGAACTCTCCCTGTCCGTGAACGATCGTCTGGCCCAGTTCCTTGCTCTGCTCCACCACCCATGTCGGGTCCTCCTGGCGCATCTTGAGCAGGGCGGCCATCATCTTCTCCGTATCGCTCTCGTTGACGGCCTTGATGGCGCGTGAATACTTGGAGTTGGGATATTTGATGAAGTCGAAACGCTCCTCCGTACCCTTGCCGTTGAGCGTGTTGCCCGTCTTGACATCCTTCAGTTTCACGGTGCAGCCCAGGTCGCCCGCGTTGAGCTGATCCACGGGGATGCGGTTGGCACCCGCACAAGCGAAGATCTGTCCGATGCGCTCCTTGCTGCCACGGTCGGCGTTGGTCAGGTCGTCGCCTGACTTGATCGATCCGCTCATCACCTTGAAGTAGCTCACCTCGCCGATATGCGGCTCCATACCCGTCTTGAAGAAGTAGATGCTCTCCGGACCGTTGGAGTCGGGAGACACCTCCTCACCACGCGTGTTATGGACCTTCGGCATCTCGCTGACGAAGGGCACGACATTGCCCAGGAACTCCATCAGGCGCTGCACACCCATGTCCTTGTGGGCATCGACGCAGAACACCGGGAAGATGTTGCGGATACCCTCGCGCATCTCGTCTTCCGTGAGCGTCTCCTCCTCGAAGAACTTCTCCATCAGTGCCTCGTCATTTTCGGCGGCTGCCTCCACGAGCGCCTTGTGGAGCTCCATGGCTTTCTCCATCTCCTCGGCGGGAATCTCCTCGCGCTTCGGTGCGCCACCGTCCGGACCCCATGAGAGTTTCTTCATGATGAGCACGTCGATGATCTCGTGGAAGTCGGGACCCGTCTGGACGGGATATTGGATCTGCACGCACTTCGGACCATAGATGTCCTTCATGCTTTGGATGAGTTGATCAAAGTCGCATTTGTCGCTGTCAAGCTGGTTGACGAGGAAGATGACCGGCTTGTGCAGCTTTTCGGTATATCGGAAGTTGTTCTGTGTGCCAACCTCCGGGCCATACTGGCCATTGATGAGTATGACGGCTTGGTCGGTGACGTTGAGGGCCGTGATGGCACCCCCCACAAAGTCGTCGCTACCCGGACAATCGATAATATTGAGCTTTTTGCCATTCCACTCTGCATGGAATACGGTGGGGAAGACCGAATAGCCGTACTCCTGCTCCACAGGGAAATAGTCGCTTACCGTATTCTTAGCTTCTACGGAGCCACGACGCTTGATGATACCAGCTTCGAAAAGCATACTCTCGGCAAGTGTGGTCTTGCCGCTACCCGCACTGCCAATCAAGGCAATGTTTTTAATCTCATTTGTCTGATATACTTTCATATCGGATAGATTTAAGCGATTAATAATATCGTTATTTACTTGTAGGGTAATTGAAAGAGGACAGGCATTTCTGTCATTTCGCCCACTAAATTAGGCATTTTTTTTGTAAAAGCCAAACAACGATGGCAAAAGTACTCTATTTTTTAAAATTAATTAGTACTTTTGCAAGTGAAATGACAGGATTATACATACATATACCATTTTGTGCCAGTCGTTGCGTCTATTGCGGATTTTATTCGACGACGCTTCCCGCGCTGCGCGATGCCTACGTCGATGCCCTCTGCCAGGAACTGACGTTGCGGGCGGAGGAATTGCCCGCCGACGAGGCCATCACGACGATCTATCTCGGGGGTGGCACACCGAGTCAGCTCACAACGGATCAGCTCGACCGTCTCTTCTCTTATATATATAAGGTATATAGGCCGCAGCCTGTCGAGGTGACGATGGAGTGTAATCCTGACGACATTACCCCAGCGTTTGCGGGTTGGATTGCCCAATCGCCCATCGACCGCATCTCGATGGGGGCGCAGACCTTCTCCGACGACCGCCTGCGCCTGCTACGCCGTCGCCATACGGCTGCTGAGGTGCGACGGGCCACGACGCTGCTGCGCCAGGCGGGCATCCGCAATATCTCCATCGACCTGATGTTCGGATTTCCCGGCGAGACCCTCGCCGACTGGGAACAGGACATCGACGAGGCCCTCCGTCTGGGCGTGGAGCATATCTCGGCCTATAGTCTGATGTACGAGGAGGGGACGACGCTCCATCGCTGGCTCAGCGAGGGGCGCATTCAAGAGATCGACGACGACCTCTCGCTCCGCATGTACGACAGCCTGGTGGACCGGCTTACTGCTGCCGGCTACCGCCACTACGAGATCAGCAACTTTGCCTTGCCCCAGCGCGAGAGCCGCCACAACAGTAGCTATTGGCGAGACGTGCCCTATATGGGCCTGGGAGCCTCTGCCCACTCCTTCGACGGACGGCAGCGGTCATGGAATGTGGCTGACATCGAGGCTTATATCGCTGCCATCGGTCGTGGTGAACGGCCCTGCACGGTGGAAGCCCTCGATCCCGACACCCACTATGAGGACGTAGTGCTGACGTCGCTGCGCACCGCAGAAGGTATTGATTTGGGCAAGATACGCCGCGACTTCGGAAGCCAGCGCCTCGACTTCCTTTTAGCTGCTGCCGACCAGGACTTGCGCCAGGGCTATCTCGTCCGCGAAGACGACCACCTGCGGCTCACTCGCCGGGGCATCTATCTGAGCGATGGTATCACAGCGCGCCTATTTGTATGATTGTTTTGTCTCACTGAACGATCGTTTCACCGATCTTTGAATCACCGAACCAAGCAGAAACTTATGATAGAGAAAACTTTCGAGAAAAAATGGGCTGACAATCGTCAGCGCCTGTTGCAAGAAGACGAGGAGTATCAGCGCATCCTCCGCAGTTACCGCAAGCACAACTGGGCGGACGCATTGGTGGCGCCTGCCGCCCTCATCGGTAGCATGGAGTTTGTGGCGTGGCTGGGCGTTAAGTCGCAGGTGGTTAATTTTGTGATTTCTCTCGTCCTCGCCATTGTGTTTTTCTTTGTTTTCCTTTATTTCAAGGCTGTCAGGGTCAGTCGCAAGACGCTTGACGAGGTGGAGCAGCGCATCAAGGAGGAGTATCGTCAGAAAGTAGGAGGGTAGGGCATCCGTACGATGCGTCCACCAAGCAGCGGACGCATCGTGCCGATGTCTTTTCCCTTAGATGTCGAGATCCGGAGCCTTCTCCGCACCCTGCGCAGCCTCAAACTTCGTCATGCGCTCGAAGCCATACATCCCGGCGAGGAGATTGTTGGGGAAGCGGCGGATGGAGAGGTTGTAGCCCTGCACGCTCTCGTTGTAGCGGCGGCGTGCCTCGTTGATGCGGTTCCGTACCTTCTTCCTGCACCATCAGCGACTTGTAGTTTTCGCTGGCCTTCAGGTCGGGGTAGCGCTCCGAGACGGCGATGAGGCGGGAGAGTGCCTGAGTCACCTGGTTCTGTGCCTGCTCGAAGGCCTTGATCTTCTCGGGTGTGAGGTCGGCTGCGTCGAGGTGTATCTGTGTGGCCGCATTGCGTGCCTTCGTCACCTGCTCAAACGTCTCGCGCTCGTGCTTGGCATACGATTTCACGATTTTTGCCAGTTGCGGCATCATGTCGGCACGGCGCTGATAAGCCGCCTCCACATTGCTCCACGCCGTTGTCACCTCCTCTTGGTTGGACACCATGGAGTTGTAGCTGCTCACCAGCCACCCCACAATCATCAGGACTACTACGACGATAGACCCTACTTTCATTAGCTTCTTTGATTCCATATACTAATAGTTTTCTGATAATAATTCTGTTGTTGTTCTCGTTGGCCAGTTCGGCTTTCGCCACCAGTCGGAGCGGGTCCCGCTGTAGGCTTACCAGCCACCGCCAGCACCACCTCCACCGAAACTGCCGCCTCCGAAGCTGCCGCCGGAGAATCCTCCGCCCCATCCGCTTCCGGAGTCGTTGGCCCAGATGATGAAGGGGCCGCCAGAGCGTCGGCTTCCTCCTCCACCGCCGCCACCCTTGCCGCGGTTGTCCCTGCGGTTGAGGATGACGAGGACGACGACGATGCAGATTACGGTGAAGAGGACGATTGCCAGTCCTGCGCCAGCGTCCTCGTCGGTGTTCTCCTGGATCCCTGTCGTCCCGGTCTTCAGTTTCTTATAGACCGCCTGGGCCGTGGCCAGTACGGCCTGTCCGGGCTCTCCGCGCTTCATGTTGGCCACGATGCAAGCCCGCCCGATGTCGTCACACTCTATGTCGGTCAGGTCTTTCTCCAGGCCCTCTCCCGGAGCGATGAAGTATCGGCGGTCCTCCACGGCTACGACCACCACCAGTCCGCGGTTGGTCTTCTTGCTTCCCACTCCCTGGCGGTTGCCCAGGTCCTGTGCGAAGCGAAACGTGTCGCCGTTGCTCACGCGCTTTACGATGACGAACACCGACTCCACGCCACACTGCTTGTCGAGGCGCAGGAGATAGCTGTCGATAGAGTCGCGCTCCGCCTGCGAGAGGATCTCGTCGGGGTCGCAGACGTAGCGGCGTGCGTCGGTGAGGTGCACCATCGGGATGTCCTCTGCCTCCCACGTCTTTGCGTCCAGTCCCAGCACCATCGCCAGTAGCATTATCAGCAATATCGCTTTCCTTGTTCTCATATCTATTATCACTGTCAGTCTTTTTGGGTTTCTGTTCCTACCGTTCGTTGCACTTCATCTGCGCATAGCCTACCAGCTGGTCCGTGCGTCCGCCGATCGGTCGGTAATAGACCAGTGCTTGGTAGCTGTTTTCAGTTTGGTAGAAGCTACCTTCTGTCGGGAGCAGGGCAGGGCGTCCTGCCTCGTCGATCATCAATAGTTGATAGTTGTAATAACCCAGTTTTAGCGGCACGTTGCATTCATAGCTCTGTGTCTCGGCATGATATTCCATCCTGTATTGTGGCAGGAAGCGGTCCTGCGTGAAGTTGCCGTTCAGATAGACTGCCTCCTGAAAGGGCTTCTCGCAGCGGTAGCGGAAGTGTACCAGCAGGTAGTCGCTCTCCGTATTGGCTTGGTAGTTGTCTGAGTTGCGGATCACGAAGGCGCCGTCTGCGTCGGGGTCGTAGATGTAGTTGGGGCGTGGCTCTCCCGTCCAGGGGTAGGCATGATACTGCGTGCCGTCCCAGTCGATGCGATCTACTCCCATGGCTGCCACGTCGGTTGAGAGGATCTCAAACTTCCGATACTCGTTGCCCGCCCAGAAGAGGTAGTCGCCGCAGTGGCTCCACCTCAGTCCGTCGGCCATCGTATATTGCGGGCGAGCATTCCAGCGGGCGTCGTCCCAGCGCTGGTTTTGGAGCACCACGGTGGTGATCTGCCGCTGTGGGTCCGTCACCCGATAGCCTCCATAGCCCACCTCCATCTCCACCTGCTGGTGGTGCTGGTTGATGGTTGCGTCCGTATTGGTCAGCACCTTTAGCCCCACGCCCATCTGTGCCTCGGCCGGCTCCGTCACCATAAAGGCAATGCGTGCCACCTCGCGGTCGTCGTCGTTCTCGTCGTAGATGGTCAGCAGGTAGTTGCCCGACCGCTTCATCGCACACTGTCCGTTGGGCAGCGTCAGTCGATAGTGGGTGTAGAGCGTGTTGGTGAGGATGCTCTCCTGCACGTCGTCGATGGTGTTGCCCGAGGCGAAGCCGTCGCAGTAGTCGCTCTCGAAGAGTGCTTCCGAGGGCTTCCAGTTGGCCTCGCAATGCGTCAGCCGGTAGGCGTAGCGGTGGTATTCGTGTGTGAGGTCGTCGAAACTGACGGACAGTTGCCCCCCACGGAGGCCGATGATGGGCATCCGTCTCCAGTCGTTGTCGGCAATGACCTGCAGCGACCGAATGTTGGGGTCGAGGATTTCGTGGCGCTGGGCCGTGGCGGCTATGTTGCCGAGGGTCAGCGCGGAAAGCCCGAGGGCCAGTCGCTTAGCAATGTTCATCCATCAACTGGTTGAAGAAATGGTCCAAGTCCTCGTCCAGTCCGTCCATCAGGTCGCCGCCCACGATGATCGTGTCGTCGTCCACGACGTAGAGCTCTGCGATGCTGTCCTTGTCGTCATCTTCGAGCACATAGCTGTAGGGTTTCATCACGCCAAGACCTTCCACCACCTGGCTCATCGCCGTCATCTGCTGGCGGAGCTGACTGGTCACCTTGTCGTAGAAGTCGTCCTCCTTGTTGTCTATCCAAGGCTCAACGACACAACGGGTTATTTCGTTCTCGTCGTCGTCGAACGCCATCACGTCGCCGCTTTCCTGCGACACTCTGACGTGAATGTCGCTCATCAGCGACGGTTCGTCACATGAGGGTAACTTTTGGGCAATCTTGTTGAAAAACCGCTCCAACGACTGTTTTGTCTGCTCTGTAGCTGTCATGGTTTTGCTTTCTTATTCTTGGGTTATGCTGTGTATAGCATATCTTACCGCAAAGATAGCCACAAAATCCGAGATTGAAGCCAATAAAAACATTATTTTTTTGGTATTTCTGTTTTTTAACCCAAAACGGCTTCGTCCGAAATGAACGACCCGCTTGTTATGGTCGTTTCATTGTGCCCTGCTCTAAGGAAAAGCTTCAATCACACGCTTCACCATGTACCCACCACGTATCGTCCTCCCTTCCAGCATATATCGATCTCATATTGTTTCCGTATTGTTTCCGTATTGTTTCCGCTTCCGGAAGCGAGAACGATAGGAGAACGATAGGAGAACGATACGGGAACGATACGGGATCGATACGGGATCAATACGTGATTGATACGAGACCGATACGAGAACGGTCTTTTCCGACTCCCAATCGAAGAAGTTGATAAGAAATTTAACTTTTTCATCATCGTTTCTTTTGAATCTATTTTACGTTTCAGCCACTCGCCTCTTCCTGCCGTTCATGCCAAGAAGCCTGGCTCACCATTTGCCCTGGCGCAGCCTCTATACAAAGATAACCTTCCGCCCAGCCGAATGCAAGCCGATTAGCATGAATTAACGCCCCATTAACTATTCCCTGTATCCATTTAACAAAGCCCATCGCAGACCAAAAACCTTCATTGCGGCCTTTCCTCATGCCCTTCCCCCAGTTTTATCCGCCCAAAGGCTGCTACCTCCAATCTCTATCAGCAGCCAAGAGATACCGGTTCTGATTTGTCAAAATAGCGAACAAACACAACTATCAAGTTGTAATGTGGTCTTCTATATTCCCCCATATTCTTTAATTATTTATTCAAGTTTCGCAAGTAAGTTCCTTAGCTTGCTATCTTTAGTTCATAAAT
>OHMH01001001.1_pt1 | contig 12468 bp, 15 predicted proteins | sample 1569311 | NCBI WGS metagenome assembly OHMH01 (sample SAMEA3879503, study PRJEB24766) | human gut metagenome | biome: human-associated habitat; feature: feces | place: USA | collected 1985/1987
GACCAACCATTCTGAAATACTTCTTAGCTATTTTACAAGCCTCGCCAATGTACTCTACGCTAGACATTTTTTCACTTTCGCCAGTAAGAATAAGTATTTCTTCAAGACCAGTTTCAGCAATAGCCTGCATTTCTTTTTCTATTTCTTCCATGAAAATAGGAATGTCCGAAGCAAAATGCTGTCCATCGGAATCTATAGTGATGGCATATCGGTAGCCGGCTGCTTTGGCCTGTTTTAATCCGTTCTTTAAGGCAGTTCCTTTTCCTTTATTGGTAGGATGGGTGATGATATGCAGGTTCGGATAGTTTTCCAGAAGAGTAGGGGTGCTATCGGTAGAGCCGTCATTGACAACGATGATATCTTCTACATAGAAGAGTACATCTTCAATTACGGTAGTCAGCGTCTTTTCATTATTGTAGGTAGGTATAATAACTACAATACCAAGTTGCCTGGCTTTCTCATGCCATAGTTCCTCGCTACGTTCTTCCATATTTATTTGCCGATTAGTTGTGCTTTTAATTTGATACAGATATCTTTTGAAGATGCTCCTTCAGCCAGAATCTGGAATGTATCCGTTTCGTTTTTTTTGATAGTCAATGAGAGCTTTAATTCCGGTGTTTCATTCGGATTAATAACTGAAAGAAACTTGCATGATGCTATCTGCTTGTATTGCAGGGGAGCTTGCTGTATTTTTTCTATGCACTCCTTTATTATTTGCAGCATACAAACGCCCGGAACCACGGGCTGTTGTGGAAAGTGTCCGCTATAAATAGCATGTTGTGGGTTGAGCATGACTTGCACTACCCAGTCTGTCTCATTGATATGCTCAGAGTGCGTGACTTTATAGAAATTGGGAAGAAGTTCAGCCATATTAGTTTGGGTTTTCTTTTAATTTGTCCAACTGTATACTTAGTCGCAACCAGGGATGTTTGATTTTTATCTGTTCGGGATGTCCAGAGTTGAACTCCGATAGATAGAATACTGTTTTTCCGAATCCCCTGCCTGTGACTCTTTTTTCAAAGGTACTGCTTTTCTTTTTGATGCGGATATTCTTTCCACTTAAAAATAGATTCTTGAAGTCTGTTTCCAGTAATAGCAGCATTTTCTTTTTCTTCATGGGCTCTATGCAGCTGTTGACGTGAAATTCATTTTCCCGGAGTGAAAAATCAAAAAGACTGAGGCCGAAGTAAGTAGATGCCAATATTCTTATTTCATTATCCGGCAATTTCCGTACAATTAATAAACCGCTGAAGTGATGCTTCATAAAATCTAACTGCATATTATATTTTTGCGAGTATTCTTCAGCGCAAATAATAGGTGTCACATGAGATGTGGCATCTCCTGCTATTGTTTTTGAGGAACCGCAGGAAGTGAATAGATACAGAATAAAGATCAGATTAGCGAATAGAAAACTTTGTTTCATCTTTCAAAGCATTAAATCTCTTGTTGTAGAATTCATATTCCGTATAATTGGTGGCTGTTTCGGAAAGACGCAATTTGTAAACCGACATATCTTTCTTATCTAGGTGTATTTCAATTTCCGAAATGTAGGCTTGTATGGCTTTATTGACCGGCTTAATCTTCACTATATAATAGGAATCATTTTCAAAATATTCCAGTTTGTAGTCGGAAGACATTTTTGAGAGATCGCCTATCATGCAAGCTGTGAGCATATCTTGCATTTGATTCATCATCTTATTGGCAGTTAGGCTCATAACGCTCTTTTTACCGTCCGATACGATTTTAAGCCGGGAGTCGTTTATCACTATTAGGTAGTTGACGGGTTGGGCGTATTCCATACGTATTTTGCCACTCTTTTGGTAATAGAACTTTCCTTTGGAGGTTACCTTCTCATCCAGAATATCCAGGTACTTCACTTGTGTAAAGTCACTTTCAATGGACTGCATGGTTTGTGCTTCCTTTGCCAGACGGTTTTCAAAATCCTGGGTATGGATTAACTTCTTCATTGTCTGGGCATGGGTATAGGAAATGCCCAATATGATTGATAATGTTATTAGTATGGCTCTCATAATGCTTTTACAACATGCTGTCCAGACGGACAACTGTATATCCCTGTTCTTTAATTAAGTTAAGTATCTCTTTTAATAACAGGTCACTGTCCGGCATCCGATCGTGTAGAAGGATAATAGAACCGGGGCGTAACCTTTTCTGAATACGCTTCAAAACCTTCTCTTTGGAAGGTTGCAGTGTATCGAGTGTTCTGATATTCCAGCCAACAGGAGTGTATCCCAATATGCGGACAGCTTTTGCTATAGTAGGATTCGTGACTCCAAACGGTGGGCGGAATAACTTGATTTTCTGCGAAGTTACTCGTTCTAATGCAAACTGGCAAGCTTGCAAGTCTTTTTTCATCCGCGACAGGCTGTACAAGGGAAAATGATTGGTATGGGTAAAAGAATGATTACCAATCAGATGTCCTTCGTTGATAATTTGTCGGATCAACTCCTCATTCTCTTCTACTTTGTGACCGATGCAGAAGAAACAAGCCGGTATTTGTTGTTCTTTGAGTACTTGCAATACTTTGGGGGTTTGTACCGGGTCCGGTCCATCATCAAAGGTGATAGCTACAATTTTATCTTCAGTCTGTTTCTTGCAAAATACCTTGAGATAGATGTTAGAACGGATGTTGCAAGATGCGTAGACGAGAAAGATAATCAGTAATGTGATCAGGATTTCCACTATCATTGTTTTTTCCGGATTAAAATAAGTGAATGGTTAATGGAGTGATAGTGATTATATATCAGAACTGTCTGTCCCGGATTTAGATTCTCTTCAAAAGTTTTAGCCACTTTCCATAAAGCAAAGGAAGATGCTGTAGGATATTCACCACATTCATTCTTAAAGGTGGTATATGTTGCTGTGGGAAACAGGCTGTTTTCTAAATCAGTATACAGGGTATCTTCTTTCAGGTTTCCATTCTTACCGGTAACAAACCAATCGATTTGTCCGGCTGTTAATCGGTTACTTTGCAAAAAGCGATGAATCTTTTCAGCTACTTCTTGTGTACTGCTCGCATGAATAAAAGTCGATATACCGGCAAGTTCTGCTAATGTGGATTTGGTGGTTTCTCGTCCCAATAGGAAGAACTGGGCACCTTCGCCTGCTTGTATGCCCCTTAGCAGTCCCAGGCGTTGTTGTATAGCGTGACTGTTAGGGGTAATCTCATCAATAGCTCCTACGAGGACATTTTCATCACCTTCCCAGATTCTCATCATACCGTCCAATAGTGCACTTTCGAAACTCAATCCCCGGTGCACATACGTCATGTTGTAAGCATGTATCTGGCGGAGTAATGCTATTTGGGCTCCGATGGTATTGAAGGTTGACTGGATAAAGGGGGTTGGGTTCAGTAGTTGTTCTTCATTCTCAATGATTGTATTCAGGAACTTCTCTGTATCTGCCAGGCATCCGAGTCCGGTTGCGGTGATGATCGCATGTACTTTTTCGGAAGGTAGGGTACTGATACATTCCAGTCCGCAGGCAACTCCCATTTTGATGATCCGGCTCATACGCCTCCGTAGTGCGGCATTTGTGATAATACTCTTGTAATCCGGTTCGTTAGCGGATAAATAAGGGGATTCTCCGGAAGCAGTATCCGCGTGAATAGAAGCAATATGATTGATATAGACAGGTTGCATCATTTCTCTTTTAATGTGGAAAACAGGATCGAAGAATCATTTCCACCGAATCCAAATGAATTCGATAGTACATTACGAATGGATAGTCCCTCGTGGAATGAGGTTTCGGGCATCAACATGTTTTCTTCTATAGGTTCTTTGAAGTTCAGATTGGGATAGATGAAACCATGATATACGGAGAGAACAGAATAAACCGCTTCAATTCCTTCCGAAGCCCCTAATGTATGACCGATAAACGCTTTGACAGAACTGAACGGAGGAATTTTATCACCAAAAATCCGTCGGATAGCAAGTCCTTCTGAAAGATCATTACTTGGAGTTCCTGTGCCATGTACATTGATATAATCAATCTTTTCGGGAGGAATTTCACTCTTTGCTATGGCTTCTGTCATAGACCAGAATGGTCCGTTTCCTTCGGGTGAACTGCCGGTTTGATGAAAAGCTTCATTCACATTCGAATATCCGCTTAATAAGCAATAAGGCTCTTTCCGGAGTAATTTCTCTGATTGAAGCACAATATATCCGGCTCCTTCTCCTAAGTTGAGGCCTGCACGGGATGCGTCAAAAGGACGGCAGTGTTCCTTATCCAAAATCATAAGTGAGTTGAAGCCGTTGAGGGTAAACTTGCACAAGGCGTCCGTACCTCCTACAATGGCAGCGTCCAGTTGGCCATTCCTGATCATGCGGGCTCCTAACATGATAGCATTAGCTGCTGATGAACAGGCGGTACTGATAGTGGTTACAAAGTCATTTACTTTCAGATAATCCGCTATCATTTCAGTACTTGCACCGCAGTCATGAGAGATGACTTCCCGTAATCTTCCTTTTCTATTGTCCTTTTTAAAGGCATTGTAGAAATGTTCACTCAAATCCATACCACCTACAGAAGTGGAAGATATGAGACCTACACGCAAAGTATTCAAATCTAGCCGGGCGTCATCGACTGCTTCCCGGGCAGCTAACATACCTAATAAGGCTGTCCGGGAAAACGTTTAAAGAGAGTAACTGTTTTAGTTCTTCATTGCTGTATTTTACCTCTGATACGGGTACATCCAGTTCCGTAGGGAAAAGAGTGACTTTCCCCATACCATGCTGATGTTTCCTGAGTGAAGCTATATTTTCTGCAACACCCAGACCAATACCTGAAACAACACCTAAACCGGTTACATATATCTTCATTGTTTCTGATTTTCAGAGATATAGTTAGCTAATGTATGTATTGAGTAGAAAATCTGTTTCCCTTCTGCAGGATTCTTTATTTTGATTCCATAGTTACGCTCTAAAATAAGGATAATCTCAAGTGCGTCAATAGAATCGAGTCCTAAACCACCGTCACCAAACAGAGGTTCATCGGGATTAATCTCTTCGGGTGTGACTTCTTCAAGATTCAGTTCTTCTATTAATTCTCTTTTTAGTTTTTCTATTAATTCTTCCATATCAATGTTGTACTTCTATTAGTTTAAAATCAGCTTTATACTCTTCCATTAAAAGGTTGCACCATCCGGTGATGCAAGCTTTTAAATTACCTTTCTTCATTACAATTCGTGCATATTCTTCCAATTTGTCCGCATCGAATTCTTTTTCTATGAAGAAAGTATTTTCTCCTTGTATCTTATGACGGATACATATCTCACCAGCTACAACGTTAGGCAGAGTGTATACAAATACCGTTGGACTGGCTGCATGGTCACCTTCCTGATTGATAATCATCTGATGACGAATATCCGTATTCAGTGAGGCGGCAGCATTAACCAGCAATATCCCTATTTCTTCCGGTTGAAAGTTTTTCTCCTTCAACAGATATTCAACAGCAGTATATCCCAGTTTGCAAAGGTCGTCCATTTTGTAGAATTTCATGTTACTTCCACTTGTATTTTTATATGCTTCGCGGATAAACTGCGCAAAGTTTGGGGCAGATGATGAAAAAACGGTCTCTCCATTCATACTTAAACAGCTATTCTCAATGGAAACAGTTGCGGTCGTATGAACTGTCACCGATGATTGCACTCTTGAGGGCTGTTTCTGATATGCGGGAAGTGTCAATACGATAGCAGCATTACAGCCTCCGAAACCGGATGCTGTTTTGATACAATGCTTCATGGGTATTTCCTGATGGTCAGCTTGCACCAGAATAGGTATGCTGACACCGGGCTTTTCATAGCCTAATGTACCGAATAGTACGTTTTCCTTTAGTTCGTGAATACAGATAATAGATTCAATCACTCCCGATGCCCCTAAAGTATGACCGAAATAAGATTTCAAACTATGAACCGGAACGGTTTCCAATCCGGCTAAATGAATAGCTTTCGATTCCATTTCATCGTTATAGACAGTAGCCGTTCCATGTGTATTCATGAAACTAACGTCTTCGGCAAGGACTGCGGCTTCTTCCATGGCCTGCCGTATGGCGAAGTAAAGTCCGTCTCCTGTACGTGACGGGCCTGAAATATGATTGGCATCGTTGCTAATGGCTCCTCCGGACAGGATGATATCCGTATCGTTTCCTTCCGAACTCAGCAGGATAGCACCACAAGCCTCTCCTAAATTGAGTCCGTCTCTCCGGGCATCATAAGGGCAGCATCTTTCGGTACTGATGGATCTGAAAGATAGAAATCCGCTGGTAATGAAGTGGGAGAGGATATCACCTCCCGCTACTATGACTTTTTTGTATCTGCCGGATTCGATCCACCGCTTTGCTACAATCAAAGCGGATACTCCTGATATGCAGGCATTAGAAATAACTTCTACCCGGTTGTCGGCCTGAAAATATTCGCTTATTCTTCTTCCCATTTCCCATAGATGAACTCTGATATCAGGGGTATCGGGATGATTGGCCAACAGGTCGATATTACCTTTAGTAGTGGATAGGATGAGGCCACAATCTTCATTCGCCAGATTCATTTCGGAATGAGACAGAATATCCTGAATGGCAAGTATGAATAGTTGCTCCAAGCGTGTGTACGTACCCAAATTCTTTGCTCTTTCCCATTGTTCCGGTTGAATCGTGGCAGCTAATATAGAGGTATCAGATATGATTCCTGCTTCATGCCTGGTGATTCCGCTTCGATATTCCCGGATTGCTTTTATATTCTCCCGGGTATTTGCTCCTAAGGAACTGATCAGAGTATCAGCTGTGATATATACAGTTATAGGATGTTCCATTTCTTTTTCCACTCCTGATAAAAAGCCGGAGTTGCTAACTCCAGCTCCCTGTTAGTATTTAGAAAAACCTGAGTTGTACTTCCGGTAGCAACGATATTGTTGTCTGTAGCCCGGTATAGTACATATTCGAATTTAATCTTGGCAGCTTCACAAGAAATGTATCGGGTTTCAATGATAACTTCTTCACCGAAGGATAAGGATTGCTTAAATTGGCAGTTTAATTCAACGATGGGTACCATATATCCTTCACTGTAGATATCCATATATCCTAAACTATAATGCTTCCCGAAAGACTCCCTTCCATCCTCAAAATAGCGTACATATTCACCATGCCATACGATTTGCATGGAGTCTATTTCACTGAAACGTACCTTTATTGTGGTGCGGTCAATGAGTGCAGGTGTATGCAGATTCGTTTTTTGCCTCATTTCTTATCTAAAAATATTTTCATCCGGCATTCTGCAATCACTCCTTCCGTAGTGCTTACACAAGCAGATATCAAAGTAATGTCGAATACTTCCTGAATAACCGTAATTTCAGTGGATAATTCCTGTCCTGTCTCCGGCAAACGGTGAAGGGTTAATTTATCTACCGAACCGATAAAGCCTAAGGGTACCGGTTCATTTTTCTGTAAATAGATATATCCGATCCGTGCCGCTGCCGATTGGGCTATGTGTTCAATAATACCTGCTTCCTGCAATTTGCCTTCCTGGCAGAAGATATTATCGTCAGTGACTGTGAGACCTGAATAGGAACAATCATCTTCAATGCCACAGAATGAATCTACCATAACGATTGGCGGTCGTTGTGGTATCAGGTTCAGGATTCCTTCACCGGATATGATAGGAGTTCTTTTCATTTCAGCTTACATTTTATAATACTGTGTCCCAATCCCAGGTTATCATATATTTCCTCTATTTCCAACCCTGATTCTTGAATGCACCGTGCCATGTCGTCGGAGTGATACATTTTGCTGTTACCATTTGCCATAGCAGTAAAGTATATACTGATCTGTGTCAGGCAATAGGCAGCAGTTTCGAACTTCTGTCGGTCCCAGAATGTTTCCATAATGTAGAGTCGCCCTTCTGCAGACATGGACTGAGCAGCCCGTGAGAGTATACTGATAACTTCTTTCTCGGAAAAACAATCCAGAAACTGACTCATCCAGATCGCATCAAAACCTTTCGGGAAAGGTACTTTTTCATCGAGAAGATTCACACCATGTCCATGAATACGCTCGTGGCCGACCATTTTTTCCGTCTTTTGCTTCATCATTTCCAGTTGTTGGGGTAAATCCATAATGGTAACTTCTACTTTCTCGTTGTATTGCACACATTTGGTAGCCCATCTACCTGTATTGCCTCCTACATCGAGCAGAGTCCGGGGAGAGTGGCTGAATACGATTTCGAGTGCCTGGTCGAAAGAATTGTCCGAATAAAAATGGTCGAAGCCGAACCAGCTTTTCTGTGCCTGCCCGGGTAAGTCGGATAATCCCTCGTAAATAGTAGGCCAGTTTCCCAGTTCTTTCAAACCTTCGGGGCGGCCATTTAGCAAAGCTTCTTCCAGGTGGAACAGACCTTTGTAATTGACGTCCTGATTAAAATTCATGTTCACTTGTGCCATCTCATCGTTCAACAGGAACCATCCGGCCTTTGCCAGTATATATTGATCGTCTTTTACCAATACAGTACCTATGGTGAGGGAGGCTTCCAGTAGAACTTGTGCTGCATATCTGGATAATTCGGTTTTCTGGCTGATCTGTTCCAGTGACAGACCTTCCCGATTATCGGATAGCAGGCGGAAAATACCGAATTTCAGCATCAAGCGTGAGACCTGAAATACGACGGGGCCAAAAGCGATTTCCTGGGCCAATCGCTGTGCTTGCACAGCGGTGAATCGCTCTTTGGCATATCTCTTTTGTAATGAAGGGAATAGTTTCATTCTGTTGATTTTTGTTTATTCAGACGGTTTCCAGAAAGAATAATAGTTAAACCATTGTTCGGGATATTGGCCGATTATTTTTTCCAGAGCATTCACATATTGTTCCAATAATAATTGTTCTGCTCTTTTCTCTTTCGAACCGGACACTTGCTCAGCAAGTATAAAATGGAAATGATAGGTTTGTTTAGCCTCCCGCATGGCAAAATAAAAGACTACCGGAACTTTCATCCGCGATGCCAATAGGAAAGGACCGATTGGAAAATGTGCTTCGTGTCCCATGAACTTGCAAGTCAGCAGTTTATCTGCATTCAGATAGCGGTCTCCTTGAAAACAGACATATTCCTTATGATCCAGTGCCTCTGTAATTTTAAATATATGTGCCAGATTATCTTCGTTGACCGGTATAATCTTGTAAGGTTGCTGCTGCCCGTTCTTTTTCAGTATTTCTTTAATCTTTTGATGTTCGGCATCGTACATTACCACATTCATTTTTTTGCTGTAGTCATTGAAAAAAGGAGTTCCGATTTCCCAATTGCCAACATGTGCACCGATCATGATTACTCCCTGATCTCCATCCAATACATTTAGAAACTCCTGATAGTGGTTGAACTTGAAATGATACTTGTCGATCATTCCATTTCCAATGGCTACTTTGTCTATAAGTATCTGTCCCAAACGATAATAGTTGTTCAGCAATAGTCCCACCGACTGTATGCGGTTCCGTTTTAAAATACGACGGGCATATTGCCAGATACTCTTTGTTGCTTTCGGAGCGAACGGAATAAAATAAAGAACAATCAGAGACAGAAAACCATAAGCGGCTTTTACACCACAATACCTGATCAGGTAAATAAAAAACAGGTATCCGGATACACCGCCACGGGTTTTACCTTTCCACATCTTGTTTATTCGTTTTTGTTTTCGGCCATACGTGTGATGACGAGATTATAGAAGTCCTGGAACGTTTTGATTCCGACAAAATCTTGTCCGGTTACATTAAAACCGAAGTTCTTTTCAATCAACACTACCATATCTACCAAGTCTAGACTGTCTAACTCAAGGGTTTGCATGAGCGGAGCATCAGGCTGGATAAGATCGATATCTACTTCAAATTCCTCGGATAAGGTTTCTCTTATCTTTTCAATGATTTCTTCGTGGGTCATACTTATATTACTTTACTTTTTTAATAATTAATGTAGAATTGGTTCCTCCGAATCCGAATGAGTTTGAGAGGAATGTATCAAATTCCATATTTACTCGTTGGGCAGGGATATTAAGTTGGGCAGATGCTTCATCCGGCTCTTCGAAATTCAGATTGGGAGCAATGAAGTTATTTTGCATCATTAGAGTAGAATAGATTACTTCACTGGCACCTGCCATCCACATTTCGTGACCGGTCATAGACTTGGTGGACGTCACGTATGGGCGATGTCCTTCAAATACCTCTGCTATGGCTTTTGCTTCATTCAAATCACCTATTGGTGTAGAAGTGGCGTGCGCATTGATGTATTTAATTTCATCCAATGCGATTCCGGCATTCCGGATGGCCATTTCCAATGAACGCTTTGGCCCGTCTATATTAGGAACAGATATGTGATCTCCGTTGGATGAAAAACCGTAGCCGATAATTTCTGCCAGTATGGGGGCTCCTCGCTTAACAGCCGATTCATAACTTTCCAGTACCAGGCTGGCGCCACCTCCGCTGGGTACAAGCCCGTCCCTGCTTTTATCAAAAGGTCTGGATGCTTTCTGGGGTTCAGTTTCCCGATTGGAAAATGCACTTAACCCGTCGAAACTACCGACTGAGAATGGATTTACTTCCTGTGCGCCACCACAAAGAATGCAGTCCTGCAATCCCGATTTGATAAGCAGATATCCCATGCCAATGGCGTGGGAACCGCTTGCACAAGCACCGGAGATTGTGAAGTTTACTCCTCTGAGTTTAAAGATAACTGACAGGTTCATTGACACAGTTGAATTCATCGACTGGAAGATAGAACCGGAACCTACCAGAACGGTATTCTTCTTTTCCCGGATAATATCCACAGCATTAATAATCGGTGCAGTGCTACTATCATTTCCATAGAGCACCCCTACTTCGTTCGTTTCCAGGAATGCTTCATCGATACCTGCATTTTTGAAGGCTTCCACACTTGCCAGATAGGCATATTCTCCTTGTTCAGGCAGGCAGAGACGTTTTCGTCTGTCCAGCATCTTTTTGAGATCAGGACGCTCCAATAAGCCGGTCAGTGCGGACAGATATCCCATCTCTTTCCGTTGAGGATCGATGCCGATGCCTGATTTACCGTTATATAATGAGTCTGTTACTTCGCTCAGATTCTTGCCGATGCATGAGTAAATCCCCATTCCTGTAATGACAACTCTTCTCATGTATGCAGTCCTCCATTGATTGAAATAACCTCACCTGTAATATAAGAGGCATTGGGAGAGACTAAAAAACTTACGAGATCAGCCACTTCTTCCGGTTCGCCGAAGCGCCCGGCAGGGATCTGTTTTTTCCATTCGTTCTCGTTGATATCTTCGGTCATTTCCGTGCGGATGAATCCGGGCGCCACCGCATTGACGGTCACGTGCTTCTTTGCCACTTCCTGAGCTAATGCCTTGGTAGCAGCAATGACACCTCCTTTGGCGGCAGAATAATTGGTCTGCCCGGGCATGCCTTTGATCCCCGATAATGAGACGATGTTGACAATACGTCCGAAGCGTTTGACAAGCATGTTCTTAAGCAATGCCTGGGTGACATAAAAGAAGCCGTTCAGACTGGTGTTCAGTACCCCGCTCCATTCTGCTTCGGTCATCCAAAGCATCAGATTATCTTTGCGGATGCCTGCATTATTTATCAGCACCTCGATATATTCATCCGGATGTTGTTCGCTCCAGTTATTTAAAGCTTCGGATACTGCCTTTGGATCAGTAACATCGAACTTCAATAGTTCTCCGTCGCCTCCTTTTTCACGAACTAATTGCAGTGTGTTTGCCGCTTCCTTATCGTTGCTTTGATAATTTATCAGCACGGTATATCCCATTGCTGCCAACTTGATGCTGACAGAACGTCCTATGCCCCGGCTTCCGCCTGTTATTAATGCGTATTTCATTTATAAATTGAATTTCTTATTTTTCAAGTATTCACTCATAGCCTCTATTTCCTTGTACTTGGGAGTATCCTGGGTAAATACAGGGAAAAATGCCCGGATCTCATTGTATACACAACGCGATTCCGTACTGAGCTTTTCCTGTATCTTTAAGTAATCTACAGCCTGTACGATACCCATAAACAGGATGCTCATAACCTGGAAAGAATTCTCTATGACTGTTTTGGCTATTAATGCAGAATTAGTTCCCATGCTTACAATATCCTGATTATCATTGTTGTTTGGGATACTGTGTATATACATGGGATTAGATAACGTCTGACACTCGGCTGTTGTGGAAGTTGCTGTAAATTGTGAGGCTTGTAACCCATAATTCAATCCTAATACTCCCAGATTGACAAATGGAGGAAGTATTCCGTTGATGCGATCATGGAACAGATAGTTCAATTGGCGTTCACTTAGCATTGTCAGTTTCGTTATGGCTATTTTCAGTTTATCCATTTCAAAAGAGACGTAATCACCATGAAAGTTTCCGCCATGATATACATTTTGGGTTTCCGGATCAACAATCGGATTGTCGCAAGCTGAGTTGA
>OHMH01001009.1_pt1 | contig 12355 bp, 24 predicted proteins | sample 1569311 | NCBI WGS metagenome assembly OHMH01 (sample SAMEA3879503, study PRJEB24766) | human gut metagenome | biome: human-associated habitat; feature: feces | place: USA | collected 1985/1987
CTGATCTCTCATCTGTATCCTGTAATCATACGTCGCATACCAAAGCCCTCCGAAACAGGATGCAAATAGAACAACCACTCCTATTCCTAAAAATCCAATAAAATCATAATAGCTTAAATTTTTCCAGTCTATTTTCTTCATAGCGGCACCTATCATAAGTCATTTATTATAATGAAATACGATTTTCTAAAATCTCTTTTTATACAGCCAATCTTCTTTATCTAAAATTATATGCCAACAACTATCATTCTCTCTTTTAGAAATATACAATGAAAATTCACCTTTGTGGGCAATAATACGATAATTTGGCTTATGCCAATTCTGATTATCAAGTTTCTACCCAGATAATGGTAAATGCACTTTATAGTATTCGGCAAATTGTTGATCAGAAATACTTGTAGATATCCTGCCACTAATGTAATAGACCAAAAACTTTCTGGCTTTTACAACTTCATAAGATTCATTTTGCATATTATTCATTCGTGGCAAATCTAAGTATACAGAGATAAGTTCCTTTTTATTATTTTCAACATAATCTTTATTAAAATACCAAAATCCAAAAGCAAATATTGCAGCAACTAATAAAATCCCCATGGCAATAAAGCCTAAAAAAAGCTTGTAAATCTATATTTCGCCAATCAAAAGACTTCATTTTCAATCCCCTCTACAAATTATTAATGTTACACACAAATATTGCTTCATTAATTACGGCTCCAGCAGATAATCCTATGCCACTTACACCTAACTCCCTATATCCTGTATTATCTCCCACAGATATATTCACTGATACCAATGCTCCACTAATACCAAAGGAAACTCTTCCCCCTTCTATATTTCTTTTGAACTCTAAATCATCCCAATCACTTGTATCTATGCTAAATTTTCCGGTCGCTACTGTTCCGCCAAGGCCACTTACGATTCCACCGCCTTTGACAAAATAAACGTTGCCTGTCCTATCCATAATGATCCCTCCCGACAGACCAAGTCGGACTAATAAAACCATTCAGTAATGCATAGTCCTCATCTCCAAAATGATATGCGGTAAGTCCCTATTTTACCTCCTACCAGGTATCCTATGGCGGCGCTTGCCATTTTATGGCTGTCCATGCCTTTAACTTTTCCCGGTTCTTTTTTCAGGAGAGCATCCGGTGCTGCTCCTGTCAGTCCTTTTGTCATTCCTGCTTCTTTGGATACTAAGGTTCCCATGATCCATACAGGCGATACGGTTGGTTCCGCTTTCGCTCCATTTCTTTGATTCTTTTTCACCAATTAATATTCCCATCCTTATTAATCAATAAACTAATTCCGCAACAAGCAATTGAAATATAAGCCAATCCTTTTATATCAAAATATATAGCAAAAAAACCAATACCAGCTCCTATTAAAAATATAGTTCCACTAACTCCAAAATATCTTTTAACATTTTTCAAAATATTCACGCCCCATTCCTTTAAAAGGTAAGTTATTTTAAGTAGTTAATACTCTTGCATAGATAACCATTTTAATAAGATATGCATCAAATCCCATTATGAATTTCTCTTTGTAAAAGATAAATCGCCCCCGTTATTATCCACATACACAACATATAAGTTATTATTGCCGAAATAACACCGGAACTTCCATAAATATAACTCCCAATGAAGCAAATTATATCGAAAAGCGCAAACAATATATTTCCATCCGAAAGAAAAGGGAATACCGGCAACGTGATAAATAACAAACCACAGAAAAACATTATTGATATCTCTATATACCGAATCCCACCTTTAACAGTAAATAAAAGTGGGAAATCACCACAAAAATAGATAATAAGGGAATAAATAAGGCTTATAGCCAATCCGAGTATAAATGCTGCTTCGTAGGAGAAAAAAGCTATCTGTAAAAACACAGCCATCGATATGCAAAATAAAACAGAGAATATGCTTTCAAAGATCAATATTTTCCATATATTTTTTAAACTTAAACGATACAAACTCATTATTTATACACCTCTGCTACTAAATGATTCGCTTGCTCAAGATTATCCCCTTGTACCTTGGGATCAAATTGATCAAACTTTATATTTTCTCTTCTATAATCATCTATTGGCAATATGTTATACAAACTATTCATAACAAAACTATTACAGTTATTTGTAAACAAGTTATATCTCCAATAAAGATTACCATTATTTATCGGTTCATAATAAGGTTTTTTACCCAAGCTGAATTATTCCTGTAATAATTTATCGTTGAAATTAAATTGTATGTATCACTCCTATTAAAATTCAACTTAAATAGTCTCGCTTGTTTAATATCACTTATTGAGCCATAATATTTCTCTGTAATTGCTCTTTGGGAATATAGGCGCCTGTGTGTCCTACTCCGCTCCCCACATTCCATGGAGAAGGAGTTTTTCTGTGGAGCCTTCTTTCCATCCATAGTGGTCTGCCGCTTCATGGATGATTTGGTTGCCTACTATGTTCATCATGTGGATGAGTTCCTGTTTTTCTTCTACTTTTGTTTTGTCGAAGATTTCTTTGAGTTTGTTTAAGCTGTCTTCTGTGTTCCTGTTCAGTTTCTCTATGTCCTGTTTCCGGTTTTCTTTGTTGGTAATGGTTATGGTTCCCTATTTATGTAAATTGTATTAAAAGCCCTTATTGTATATCCAGTCTTCCTTAATTAGATGAAATCTACATATCTTTTTCCCTTCCCACCGAGTAATCTCAAATAAAAAATCCCCCTTTCTTAAAACTATACATGTGAATTTACCATATTGATTGCTATCAGTATATTTTTTATCAATCTGCCATCCTTGTTCAACCAATTTTTCCCCATACAAATCAAATTCGTTATCCTTTAAATCTCGGTTAAATTTCCTTGTACCAGAAACACAATAAACCAGCCATCTTTTATGTACTCCATAATCGTCTTCAATAGGCGGTACGGGATTGGGGAGTTGCCGATACATTTCCACCATCTGATCTCTCATCTGTATCCTGTAATCATACGTCGCATACCAAAGCCCTCCGAAATACAGGACAAACAATAAAATAGCTGTAACTGCCACGAAACCAATAAAATCATAGTAACTTAAATTCTTCCAGTCTATTTTCTTCATGGTGACACCTCTCATAAATCATTTACATTGCAAATATATTTTGCATCAGTATATGTCATAGAAGCAGAGACCCCATTAATTGCGCCCAGTTCTCTGGTACCATATTTCGGATTTATTGAAATCGTAGCCCCCCATACAATCCCATACCAAATCCAAAACTACCTCTCGATATTACCTCACAAAATTTATCTTCACCCCATTCACTTGTATCTATGCTAAATTTCCCGGTTGCCACTGTTCCGCCAAGACCACTTACGATTCCACCGCCTCTGACAAAATAAATGTTATCCATCCTATCCATAATGAGTCCTCCCGATAGCCCAAGTCCAATACCAATAGAACCATTTAGTATTACATAGTCCTCATCACCAAAATGATATCCAGCCATAGTTACTTCTTTTTCGTATTTCTCCGCCAGTATGCTATTATTCTCTTTTCTGGCTTTTCCGTTTTTTATATAGTTCGTTTTCTTTGTGTCCCGCTATGTCTCCTATAAAGCGGTATCGTACCGGGGAGCGTACGTTTACGTATTCCACCTTTTCTTCTATTTTCTTTTGGTCGAAGATTCTACTGTTTTGGATGAACCGTTATAGAATATTTTAGAGGCTTCCCATTGTCTATTCTATAATTTTCCAAATCCTGAATACTAAAATATAATCCCAGTTCATATTTCCCTTTTCTGAAATCAAATGATTCCCCTATCTTTCTATTGTTTGAGTGATCAATATTTTCTGATTTTCCCGTAAATTTCCATCCGGTATCCACTAAGTTTTTCTTATAATAATTAATAATCTCATCCCTCGACGCATACACTTCAAAATTTTTTGTTAGTATGTATACATCCGGACTTCTATATGAAAATATAAGATTATTCCCTATGGTTTCTGCCTCTTCCTTATATATACCAATGGTAGACACACTATTTCTAATTTCTTCTTCAGGTTGCAACGCCTCGAAATGGTTAGCAATAAAAAGCACTATAGCAATAATACCCACAAGAGCTATAGACTTCGCTTTTTTCATCTTATCAAATATAATCCTCACTAAGCGACTCTCCCTTCTATTCAGTTATATAAACCGCTTGCTATTAGGATTAACTCTTTTTATTTCGTGTTTCTTGTATAAAAAGGGGATTAATGACATTCTCACTTATTGTTTTATCAACTCCAACACCTATCTGTGGCGTATCCCCCCATATTTTAATCCCCAGACTGTTCCAAATTGTTTATTAATTGGTGTAAAACCATCCTCTACAAATCCAATATAAACATTCCTTCCAATACTTCTACCGGAAAAGATATCTTCTCTATTATCAGGTCTTTTCAAATTAAAACTCTGATCAAACGACACAAGCCGCAATCCAACCACTTCTGCTCCAATCGGTAGAATTCCTTTTGATGCATTTCCACCAAAGGAATAGTATGATTTCCCTGTCTTAAAGTCATAGAGATATCCCCCTTCCAATTTACCTACTCCACCTTGTATAAGATAGGCATCAAATCCGTGTTCTTTAACAGGAGATACTTTCATGGGTCTAATTTCATATATTCCCGTTTCTTTTATGTTATTTTGTTTGTCTATTACCATTCTCTTATAATCATTCATCAGTTGATCAACGCTATCCGATGCATATTTATTTTTGAGTGATAACGCTGTTCCGGTCAATGCATAATGGTTCCCCATCTCCAATTGGTTATCGGAAGCAGCTCCATCAGGATCCCACTTACTTCCATTCTTGATGATGTTATCCTGTATCTGTTTTGCCTGTTCTTCTGTAATTGGTGTCCCATCCGGATTCTTTAAATCTTTAACTAATAGTTTCTTGAATTCCGGCAGCTCAAATCCTAAATAGTTCCACTTTGTTCCCATCTGTGCCATATAGGCCCCTGTCATGCTTCTTACAACGGCTCCCCAAGGGGGAGGTTTGTAGGGTGTTAGTAGTGGTGAGTTTGTTCTTTTCTGCCGGTGCTTTACTGTCTATGACGGCTCCTTTGAGGCGGGTGTTGTTTTTGACTTGGATGTCGTATCCTTCTTTTCCTGCGTAGATGCCTGCCTGTTTTGTGACGCTTTCGTAGACGGAGTCTGTGTTTGTTTTCCCTTTTCCTCCGCTTACGGTGACGGCGCTTCCCGGTGTGTAGCTGATGGACAGGCCGGTGGTTTTGCCTGTTTCTTTGTAGTTCTTTTTGTCTTGTTCGCTTTCTATGGACATTCTTCCTGCGTTAGCAGTAACTTTGTTTCCTTTAACTGTCCCGCCCCGGATCAGGGTGTCGTTTCCGCTGGAAAGGGCTACCGTATTTTTCGCAGTGATGTCTGACGGGGTATGGGTAATAGTGGTTTCTTCTATCTGTCCTTTCCCTTTCCCGTAGGACGCGCCGATGCCATAGCCTCCTTTGCTGAGGGAGGCTCCTATGCTTCCGCTTTTTGCTTTGTAGTCTTCTATGGTTGTGCTTTTGTTTTCGGAGGAGAGGATGTGGATGTTGTTTCCTGCTTTGAGATGGATGTCTTTGGCATGTATGGTGCTGCCTTTGACGGCTATGTCTTCTTTGGCGATGACAGCGGCTGTTCTTCCTGCGGTGACGGTGCTTCCTTTGGCTTCTTCGGTGACGGTTTCCGCTTGGTCTTTCCATCCGGTGCTGCCCAGGCTGATATTGATTCCTACGGCATTGTTCTTATTAATGGCTTTGTCTGTTTTCTGTATGTCTCTCACGTTCAATAGAACTCAGTCTTAGCCATTGTGATTACATATAGCTTTCTTTGGCCCCCCCAGATTAGTTTATCCGGATCCTGATCCAATGGGATACCAAAAGACAGATTTAGCCTATATCCATCTTTATAAAAACAAAATTTATCACGATCCTCAGTACGGATATAAAAATCTTCTCCCTTTTCATTCTTTCCTTTTATCCAGCCCTTCTGCAGCAGCTGTTCCGTATAATATTCTTTTATGACATTTCCTTTGGCTGTAAGAACAAATGACTGTGAACTAAACGCTCTGTCGGGCATTCTGGCAGTAATTGTAAGTTCATCATGTAAAAAAGTATCTGTTCCGTAAACATAAATATCCGGAATATGCTGATACAGATCCTGCCTTACAGGCCTGGAAAAATACTCAATTCCGGAACCACATACTTCTGCTATAAAACCGATTACCATAAAACTCACTACAAGTCGTGGAATACATTTTAAAACATTTTTCAATAAAATGTCCTTCTCTACATATTCTAAAACCTTTTTCACTACTGTTTTCTTCTTTACATACGCTAAAAGCTCTTTCCATAAATTTTCCATCTTTGGCCTCAATCCACAATAATGCTTCCATCTTTTATTTCACTTTGCATAGCGTCTGCACGATCTTTCAAATTTTGAGCAATACCTGTATCGCCTCCTACTTGCGGGGTCCCTATGCCCATGACATACACTCTGACTCTGTCTCTATATTCAGAATCGAACGGAATCATAAATCCTCCGCCGACACCTACATATAGGGTCCCGCCTATACTAAGACCGGAAAAAATATCTTTTCGCGTATCAGATTCTTGTAATTTCTCTCTCATCTTATCATCCAAGGGGACAATCCTAATCGCAGCCATTGTAAAATTCAAAGGCATCATAGATAACCCGACGTTTCCCCCGCCTGAAATATAAGTACCACTTCCATTGGAATTTTTTAGATCATAAATCACACCCATTTCAATACCGGCTCCGACTCCGGCACTGCCTGTTATTATAATTGCGTCCGCATCTCTATTCGCGCTTGCCAATTCAATAAAAGTACTTTTTAATGCTTCTATAGTTTCTTCCGTTACCGGTTGCCCTTTAAGTTTCAGATACTCTTCTATCCGTCCATCAGCAAACATGATTTCTGCTATTTCTTCAGCAGTTAAATATTCATTCCACTTCGTTCCCATCTGGGAGATGTAGGCGCCTGTGTGTCCGCTCCCTCCTGTCATCTTGGACAGGATTCCTCCAAAGGCGGCGGAGATGCTCTGTACTATGTCGCAGCTTTACTCATATGTTGCTTTTTATATTTCCTATCACAAAACCTGCTTTTAAAATCCATTTAAGATCAATAATAAGAAGCTCCTACTAAAAGTATAAAGGCTATAAGCCACAATAACGTATAATCAAAAAAATATGCAGAAGCGGCAATTAATACACTAAGCCCAATTAATTTCCATGCATTTTTCATCCTTTATCCCCTCTTAATCACTTACAGAGTCTTCTATCCATTCATTAAATTCATCAATGGTTTTGGGACTATTATTTTGTTTATAATCAGCTAAAATCATATAAGCCATTGCTGCTCCAACAAGAGTACTATATCCTTTATTTAACTTATTGACGAATCTTATCCCTTTCAATTTTTGTTCCACTTCATCAGCTAAATAAGGATAATTTTGTTTAACCTCTTCACCTAAGAGTTCTAGTGATTTTATTGTTACATTTTGCATCAAAGACTTCCCAAATTCCCTTTTCAACCTATTTTTTATATCATCAGAAACATTTTCCTCATAATATGAATAAAGATTATTTACTTCATCATGAGACTCTGATTCCTCATTAAATCCATCTCTCGGCTCTTTCCCTCTCATTGCAGCCATTTCTTCATCCAATTCATTCCACTTTGTCCCCATCTGGGAAATATAAGCGCCTGTATGTCCGTTTCCTCCTGTCATCTTGGACAGGATTCCTCCAAAGGCGGCGGAGATGTTCTGCACTGTATCGGGATGCTTGTTTATCCAGTCTTTCCCTTTGGTCTGTTTTAAGTACTCTATGGCATATTCGTTGGCTCCCCCTGCTATCAAGCCGCTTAGCGCGCTTCCTCCGCTCTTGGCGCTCGTGATGGCTCCCAGCATTCCATGGAGGGCTATCTTTTCTGTGGATCCGTCTTTCCATCCATTGTGGGAGGCTATCTCATGGATGGCCCGGTTTCCGACTATCCCCAGTTCTTCCAATAGTCGTTTTCTTTCTTCTACTTTTGTTTTGTCGAAGATTTCTTTGAGTTTGTTCAGGCTGTTTTCCGTGTTCCTGTTTAGTTTCTCTATGTCCTGTTTCTGGTTTTCTTTGTCCGTGATAGTTATGGTTCCTTTAGATATGGCCGATCGGGTGGTTGTTCCTGCTTTTCCTTTCACAGACGGTATGGGGGTATTCAGGAGTCCTCTTTCGTTTAACGGGATTTTTGAGCCGTAGATGGTTGGGGTGATTTTATTCATTCCGTTTCTTTGTCCTGTTATGGTGTCTTTCCTATATCTGTTATTTGTTTGGGAGTCTAAGGGGTCATTCTTGTCGCCTCTTCCTACAAAAAAACAACCATAAGGATCATTATAAATCCGATAAAGATGATTATCTGGCCATAAAGTGCATAACTAACTAAACCACGAAACTTTTTTGCGTCTTTTGAGTTTTTACCACAATATTTTTTTGCATTTTCATACTTAACTCTAAAATTATATTTTGTCCTATTAAGAGAAAAAAAGAAAACAATAGCCATCACAATCAATGTAATAATTATATTTATGTCATATCCCATAAAAGATGCCATAAAGAGGCAAGAAAAGTATATAAGTCCTACCCCTCCTCCTATATAATAAGAGAATCTTTGTGATAAGCTTTCATCCCCATGTAAACGTCCACTCACCAAAAATAATATGGTTTCTATAACCAAAAGAGCACTTGAAAGAATCATTGCTTCTTACCTCCAGCTATATCTTTTTGAATGTTTCGCTCATCTTCCTTTTTTTGATTGTCTGTTTTTAATAATTTTTCTTTAGTTTCTTTTACAGCACTACTTTCAGCCTCGTTTGTGGCTATTACTCCAGCTATACTTATGACAGCACCTAAAAATGGACTATCTGTCAAATCAATTGTAGCCACTGATAAAGCCATTCCTCTCCCAATTTTAGAAATAACAGGCACCCCAATATTAATCCCCTGTGCCTTCCACCAATCTTTTCCGCTGTAATTCTTCCAGTCTTCCTGCCATGTTCTATACATTCCCAGTGTTTTTAACGGTCCTATTGCCAGTACTCTTGCTGTACTTACATTTCCTCCCATGGTCTCTGCCAGTGCAAAGGGATATTCTATAGCTGCTGTAGCCATGTTCTCCGCAAGTGTTCCTTTGTTAATGGTATAGTTTGGCATAGGTATCCCTTTCATGCGCCGGTAGTTTTCCCAGTCTTTAATTTCATCGGGGTATAGGGCATGCCCATTGACTACGGTTCCATCTTGTTCTCCAAAGGTATATACTCCTGTCGGATGATCGTTTCCTTTGTCAATTCGTTTGAAGGTTACATTTTTATCATAAGGGCGTATTCCCTCCCCGTTGGGATTCAGATGGCTGAATGCCTCTCCGCTCCGGCTGTTTATATCTATAATCCGTCCGGCTCCTGTATCACTGTCTTTTCATCATAGAAATGTCATATATAATAACTAAAAATAATATTAAAATCGCAATTCCTCTTGCTATAAACACTCCTATAGAATTTTTGGCATATGGTCTTTGATCCCAAATTCCAAATGTTTTAAAATATTCCGGATAACAAATTGCTATAACTAATACAATGTATACTATGATATTCAAAATTATGTCTTTTACTGTCATAAACTCAATTTCTCCTTTTATCCGTTATCTCGTTAACACGTTTCTTTATGTCTTCTTTCTTATTAGTATCTTCTCTTTCATGAAATATTTCTTCATATAATTTACTTAGATTGACTCTTACACCTACTTCTGCTCCTGCACCATAATAAGCTTGTACCCCAAAATCAGCAACACTATCGCCACTATTGTCACCAATATTTATACCTCTTAAAGCACCATATGCATTTACACTTCCATCTGAAGTATGATATTTAGGCTCATAAATATATCCTATTTGTCCTCCAACAGCAATTATGCTTGTACTCACATTTGCTACAATTACCGGATGATCTCTACTTGTAGAAAAATCAAGATGTACGTTTGCTTGCGTCCCACTAGATTGTACCGTATAGGCTCCTTCCGCACGGCCTCCTGTCAGGCTCCCGGCATTCCATGGAGGGCTACCTTTTCGGCGGAGCCGTCTTTCCATCCATTGTGGGATGCCATCTCATGGATAGCCCGGTTTCCGACTATCCCCAGTTCTTCCAACAATCGTTTTCTTTCTTCTACTTTTGTTTTGTCGAAGATTTCTTTAAGTTTGTTTAGGCTGTCTTCTGTGTTCCTGTTTAGTTTCTCTATGTCCTGTTTCTGGTTTTCTTTGTCTGTTATTGTAATGATTTCTTTTGATACGGTGGATGTCGTGGTTGTTCCTGCTTTGTCTTTCACGGTGGGACCCATGTTTGAGAGGAGTCCTAAGGCATTTAAGGGGATTCCTGTTCCTGTGCTGTAGGAGATTCCTTTTCCGCTTGCTTTATACTCTGCTTTGTTGTCTATGTTTTCCCATGTCAAAGTACCGGTGGTGAGTCTGTTCTTTTCTTTTCCTGCCTGGCTGTCTATGACGGCTCCTTTGAGGCGGGATTTATATTAATTACCCAAAAAGCCAGATCATGACAAAAATGAAAATTAACATAGACAGTCCTATAATCATAAGTTTTGTATCCTCTTTGTATTTCCAATCCTTATTGCCATATTTAATTCGATGATGCACTGTAATAATCATCGTCATAAAAAATACAGCAAACATAATAATTTTTGCGAAAAGAATATAGTCGTCATTAATTAATTTCCTATCTACCGCAACTATATAGACCATACTAATAATCATAAGGATTGATAATGGTATATATATATTGGTGTATGTATAAGAAAAAAACGTTCTTTATCAGATAAATTTTGTTTCAAAATAAATGTCTTAAAAATTCCAATAGATAATATCAGAAGTATCAAATCAAATGGAATGCTACCAATAAAATAATTCATATATTATCACTCCCTGTATTCTATTTTCTCAGTTACTTTCATTGAATCCTTTTCATTCTTCTCCCATTCTCGTTTTTTCTCCTCTACATATATTTGTGTTAATAAACTTCCACTCATATATCCCCTTTAAATGCGTTGTATGGGGATTAAATCTTTTATAGTTTTCCTATATCCCGTAAAGCGGTAATATCTCTTTGCAGTTGGATGCCGCTTTCTTTGTTCCGGCTGTGGTAGGTATGGCTGTCCTGCAAGCTTTCTGTGGAGAGGTTGTTTCCTGTTTTTACTTCTACTTTCTTTCCCCTTGCTTCCTGTATGGGTAATTATTTCTTCCACTACTTCTCCATCTTCTATGGTCCACAACTAACCATTTCTAAACACTATTAATGAAAGAAGCACATCACAGCTAAAACAGTAATTATTAAGATTATACTTATGCATCCTGTCTCCGTATCATTTTTAAACTTCTGATCTTTGGGGCCATATTTCATACGATTGTATATGCTTATCATGAACTCAATTAATACTGCCATAATTACAATGATGTTTGCTTCTTTAGTGTATTCACCGAGGAAGAAGCCTCTATTCACCCCAATAATGTATAACATCGCAATAATATGAATACACACAAGAGGAATGTATAAAAATGGAGAGACATGAAGCACAAAATATTGCTCCTTTTCAGAACAAATAATTTTTTGAATAAAATATACCCTTATAAGAAGAATGCAAATAACAAGATAGACTAAATCATAAAATACGCTATTTACCAAGTAACTCATTTTCCCCTCCCATCCCGGAAGTTTTCTCCTCATCAACCAAAGGTGATTGTTGCTGTTTCCATTTATTGATCCTCACCCGTACACTTGCTCCTAATAGATATAGTTCCACCGCGCACAGCCCACCTACAGGCCCCCTAATGCACTTCCCCCCATGCCCCAATTATCCCAAGTGATACGGCAACGTATCATATATATCTGCTCTAAATGCATTGTATGGGGATTTAAATCTTTCGTGGTTTTCCTGTATCCCATATAAATAGTATCCTCCTGCTACGAAAGGGCTGGCTTTTTTTACAAGGGTTTTCCCGAGTGCCTCCGCTTCTTTTCGTGTCAGATAGGGATACTCGCTTTCCATCCAGTTCGCCGCACTCCAGCTTACTATTCCTTCCGCCGCGATTTCTTTGGATTTATCCAGGGCTGCTTTGTTTAGCACTTCTTTATATCCGTTACACTTATTTTCACGAATGACATGGTTAGACAGATGCTCCATTCTTATCCTTATAATAATTTCCCTTACGCTTTCTCTAATGTGGCAAAAGATAGATCAAGAAACCTAAAAACATGAAAAAAATACATC